>OIGA01000177.1_pt1 | contig 21902 bp, 18 predicted proteins | sample 1582191 | NCBI WGS metagenome assembly OIGA01 (sample SAMN02674607, study PRJEB24791) | human gut metagenome, SKBSTL069 | isolation source: stool | host: Homo sapiens | place: USA | reverse complement strand
GTCATCGGGCATTATCTGAACATAAAACACTATCAATAAGTTGGAGTCATTACCGGTTCAGCGCTCTCCATTAAGGCGAGGCATGGCAACATACTGGCTTCTGAAAGGAGAGAAGCAGGCGGGGCAGAGCTGTTCTTCCACAACTTAATAACTCAATCTGTGGGCATGCTTCACTGAAACAGATAAAAGTTACATCAGAGTGCAGATTCAATTTTGCAGCATTCATCACAAAATAGAAATTTAGTATTTTATGTCAGAATACTTCACATGATAATAAAAACCTGTCTGGATTTACTGCATGGCCAGACATTACAAAATACAAACGCCATAAACTTCATTCAGCCTTCTTGCTGTCCGGTAACGGAGGCTGCTTTTTCGTTACACCTTTCCCCGGCAGCATCAGTAGCAGTAATTTATAGATTCTACGAACTGAGACTGTCTGTCCGGGGAGAACGTACACAGCCCGACACAATGTACCAGTCAATAATATCCGGTTTCTGATTCCCTGCCTGACAGACCACTCTCTGGCAACTTTGTATTCAGTTCATCTACTACTGGAGACAGATTTATAAAATCCAACTCCACGATCTTTGACCGTCCGCATCCCCTACTCTCTGTGCTGCGGTCATCGGTTAATTCCAGCGTCCGTCCGTTACGATCAGATATTACTGAACCGCCCCGGGTTTCCTGGAGAGTGTTTTATCTGTGAACTCAGGCTGCCAGATCATTGTTTCCGATGGAAGCATAATAAGCTTTTTCTGCTTCTGCCGGAGGAGTATGGCCCAGCCTTCCCAGCAATCATCGATTGTTATACCAGTCCACCCACGTGAGTGTGGCCAGTTCCACTTCTGCACGGTTTTTCCAGCTCTTACGGTGTATTACCTCCGCTTTGTAAAGACCATTGATGCTCTCCGCCATCGCGTTGTCATACGAGTCGCCTGTACTCCCTGTTGATGCCAGCAGTTTTGCTTCTTTTAATCGCTCCATATAGGCCAGTGACACATACTGAGAGCCTTTATCGCTGTGATGGATGGTGCCGGACGGACGGCGGGCCCACAACGCCTGCTCCAGCGCATCCAGCACGAATGTCGTTTCCATAGACGATGAGACCCACCACCCCACGATGTATCCGGCAAACACATCAATGATGAACGCCACATAGACGAAGCCCTGCCATGTGCTGAGTAGAGTAAGAGGCAGGGCGTAGTCGGACTATTTCCCTGCCTCTCCTCCCCGAACCGGACGTGCACCTTTCAGCGCATCCGGCTCTCCATTTAAATGCTGGCGAACGCCATTGCCACTTCTGTAAAGCGCGATGTATACGTGTTTCTGGTCTCCGTCCTCAGATAGGGATTACCTTCGGGTAGCCGCCAGCGGAACAGCTTCTTGCCTTGCCCCACCAACCGGTACAGTATTTCGCCGCTGAGCTTGCCGTGATTGGTTTTACCAAATAAAACCCACGTTTTGCTCTGACCCGGTTTCGGTGATTTACACCACCACCTCATCAGGGAAGCGATACCTGTACGGTATTTGCGGGCCAGCCAGTGAGCCAGCTTCCAGAACACGACACGGTCGATATAACTGAAGACTTTGGCCTTAAAATCAACGAACTGATAGAACATGGCCCAGCCTTTCAGTTTTCGGTTGAGTTGTTCAGCCATATCGACTTTGCTTTCACTGTAGTTGCCTGATAACAGTGCTGTCAGCGATGCGGCGAAGTTTCTGGCTTTCTCCTGCGGGATCGTTGAGACCACTCGCATCTCGCCATAACGACTGCGTTTGCGAATGATCCTGTGCCCCAGAAAGATAAAGCCGTCATTAACATGGGTGATTTTAGTCTTATCCATGTTCAGCCTGAGTTTCAGACTGCCTTCGAGCACACCCCGACACTCCTCCCTGATGGCTTCCGCCTGTGCTTTGGTGCCTTTGACGATGAGGACAAAATCATCGGCATAGCGGCAGTACGCCACCGCGGGTTTCCACTGCCAGTTTTCTCTGACCGCCGTACTTCGGCCCCGTTGGATACTGTTATTCCAGTACCACCGATCTTTTCTGGCTTTCCCGCTCAGGTAGCGCTCATGCAGGTATTGATCGAACTCATTCAGCATGATGTTCGATAATAGCGGCGATATAACACCGCCCTGTGGCACACCTTCACTGGCCGCCCGAAAGAGACCGACATCGATATGTCCCGCCTTGATGGTTTTCCACAGCAGAGTCATGAAACGTGCGTCACTGATCCTGCGGCGTACAGCCTTCATCAGCAGTCGATGATGTACGGTGTCGAAGTAACTGGACAGGTCGCCTTCAATCACCCAGCGTCCCCGGGTTTCACCACAGTCTGTGAGCTGTAATTTCACCGTGCGGATCGCGTGGTGGACACTGCGCTCAGGCCGGAAGCCATATGAGAGCGTATGAAAATCACTCTCCCATATCGGCTCCATCGCCATCAGCATGGCCCGCTGAACAATACGATCCCGCAACGCGGGGATACCCAGTGGTCGCAGTTTGCCGTTGCTTTTAGGGATGTAAACCCGTCTGGCGGGCAAGGGCTGGTAGTGGCCTGAGAGTAATTCATCCCTGAGGATTTGCAGCTCAACAGCCAGTCTGGCCTGTAGCATTGTTTTGTTCACGCCATCAACGCCGGGGGTATGGGCCCCCTTTGATGAAAGCGTGATCCGCGCCGCTTCAGCCAGCCATTCTGGTTGTGTTATCAGACGCAGCAGCCGTTGAATCCGTAGGGACGGATCGGTGGCTGCCCATGTGGCAAGCTTGCGTTGCATTTCGCTGATTATCAAAGGTCTTCACCTCGTTAGGTCAGTTAATTCACGTCGCAAACACATTCAAACTGCTTCCCTTCGCCATGTAATGGGCTTTCCCCATCGCGGACTACTACGGAAGCTCCGCCAGCCAGCGCGTCATCGGAGCCATGCCCCCTTAACATCCGTCGCTGACCTTCCCCGGTTTACCTGCCTGGACTCAGGCATACTGAGGAGGCTGCCCGTCGCACTCTTTATCCTTGCTTGCCGCAAGTTGGCAGAAGTCAGCAACGCAAGCGTGATAGACGCTGCTGCCCCGGTGTTTCGCATACATGTCAAAACACCTTCGACCGGCAGTGCTTACGTATCACTGCCAGTTCCTCCTGCACGGCCTGTCAGATCACGTAGGCCGTGGTGACGTTTTCAACCCACAGAGGCGGATTAACGGGTTCATGTTCTTCAGCCTTTCAGTACTTAACCTTGAGGATCATCTCGGCTTAGTGATCTCGCCTCAATCCCCGTTGTCAGCGGGTTACATCACCCTGCGGGCATGCCGCAGGTCACTGCCGCTCAGGTTCTCCACCGTCACACCCGGTGGGATTGTTGGGTTTCTCATCGTGAGTTACCGGTTCAATATTCCAGACAGACTCGCGGTTCATTTAAGCATCCATGCCCGCCCTGAACTCCGGGCACACCGTAAGTAAAATCAGCCACCCACAACTGGTCAGGACGTTCTGCCACAAACTGACGGTTTACGCGGTCGCCTGCGGCAACGGCTTTCCGGCTGACGGTAGTGCGGACCTTTTTACCCCGGAGAACACCGGCAAGTCCCATAACCGCCATGAGGCGCGCCACTGTACATCTGGCTACCCTGATTCCTTCCCGTAACAACTGACGCCAGACTTTACGCACACCGTATACCTGATGATTCCCATCGTATACGCGCAGTATCTCTTTCTTCAGCCAGTCATCGCGCTGCGCACGGGCACTGCGTTTATCAGGATGATGTCGCTGTTGCTGACAGTGGTAATACGTTGACGGGGCAATATGTAGTTCACTGCATACCGGTCCGACCCCGTACAGCTTACGCAGCTTATCCAGCAGTAGCATCACTTTTTCCAGAGGCGGTCGAACTCCGCCTTCGCAAAATAAGCGGAAGCCTGGCGAAGGATATCGTTACTGCGGCGCAGTTCACGATTTTCACGTTCCAGCTCTTTCAGACGCTGACGTTCAGCGGTGGTGAGCCCGCCATCACCGCCTCCGGTATTCCGCTCATGCTGGCGTACCCAGACACGCAGAGTCTCCGGTGTACAGCCAATCTTTGGGGCAATGGAACAAATTGTCGCCCATTGTGAGTCATATTCGCTCTGACTTTCCAGAACCATACGGACTGCCCGTTGACGGACTTCGGGGGAAAAACGAGTATTTTTAGTCATCCTGTTTACCTCTTTCTCAGGAAGTTTAGTCTCCAGGATTCCCGGGGCGGTTCACAATGCAACGGCGGGTTCGCGAATGGAAGCTACAGTATGGTGCAGAGCAGGAGGTCATGTTCCGCCAGCAACATCAGCCCGGTCTGCGAGGCCTGTCGGACTTTACTGAACTGAAAGGTGTAGTTGTCACCATCGCCGGTAAGTTGTTGGCGCATAAGTTGTATCACTTCCGTCTGGAATGGAGCCACTGGAGCTGGATGCGGGTTGTGCTGGGTGGTGAGAGCTTCTCTGCTCTGGCTGAAGGTCTGCAGGAAGCCCTCGGACAACTGGGCGGAGTGCCGGTAGAACATAAAACGGACAGCCTGAGGGCAGCATGGAAACAACAGGGCGAAGATGGACGCCGCGAGCTGACTGAGCGTTATGCTGCTCTCTGTCAGCACTACGGAATGCAGGGCGTACACAATAATGCCGGTCGGGGCCACGAAAATGGCTCGGTTGAAAGTGCCCACGGACATCTGAGAAGGCGTATCTGTCAGGCGCTGATACTGCGGGGCAGTAACGACTTCAGCACCATAGAAGAATATCAGGCCTTCATCACTCAGCAGGTTATGCGGCACAACCGTAACAATCAGGATCTGGTCAAGGAAGAACGTCTTCATCTGAAACCGCTGCCGCTTCGTCGCAGTGCTGACTATGATGAGCTGACTGTGAGGGTTAGCCGCAGCAGTACCATCAATGTGAAGCACGTCGTCTACAGCGTACCTTCCCGGCTTGTAGGTCAACTGTTACGGGTCCGGTTATGGGACGATCGTCTGAGCTGTTACGTTGGCAGCAGCGAGGTCATGAGCAGCCCTCGTGTCAGACCAGAAAAAGGGAAGACGCGGGCCCGTCGTATCGACTTCCGACATGTGATCGACAGTCTGGCAAAAAAGCCCGGTGCGTTCTGCCATGCAACGCTGAGAAATGACATCCTGCCAGACGATGAATGGCGGAGGCTATGGCGTCGCTTATGTAATCATCTGGAGCCCGACATGGCAGGAAGGCTGATGGTACATGCCCTGAAACTGGCTGCAGGATACGACGATATCTCAGTCGTGGCAAAAGGTATGGAGCAGATGCTGAATACCCCGGGAAACGTGGATCTGCACCGGCTGATGCGCTTCCTGGGTATAAAGGAAAAGGCGTTGCCGGTAGTCAATGTGATACAGCATAACCTGAGCAGTTATGAGCAACTACTGCGTGGCAAGGGAGGTTCGCAGTGAGCAATATCCATCACCTTGAACGCAGCCTGCGTAAACTACGCCTGACATGAGTTGGATCTAAATGGCACGCTCTGGAAAAACGAGCACTGGCAGAAGGCTGGACACCATCGCGCTATCTTCTGACGCTATGCAATGAAGAACTCCTGTGGCGCGAGAGTGAAAAACTGCGTCGTTATAAAAAGGAGGCCCGGTTGCCAGTTGCCAAAACGCTAAGCGAATACGACTTCAGTCAGGTGCCGGAACTGAATGGAGCTCAGTTCCGGCAACTCTGTGAAACGACAGACTGGGTTGATGCTGGAGAAAACGTTCTGCTGTTCGGGGCCAGCGGGTTGGGGAAAAGCCATCTGGCGGCAGCGATCGTGGATGGCGTAGTAGGCCAGGGCTACCGGGCCCGGTTCTACAGCGCAGGAGAGCTGTTGCAGGAACTACGTAAAGCCAGAGCTCAGTTGAAACTGAATGAGCTGCTACTGAAACTGGATCGCTACCGGGTGATAGTGGTGGATGATCTTGGCTATGTCAAACGCGACAGCGCCGAAACGGGTGTGCTGTTCGAGTTAATAGCGCATCGCTATGAACGTGGGAGCCTGGTGATAACCAGTAACCATCCGTTCAGCATGTGGGGCAGCATCTTCGTGGATGAGACTATGGCGGTGGCGGCAGCAGACCGACTGATCCATCACGGATATATGTTCGAACTGAAAGGGGAAAGCTACAGGAAAAAGACAGCGAAGGCGGTAACAAGCGTGACTTGATGTCGCACTGAAGGGGCGGCCAGTATAGTTGGCGCCAGTCGGCAAAACTAGTTGACGTCTAATAGCCAGATTTAATTCCGCATTCATTACCAGAAATAATCAACACCACAACTATCATATCATTCAATAGTCACCGCTAAAATTTTATTATTTTCCTCTTCTTTACATAGAAATTGTCAACCTGTTTATTATACCGCACTTAAATAATTAATCACAAAACAACATCAACATTATTTGCGTGTTTTATTTATTAATAACATAGTCATACGTTCTTTTTTTACAAGGAAATAATCAATTGATAAATTGTTTTTGTATTAATAGTCAAGTAGGAAATATTTTAATAAATGATAAAAATCCTAAATTCCTTGTTCATAATGTAGGAGTGTGTTAAATAGGTGGGCAAAATTTGGTTCCCTTTCTCGCCTGTAATATTGCAGCGTCTTCGCACCTCCATGAGACATTGCGACTTAATAAGAAGGTGATAAGTCCTGCATATAAGCATGGACTGACCATGGTTTTATATTCATTAAAAATTTTGTTACAACCCATTGATTTAGCATAAATAAATTATAGTGGGTTCGGGTTTGTTGTGACTGTGGCATTATTTCCGTGCAAAGGAGCTGATATGTCTGAAAGACATTTACCTGATGACCAGAGCAGTACTATCGATCCATATCTAATTACCTCTGTTCGCCAGACTCTGGCAGAACAAAGCGCAGCATTACAAAACTTGTCTAAACAACTGGATTCCGGGCAGTACCAGCGTGTCCTTAATTTGATAATGAACTGTAAAGGGCACGTTATTCTTTCGGGAATGGGTAAATCAGGGCATGTCGGTCGTAAAATGTCAGCGACGCTGGCCTCTACGGGTACGCCTAGTTTCTTTATTCATCCTGCAGAAGCTTTCCATGGCGATCTGGGCATGATTACGCCTTACGATCTTCTGATCCTTATTTCTGCCAGCGGTGAAACGGATGAAATCCTCAAGCTAGTTCCTTCACTGAAAAATTTCGGCAACCGAATTATCGCCATTACCAATAATGGAAATTCCACGCTGGCGAAAAATGCTGATGCCGTGTTGGAACTCCACATGGCGAATGAAACCTGTCCGAATAATCTTGCACCAACAACGTCTACCACGCTGACGATGGCGATCGGCGATGCGCTGGCGATTGCCATGATCCACCAACGCAAATTTATGCCGAATGATTTTGCGCGCTATCACCCGGGCGGTTCATTAGGTCGTCGCCTGCTGACCCGCGTTGCTGATGTCATGCAGCATGATGTTCCTGCGGTACAGCTGGATGCGTCATTTAAAACCGTGATTCAACGTATCACCAGCGGATGCCAGGGAATGGTGATGGTAGAAGACGCAGAAGGTGGGCTAGCGGGCATTATCACCGACGGTGACCTGCGTCGTTTTATGGAAAAAGAGGATTCTCTGACATCCGCTACGGCTGCGCAGATGATGACACGTGAACCGCTGACGCTACCGGAAGACACCATGATCATTGAAGCAGAAGAAAAAATGCAAAAGCACCGCGTCTCAACGTTATTGGTGACCAACAAGGCAAATAAAGTCACTGGCCTTGTGCGCATTTTCGACTAATTAAGCAACGGGGTTCGAGAGGTTAGTCTCTCATTGAGTTTGCGCCCCACTGAAACTTTGATAATCGTTACATGTTGATAAAAGTGAAGTCTGCCGTATCCTGGATGCGTGCTCGTCTGTCTGCCATCTCACTGGCAGATATCCAAAAACACCTGGCGAAAATCATCATTCTGGCACCGATGGCGGTGCTGCTGATCTATCTGGCTATCTTCAGCCAGCCTCGCTATATGAGCGAGTCGAAAGTCGCCATTAAACGCTCGGATGATTTAAACAGCGGCAGCCTGAATTTTGGTCTGCTTCTGGGTGCCTCTAACCCCAGTTCCGCAGAAGATGCGTTGTATCTGAAAGAGTACATCAACTCGCCGGATATGCTGGCGGCGCTGGATAAGCAACTAAATTTTCGTGAAGCGTTTAGCCACAGCGGGCTCGATTTTCTTAATCATCTTAGCAAGGATGAAACCGCAGAAGGCTTCCTGAAGTACTACAAGGACCGTATCAACGTCTCGTATGACGATAAAACCGGATTACTGAATATTCAGACGCAGGGCTTTAGCCCGGAGTTTGCGCTTAAGTTTAACCAGACCGTGCTGAAAGAGTCAGAGCGCTTTATCAATGAGATGTCACATCGCATCGCGCGTGACCAGCTTGCCTTTGCAGAAACGGAGATGGAAAAGGCACGCCAGCGTCTGGACGCCAGCAAAGCGGAATTGCTCTCTTATCAGGACAACAACAACGTTCTGGATCCACAGGCACAGGCACAGGCGGCGAGCACGTTAGTGAATACGCTGATGGGCCAGAAGATCCAGATGGAAGCGGACCTGCGGAACTTGCTGACGTATCTGCGTGAGGACGCCCCGCAAGTTGTGAGTGCGCGTAATGCGATTCAGTCATTGCAGGCACAAATTGACGAAGAAAAAAGCAAAATCACAGCGCCGCAGGGTGACAAGCTAAACCGTATGGCGGTGGATTTTGAAGAAATCAAATCAAAAGTAGAGTTCAACACCGAGCTGTACAAACTGACCCTGACCTCCATTGAAAAGACCCGTGTAGAAGCGGCTCGTAAGCTCAAGGTGCTGTCAGTGATCAGTTCGCCACAGTTGCCGCAGGAATCGTCTTTTCCAAATATCCCTTATTTGATCGCCTGCTGGTTACTGGTGTGCTGCCTGCTGTTCGGCACCCTGAAACTGTTGCTGGCTGTTATTGAAGATCACCGAGACTAACGCTGTCGCTGAATGAGTTTGTGATGAAATTATTTAAATCAATTTTACTGATTGCCGCCTGTCACGCGGCGCAGGCCAGCGCGGCCATTGATATTAACGCTGACCCAAAACTTACAGGAGCCGCGCCGCTTACCGGTATTCTGAACGGGCAACAGTCGGATACGCAAAACATGAGCGGCTTCGACAATACCCCGCCGCCCGCACCGCCGGTGGTAATGAGCCGTATGTTTGGTGCTCAACTTTTCAACGGCACCAGCGCGGATAGCGGTGCGACGGTAGGATTCAACCCTGACTATATTCTGAATCCGGGTGATAGCATTCAGGTTCGCTTGTGGGGTGCGTTCACCTTTGATGGTGCGTTACAGGTTGATCCCAAAGGTAATATTTTCCTGCCGAACGTTGGTCCGGTGAAAGTTGCTGGCGTCAGTAATAGTCAGCTAAATGCCCTGGTCACATCCAAAGTGAAGGAAGTATACCAGTCCAACGTCAACGTCTACGCCTCCTTATTACAGGCGCAGCCAGTAAAAGTGTACGTGACCGGATTTGTGCGTAATCCTGGTCTGTATGGCGGTGTGACGTCTGATTCGTTACTCAATTATCTGATCAAGGCTGGCGGCGTTGATCCAGAGCGCGGAAGTTACGTTGATATTGTGGTCAAGCGCGGTAACCGCGTGCGCTCCAACGTCAACCTGTACGACTTCCTGCTGAACGGCAAACTGGGGCTTTCGCAGTTCGCCGATGGTGACACCATCATCGTCGGGCCGCGTCAGCATACTTTCAGCGTTCAGGGCGATGTCTTTAACAGCTACGACTTTGAGTTCCGCGAAAGCAGCATTCCCGTAACGGAAGCGTTGAGCTGGGCGCGCCCTAAGCCTGGCGCGACTCACATTACGATTATGCGTAAACAGGGGCTGCAAAAACGCAGCGAATACTATCCGATCAGTTCTGCGCCAGGCCGTATGTTGCAAAATGGCGATACCTTAATCGTGAGCACTGACCGCTATGCCGGCACCATTCAGGTGCGGGTTGAAGGCGCACACTCCGGTGAACATGCCATGGTACTGCCTTATGGTTCCACTATGCGTGCGGTTCTGGAAAAAGTCCGCCCGAACAGCATGTCACAGATGAACGCAGTTCAGCTTTATCGCCCATCAGTGGCTCAGCGTCAGAAAGAGATGCTGAATCTCTCGCTGCAAAAGCTGGAGGAAGCATCACTTTCTGCCCAGTCCTCCACCAAAGAAGAAGCCAGCCTGCGAATGCAGGAAGCACAACTGATCAGCCGCTTTGTGGCGAAAGCACGCACCGTTGTTCCGAAAGGTGAAGTGATCCTCAACGAATCCAATATTGATTCTGTTCTGCTTGAAGATGGCGACGTCATCAATATTCCGGAGAAAACATCGCTGGTTATGGTTCATGGCGAAGTGCTGTTCCCGAACGCGGTGAGCTGGCAGAAGGGTATGACCACCGAGGATTACATCGAGAAATGTGGTGGCCTGACGCAGAAATCGGGTAACGCCAGAATTATCGTCATTCGTCAGAACGGTGCAGCCGTCAACGCAGAAGATGTGGATTCACTCAAACCGGGCGATGAGATTATGGTTCTGCCGAAATATGAATCGAAAAACATTGAAGTTACCCGTGGTATTTCCACCATCCTCTATCAGCTGGCGGTGGGTGCAAAAGTGATTCTGTCTTTGTAAGGAGTTGAAATGAGCAAAGCTGTTATTGTCATCCCGGCTCGTTATGGCTCATCGCGTCTGCCGGGTAAGCCGCTACTCGATATTGTCGGCAAACCGATGATTCAGCATGTTTACGAGCGTGCGTTACAGGTGGCTGGCGTCGCAGAAGTTTGGGTGGCAACTGACGATCAGTGTGTTGAAAAGGCCGTGCAGGCGTTTGGCGGGAAAGCCATCATGACGCGCAACGATCATGAATCCGGCACCGATCGGCTGGTCGAGGTGATGCATAAAGTCGAGGCAGATATCTACATTAACCTGCAGGGCGACGAACCAATGATTCGCCCGCGGGATGTAGAAACGCTGTTACAAGGAATGCGTGATGACCCCGCGTTGCCAGTGGCAACGCTATGCCACGCGATTTCTGCCGAAGAAGCGGCTGAGCCAAGCACGGTAAAAGTGGTGGTAAATACCCGCCAGGATGCGCTTTATTTCAGCCGCTCACCGATTCCGTATCCGCGTAATGCTGAAAAAGCGCGCTACCTGAAACACGTCGGTATTTACGCTTATCGTCGCGATGTGCTGCAAAACTACAGCCAGTTACCGGAGTCCATGCCGGAGCAGGCGGAATCACTGGAGCAGCTGCGGTTGATGAGCGCGGGGATCAACATCCGCACATTTGAGGTTGCCGCAACCGGTCCGGGCGTCGACACCCCAGCATGCCTGGAAAAAGTGCGCGCCCTGATGGCACAGGAACTGGCTGAAAACGCATGATTGGCATTTACTCGCCTGGCATCTGGCGTATTCCGCATCTGGAGAAATTTCTGGCGCAACCGTGCCAGAAACTTTCTCTGCTGCGCCCTGTTCCGCAAGAAGTTGATGCTATCGCCGTGTGGGGACATCGTCCCAGTGCGGCGAAACCAGTCGCCATCGCCAAAGCAGCGGGAAAACCCGTCATTCGTCTGGAAGATGGATTTGTGCGTTCGCTGGATCTTGGCGTCAATGGCGAGCCGCCGCTTTCTCTGGTGGTGGATGATTGTGGCATTTACTACGATGCCAGCAAGCCTTCGGCGCTGGAGAAACTGGTACAGGATAAAGCCGGAAATGCGGCATTGGCTGATCAGGCCAGAGAAGCGATGCACACCATCGTGACCGGGGATATGTCGAAATATAATCTGGCGCCTGCGTTTGTGGCGGATGAATCAGAACGTACAAACATCGTTCTGGTTGTCGATCAGACATTTAATGATATGTCAGTGACGTATGGCAATGCTGGCCCGCATGAGTTTGCTGCCATGCTGGAAGCCGCGATGGCGGAAAATCCTCAAGCTGAAATTTGGGTGAAGGTGCACCCAGATGTACTGAAAGGAAAGAAAACAGGTTATTTCGCCGATCTGCGCGCCACGCAACGAGTACGTTTAATTGCCGAGAATGTCAGCCCGCAGTCGCTGTTGCGACACGTTTCCCGGGTTTACGTCGTGACATCCCAATACGGCTTTGAAGCCTTGCTGGCAGGAAAACCAGTAACATGTTTCGGCCAGCCCTGGTATGCAGGCTGGGGCTTAACCGACGATCGCCATCCGCAGTCCGCTTTGTTATCTGCCCGACGCGGTTCTGCCACGCTGGAGGAACTTTTTGCCGCTGCATACCTGCGTTACTGTCGCTATATCGATCCGCAAACGGGAGAAGTAAGCGCTCTATTTACCGTGCTGCAATGGCTGCAATTACAACGTCGACATCTGCAACAGCGTAATGGTTATTTATGGGTGCCAGGCTTAACGCTGTGGAAGTCAGCGATCCTGAAACCTTTCTTGCAAACGGCAACAAACCGGCTGAGTTTTTCACGTCGCTGTACTGCGGCGAGCGCCTGCGTGGTATGGGGTGTAAAGGGAGAACAGCAATGGCGAGCCGAAGCGCAGCGAAAATCACTGCCGTTATGGCGAATGGAAGATGGTTTTCTGCGTTCATCCGGACTTGGCTCTGACCTTTTGCCACCGCTATCGCTGGTGCTGGATAAACGCGGAATCTACTATGACGCCACGCGCCCCAGCGAACTGGAAGTGCTGCTTAATCATAGCCAGCTAACGCTGGCGCATCAGATGCGAGCTGAAAAATTACGCCAGCGACTGGTTGAAAGTAAACTGAGCAAGTACAACCTGGGAGCCGATTTCTCTCTACCAGCCGAAGCCAAAGATAAAAAAGTTATCCTGGTGCCGGGTCAGGTAGAGGACGATGCCTCTATTAAAACAGGCACTGTGTCGATTAAGAGCAACCTTGAGTTATTACGCACAGTACGCGAGCGCAATCCGCACGCCTACATTATTTATAAACCGCACCCGGATGTATTAGTGGGGAATCGCAAGGGCGATATTCCGGCAGAACAGATTGCTGAACTTGCTGATTATCAGGCACTGGACGCAGATATTATTCAATGCATCCAACGCGCAGATGAAGTGCATACCATGACGTCGCTGTCGGGGTTTGAAGCGTTATTACATGGCAAGCAAGTTCATTGTTACGGCCTGCCCTTCTATGCCAGTTGGGGTTTAACCGTTGATGAACATCATTGCCCGCGCCGCGAGCGCAGATTAACGATAGCAGACTTGATCTATCAGGCGTTGATTGTTTATCCAACCTATATCCACCCAACACGGCTACAACCTATTACGGTTGAAGAAGCTGCGGAATATTTAATCAAGACACCGCGAAAGCCGATATTTATTACCCGAAAAAAAGCGGGGCGGGTAATACGCTATTACCGCAAATTAATTATGTTCTGCAAGGTCAGATTTGGCTAAACAATTTCATAGTTGACTATTACGCAAATTATTTATGCACGGTAATGCACTAACCGTTTTATTATCCGGTAAAAAATATCTGCTATTGCAGGGGCCAATGGGACCTTTTTTCAATGACGTCGCCGAATGGTTAGAGTCATTAGGCCGTAACGCTGTGAATGTTGTCTTCAACGGTGGGGATCGTTTTTACTGCCGCCATCGACAATACCTGGCTTACTACCAAACGCCGAAAGAGTTCCCCGGATGGTTACGGGATCTCCACCGGCAATATGACTTTGATACCATCCTCTGCTTTGGCGACTGCCGCCTATTGCACAAAGAAGCAAAACGTTGGGCAAAGTCGAAAGGGATCCGCTTTCTGGCATTTGAGGAAGGATATTTACGCCCGCAATTTATTACCGTTGAAGAAGGCGGAGTAAACGCATATTCATCGCTACCGCGCGATCCGGATTTTTATCGTAAGTTACCAGATATGCCTACGCCGCACGTTGAGAACTTAAAACCTTCAACGATGAAACGTATAGGTCATGCGATGTGGTATTACCTGATGGGCTGGCATTACCGCCATGAGTTCCCTCGCTACCGCCACCATAAATCGTTTTCCCCCTGGTATGAGGCTCGTTGCTGGGTTCGTGCATACTGGCGCAAGCAACTTTACAAGGTAACACAGCGTAAGGTATTACCGAGGTTAATGAATGAGCTGGACCAGCGTTATTATCTTGCCGTTTTGCAGGTGTATAACGATAGCCAGATTCGTAACCACAGCAATTATAACGATGTGCGTGACTATATTAATGAAGTCATGTACTCATTTTCACGTAAAGCACCGAAAGAAAGTTATTTGGTGATCAAGCACCATCCAATGGATCGTGGTCACAGACTCTATCGACCATTAATTAAGCGATTGAGTAAGGAATATGGCTTAGATGAGCGAGTCATTTATGTGCACGATCTCCCGATGCCGGAATTATTACGCCATGCAAAAGCGGTAGTGACGATTAACAGTACGGCGGGGATCTCTGCGCTGATTCATAACAAACCACTCAAAGTGATGGGCAATGCCCTGTACGACATCAAAGGCTTGACGTATCAAGGGCATTTGCACCAGTTCTGGCAGGCCGATTTTAAACCGAATATGAAACTGTTTAAGAAGTTTCGAGGGTATTTATTGGTTAAGACGCAGGTTAATGCGGTTTATTATGGGGAGATGATTTTTAACAAGATAAAAAAATATAAAAAAAGATAAAAAAGATTGTATTATGCTATCAAAAAAACATCACAATGAATGGCATTAACATAACCATTCATAAACTCCCATTCATTAAATAAATGATTAACATACTATAATTAGAAAACACAATAAATTATTAAAATAAATATTATAGATTATACATTTAGTGATAAGTTATATACTGGTAAAGTTAACATGAGCACTTTGTAATGCAGTTTTGATGGCATTAGTATCTACTAATATTGAGTCGGGCGCAGAAAATGGTCGATTTTTATTAGTGAAATCAGAATTTCCTATGTAAAGACTTTCTTTATTTCTTAACGCCTGAATGTGCCATCGCGACCAGGAATCCCAATATTTTTGGCGATCTGGTGAAATTCCCTGAGATGTATATCCTGTTGTAGGTGAATTCATTAACGAGTCGGTACGATGGCTTCCTAGCGTCAAAGGCAATTTAATACGATGTACAGTGGAATCACCAAAAATTAGCTTAAGTCGAGCAATGAATTCACTATCAGCCCCCGTTTTAACACAGTCCCAAACGCCCGCTTTTTGCAATACATCCGCTCTTCTAAACAACAGAGAAGAAGGATTCAGTCTTTTTAGTGGATAGACCGCACGCGCATAGAAAATCCCATTATCTTGCAACCTTACCCAATCAGAAATCGAACAAATTAGTTTAGGGTTTAACAATAAAGGTGATATCTGTCTAAATAATTTTTCAGGATGGGACCAGTCATCTGAGTCATGGCATGTCACAAACTCTCCCTTTGCCTGTATTAAGCCTATTCGTTTTGCAGCATATGTTCCAACATTTTGTGGCAGGCTAATAATTTTTATTCGAGTATCTTTGAGTGCTAATCTCTGAAGACGGAATAGCGTATCATCGGTGCTGGCATCATCCACAATAATTAGCTCAAATGAACGGTATGTTTGATTAAGCAATGATATTACTGCATTTTCTACCCGCCTACCGGTATTGTATGTTGTCATTAAAATAGAAATCAGGGGGCCCGTTTGGGCAGGATAAGGAATCGATGTAATAATATTACAAGGTGACAAAGGAGATGAGTTATCTGTCAGTGCGACCGGAGATAAACCAAAGTACTTATAGTATTCGTTAAGTCTATTTAACGAGATTTCTGCCGTTTCTCTGAAAGCATTATTTTGCAAGAGTAATATATCAGGGGAATATACAATATCACTGGCATCAATCTGAGCGAGTGTTGATATAGCTTTTTGAGTTAACCCGATTCTTAATTGAAGAGCTGTATACAAGTCTAAGGGACAATTATCGACATTATCTAATAATGATAATGAAAACGTAGGAGAGTATGATGCTAAGGTTTTTGCTAACTCAACTTTTTGATGTGTGTCTGTGAACTCGTCTTTAAACTCCATGAGTAATTCCGGAGTTAAGCTTATGTCACCACAGGCAATTTTAGCTATTTTGATTGCTAATTTACACCGCCAATCTGACGGTGTATCAGTAAGATTATGTAATGACCAATACATATTAAGCCTGTACATTGCCAATATACGTTTTGACTGCCAAAATCGGCAGTCATCTTGTATTGCAGCTAAAGCATGTACATATCGACTTTTCTTTAATAGCCATAAAAATTTTAAATTATTGAACATAATCAAGAGTCGACACCAAATAAATCTCGCGTATAAACTTTTTCACTTACATCTTCTAATTCTGACGTGCGGCGATTGGCTACTATAACATCAACACGTTCTTTAAAAGAATTAATATCACGCTCAACATAAGAACCAAAGAAATAAGGCTCTTTTAGTACAGGTTCATATACAACTATCTCAATTCCTTTGGCTTTGAGTCGTTTCATTACACCTTGAATACTACTTGCTCTAAAGTTATCACTACCTGCTTTCATTATGAGGCGATAGATTCCTACAACTTTTGGTTTACGACTTAATATATCCTCCGCAACAAAGTCTTTTCGGGTAGTATTGGCATCGACAATAGCCTGGATTAAGTTCTGCGGAACATCACGATAATTTGCGAGTAATTGCTTGGTATCCTTAGGTAAGCAGTAACCTCCATAACCAAAAGAAGGATTATTATAATGTTGACCAATTCTAGGATCTAAACTAACACCCTCTATAATTTGCTTTGTATCTAAACCATGAACGGAGGCATAAGTATCCAATTCATTGAAATAAGCAATCCGCATTGCAAGGTAAGTATTTGCAAAAAGTTTAATGGCTTCAGCTTCAGGGCTATCCGTTAACAATATTGGAATATCTTTTTTTATAGCGCCTTCACTGAGAAGCTCTGCGAACTTTCTTGCTCGTTCGCTACTCTCTCCCACAACTATACGAGATGGATATAGGTTGTCATAAAGAGCTTTACCTTCACGTAAAAATTCTGGGGAAAAGATAATATTATTCGTGTTTAGATCGCGTTTTAGTCGTTCAGTAAATCCGACGGGGACTGTAGATTTAATTATGATAGTTGCATTAGGATTTATACTTAGTACGTCACATGCTACTGATTCTACTGAGAGTGTATCGAAGTTATTATTAATGGGATCATAATTGGTTGGTGTTGCGATTATAACATAATCAGCATCTCTATACGCTTCGTATTTTTCTGTTGTAGCATATAGGTTTAATTTTCTATTAGATAAAAATTTTTGTATTTCAGGATCACATATTGGTGATATTTTTTTATTAATCAACTGAACTTTCTTAGGATCTATATCGAGAGCGATAATATCATGTTTTTGTGAAAGTAATATAGCAATTGATATACCAACATATCCTACACCAGCAACTGCAATTTTCATAATAGATTATATTTAATTCCGTGTATAAAATCAAAGAAATGTGATTAAGCATTGATAACAATAAATTATCAGATTTATTAGGCCAAACCTAATTTTTATTTTTTCCTTGCAAATTTTCATATTCTCTAGGAGTACCACAAAAAATAACATCAGACTTATTTATTTCTGTATAATACACTTTGATCCCATTACTAATTAGATAATTGTATATTGGGGCTATATATAACTCTCCAGCATCCCAATTTTCTTGAGGTAGATTTTTATAATGTTCATATGCTGAAATAAAATTTTTAATTGTAGAAAAATGATATAATCCTGTGCAGCATAAGTTAGAAATTTGTTTTTTTTCGCTAGTAGCAATGACCTCATTTTTTACATCATTTGATGGCATAACAAAAGACCAGTTATCCCCATCTCCTCGAAATACTTCAATATAACATTCATTTTCCCCTTCGAACTTAGTAAATATAAAATTAGGCCTAATTGTATCAATGTTAAAAATAGTGATTGGTTGTTCTATATTAAATAATTTTGATATAGCCAAATATACTGTTTCTGCTTGCCCCCGAGTTTCTTTATCAAGAGTAATCAAGGTGTAGCTATTAATCCCTAAAGATGCTATTCTTTGTAATACAAAAGACTTCGTATTGAAAACATCCCTAAGGATAAAGACAAAATGTTCAGTCTCAAAATATAATTTGAAACTTTTCAAACATAGATCGAATAGAAACTCACCATTCAATTCAAGCATATATTTTGGTTTGGAATATCCAGCCTTGAAAAAACGCGAACTCACCCCCGCCATTGGAATTATAATCATACTGCAGCCTCCTTAAAAATTTCATATAATCTAAATGCATTAGCAAATAGTGCATCTTGCCTTTTTTTGTCATCGGAATGAAGGGGAAGCATTGATAAAAATAAATGTATTTGCATCGCATACAATGATTTTTCGGAGATTGAATATTTCTCTTTTATTATAGAAACAAATGTTGATTGAATTTCAAACAATTTATTATCAATATTAATTTTGAATTCAATACTATGAGTTTTATTTTTTTATTTATTATATAATATCCTGCAATTATCCAATCATAGAGCCCTAGTATTGAATGTGATAATTTAGCTATATCATAACGAAAATCACCATAAATACTTATTTCTCCAGAGTGGTTCAATCCTCTGGGATCAAAAACTTGTATTCTACCAGTTCTAAAGTTAAAAATTATATTACTAAAGCATAAATCGCCATGCATAATAGTTTTATATTGCAGTTCACTTGGGATAAATTTATTAGTATCATAAAGAATATCATTAATTGAAACGCTTATATTATTATTAAAATTCCATTTTGCATTTGGATCAATATTTAAATCTGTTATGTACTTGCTAACCCGCTCAATCGTTTTTTCATAAAATAAATCTTGCAGTATATTTTTGTCAGTATCAATTGAATGATATTCTTTGCACAGATCGATGAAGTCTAAACAACTTATTAATATATTTGTTAAAATATTATTTGGTAGGCGAGAAAAAACAAATAATTCATTTAACGTCGTATTATATAAATATTCAAGCTTATAACTCTTTCTGATATGATCAAACGGTTCCAATAACATTGGAGTATAGATCTTTAATTCTCCGGGAATAGTTTCAAACCATTTTGATTCAGCTTCAATTTTACTTTCATTTGAACTTGATTTGATAACGGATTTTGTTGTAATGCATAATTCATTAAATGCACGCTGGGTTGTGTATTGTACTTTTGACTTATAGTATGTATTAATATGTCCAAAATCAAGCCAATCAGACACGTATATAGAAGCTAAACTATAGCTGTCGTGATACTTTTTAAGTGCCGCCGTAAAATCAAATTTTGAAGTAACTAATTCCCTAATAAAAAAATTCGGTTTACTAAAAGAAAAATACCCACAAATTACATTTTTATTATCTTCTCTACTGACGGCTCTTAACTCTGTTTCGTAAAAAAATGACCATTGATAATTATCATCAGAATGACTTATTGCTACTAAATCATCCCCTGCAGGAATTTTTTTAAAGAGTGTATCGCCAAACAATAATTGTAAGCCTTTGTCATCTTTATCTCCTATTAAATTCCATGCGGTAACTATCGCTTGCCCTAATGTCAAGTTACTATCGACAGGAATCATTGTTACTTTATTACGAAGCAACCATTCATAATCATGTTTGTCAAACACAAAATCTTCCGGTAAAACCAGATATATTGCATGACCATCATGCCCTAAAGATACTTGATGCTTAAATAATCGTTTATTAGCTAAAGGAAGAAAGCTTGGAGGAATAGAACCAAATTCGGCCCCTAATTCTTGTTGAACATAGGAACCAGACATTATTAGAAGCATTTTTTCTCCTGTTCTAACATATTAGAAATCTCTTCTAAGGTCATATTGCAAAGTTCTGATGGTCGAATAGCTCTATCATCAACATAAAACCCCTCATCTCCACACCAAGGTTTACCAACAATCACCTCATCATAAGGGACTCTATTTTCATTCAACCAATCAATTATAACTGGTAATGTATGAATATTAATCTTACCTATATTTTCTTTATATGTCCTCATATTCCTTGCTGTAAAAATAACAATATAAAAACCATTAAGCTTATATTCATACAATTTTTCAATTAGTTTTTTGTTTGGAGTTGCATGTGAATATTTTCCTGATAAATTAAAAGATATGGTGTTATCTAAATCTACAATTATTTTTTTCATATAGTGCATCTTTCATTGTTAAGTGATATCTATACCTTGCAATAAATAACTCATTCCCGCAAAGAAAGTATTTGTTCTAGCGATATTTTTCGAGGCGCTACAATATTTTTTATTTTTAAATTAGAAACCTTGCAATCATATACATTAGCCCAAGCACATAACCCTACATTAATATGACCTGAATAATAAACATTAGAACTTGAGATCAAGGATGTTAGCTGACTATATATATTATCTAAACCATGGACACACATCAGCTTTTTCATTATATCAGGATCGCCGTAAAATAATTGGTCGCCTATGCCAAACCCCCATTCTCTAAATATCCACCCATTACTATCCTCACAATAAACAGAATCATCTACATCTATATCATTAATTGTCACATTATCAACTTGCAATAAAGCATCAGGCCTTATCTTTATAATGCACCTATATTTATCCCAATTATGATTTTTAAGACTACAGAACCAAAATGAATTATGGTAATACATTTTTTCTGCATTACTCATTTTATTATATGGATATTCCCCATCATCTTTAATGTTTATTAAAACTGAGTTACATCCAGAGAAAAAACTTGAATATATCTCCTCTAAATTATTATTTTTATATGAACTTAAGCTCAAGTCTTTTAATTCATCATAGTGTTCGTCTACAAACGAGTAGTTATCTGGCTCTGAAACATATTGTGCAGCCTCGCTGTCAAATATCCTACATATTCTTTCTTTAGATAACTGTGTGTGTCCGATATCTTTCCATGTACTAATAAAAACATCAACATCAGAAGGAATCGTTATTTTACTTACGAGATTAGGTAGGGCATCTATAAAACCTCTTGATTGTCCAGTTATGAATAAAGCTATTTGCCTGTTTGTATTTAATGAAACATTACTTGAAATAAAGTCATCAATTACAGATATTCTACTTTTTATAATGCAAGAAATGATACCGGAGTATTCGTCAGCATTAGCCAAGACAATTTCATTTATATGACACAAAAAATTACGTTCTTGCTGAGGTGTTTCATAAAACCTTTTTGATGTTAGACTAAGAGCCAGCAATAATAATTTAATGGAGTTAAAAGTACATCCATTAGAGTTTATCACAAGATTGTAAACATAGTTTGGTATATGTGGTCGACTCATAAGTCGTTTAAAAGATGTGTCTCCTAACGAGGAAAGATCAGTATTATTCTTATTGAATCTTTTAATATAAAACTCGGGAAAAAAGAATGCAAAATAAAAAGTCCCTGCATTGCTTAACTTATTAGGTATAATAATATATTCAAAATACTCACTCAACCATAGGTCAAAAAGTTCAAGTATTTTTAAATGAGCATTAAATCCCTTACCAGTAGAGATATTTTTTATACAGCTTAATGTTCTCTCATCTAAATGATTTACAATTAATTGTACAAGTTTAATTTTATCTTCTTTCTTTGAAAGACTTAATATATGATCAAATGTTAAGTTTTTTAGCATGTTGGATTTGCCCCTATGTTTCCAGATACCTGTTATCACTTAACCCATCACTGGCCCACTGCCGCAGATATTCCCGTGGCGAGCGATAACCCAGCGCACTATGCGGATGCCAT
>OIGA01000161.1_pt1 | contig 23871 bp, 37 predicted proteins | sample 1582191 | NCBI WGS metagenome assembly OIGA01 (sample SAMN02674607, study PRJEB24791) | human gut metagenome, SKBSTL069 | isolation source: stool | host: Homo sapiens | place: USA | reverse complement strand
CCAGTCGGGGGGAGGCTGCATTATCCACGCCGGAGGCGGTGGTGGCTTCACGCACGGAGCCTGGACAGGTGGCGTTGATCCGCAGGCGCTTACGACCAGCGGCAACGTCAGCGCGAAGAGTTTCATTTTCAGTTCTCGCATCGGCTAATTCCCTCGAGTATTTTGCATCGAGCGCAGCAACATCGCGCTGGCGCACCTGCATATCAGTAATGGTTGCGTTCGCCAGCTTCAGTTCACTGGCTTTGTTATCGCGCTGCGCTTTGTAGGTAATCGCGTTATCACGGTAATGGTCTGTTGCCATCCACAGCGCACCACAGGCCACCAGCAGAATAACGATAAACGCGGAAAGCATTCGGTTTATGTTCACCCCAGCAACCCCGACGAAGACAACATCATCCAGGCCATGGAAAGAAAAAGAGCAACCAGCATTAGTGAAAATGAAATGCCGACAATTACACAGAGGATCTTCGCCAGCGTTATGAGTTTGTCTGACATGCTTAATCCTCCCTTCACGATTTCAACGCAATGACCAGTTTTGCCAGCCCATACAGCATCGGGGACACAGCAACACCGACCGCCACCCACTTAATGGCAAAAGCCAGTGCTCTGCTGATGTCATCAGTTACAGGCGCTTTCAGTTCAAGGCCATTTTTCATAGTCAACCTCAACAGAATTCGTTTACACTTCGCCATGTTCTCCCTTGCCTTACTCAAGGTCAGAAACACAAAACCTCGCTTGGTGCCAACAAACGGGGTTTTTACTTTTATTCACTTACGTTTCGCCAGTTCGCAGGATTTCGTGTTATCCGCCCGCGTGGCCATTCCTCATTTTTCAGCAAAATATTCTGCTTATCTGTCGATACCCCAGCACGCCAGCGCGCTCTCCTGGTCACGACGGGATACCTGACCGTAACAGTTGTTTGAACGAATACGGCAGTCTCTGCCACCGTCCTTAATCCACCAGCGAATCGCTTCGCAGGCACCTTTTCGATCACCAGCATTAATTCGTCTGTAAAACGTCGACGGGAAACACTTACCGGGACCAATGTTGTACGGACAGAATGACGCGATCCCCGCTTTCTGGGGTTCGGTCAGCGGCACTCTGATGTTTTTCTCCACCCACGCCAGCGCTTTATCACGCTCAATGGCGTTAACCTGGTCGCATTTTTCCTTCGACAACTTCATGCCCGGAACGACAGGTTTGCCATCCACCATGATGGCACCACGGCAGATGGTCCAGATACCTGCACCATCACGGTATGCTGTGGTGTGCTTGCCTTCCTTTTCATCCAGAAACTGGTCGAGAATGTCAGGCGCAGGCGCACCAGCGGCAATCAGCGCCAGAACGGCAGCCGACAGGCCGTATTTGATTTTGGTGTTCATGGATATATTAAATATTCAGCCGCTGTCCCTGGCCCACTAAATACGCACTTTAAGATAAGTCAGCCCCGGATGAAGCCAGTAAGCCGGCACTTTTTTAAAGGGTGGAGTATTAAAATCACGAAGAAGAGCCTCCCGCACAATTGCATCCTTATCAGCACCACTGGCCAGCGCTTCAATCTCAGCAGCTACCTGCAGATATCCCATGCAACGGCCAACGCGCTTCATCAGCCCCTGCTTTTTATTGTTCTTCAGGTAATCAATGGCAAATTCAATGAGCTCCTCACTGTGCTGGTGCGATGGAGGTGTTACTTTCCCATTTTCTGAGATGGTTATTTTCCCAGCATCACCGGATACAACAAAGGATGGCCGGTTACACTCCCATTCCGGGTCACTGAAATTATCATTATGAATACTGAAACACTCTGCGAGATTTCTGCTCATCACTTTCCGACAATAATCGTCAAACGCAGCAAACTGCTTTTCATCGCCAGAAGGCACCAATATCGACCATTTCTTATTCAGCTCAACGACGTAGCTCTCCAGTTTTTCAATACGTGATTCAACATCATCTTTTTCTGACCGCAGTGTTGACGGCGGCATCTTCAGAGAACAAGTAATTCTTCCCGGTAGCTTTCCTTTGTAGGTTATCAACACATCCTGCGCCTCTAAAATTACGGGGCGCTTTTCCGGCAACGGACCATCCCCTTCACATAACCCGGCAGCAACATCCATGAAAAACTGCTTCGCCTGCTTTTTCGCCTCAGCTTCGTAAAACTCCAGCGTGGCACCTTCAGTACGGTCAAGACTAATCGCCACATCTGGCAACAACAGCGACGCTTGCCCGTCACCTTCCGGCTTCACAGTAACAGTAACCTTATCCCCGTAATTATTTATCCCCTTAACAACCAGTTCATATTTTTTATTCATCACTTTACTCTCCCCGCGCCGCCTTACGCCGGTCCTCTTTGATTTTGAAATACAGGTTAGTCAGATATGTCAGCAGCCCAAACAGCAGACTCCCCAGCACGCCTATTGCCGCCCACTGAGACGGGGAAACCCTGTCCAGCAACTGCAGGAACCAGTAGCCCGTTCCCACCGCTGACGTGGTGTATGACACACCTGTTGTGATTTTTTCCATCTGGTACATACCCCGTCTCCCGTTATCCGGAAGCTGACAACAATAAAAAAGCCACCAGTTAAGTACTGATGGCTCTGATAACTCATGCAGGCGTCTCAGACGACCCACTGACACTACCGGTGAGTTTAACGATACCTTCCATTTGACTGGCTCACTTTTTATGATGATGCCGGTGCATTTATCTCCAGCACCAGACTTTCCATCTCAACGCCATACGTTGCATTTTTGGTAATATCCGTCAGCGTCAGTGCATTTAGTCCCACTGCCAGACCGTCTTTTATGGCCTGGAATGCCGGGCCAGTACGATGACGTAGTATCACTCCGGCTCAGTTGCACCACTGACCACCACATCACCTTCTGCTGCAATCGCCTGCATCAGGGTATAAGGGGTTATGGCCACCGGACTACCAAACGGCTGCCAGCCCTCTTTCAGTTTATGTGTCAGCTTTTCCGCAAGATCTGACGGCGACGCCGCCCTGACAACATCATAGTGTTTAAATGCCATGGTTCTTTCCACCATCTGAAAAATGATTCTTTAAAATACCTGACATGTAATACAGAAAAAACACAAAACCATACCTTAATTAAAAACCTCATCATCAAGCAGATATGCATGGATAAACTACAAGACGAGATATAAACCACCCTGCATTTAAATAAACAATAAACAACATCAGAAAAATAATTCTGCTCTATGGTTTACAATCAAAAATATCATTTATACTTTTCAGAACATCACCAGCAAGGCATAAACAAGGAAACTAAATGAAGTGGATTGTGATTGATACAGTTATCCAGCCATCATGCGGAATATCTTTTTCAGTCATATGGAGTAAAATAAAATTAATAATCTGGTATCAATCGGATGCTTTCTTACCTCCTGAAAGTATATTTACACTGACTCACACAGGCATCATGCTCAATAACAAAGTGCTGCCTGTAACCATTTACAACGTAGTACCATTCAATAAAACATTCTGGAATTTAATCAAAAACAGCCAGGAATGCCCTACAAATACAGATAACGTATTGAATGAATGCTTTAATAACCGTTGCACTCTGCAAATATGTCCTTATGGGCTAAAACAACAAAGTCCATAAGGAGTTTACTCACATCTGACAAAATCAATATAAACAGCCCCTCCGGAGAGGGGCTGGAGAGTGGCGCTATGTGCCATTGCATGGTGCCGGGTGCCTCCCGGTGAATTCAGTACCAGCACCTGAATCCGCGATTATCCCATATACCTACTCGCTGATTGCCCCTCCGCACAGGGGGATTCACCATGCCAGTTTCTTTTAACAAACTCCCCGCAAACCAGACAACAGTCAACCGCCTGAATTGTGAAGTATTTAAAAATTTCTCCCGCTAACTGATACCCGGCTAACAGTCTGGCGTTTTCTTTTTCAGCAACGGGAAAGCAGCAACCACCACACCCGCCACCAGCACACCGTCAGCCAGCACTGACATTATCCGGCTGCTGCAATGCCATTCACAAAAACAGTAAGCAATCACTTTTTACCGTAACCGGTGATAATCCAGATATGTATCTACCCCAGATGAGTAATCCGAAGTTCATCCATACCACAGGTCCTGGCTATTCTGTTGTACTCCTGAACAAGAGCAAATAATTCTGAATTAGCCACCATGAACTCATCGCAAACCCTCTGTATAGCATCACTATTCAGAATAATAACGTCTCTTCCCGAAAGACGATCAGGAGTACAGAACAAAACTGTCAAACGGCTGAAGGCCTTTGCTCGTTCTGCATTGACTATATCAATACGCTGCCTAAGGATGAAACACCCCGACGCCTCATCAATATTCACTCTACCCACACCATATGAATGATAAATATTTAATGCTGAAAAAACCATTAGACCGTATAACAAACACTCAATCAACACTTAACAGAACTTTTATTTTTGACAAACATATAATATTTTCAACAATATCCTGAGCCAGGTATATTTCAGTATAAGGCTCTGCCGAAAGGAATCTGGAAGAATGAATATGGCGCGCTGTACTGGATTCGAACCAGTGACCGATTGCTTAGAAGGCAATTGCTCTGTCCGGCTGAGCTAACAACGCATGATGCAGATAATGGACCGCCATCGGGGACTTGAACCCCGCGCAGCCAGCTTCGAAGGCTGGCGCTCTTTCCTGATGAGCTAATGGCGGTATGTGATGGTGGCCCTTGCTGGATTTGAACCAGCGACCTGGCGATTATGAGTCGCTCGCTCTCACCACTGAGCTAAAGGGCCGCGCGCAGAATAATAACGTTACGGAATTAATACTGCAATCTCATCCGTTTCAAACGATTAAATCCTGAACTTCCCTGACTGTCTGCTCAAAACGTCCGGTCTCCAGCTCAACACCAATCGCACGACGCCCCAGTGCCATCGCCGCTTTTACCGTTGAACCCGACCCCATGAAAAAATCCGCAACCAGATCACCAGGACGACTACTTGCGCTGATTATCTGCTGCAGCATTTCTGCCGGTTTTTCGCACGGATGTTTCCCGGGATAGTACTGCACCGGTTTATACGTCCACACATCGGTGTACGGCACCTGCACCGTCACACCGAAATACCGCCGCAAATTTTTATATTCACTCAGCAGTTCCATATACTGCCGGTTCAGCTCACTGTATGTGCTGACCAGCTGGTGGTGTGGCTTTTCCAGTTCCCCGCGCTGATGTTTCTCTTCTGCCACCCGGGCAAACAGCGACTGTAATTTCAGATAATCGCTTTCGTTCGGTAGCTGCCACTGACTGGCACTGAACCAGTGCGGCACCATGTTTTTCTTTCCTGTGGCATCTGCAATCTGTTTTGCCGTTATCCCCAGGGCAGCGCGCGCATCACGAAAGTAAGCAATCAGCGGGGCCATCACATGCTGTTTCAGTGCCCTGCCCTTCGCCTCATACCCGGCATCTTTCGGACGATACGGCCCCTGATAATGTTCCGCGAACAGAATGCGCTCTGTGGCGGGGAAATACGCCCGCAGGCTTTCCTTGTTGCATCCGTTCCAGCGTCCGGACGGCTTCGCCCAGATAATATGGTTCAGCACACTGAAGCGTTCACGCATCATGATTTCGATATCAGATGCCAGGCGATGACCACAGAACAGGTAAAGACTTCCGGCAGGTTTCAGCACCCGCCAGAACTGCGCCAGACACTGGTCCAGCCACTTCAGGTAATCATCGTCGCCCTTCCACTGGTTATCCCAGCCCTCAGGCTTCACTTTAAAGTACGGCGGGTCCGTAACTATCAGGTCAACAGAATTTTCGGGTAACGACCGGATAAATTCCAGGCAGTCGGCGTTGATTAACTCACAACTGGATATTTTTACAGTATTAAGCATGGATCATTAAGCCTGTCTCTGATAGGCTCATTCTGCTTTTGCGCAAAGCAGTGGGCCTGAGGTTTGCTTGTGAACCCAACGCATGAGCAGATGGCTGGCAGGTGCCGCTAACACCCACCAGCCGCCCATTACCACAAATAAAAAAGCCTTCACTGAGGAAGGCGTCTGTAACAACCGAACTGATAATCTGCCAGACCCGCCATAACAAGCTGGGTCAGTATTAACTGGCAACGTTCGCGTGAAAGGTAAGTATTATGCGCAATTTCCCCGACGGTCGCCGGTTCGGTGACGCTTAATTCATTAAACACCACTCTGGCAGTTTCGGTCATATCCTGCTGTTTTAGCATGCCTTTTCCCTTTTCTGGTTAACGTGACATACCAATAACTCTTGTCGAAAAAGCCAGCAAGCTGAAAGACCGATATTAATAACTACCAGCGCGTTTAATGTACCGCACTTCGGGCATCAAAAAACCCGCTCAATGGCGGGTTTAATTAATGAGGTAACAACCTTAACTTGTTTGATTCTGTACTTCAGTGGCCTTCTTCCCTTCAATACCTGCCTTGAAAGTCTCGAATGTTTCAACATTAAACAGCGAAAAAGATTCGATCTGATCGAAGGGCAACACATGCCTAAACTGATAAACTGACAATGGCTCAGAAGTTAATGTGATACCCTGACTAAGGTAGTAGTCCACATAATTATGCTCAACACAAAAAGTCAGAGTATCTTTATCTCTGTACCCGGACATAAAAGGGATTAGCACCAATGTGTTAGTATCTAACTGATTGAAACGTGCCTCATCAATCATCCCCACATAGACCTTGCGAGACTTCAGTGTAACCAACAATAACAATCCACGCTCAACTGATTCAAGAAGGATATTTTCCACGGCACTATGAGCCGCAATTTCTTCAAAAATAGCCTTGCGCTTTTGTGGGTCTTTATGGTTTTTGGTTGCCTCTGATGCCTTCCCGATACTTACAATAATAGTGAAAGCTATCGACATAGCAGGGAACATGCTCAACCCAAACACTTGCATTTTGAGAAAGTCATGGGCGAAAGTAAAGGGAGCGTACCAACCAAACAAGTACGCTGGAATGTTCCAAAGTGACATTCCAGCGTACAGAACAACAACCAATAAGGCAGCGATAAGAATACCACTTATGAGAAACTCACCACCTTTCAGTGCAACATCAAAGTATGCATTCCAACCGATCGCTTTGCTTTGACGGTATCGTGACGGCAAATGGCAGTTGGTATAGTGATAACCACAAACTAAAACAATAACAATCAGCGCAGCCCACATAGAAGACTAACCCTTCTTCTTAGTACTCAATCCCTTAATATTGGCTGCGAAAGCCTTTTGCACATCAGCGTTGTTGCGATTCAAAACCATCGAACCATTACTATCAATGAAAAACTTGTCACTTTCATGCTTAGCTTCTTTTCCATCACACATGGAAGCTATATCTGCAATTTTTTTGATGATCTTCTCAGGTGAGAGGATCGCGCGAGCGGCAAGTGTTAGATATTTCGGCATGCTCCCCTCCGTTAACAGATAAAACACAAAAAGCACACAAACAAAGTATGCGCACATCCTAACCTATGTGGCTAACAACCACTTTCTTTTATAAGATGAGTGTATTACCTAAAGGGTAACTCGGCAATAGCAGAATAGTTTTAGCAAGGTAAAATCGATGGTCTTTCGCTCAACTTACGACAAAAGATAGCCCGCTCAGCAGCAGGCTTTGTTTAGTTTGCCATCGTGTACAAAATCAGCAAAATATCAGATTTACACGAAATGTACGCGATTTAATTGACTTTTGCAATAACCCGCCGCGAAAAGGTCGCTTTTTGTTGCGATCTTGTTTTCATGGTATAAATCAAAGATTCGTTGTCGAGGTTCTTAAAAATGTCGCACATATCACGCCAGTAGTGCGCATAATTGTGGCTCCAGTTGTCTGACTTAACTCCACACAGTCTGGCAAGTTCCTGTCGCTGGTAGACGTCACACCCAGTAATCCTCCCCCTGACATCCTGCGCCGCCAGCCAGATTAATTTCTTCAGACGCTCAAGCGTTTTCCCTGTAATTTTTCTGGTGCCAAAATGCACCTGAAACTTATCCCACGCCCATTTCGCAATGACCACCTGATAATCCCAACTCGGATTTTCACTGTATACCCACAGTACCCACGCCTTCTGATGCTCTTCAAGAGACAGAACGGCGCGTCGCCATGATGATGTCGAAAACTCAACCGGACTGACTAGGGCAATTGATGAACCTTTCGCCAGCGATTGCTTTCCCGGGATCGGTGGATTATCCAGCGTTACCATTTTTCCAGTGACCTTATCGCGGTACCGGATTTTTTTACGTCTGTAACGCCCTGTATCAAACATGGCATTCTCCTGCCAGGCTTCAAGCTGACCTTTTGTTGCCCCACTCAAATCGGCGGTGGCGATAATGAGTTGCTCACGAACAAACTGTAAATACTGGTTATTCATGCGCACTCCAGCTCTGTGATTTTTATCCCCAACCGACCACCAGGAACAGGCAGTCCGCGCACAATATTGATTTCATCAAACTGCTCGTCGTCGATAAGCAACCCCGCATGTGTCAGTGCATCCAGTGGTGCTTTCAGAATATTGTCCAGGTCACGACGGCGCTTATCCGGTGGCTCTGCAATCACCTTTATCGCCAGCCTTCCGGACAGGCTTAATTTCAGCCGCTGCTGGCGAACAATAAGCGCCACTGCCCGGCGATAACGCTCCCCGGCTTTTGATACAAAATATGTGCTGCCACGGCGTCGCCAGTAAGTGTTCACCGTCGGCGGGTAAGGTAAAACCAAATCTATGAGCATCAGTCACCTCTTTTACCCAAGCACGCCAGTTGCAAAGGCGTGATCAAGAAAACGAAAAATTAAATCAACCTGAGAACCATGCTTTTCTTCGAACGCCAGAGGATCCGCATGAAGCTCGTTGTGATGCTCCCGACACAGCGGTAGCGTGAAAATATCGTGAGATTTTGTCCCCATTCCGCCCTGACCATGACCAATCAGGTGATGGGGATCGTCGGCTGGCTTACCACAACATGCACACGGCTGCGTCTTAACCCAGCGCGTGTACTTTTCATTAACCCAGCGACGACGTTTTGGGCGTAACATAAAAGACTCCGGCGACTCCGGATCCACTTTCAGCGCCAGCACCTTTTTCGCCTTATCCTGGATGATGCTGGTGGCAGTAACCGAAGGCACAAGGTCACTTTCCCGGGTGACAGACGGCACAACAGGCTTCGGTAATCTCAGTGCCTTACGGGCTGCACTTTCCGGTAAGGCATCCGCCAGGTCATTACGAATCAGCCACCAGCACAGTTCCGGCATTGTCACAACGTGACTGTCATCAAAACCAAGATCACGGCGCACAACAGACAACACCCAGCGGGCACAGTTATCCGTTGCCATTGCTTCCAGCCGTTCCGTGAACTGGTCACGGAGAAGATTGTCACAGTGCCAGCACAGACGGATTGCGCCTGGCGCGTGCCGCATTGTGGTCATGTTCTCGCTGTGCCAGTCGGAATGAGGCCACTGACAGCCTTTTTCACGAAGTAACCAGCTCTCAAGGCATTCCACGCCACCAGCACGACGGATCACCGCCTCATGGCGGAACACGGCCCGAACGGCAGGATCATCCGCCAGCGGTTGTGATGCTGCCGGAACGGCACCGCTGGCGAAAGATGAATAACGTTCCGGCTCAGGCTCCAGCAGGACACGCCCCTGCATAAACAGGGGCATCAGCTCTGAACCGGGCCTGAACAATACAATCCCCATACGCGGGGCAATTTCAGGGGTCAGCAGTGCTCTCACGGTCACCTCAGCGAACGGTATTGCATGAACACAGGAGAAAAAAATTCAGCCATCACGCAGTAAACTCCTTCACCAGCGTTTCAAACTGGCTTACCTGTCCTTCCAGTTCCGCCACGCAATCCACCAGCTCATCCACCGCCTTTTGTGTGCGGTGTTTTGCCTGCAGCAGATCACGAAGCGCCGGAGTAAGCTGCTTGCGGAGCGTATCTTTTTTCACGCTCGTTTTTTTCATCTGTTCAGCACAACGAAGCATCTCCTGCGCCTGCCGACGAAGTTGTTCCGGTGAAACAGTGATTGTTCTGTTGTTCAAAATAAACGCTCCGTTTTACTGCCCGACATGCGGTTATTGCTGTATCTGCGCGGATTGCCCGGCGTCATGGGTGTGGAAAGAACCCGGGCACTCTCCTGGTCCACAGGCAGAAAATGTCCGTTATGAAAACGCCGGTAAATGGTCCCGAGCGTGCCATTACGCTGTTTCGTGATGTTGATTTCTGCTATGCCTCTGGCCTGAGTTTCCGGGTTGTATACCTCATCCCTGTAAAGCATCAGAATGATGTCGGCATCCGCCTCGATTTCCCCGGAGTTTTTCAGGTCCGAGTTCATTGGGCGTTTATTGGGTCTGGATTCCACGCCGCGGGAGAGCTGGCTCAGAGCAATCAGCGGAAAACCGCCGGATTTTGCCAGGCTTTTAAGTCCCTTTGAGATTTCCCCCACCGCAAGGTCGTGACGCCCCGTGCTGCGGGTTTTAATCAGGCCGAGGTAATCGACCACCACCAGCGCCGTTTCCGGGTGTTTCATCCGGTGGTGCTTCGTGGTTGCACATATCTCATCAATGGTCAGGTTTGCCTGGTCCACCATCCAGATATTACGCCCCGTCATTCGTCCCACGCCCTGCGAGAAACGCGCCCAGTCTTCATCTTCAAAACGGGCAACAGACTTAAGACGGGATACCGGCATTCCACCGGCAGCAGACACCATACGTTCACCAATCTGGATGTTCGCCATCTCCATGGTGAACAGAAGCACGCCATGCCCCTGCTCAGTCACCTTGTCGATGATGTCCAGCGCAAGTTCGGTTTTCCCCATCGAAGGACGGGCGGCAATGAATACCAGGTCTCCGGGCTCCATACCGCCCGTTTTTGCGTCCAGTTCATCAATACCGGTCATCAGCGCCCTGGATTTCTCCAGTCCCTGATTGCGGCATTCAACACGGTCGACCACTTCCGGAAGGACATCATCAATGTGAACCGGCTGAATGACGCCCTTTCCGGTCGACAGTGAGGCCATCATGTTCTGCACATCCTTCAGGGCATCCTCGGCTGCTTCACAGGTATACGCATCACGTAAATTCTGTAATGCTTCAGTCAGTGTTTTTTCTGCATCGCGCAGTGCGGCATTGCGCCGCAACGCTGCGACATAGTGCTCCAGTGAAGACTTCACCCAGGTTTTGCGTCCGGTGTCGGTAATCACCGGGGCAAGTTCCGGCATCTCATTGCACAGCAGTACGGGGTCAATGACGCCGGATATGCGAGCCTGTCTGCAAATCCCCGCGTAAATATCCCGGTACTGACGCACAAAAAATACATCCGCCGGAAGTGTGGCCAGAATATCCATCACTTCCGGATCGGCCCCACGCAGAAAAAACGCACCGATGACAGCGCCTTCCAGGTCATCGTTACGCCATGCCGGGGTGTTCTGGCTGGTCATGCGGCAACACCTCCGATACGAGAACGGTAGCTGGGCCAGTTAAACGACAACCAGTTGCGCCCGCCATCGGTGATCCTGTCGGCAATCCGGGGACTGATGAACGCCCACAATTCTTCCGGTGAAAGATTGCTGATCAAGATAGTTGGCAAAATACCCTCATACCGGGCATTGATAATTTCCTGCAAAATGGCCATTTCAGCCGCACTGCCAAACTGAACGCCGACTTCGTCGACAATCAGCAAATCCAGTGACGCATAATGCTCAATGACGTCATCCGCTGTTTTTTCACTGTCATTCCGCCAGCAGTTTTTCACAGCCCGGGTAAGGCGCATCACGTCGGTGATCTCCACACTGGCCAGATAGTTACGGATGATGTGTTTTGCCATTGATACCGCCAGATGATTTTTCCCGGTACCGCAACTGCCGGTCATAACAAGACTGGTACCGTTCTCCAGCATATCTGGCCAGTTCTCCGCATAGCGGCGACAGGCCGCAAGATTTCTGGCTGCGTCAGGATTAACCTCCAGATAATTATCAAACTCGCAGTCCCGAAAACGCAGAGCAATTCCGGCGTTATCAGTCAGTTCTTCCGCCTTGAGGGACGACAGTTCCATGGTCAAATCACTGGCCTCAGCGATCAAGCAGTCAGGGCAGCATGAAATTTTTTCTCTGTCCTCGCCATTACGATCGATCCACACCAGTATATGCGTACGATATTTACCGTGTTTTTCGCAATATCCGCGACCTTCACGCATCAGGCAGGAACGATAAGGCCATGGCTTTTCGCCCTTCTGAGCAAATGCAATCTCTGCCCGTAACTCATCCATTTCTGCCCGTAACTCATCCATTCGCGCCTGTAGTCTTGTTTGTTTCTCACGTTGGTCAATCGTCATCATCGCTGTCACCTCAGAATGTCAATTTGTTACTGGATTTACCGAATTTGTCAGACATGGCTCCCAGGCCAGCCAGGACATCGACCTGTCGCTGTCGCCCACCTCCGTGAGCGGCTGGCTGTTGCCAGTAATCTTCGAAGTGACGATCGGGTCCAAAGAACGTCGCAGCCTGCTTCACGAACTGTGTGCCGGTATTTCCTGTAGCACGTACCCAGGCGGCATACCGCTTCACGCCATCAAGCATGGTCTCCGGTTTTATTCCCTCCCTGATACGGGCTTTCCAGGCTTTGAAGGCCGCTGACTTGGAATTGCCACCAGCACGTTTGGGATATTCCTGCCAGGCCTGTTCAAATTCCGGTGAATATTCCTGTCGGGCAGAACGCGCAGACGCGTCAGCGGATGCATCAATAGTGTTTTTAGTCTCCGTTGTAATCTCTGTAGTAATCTCTGTATTTGTATCAACATTCGGCGTATCCCCTGTTCCGTTATGACGTCGGGGGGTGTTCCGTTTTAACGTAATAGCTGTATCGCTGATTGCATTATTGCTGTTACTTTCTGGCGAAACAGAAGAAGGTGTGGTGATGGCCGCAATTGCCTGTGGGTTGATCCCGACAAACAAAATATTGCTGCATTTCACCCCATCGAGCATTTCCACCGTGCGTAAATCCAGAGTAATAAACCCTGCATCGCGCAGACGCTTCAGCGCATCTGCGGTTTCCCTTTTCCCGAAACCAAACTGCTCAGCAAACGCCTGGTAGCTTCTTTGCAGTTTGTCGCCCTGAAAACGCTTGCGATATCCCAGCAACGCTCCGGTGTGCTCATCCCTGATCTCTGTCGGGCGGTACCAGTAAACGATCTCTGAAAGCAGAGCGATAGCCGTCGCATCCGGACGCCCACTGGGTAGTCGAATATATTTCCACCAGTTCGCAGGTGTAACATTGCCGGAAATATTAATTTGACCAATAGCCATAACTTCCGGTGTGGGGGCGTAACGGCTCATACAACCTCCTTCCGCGGCATGAGAATTGTGTAGCCACGCGCAGGTTGTAGTCTGGCTTTTGCATCAATAGTAAGCGTTGCAATTTTTCGGATATGAAGATAACCAGCTCTTTCCAGTGCCAGGGTTTCCCTGAATATCGCTTGCTTAGAACAACAGCAGAAATCAGCAAGCACCTGATGATCAATAACTCTCTCGCCTTCACCGTCTGAAGAACCCGACATCAAAACACGCAACATAATTAGGCGCTGAATCGGGTTATCGAAAGCACATCCGCACACAAACTGAAAACAGTTCACGCCACACCTCCCAGACGCTTAAACATTTTTCCAGACAGAAATACCGCCAGAGGGTAACTGATGGTGTAGCTACGCCCCTGTAGTTCGCACACGACTTTCTGGCTTTCAGCGTTGACTAGGCAAACCCGCAGAACGTGACCGTTGCTGGTGGCGAACCACTGCCCCACACGGGGGCAACGGTTGTATCGGTGATACAGGGAATTAACGATGTGGCGGATCATGGACGCACCTCCACCGTAGTTACGTATTTAACCGGGCTACCTTTCATTGAGATGGTTTCACACATCTCTGCCGCTTTCAGTTCCGCTGTTTTTCTGGATTTATAGCGACGGTGCCAGACAGATACATCCGTGCGAACTGATACATCGTTTCTGTATTCCGTAGTGGAGATGATGATTTCGTAACTAATCATGGGCGAACCTCCTTGTCAGAACCATTCAGCCTGGAACCAACAAGTGCAGCGCCAAAAACAGCATCACCAACACGGTCGTACAGTTTGCTAGCCAGCGGAGATTCAACGGCCTTAAGCATTGGATAAAGCTGGCTTGTCCAGATTTGATGGATTTCACGCAAATGCAGGTATACGCCTCTGGCGTTTCGTGCGACAGCTGACATATCAGACGCATCGGCACCTGATAAACTCTTCTCCATCAGGTTAAAGGCGTTGATGTATGCCTCTTTGAACCGGGCTGCACGTTTGCCAGTAAAGCCCATAGCAAGGAACGCGAAGCCATCACGGGTGATTTGATAGCAAGGTAGTTTGCGGCCTGTGCAATCGGTGTAATCACTCACCGAAAAATTGCGGGCAGTGAATGATGCGGAGCATTCAAGCGTGCGGATCTTTTTCAGTACATCGTCATGACGCTTGGAGAAGAAGTTGGCAACAGCCAGGGATGAAGTAACAGCCTGACCATCAACGATGGCAATTTCAGGTTGAGTGAGGGTTGGGATCGTAGCCATGATGGCAGCCTCCGTTGACTGTGGAAAACTTCCACCACCGGAGCTGCGAAACTCACTGGTGGCAGACTGAACAGGGTTCGCAGTACCGGCGTCAACGGAGACCGGCGAGCCTTTCGGCTCCCCTGCCCAGCCCACCATAATTCTGGCGTGCGTGAGCGCGGACGATAAAAAAGACGCTGGCGCGTCATATATCGCCGTTGACAATTCCGGGCTGCGACCCCCGGCACCCGCTTTATAAGGTGCAGAGACAGTGTAACGTCCCGAAATTGCAGAATCAATATTTGGTCTTGAAATGATCATATAGCTGCTGATATCTTTAGAACTGTTCTTGGATGTTTCGGAGCCGTTTTATGCGAAACAGCTCCCCGTTATTGATGTTGAGTGAGCCGGGTTACTCCCGGCTTTTTTTCACCGCTGCCAACCAATAACCTGAAATAACCCCATTTTCGGGTGATACCAGCGAGTCCCTCGCGGTTCTGCTTCCTCCATAACCCGATAAAAAGCAGCCATAAACGGTTCCACAGCAACAATTGCGCGACGTGACAACAATCCGTCCGGCGTCATGAACTCATGGGTGTCTGTAGGAATCTGATAGGCGTTCACCAGATTGCGGCATTTATCATCTGACAAACCGGTTTTTGCTTTCAGTTGGCGATATCCGGCATAGCCCTCACGAATAGTGCCCTTTTTAATTTGCTCGACTGTTTCAGCAACGTGGCTGACTTTTTCTTCCACCTGAGTGATCCGTTTCTGTTGGCGAACGGCTTCAAGAGCCATCGCGGCAACCATTTCGATTTCGCTCATTGGCTTACGGATCTGTTCTTCCAGTTCGCGCCAGCGATCTACCAGGCGAGCAGTGAATTCAGGACAGAGCTGTGCGACGACAATGATGCTGTCGCGCTTACCTTGTTCTCCTTCAAACAGGTAATGCTCATATTGAACTTTAAAACCTAAGTTATTGATTCTTTCGGAAACCTCAATTTGAGGAGACCGGACAACGCCACCTTTGGCTAATGTTTCAATAGTGCGTTTCACATTGTCATGACGTTTACCCACCAGCTCTGCGATCTCAACGCTGGTCATGGATGCTTTGCCGTTAAAAATTGCGGTGTTCATTGTTGGTCTCCTGTGGGCTTGTCATCTTCTGTATTCGCTAGACTTGGGTGTGTATATGGAATGCTCGGATCCAGATGACAAAGAATGGCAACATCCTCCGGAACACCTCGCGTTTTCCACTTTCCAACACCTTGACTGCCACGAGGCCTTCCTTTCTTTGGGAACCTGCGACCAATAGCGGCATTGGTTTTAAATTGAATTTTTAATATTTCATAAAGGGTCATTCTTTAGTCTCACACCAGATACTTTGTTATCCAACGATGTTAACCACGGGAATCCAAAGTATCAAGAAATTCTGTTACTTTAGTATCAACAGCCATGAGAGGAGAAGAAAAATGAAGTCTTTAGGTGAACGTCTCATCAACGCACGGCAAAAAGCTGGGTTAACACAAGATGCGTTGGCTAAAAAAGCTGGGATCACCAGAGTTGCAATCAGTAAAGCCGAGCAAGGCCTTACAAAAAGTTTCAACGGTGACACCCTTTTTAAAGTTGCAGCTGCACTGCGGTGTTCACCGCAGTGGCTTCAGAACGGAGATGAAAAAGATAAGCATTGGGAAAATAATGTTAAGAGCTGCCCACAGAGAGACACAGCACACTCTTACCCTGTAATTAACTGGGTTCAGGCAGGATTATTCGCAACTTCTGGTGATGACTACAACATGTATGATCAGGATAATTGGAGGCATTCTGTAAAATACGCTGGTGAGAGGGGGTTCTGGCTGGAAGTGCACGGAGACTCAATGACTTCGCCCGTAGGAATAACATTTCCTGAAGGAATGTCGATCCTTGTCAACCCAGATAAAGAAGTTTTTTCAGGGTGTTACGTCATCGCCAGAAAAAAATCGACCAATGAAGCAACATTCAAAAAATATATTTCTGACATGGGAAAGGCGTTTCTAAAGCCCCTTAATCCACAATATCCAATCATAGAAATGGACAATGATTGCGAAATAGTAGGTGTTGTGGTTGATGCCAGGTGGGATATTTTCTGACCAGACACAAAACACAAAAAGAAACCAAAGTATCAAAAATCACTTGCCACACCTTGATACCTTAGTTACCATAAAACAAAGTTCGTAACTGAGGTATCATCTCATGATCAATAAAGCTACAACTCTTGACTGTCTCGAAGAACTGAAAAACCTCGGCAGCCTCATTACACTAATAGCAAAAGCAACACCTGATGCTACGCTCTCTAGCGATATAGAGTCATGCGCAGGACTGGCATGGGATATGACAAATAGCATATCCAGAAAGCTATCGTCAGCAATGCTTTTACAGAACAAAAATTCTGCAATCAACAACCGTCTTCGCACCCAACGCGAAGCCTGCGGCTTAACAACCGCCGAACTCGCCAGGCTGCTCGATCTCGATGAAGAAATTATCATCCAGTGGGAGAGCGGAGAGTATGAACCAACTATCAGTATGCTTATCCCACTGGCAAATATTCTTGGCTGCGATCCGATGTGGCTGTTAACTGGTGAGGTTACTCCTCCGGAGCAACCAAAAAGTGAGGAGCAGCAACACCATGACGCATCTCAACAAGTTTGCCCCTTATCTCGCGAAGCTCTTCTGCGGAAGAACCAATACCAATAGTGACATAATCGCCGCTTCGCCCTTCAAGGTACATGCGAACATTTTTATCAATCATTGCGGAAACAGTCTCAATATGAAAACACTTCTGAGACTCGCTATATAGCAGAACATATAAGTCAGCTGAGGAAGCCATGAAAAAGTTCGAAAACATAACTGTTCTCCATGTTGATGACTTTGATTATACAAACCCGGAACTTCTCCCGGAGGTTGTAAAGGCAATAGATGTTGCCGATATAGTGATTAGAGAAAAGAGAATTGTCAAAAACAGGCTCGCATGCACTTCAGGAGCAATGACAGAAACAACCTCACAGCAAGATAATTACGAAGGCATTTGTCTGGAGCCTGATTCATTTGCGGTAAATGTTTATCATTTATTGCATGCAACACAGGTATTACATATGTCCAGTAATCACGAAACGAAAACACTCGGCAGCGAAATTCTGAGTTTTGCATGTGAGTATACAAAAGCTGCTGCCGAAAAAGAATTAGCGCAATAACAACAAATATGCCCTGAACGTTTATTGCGGTTTTATCGCCGGGGATTGTTACAACCTTAATCCACAGGAGGCTTTATTGTGACTTTTATAAAGAATATGGCATCACACAAGACCGCCTGCCTTATTGCACAATACGGTGAAAATTACATGCATATTGCCTGCTTATTTCTGCGTAAAGCATACGGGAGATAATAATGCATCAGAAAACAGCAGAACACGAACAAACCAGAATATTGCTGACCATCAAAAACGGGAAAGTAATATTCATTCGCCATGTTCATGACGATGAACTTGTAGGAACTCTTTCAACATTCCTGTTTATTGCAGAAAGGGCAGGATATGACGTTATTGCACCAGCAGATGAAGATGAAGATGAGGAATAAATATCATGCAATACGATGAATTCCAGGCTGAAGCAACAGCCAATGGTATACGAACTGGCAGTATGACGATTGATTATCACGACGCCATACGTCGTCTGGATGCCGGAGAATTCGATACTCCTAATGTGCGAGGTTTACGTATCCTTCAGTGTCTGGCGCAAGCCGACGAAGCAGGATTACTGGGTAAACTTCCGGTTGAGATGAAGGTTGCTCAGTGGCGATGGTTGTATGTGACGACATTCATCAACGAAGAAGAAGACAAGAACGGCACAATTGATATCCTGAATGAACACGGAACAACTGAACACGCCGTGGTATATAACGGGATGTATGGGTTTATGACGATATATCCCGGCCCCATTCGATTTGCCTTACAACAGTATATTGAATGGAATTTAATTCAAAAATACGGCGAAGCTGAAGGAATGGGAAGAGCGCTGTTTCTTTATCAGAAAATGCTCACTACTTCCCCTGATAAAGGTTTCATTCTTTCAGATATGGGTCGAGAAGGGCTTGAAATCCTTCTGGATGAAATTATTAACGAAATGAATACTCATGGCATGCAATCCGAAACAGATATTAAGTAAAAGGGACCACATGACCGTTATCGAGTATATCCAGGAAAATCCAGATTGCAGTAGAGAAGATATATCCCTCGCACTTGGAAGAAGCGCAACTTCTATCAGTAATGAATTATCACGGTTATTGTGGAATGGGTTAATAGTACGAACTGGAGAAAAAAACAAAATGATTCTGTACTGCGTAAACAATCTGCCGTTTGGATACAGCAATCCCCTAAGTGTTATGTTCAACCAGTTACTTAAACAGGTAAGAAATGGCAACTGACTCACAACTAACCATAGAAACGGCCCTGAATGTCGGCCTGGCGCTCCTTGGTTATTTTTACATCGTGTTCTGCAGCGGACGGTGGCTGTCGCTGTTGTTCCTGAAAAAATGGAATAAACGCCGTAAGCAGGATGAACGCCAGAAGGCAATGAATGCGTTTTCCGAAGCCTTCGGAATTGACGGCATGGAACCAGGGGATCCAGCTCGCGCAATCAGCAGAGGGGGTGTGGTAATCCTTGTATATCGGAGTGAAGAGAAAAATGACGATCACAAAACAACGAGTAGAAAAAATCATATATCGCCATGAAATGGGACTGAACAGCGATGTCACTGCCGAAGAGGTTTATGACCTGGCTGTACTGGCGCTGAATTTATCAAATATCGCAAACCTGAAGCGATACGAGCTTGATATGGATGGTTGCGACTCGTGCGGTCAGGATTGTGGCGCAGATATGACTGAAGATCCTGATGGTGATTATGTCCTGTTTGATGACGTGGTTAAGTTGTTTGAATTTGATACAACCACTCAAAAGTTAGAAATCCCGGCAAAGGAGGCAACCAGTGAGCAAGATTGACTATCAGGCACTGCGTGAAAAGGCAGAGAAAGCAACGTGTGGTGAGTGGTCGCTCGAATATGGAGAGGGCCGATTTGATGGTGATGATGCGCTAATTCATCGCGAGGCTGCTGGATATATTCCCATTTGCAGAATTGAAGGAGCGCATCCTGAAAGCGGTTTCGATGAAGATTTCCAAATGGAACAGCAGGCCAATGCTGAATTCATCGCTGCAGCCAATCCGGCTACCGTCTTGGCGCTGCTGGATGAGCTGGAAAGAAACCAGCAATACATCAAACGCCGCGACCAGAAGAACGAGGATATTGCTCTTACGGTTGGGAAGCTGAGAGTTGAGCTTGAGGAAGTAAAACAACACGCTGAAGAATTATCCGAAACCAAGGCTGTTCGTAACCAATGGCGGCCAGATATTTGCCCAATAACCGGACGTGCATTTTTCATGTGGATTGAGCATCCAACATTGGGAAATGTGCCGACATATGGTGGCCCATTAGATAGTTACACCATTCCAACAAAGGACGGTGACGGTGAGTTTTCATGTGAGCGTTACGATCATGATTTTGGCGGTTGGGTAGAAAGCGAATGTCTTGGGTTATATCTGATTGATGATAGAGAACAATGCAGGGTCTACGAACTGGAGGAGCGCGTTAAGGAACTGGATGCTCGGGAAATATCGCTCCCGGAACGTAGCAGCATGCTTCATCGAACAGATTTTCACGATGATTACCAAACGGTAATGGCATACAAAGTTTCTGAAGTCATCGATGCAATCCGCGCTACTGGCATTCGCATCAAAGGAGAGTGAGATGAACGCTATAACCAAAGAACGTATCAAATTATTCATTAAAAATCCGCTTGATAACGGACTTACTCGTGGCGAACAAATGGAACTGGCACGAATTGCTCTGGCATCGCTGGAAGCAGAGGCAGTTATGTTCTGTATATCAGGACAAAATGTAGATTCAGAAGAACATGTATCAACCAGCAAAGCGGTTGTTGATGCCTGGGTTGAAGAATGGAATCAGGTTGACGGAAGTCCTGGCGAACCACTGTACAAAACTATGCCACTCTACTATCACGCTGCCTTGCCAGCGCCGGTAGTGCCTGAAGGACTGGTTAAAGCGGTGCGTTTTTATGAGCAGGTAAAAAATGAGAATCCGGCAGTCGAAACCGTAGCATGGAAAGACGCTGTTGACTGGGTTCTCGAAGAGGCTTGTCAGGCTGTAAACATTGGCATCAAAGGAGAGTGATATGGCAACTTTAACAAAAAAAGAACGGGCATGGTTGAACGAATTACAGGACGTTCTTGATCGCTGCCCATCACCGAAAAAAATTGGTTTTTACACCATTGGCGATAAAAGCATTTACCTGTATGACCTGCGCCGCATGGATGAAATCATGGAGGCTCTTGATAATCGTTCGTCGATGGATTGGTGTGTTGCTGTCCATGATATGAATGCCGGATTTGATGAAAAGATTTTATTCCCCTCATCAGTTGAAAGCACAGCAGGATAAGGACTAACACATGACAACGTTCACCGACAAAGAACTGATTAAAGAAATCAAAGAGCGTATAGGCAGCCTGGACGTCCGAGACAATATTGAGCGTCGGGCTTATGAAATTGCTCTGGCATCACTGGAAGCAGAAGCGCCAAATTTGCCTGGTGGTTTCACAATTGAAGAAGCAAAAGAATTACACGAAAATCTGGTAAAAAGTCACGTAAGCAAGGCATTAAGTGGCGAAAAAATGAAAAAAGAAAATCGTGATGCCGATTTACGCTGGATTCATGGCGTAATAGTTCAGGCTGCGTGGTTTGTGAAAGCATCACTAGGGCAGAACGCATAGTGCGTACCTGCTTTTCTCCTGGCAACGGTGGATCTTCCGCTTCCTCGTCGCTCGCTCGCTATGCTCGGTCGCTGGACTGCGGCGAGCGGTTAGCTATCAAAAAAAATCCCCGCACAACGCGGGGATAGTTTTATTTATATGCAAGTTCATGACGTGCCGCCTGAGCCAGAAAATGGCTACGATCTTTGTATACGCCACCACTTTCTCTCACATATCCATCAATACGACGAATCAATACATCAGGCAATGAAATATTAATACGTTGTTGTTTGCCCTCAATTTCTGACAAATCAACATCAATTACAAACCAGCTATCACAGTGGTTATAATTTGGGTTGGCGGAATAAGTCAAACACCCTTCATCATGAATATCATCAACAGAATGAGCACCGCTTATTACCATCTCTTCCACGATTGCCAATATCGCTTCACGCGCCATTGCGGGTATTTCTGCCTGAGAATCAGCAGCAGAAACACATCCAAAATCAAAGCAATCAAAAACCGGAACGGTGATACCGTATGCTGTATGATCATCTTTCGGTGTTTCGACACCAACAGAAAAGAACATGGCTACCTCCAAAGTCGGCGGGGATTAAATCCCCGCCATTTTTTTGATCGATCTGACAGTACCTAGCGGCAAGTCCTTTTTAGGATGAGGAACAGGAAAAGTTTTTCCTGTTATTGGCGACCACCATATCTGGTGACTGCTTGCCTTATGCCGTTTCAACTCGCAACCAGCAGCTATCAGTTCTTTCAACAGGTCAGCAGATTTCATATGTCCTCCCTAACCTGAGGATAATTATACACACGCATACACACAAAGGCAAATTATTTCATTCGTATGACTTATGAACCACACTGTAAAGACAGCTCAATCTTTACAGTGTAAGTCATTTATCCAGTTTTATCGCTGTGTATGTGATACATAGAAAATAATATAGTATTTTACTATATGATATCTGATTGACACTTTTAACTGCACATCTCATCATTTACATCGTAAAGACAAACATAGATTTACAATGTAAAGCTATGTAATTAAACACTCCGTGTCCCAAATAAGGAAAGAAAATGACTCAACTAATCCCAGAAAAGATACTGGAAATCATAGATGATCATGATCGTGCAGAAAAAAAGCAACGCAACAAAATCGGTTTCATTTATTTATGTCTCTGTTTAGCAATAATTGGTGTGGCCGCGTATACCTTTATATCAACGTTTAGCATTAATGTGGTAACAATCATCATAATGCTTTTCGGTGTGTTTATGATTGTGATTTTTAAGAGCTATTTAGACTCATGGAGTGGGATAATTCTTAGCAGTGACCACATATTGTCCATACTCGATAAAACCAAAGATTACCCAGAAATTAAACGTATAGTTATTAATCGTCTGCTCTCCGGCTCAATACTCACGGGTAAAGATGAAGAGTACATATACAGCCAACTGGAAAAGGCCCAACAAAGCAACGAACGTGAAAAGAGATTGCAAGCAATTAAAGAGTATACATCGTAATACAACGCATTACGTCGAAATACCCTGGATCATCGAAGCCACATACCCCTAAGCGCAGCGCAACCGCCGGAAAACGCACCACACTGTAAAGACAATAAAATCTTTACAACGTAAAGCTAACTATGTAATACAACGCGCTACACAATAAGAAAGGGAGAGCATGACACTCTCCCCATATATGACTCAAACTAAAGCATTATCCCGGTTATGCGCCCACCAAATGATTTCGCTAATAATCCATGCTTCTATCGCGGGTGTTTTTACAGGTTCCCCATTTACAATGCGGTTTGCAAGCTCTATCATTTCACATACTGACATTTGAGAATCTCCAAAGATGCATCTGTCATTTGGTAACAGGCTGCCCCACAGCCTGTTACCAACCCCAAATTAATATTTGCTGATTACTTTACCCTCCTTAATCATTTTTATTAGTTCCTGTTCAGAATATTCTTTTCCGTGTTCCAATGTGGAATATATATTGCCAATAGTCCATACCCCACACTTTTTAATTTCTGCATTTAGCCAGGATTCATGCAGAATAAACAACGGTTCGCAATCATTTCCTTTTTCATAAACATAAATAGATTCGGTATCATTTCCAGAATCAGAAGTACCAACGACTTTTTCTATATCGAAATGTTTTTTTAGAAAAGTTGTGAAATGCATTTTCATGCTCCTGCCGCTGAGCGGCTTTGGTGGTTGGGGACCATCCCCTCCCGATGTGTTTATAATAGGTCAGAACTGACCTATTATCAAGTATTTTTCCCTCCATTCTTCAAAAAAAACACCATCAAATACATATAGTTACATTCATGTGATGCCCGACAGGGCATGGAAGGGGCGAAAGAAAATACCAGGGAGCAGCGGGGCCACATCGCCCCGAAGCGCGGCGCAGCCGCTGA
>OIGA01000084.1_pt1 | contig 42684 bp, 39 predicted proteins | sample 1582191 | NCBI WGS metagenome assembly OIGA01 (sample SAMN02674607, study PRJEB24791) | human gut metagenome, SKBSTL069 | isolation source: stool | host: Homo sapiens | place: USA | reverse complement strand
GGGCGATCTTGTCCAGCATCAGCGCGCGCATGGAGTTGTCGCGGGCGTAGGTCAGCGCGGTGGTGCCGTCGGCGGTGGCGATGCACTGGTAGACGATCCAGTTCTCAGGCAGATTGTTTGCCAGATCCTGCAGCATCCACATACCGTTGTACTCGATGACCACGCGGCCTGCGTCGGCCTCATTGGCCAGCTTTGCGAGGTTCTGGGGGTTCAGCTCGGCCTTGTCCTCGAGGTTGTAGAGCGTCACGCCGGGGAAGGCGAACTTCTTCTCATTGTACTCTTCTTCGCCCTCCTCGCAGACCAGCAGAAGGGTCTTGTCGCCGGAGTCGAAGTTGGGGTCTTCAAAGGTCTCCTGAATGAACTTGGTCTTGCCGCTCTCGAGGAAGCCCACAAACAGGTAAACCGGGATCTCATTTGCCATAATCTTTTATCCTTTCAGGGTCGATCAGCAGCCGAACAGTGCGGCGATGGCCTTTTCATCCAGCTTGGAGCCGATGACCACCAGCTTGCCGCCGACGTCTGCGCCGCGTGCGCGGACTTCCCACTCGCCGGGAACGTAGTCGAACTCCAGCCAGCCGTCTGCGCCGCCGTCCACGATGCCCTTGGAGCGGAGGATCATGCCGTAATTGCCGGTGTCCAGCTCGGTGAGGGCGTGCTCAATGTCAGCCTTGGAGAACTTCTTAGCCGTCTCGACGCCCCAGCTGGTGAAGACCTCATCGGCGTCGTGGTCATGATGATGGTGATGATGGCCGCAGCAGCAATGCTCGTCGTGGTCATCGTCATCATGGTCGTGGTGATGATGATGCTCGTGCTCGTCTTCATCATCGTCATCATGGTCGTGGTGGTGATGATGCTCATGCTCGTCTTCATCATCGTCATCGTGGTCATGGTGATGGCCGCAGCAGCAATGCTCATCATGGTCATCATCGTGGTCGTGGTGATGATGGTGTTCGTGCTCCTCTTCCTCGTCCTCGTGGGCGTGCTCCTCGTTGGCCTTGGCAGCCATGGCGATCAGCTCAGCCTTGAAGTCGTCCTTGGTGGACATGGCCTTCAGGATCTGCTCGCCGGTCAGGGCGTCCCAGGCGGTGGTGACGATGGTAGCGGTGGGGTTCTTCTCACGCAGCATGGCCACAGCGGCGGCGATCTTTTCCTCGGTGGCGTTCTGGGTGCGGCTCAGGATGATGCAGCTTGCGTGGCTGATCTGGTCGTCGTAGAACTCACCGAAGTTCTTCATATACATCTTGACCTTGTTGACGTCGGCCACGGTAACGAAGCTGCTCAGCTGAACATCCAGATGCTCGGCCACGCCCTCGACAGCGCGGGTCACGTCAGACAGCTTGCCGACGCCGGAGGGCTCGATAACGATGCGGTCGGGGTGGTACTGCTCCACCACCTGCTGCAGAGCGGCGCGGAAATCGCCCACCAGAGAGCAGCAGATGCAGCCGGCGTTCAGCTCATTGATCTGGATGCCGGACTCCTTCAAAAAGCCGCCGTCGATGCCGATCTCGCCGAACTCGTTCTCGATGAGCACGACCTTCTGGCCGGCAAAGGACTCTTTGATGAGCTTCTTGATAAGGGTGGTCTTACCGGCGCCAAGGAAGCCGGAGAAAATATCGATCTTGGTCATAGTCTGAAATGCCTCTTTCTTTTATGCAGACGCCGCAAAGGCGCTGCCCAGCAGGCCCGTCGGGCCTTACAAGCAGTCCGGGCCGCTGAGTGCTGACCCGTAAAATTCCTACACTCCTATTATAACAAGGCTGTCAATGGCAAACCGGCCTTTTTGATGAGAAATTTGTAACATTTTTTGCAATTTGCTTGCGTTTTCGGGCGGCAGGGGCAAAACAAAAGCTCCCCGCAAGCAGGCAGGGAGCAAAAAATGCGGTGTCAATCGGCAGTCTGCCCCATCTCTTCAATAATCCATTCGGCGATTTTCTCAGTCTTTTCGTCCGTCTCGCCGGTGAACCAGAAAATGCCGTCTTCCGTCTCCACCCGGAGGAACTTCCCGGCGGTGGGGTCGAGGCAGAGATGCACGGTGCCGTCGTGTACCATGACAAAAGAACCCTGCCAGTAGTGCTCCAAATCGAGGCCGTGTATCCGGCCGGCCTCCGGCAGGGAGGAATAAACCTGAACCTCGGTGATGTCGTCTATGGGAATCGTGTACTTCTGAGTCTTTCCATGGTAGGATTGCAGCTCTACCGTGGGCGACACTTGCAGTTCCAGCCTTGCGGGGGTGTGGTCGAGAACGCCCAGCACCGGCCCAACCAGCAGAATGCTGACGATTGCAATGACATTGACCGCCATAGCGATTTTACCCCGGAGGGTGGCGAGATTGACAGCGCTTCCTTTGCCGATACGTTTGGGAACGGAGATGCGCTTGTCGTCGGGGTCATAATAGAGCAGACCGTATTTCCATGCGGCGTCCTCGGGCGCGGCAGGCCAGCCGTGGGCATCCCGCAGTTTTTGCAGAGCGCGGTTCCCCCACAGACAGGGCAGATACGGCAGGGCCAGACTTCCGAAAAAGAAATAGACCCAGACCGTGACATAAAACAGCGAATTGGGCGCGAAAAACAGCCCGACACTCACAGCGGCACAGAGCAGGCAGATGGTGCGCAGCCGGCGCAGATACCGCTGTACGATGTCCTGCACTTCGGGCAGCTCGGCGGAATTCTGCGGCAGTGTGACGCCCAGTAGGGCGCCGTTCCGCTCGATGCGTTTCAGGCTCAGATAGTCGATGCCAACACAGACGATAAGGCAGACGAGCATGATGATGGAAAATACCATGAAAACGCCTCCATTCTATAAAGAGCTTCCGACCCTAGCATACACGGAAAAACGCGAAAAGTCAAAACATCGCCCATGAATTGCATTCTGCGCCCCGGAATGATACAATAAGGGACAGCAAACCATCGCCGCCGGACGTTTTTCCGGCAGAATAAAGAAAGAAGGCTTTTTGACATGAGCATGAATACCGTTCCCGAGCGTCTGGCCGCCCTGCGCGAGGCCATGAAGGCAAACGGCGTGGACGTCTACCTCATCCCGGTGGGAGACCCGCACGCCAGCGAGTATATGCCCGACCACTACACTGCCCTGACCTACTTCTCCGGCTTCCATGGCGAGAACTCCAACTTCGTCGTCACCATGACCGAGAGCGCTGTCTGGGCCGATGGCCGTTACTTCGTGCAGGCCGAGAAGGAGATCGCCGGCACCGAGATCCAGCTGATGCGGATGGGCGAGCCGGGTGTGCCGACCGCCGAGCAGTACTGCGGCAAAGTCCTGCCCGAGGGCGGCAAGCTGGGCCTCTGCGGCCTGACTGCTTCCTGCGGTCTGGTGCGCAGCCTGCAGAAAGAACTGGACGCCAAGAAAGGCACCATCAAGCTGCTGAACCTCGAGGACGAGCTGTGGACGGAGGGCCGTCCCGCCCTGCCCGCCACCCCGGCATGGCTCCTGCCGAAAGAGTACGCAGGCTTCTCCCCTGCCGAGAAGCTGGGCCAGCTGCGTGCGAAGCTCTCTGAGCTGGGCTGCACCGCACAGCTGGTGGGCAAGCTGGACAATCTGGCATGGCTGCTCAATCTGCGTGCGATGGACATTCAATGCACCCCCTACGCCATGGCTTACTGCTATGTGACCCCGAATAAGGCGACCCTCTTCATCAACACCGCCCGCGTCAGCGCCGAGGCTGCTGCGGAGCTGAAGGCAAACGGCGTGGAGCTGGCCGAGTACGACGATGTGCTTACCGTCCTCGCCGCCCAGACCGAAGAGCAGACCGTTCTGGCCGACCCCGCTTCCGTCAACTACGCTGTTTACCAGACCCTGCAGGGCAACCCGGCTCTGACCGTCAAGGACGAGGCCGACCCCCTGCTGCCCATGAAGGGCGTCAAGAACGAAGTCGAGCTGGCTCACACCCGCGAAGCTCACCTCCGGGACGGCGTGGCTATGGTGCGCTTCCAGATCGAGCTGGAGAACCGTCTGGCCGCCGGCGAAGAGCTGACTGAGCTGACCATCGACGAGATCCTCCACAAGTACCGCAGCGCACAGGACAAGTTCCTGACTGAGAGCTTCGGCACCATTGCAGCTTACGGCCCCAACGCCGCCATGATGCACTACCACGCCACCGAGGAAGACTACGCAAAGCTCGAGAAGAAGGGCTTCTTGCTGGTGGACAGCGGCGCGACCTATATGGACGGCACCACCGACATCACCCGCACCTACCCGCTGGGTGAGCTGACCGAGGACGAGCGCCTGTTCTACACCTGGACTTTACAGTGCCATATCGACATCGCCCGGGCTGTCTGGCTGGACTACTGCGACGGCCATATGCTGGACACCATCGCCCGTGAGCCGCTGTGGCGCCACCTCATCAACTACCGCTGCGGCACCGGCCACAGCGTCAGCCACGTGGGCAATGTCCACGAAGGCCCCCACGCCCTGAACGGCCGCAACACCACCGTTTTCAAGCCGGGCATGATCGTCACCGACGAGCCGGGCGTCTATGAGGGCGGCGTCGTGGGCATCCGCATCGAGAATGAGCTGGAGTGCTACCACAAAGCATCCAACCAGTACGGCGAGTTCCTGGCATTCCGCCCCATCATGTTCGTGCCGATCGCCACCTCCCCCATCGTCCCGGGCGTTCTGAGCCGCGACGAACTGGATTGGCTGAACGCCTACCACCGCGAGGTCTTCGAGAAGCTGGCTCCCCACCTGACCGAGGACGAGCGCGACTGGCTGGCTAAGAAGTGTGCCGCCATCGGAGCGTAAATAAAAAAGCGGGAGGCCCCGCAGGGGCCTCCCGCTTTTGTTTAGGATGAGATCTCTGCCTTGTGCTCTTTCCAGTAGGCTTTCGCCTCGTCGATGACCTTCTTGAAGGGGCCGGAGGGGTAAGTGCTCTCGGCAATGTCGATGAGGAATTTGTAGAGCTGGGGCCGCACCTGCTCATACATCCCAAGCCGGGTGTAGAGGTCCTTGTAGTAGCGGAACACCTGGATCTTGTTCTGCACCAGAGTGGCAGGCTTTATCTGGGTGTGGCAGATGCTCTGAGGGTTCTGGACGTAGTAGTAGCCGGGCTGCGGGATGGACGCAAAGACTTCGGCGTACTGGATATACTGCATGTTGAACACGAGGTCTTCGGCCCAGCGCATCTCGCTGGTAAAGCGGATGTCGTGCCGGGTGAGGATGTCGCGGCGGTAGAGCTTGTTCCAGAGCACGCTGTAAAAGTAAGAGGCAGGCTTATCCATCAGGCGGCGGGCGAAGGTGTCCTTGTCGTAGACGCCCTCGGGCAGGAAACCGTATTCCCGGTTCTCCGGCGGGCGTGCAACGTGCATGACGCCGAGGTCGTCCTGGATCTTTTCCAGCACCTGTTCCGGCTTCGACGCCCCGGCGGGGATGACCATGGTGTAGGGCGAGATGACGAGGTCGGCACCGGTCTTCTCTGCCGCCTCTACCAGCCGGGCCGTGTAGTCCGGGGCGATGTAGTCATCGCTGTCCACGAACTGGACGTACTTGCCGCCGGCAAGCTTCAGGCCGAGGTTCCGGGTGTCGGACACGCCGGAGTTTGCCTTGTCCACCAGCAGGATGCGGCTGTCCTTTTTGCGGAACTCCTCGCAGACGGGCAGGCTCTTATCTTTGGAGCCGTCGTTGATGACGATGAGCTCGAGGTTCTTGTACTCCTGCCCGCAGATGCTTTCGAGGCAGCGGCTCAGGTGGCTCTGGGCATTGTACACAGGGACGATGATGCTGACGAGAGGCATTTCCATAGCAGTTTCTCCTTTTTTATAGCAATGATACTCCCGCCGGGCCGAAAAAGCAAGCGCCGGCGGCAGGCCCGAAAGGGGGCTTCGGAATGATATTTCATATCGCGGTGTGCAGCCCGGACAGCGTCCTCCGCAGCCGGGTGGAGCGGCAGTGTCTCGACTATTATGCCCGGCGGGACGACGCCTGCATCATCGAGCAGCTGGACAGCCCGGAAGCCCTGCTGGCCCGGGACGACGCCGGGGAGCGGTACGAGCTGTACCTCATCGAGCTGCCGTCCACGGCAGCCGCCGCGTCGCTGCAGGCGGCGGCTGCGCTCCGCAGCCGGGGGCGGCGCAGCCCGCTGGCTTTTCTGGCCCACACGCCCGCCCACGCCTACAGCGCCTACCGGGTGGACGCCATGCAGTATTTATTGCTGCCTGTCCCGCCGGAACAGCTGGACGCTCTGCTGGCCCGGGCCGCTGAGCCGGAGTACGGCCCGGCCATCCCGGTAGCCACGGCGTCGGGTCTGCGGGTGCTGCCCTTCGCGGACATCGAATACCTCGAGTGTACCCACCATGTGGTGCATTTCCATCTCGCCAGCGGCGAGGATGTGCCGTCCCTGTCCGTCCGGGTGCCGTTCGCGCAGGTGGCACAGCCGCTTTTGGCGGATGAGCGCTTCGTCCAGCTCCACCGCTCCTATGTGGTCAATCTGGCGGCGGTGTCCCAGCTGGCGGCGGGTGAGTTCTGGATGCAGAGCGGCGCACGGGTCCCTGTCCCCCGCGGGCGGGAGCCTGCGGCCCGCACGGCGCTGAAAGATTATCTGGAAAAGCAGTTCCGATAAAGCAATGGGGAGGCCCTTCCGGGCCTCCCCATTGCTTTATAATTTTGTCCAGTCCAGCTGTGTCCAATCCGTTATGTACTGGTCGGCAAGGCGCTGCAATTCGGGCTGATCGGCAGCGCTGGTCTCATCCTCGATGTTGATGAGGTAAAAGCCGCACTGCCTGGCCGTACGGGTGGCGTAGACGGCGTCCTCGCAGACGACGGCGTCGGCGGGTTCGCTGCCGCCCAGCCGCTCGAGGACTTCGTGGAACACCTCGGAGTGGGCTTTGCTCTTCGCGCCCTGTGCGGTGTAGAAGAACTCGAAACAGTCTGCGACGCCCAGCCGGGTGAGCACCTCTTCGCACTGCTCTGCCCAGGTGTTGGAGCAGATGCACATCCGCACGCCCTCGGCTTTCAGCCGGGCCAGCATCTCCCGGACGCCGGGCTTCAACTCAACTTTTTTGTACAGATCCCGGATGACCTGCCGCATGGCAGGCTCGTAGTCCCGGAGGGTCAGGGGCAGATCGTAGGTGCGGATGAGATACTCCGCGCCCTCCACCATCCCCATGCTCAGCAGAACATCGTGGATGCCGGGTCTTGCGGTGCGGCCATAGCGGCGCAGCAGCTCCAGCGGTGCGCCCTGCCACACCACGGTCATGCTGTCGGTGAGGGTGCCGTCCATGTCGAAAATCCATTGCTTGCGGTGCATCTGTCGTCCTCCTGAATCGTTCTGGCAAGATGAATTTATTATAGCACATTTTTTGTTACAAAAACAGAGAGAAATCTCCCGGGAAATATGCTATAATCTAGGCAAAACCGGAACACATCAAAGGAGGCAGAAAACATGGCGCAGAACAACACCCCTGTAAGGGCGCTGGTGCTGGCGGGCGGGGGCGCCCGCGGCAGCTATCAGGTGGGCGTCTGGCGGGCGCTGACCGAGCTGGGCTGGCGGCCCCAGATCATTACGGGTACCAGCGTCGGCAGCCTGAACGGCGCCATGTTCGCCCTCGACCTCTACGAGACGGCCCGGGACATGTGGCTGACCATCCGCAGCCAGGACGTGATGGAGCTGCCCGCCGAGGATGCGCCGCTTTCTGAGCTGCACGCATTCCTCAAAGACGCTGTGACTCAGGGCGGCATGGACGTCACTCCGCTGGAAGAGATCGTCGAGCGGGTGCTGGACGAAGAGAAACTCCGCAAAAGCCCCATCCGGCTGGGCCTTGTGACCGTGGAGCAGAAGACCCTCAAGGCCCGGGAGCTTCCGCTGGAAGACATCCCTGAAGGCAAGGTGAAAGACTACCTGCTGGCCTCTGCAGCCTGCTTCCCCGCCCTGCGGGCCCACACCATCGACGGGGTGTCTTACCTCGACGGCGGCTACCGGGACAATATGCCCACCGCGCTGGCCCAGAAGATGGGCGCAGAAGAGCTGGTCTGTGTAGACCTGGAGGGTGTGGGCATCACCCGCCCCAACCGCACCGGCCTGCCCACCACCCTCATCCGAAGCTACTGGGAGCTGGGCGACATCCTCCACTTCGAGCCCGCCACCGCCCGGCGGAACATCGAGCTGGGCTACCACGATACATTGCGGGCCTTCGGGCGGCTGCGGGGCTGCGCCTACGCTGTGGACAGCGGAGCTGAGAGCAGCGCGGATGCTGCCGCATTCCATGCGGCCTTCGAGGCCGTCCAGAAGGACGTGCGGGAAAAGCACCCCTCCACCCTGACAGCAGACGCTGCTCTCCTGCTGGCAAAACTCTCGGATGCAGAGCTTGCCCCGCTGGAAGCCGTGGCTGAGGACGTGGGCGTAGACCCCGCCCCCTACTACACCACCCGTACTTTGGGAGAAGCTTTCCTTGCAAAATGCGACTTCGAGCGCCTCAGGAGCTTCGAGCCGCTGTTCGAGGGTGAAGCAGGCCCGGCGCAGGCCGCACGGGCCGCTCTGCTGCCCAACACCTTTTTGCAGGCACTGGTCTGCCGGGCGCTGACCGGCAGAGTGCCGCCGGAGGAGATGGAAACATGAAGGTATATAAGGGCTTTACCGCATCGCCCGGCCTTGTGCTGGGTCAGGTCAGCCGGCTGGACCGCCCGCCGCTGGTGTTCGGCGAGGGGCCTTTCCACCCCGAACAGGAAAAGCAGGCGCTGGAAGACGCCATCAAGGTCGCTCAGCAGGAGCTGGACGAGATGGCAGGCCGCGCCGCGCCCTCGGAGCAGGCCATCTTCCTGTTCCAGAGCATGATGCTGGAAGACGAGGGCTTCATGAATGAGGTGGCTTTCCAGATAAAAGCCGGCGTCGGTGCCGCCGAGGCGATGGACCGTGTGGGCCGCCGCTACGCCGCCCAGCTGGCCGCCATGAAGGACAACGCCTACATGCAGCTGCGGAGCGTGGACATCCTCGACGTGACCCAGCGCATCACCAACATCCTCTGCCACCGGCTCCGCAGCTGGCAGGCCCTCGACCACCCGGTCATCCTTGCGTCTGACCTGCTCATGCCCACCGATCTGTTCAGCGTCCCGGCGGGCCGCATCCTCGGCCTCATCACCGCCGAGGGCAGCGGCCAGAGCCATGCGGCCATCATCGCCCGCTCGCTGAACATCCCGGGCATCACCCAGGTGGGCGAAGATTTCCTGAAAGACTGCGACGGCCGCGAGGTCATCCTGAACGCCACCGAGGGCGAGTGTATCCTTGACCCGGATGCCGCCGCCCGGCAGAGCGCCGTCACCTGCATCTGCGAGATGCAGCGCCAGAACAAGGAGCTGAACGCCCAGCTTGAGCTGCCCAACCGCACCCGGGACGGCGAGGAGTTCGAGCTTCTGGCCAACTGCTTCGGCCCCGAGGACGTGGGGACCGCGATGGAGTCCGGCGCGTCCGGCGTGGGCCTGCTGCGCAGCAGCTACATGATGATGCCCGGCCATGCCATGGACGAGCAGGAGCAGTATCTGTTCTACACCTCCTGCCTCGCCGCCGCCAGGGGCAGGATAGTGACGGTGCGCACCTTCGACTTCGGTGCCGACCGCACCATGGCCGACGCCTATCAGGGCGTCCAGTCCTCCAAGCTGGGCCTGCGGGGCATCCGCAGCAGCCTGCGCAATCTGCCCCAGATGGCAGTACAGATCTGCGCCCTCATGCGTGCCGCCGCAAAAGGCCCGCTGCGGGTCATGTTCCCCATGGTGACGAACATCGAGGACTGGGATTCCGCCATGCAGGTGGTAGACTACTGCCGCCGCAAGCTCGCCGAGCGGGGCGTGGAGTTCGAGCCTGACGTCCCCTTCGGCGTCATGCTCAGCGTACCTGCCGCCTGCCTGACGGCAGAGGACTTCACTGCCCACGGCTGCCAGTTCTTCGTCATCGGCACCAACGACTTGACCCAGTACACCCACGCGGTGAGCCGGGAACTGGCCATTGCCGAGCACTACTATCGCCCCGCCAGTCCGGCCATGAAAAAGCTCATCGCCATGGTGGTGGACGCCGCCAGGAAAGCGGACATCCCCGTCACCATCTGCGGCCTCGCCGTCGGCAATGCCGTCAACGCGACCCAGTATCTCCGCCTCGGCCTGCGCAGCTTCTCCATGAGCCCGCAGAACCTGCTGACCATCAAAAAGGCCCTGCGGGATGCAGATGCAAAATAAACCGTGCCATTGACAGTTTGAAGTTGATATAGTACAATGTACTATGAGAAGGAGATGATGGTATGGCATTCTCGATTCGGTTATCGGAAGAAGAACGGCAGCTGGCCGACAGCTATGCAAAGCTCCATTCCATGTCGATGGGCGAAGCATTCAAGCGGGCGCTGTTCGACAAAATCGAAGAGGATTATGACATTACCGCTGCAGAGGAAGCCTACGGCGAGTATCAGCGCAGCGGAAAGAAGAGCCGCCCGGTGGGTGAGTTCTGGAAGGAACTCGACTTATGAAATACCGGGTGGAAACGACGCCGCGATTTGAAAAGGAATTTCGCAAATTAGACCGCTATACCCAGCGGATGCTGAAAGCGTGGATAGACAAAAACCTCGTGGACTGCGCCGACCCACGCGCCCACGGCAAGGGCCTGACGGCCAACCGGAGCGGACAGTGGAGGTATCGCATTGGAGATTACCGTCTGCTCTGCCTTATTGAGGATGAAGAGCTGGTGATCCTGGCTTTGACAGTAGGCCATCGGCGTGAAGTGTATCAGAACTGAATACAGCAAAACGGCGTCCCGCCTCGGCGGGACGCCGTTTCTCATGTCAGAAGTTACTCGAGGTTCCCCGTCAGGGTCATGACGGCAGAGACAACGGCCAGCGGGGCCGTCTCACAGCGGAGGATGCGGGGGCCGAGGCCGACGGTCTTTGCGCCGGCTTTTGCGGCCATCTCAGCTTCCTCGGCGGCGAAGCCGCCCTCTGCGCCGGTGATGATGGCAATCTTCAGCTTTTTGCCATCGGCGGGCGTGGCCTCAGCCAGCAGCTGGCGCAGGGGTGCGCCGCCGCACTCGTAGCAGAAGAGCACAAGGTCATACTGGTCGAGGCTGCGGCAGACAGCCCCGAAGTTGGGCAGCGGAAGGGCTACATCCGGCAGGATGCCCCGGCCGCACTGCTTGGCGGCTTCAAAGGCGATGCGGTTGTAGCGCTCGTTTTTCTGCTCTTCCTTCTTGGGCGCGGCCACGCAGTAGCGGCTGAAAAACGGGATGAAGTGGTCACAGCCCAGCTCGACGCCGTGGCGGATGACCTGCTCCAGCTTATCCTGCTTGGGATAACCCACCAGCAGGGTGACGTCCACGGTGGGTTCTGCGGCGCTGGGGTAGCCCGGCTCCACGCTGAACTCCACCGTCTCGTCGCCGAAGCCGGTGATGGTGGCAGTATACTCGACGGCGCTGCCGTCGCAGAGGATGACGGTGTCCCCCAGTTTGCCCCGCATCACGCGGGAGAGATGGTGGGCGTCGGCCCCCCGCAGCACGGCGGTTCCGTCGGAAATTTCAGTGGTAAAATAACGGTGCGGCATGGTTCCTCCTTGAGCGTCCTTGCCCTCTCCGTCATTGCTCACGCAATGCCACTGCCCGGGTTGCGGCACCCAGCAGCCGCTTCGTGCTTTGAGAAGCACTTGCGTCTTGCTGGCCGCGGCCCCAACAACGACTCCCTGTTTCCGCCACTGGTGGCGGTCGTCGTTGTTGCTCCCAAAGGGAGAGGCTTTTGCCTGCCCGTTACGTCTTTGGCTCTCCCTTTGGGAGAGCTGGACGCGAAGCGGCCTGAGAGGGCAAGCCCGTTAAAAAATTTACGCTTTTTTGCAGACGATGCACTCCCAGCCGCGCTTCTCCTTCACTTCCAGCACGGCGAGGCCGGCGGCTTCCAGCGCGGCGATGACCTCATCCTTCCGGCTGTCGATGATGCCGCTGGCGATGAAGACGGCGTCGTCGGCCATCAGGCCGGGGACGGCGGGGGCCAGGGACATGATGGCGTTGGCCACGATGTTGGCTGTGATGATGTCGTACTTGCCGCTGGCCTTGTCGGACAGATCGCCCACGAGGACGGTCAACTTGTCGGCTACGCCGTTGAGGGCGGCGTTCTCGCCGGCGGTGCGGACGGCCACGGGGTCGATGTCCACGCCCTCAGCCACGGCTGCGCCCAGCTTGAGGGCTGCGATGGCGAGGATGCCGCTGCCGGTGCCGATGTCCAGCACCCGCTCGCCGCCCTTGACACGCTCGTCCAGCACTTCGAGGCAGAGGTTGGTGGTCTCATGGCCGCCGGTGCCGAAAGCAAGGCCCGGGTCGAGGATGAGCTTGACGCGGTCGGTATCATAGTCCTGCCAGGACGGCACGATGGCGAGGCGCTGGCCCACGTCCATCGGGTGGTAATACTTGCGCCAGCCGTTCTGCCAGTCCTCCTGCTCCACGCCCTCGGTCTCGGAGGTGTAGGGGATGCCTGCGGCCTCCATCCGGGCCGCGATGAGGGCCAGCGTCTCCACCGGCGAAGCGCCCGGCTCGAGGTACATGTGGATGATGACGGTGTCCCGGGGCTTGTCCAGCAGCTCCTGCTCGATGAGGTCCACGTGGGCGATCTGTTCCACCTGTTCCTCGATGTCGCTGTAGTCTTCGATATAAATGCCGCCCTCCGCGATCATGGTGGCCACGGCCTCGGCGGCCTCGGCGTCGGCTTTGGATACGGTCAGGCGAATATCAGTCCATTCCATAAGGATGCTCCTTCCGTGTATTGGGGATATACTGTCTTTATAGTACCCGATTCCGGCCCGGGATGCAAGCTCTCGGGCCGAAAGATACCCGAAAGGGCTTTCTTTTTTCCCGGCAGTATGTTAATATGGTGTTGTACCCGGACTGGGTCCGGGCGGCTTCCTGCCGGAAGCGCCCGCCGCATCGTTCCCCAAAGGAGGAATTATCGTATGTTTTTAGGAATGGATATTTACAGCTGGATCGCTGCTATCGTCATCGCGCTCATCGTCACATTCCTTCCCATCACGCTGCCGTTCAAGATCGTTCTTGCCATGGTGGCCATGGCCTGCTTCTACTTTGGACGCAAGTATTATCACAATCATAAGAACGGCGGGGCCGAGACGCCCAGCATGAGCTCTGCCGAGAGCGAGGCACTGGCCTCCGGCATCCTGAAAGCCCTCGGCGGCAAGGACAATATCGTCAAGGTGGACTACTGCGCCACCCGCCTCCGCTTTGAGGTACACAGCTACGCCTCCGTGGACGAGGCCGCTGCCAAGGCCGCAGGCGCAGAGGGCGTCATCCGCCCGGCCAAGAACGCCTGCCAGGTGGTCATCAAGGGCGATGTGCAGGCTGTGTACGATGCCCTGCGCAAGCAGCTGTAACGAAAAAGCTGTTTTCTTACGCAAACAGCTTCTCGAACATCGCCGGGAACGGGCCGCCGCGCCCGGCCCGGCGGTATTTTTATCGGAAAGGAGTTTTGATATGAAGCCCCAGACCTTTACGTGGAAGAAACTCGCCGCCGACGAGCTGACGCGGGTGTATCTGGACGAGATGCACCGCGATTTCCCGCCCAGCGAGCTGAAACCCCTGAGCATGATTCTCAACAGCGAAGCCGCCGACATGGCCCACACATGGGGCGTGTTCGAGGGGGAGACGCTGGTGTCCTATCTGCTGATGGTGCGGCCTATGGGCTGTGAAGTGAGCCAGCTGGACTATTTCTCCGTCCTGCCCGCCTACCGCAGCACCGGCATTGGCGCACGTCTGCTGGCCGCTCTGCCCGCCCACGAGGAGGGCGCAAAGGCCATCCTCATCGAGGCCGAGTGTCCCGAGAAGGCCGACGACGAGGCCATGGCCGTCCGGCGTCTGGGCTTTTATGCCCGCTGCGGGGCCGTTGACACCGGCTGGACGGAGCATCTTTTCGACGCATGGTTCCGGGTGCTGGTCTTGCCTGCCGAGGGGGAGACACTGGATGCGGAGACGGCCAACAAAGAGCTGGCCGACTGCTACAGCCGGGTGATGGGCGCGGACAAGTGGCGCAGATATGTCCAGCTCTACCGCCCGGACGGCACGGAAGAGAAATTCTGATTCGATCATAGGCTCTGAAAGGCTGCTTTACGTTCTGTAAAGCGGCCTTTTTTGCACCCTTCAGCGGGCGGGATGCACAAACGAAAGTGCAGATTTTTGACAGTTTGACCGGGAATGTAAAATCAAGTGTCCTGTTTTCCACACCGACTTTACCAGAGGATGACAACAGCGCAAAAACACCGCACAAAGCTTTACCTGCATTTTGCGCCGCCATGGTCGCAGCTGGATGGGCGGTGCGCTACAATAAAGGCGTCCCAAGAGAGATACAATGAGGAAAAGGAAAACAGCCCGGCCAGAACAAAAGGGCCGGCCCAGTTGAAGGAGATATTATCATGAAAAAGATCACTCGTCGTTCGTTCCTGTCCATCTGCGGCGCTGCTGCCGCTGCTGCTGCCCTGACCGCCTGCGGCGGTGCAGCTTCTTCCACGGCTGCCTCTTCTGCCGCCGCATCCAGCACCGCAGCTTCCGCTTCTTCTACGGCTGCGCTGTCCGGCAATGTCGCCACCGGCGGTTCCACCTCTATGAAGAACGTCATCGCCGCCCTGACCGAGGGCTTCGCTGAGCTCGAGCCGGATGTCACCATCAGCTATGACCCCACCGGTTCCGGCGCAGGCATCACCGGCGCTGCCGATAAGACTCTGGACATCGGCCTTTCTTCCCGCGCCCTGAAGGCTGAGGAGACCGGCGTCACCGGCACCATCGTAGCTCTGGACGGCATCGCCATCATCGTCAACAAGGACAGCAAGGTCGAGGACCTGACCGTTGACCAGCTCAAACAGATGTTCACCGGCGAGATCACCAACTGGTCCGAAGTCGGCGGCGACGACGGCGAGATCGTTCTGGTGGGCCGCGAGGCTGGCTCCGGCACCCGCGATGGCTTCGAGAGCATCGTGGACGTCAAGGATTCCTGCAAGTACGCTCAGGAGCTGACGGCTACCGGCGCTGTCATCAGCGCTGTGGAGGCCAACCCTCTGGCCATTGGTTACGCTTCCCTGTCTGCTGTGGGTGACACCGTCAAGGCTGTGACCGTCGGCGGCGTGGAGTGCAGCGAGGAGACCGTCAAGGACGGAAGCTATGAGGTGCAGCGTCCCTTCGTGTTCGTCACCAACGACTCCGTCACCCTCTCCGCTCAGGCTCAGGCGTTCTTCGACTTTGCTACCAGCACCGACGCTGCCGACCTCATCCGCACTGCAGGCGCTGTGCCGGTGAACGAGTAACTTTGCGAGGGGATCCCTCAGGTGTTTTTATGAAAAAATTCGAGCTTCCCCGCACCCCGGCCCAATGGCTGGAAGCTGTCATGAACGCCATCTTCTTCCTCTGCGGCATCCTCGCCGTGGGCTGCGTGGCTGTCATTACCATCTATATGTTCCTGTCGGGCCTGCCCGCTATCGGAAAGATCGGCCCGCTGAAATTCCTCTTCGGCACCGAGTGGGCCTCCACGGCGTCCGAGCCGAAGTACGGCATCCTGCCCTTTGTGCTTTCGAGTATTTATGGCACCCTGGGCGCGTCCCTCATCGGCGTGCCGGTGGGCCTGCTGACAGCAGTGTTCCTCTCGAAAGCGGCAGCTCCCGGCGTGCGCAATGTGGTCGTCACGGCGGTGGAGCTGCTGAGCGGCATCCCCAGCGTGGTGTTCGGCCTGCTGGGCATGCAGGTGCTGGTGCCTGCGGTGGCGAAGGTGTTTGGCAAGGCGTCGGGCGCCTGCCTGCTGTCGGCCATCGTGGTGCTGTCCATCATGATACTGCCCAGCATCGTGTCGGTGTCGGTGACGGCCCTCAACGCCGTGCCGCCCGAGTATGAGCAGGGCAGTCTGGCACTGGGTGCGACCGATACGGAAACGTGGTTCAAGATCAGCATCCCGGCGGCCAGGAGCGGCATTGCAGCCGGTATCGTTCTGGGCATTGGCCGCGCCATCGGCGAGGCAATGGCCGTCATGATGGTGGCCGGCAACAGCCCCAATATGCCGGACAGCCTCTTCCGCAGCGTCACCTTCCTGACCACGGCCATCGCCAAGGAGATGAGCTACGCCAGCGGCCTGCAGAAGCAGGCGCTGTTCAGCATCGCGCTGGTGCTGTTCGTCTTCATCATGGTCATCAATGTGCTGCTCAACGCTGTGCTGAAGGGAGGAAACAAGGATGAAAAGTGACTTCTCCCCCTCCCGCCGCGCGTGGAACGTCATCATGACCGCTGTGGTCTGGGCGGCGGCAGTGCTGGTCATCGCCCTCACAGTGGGCGTCATCGGGCTGGTGCTGGTGCGGGGCATCCCCCACGTCAGCTGGGAATTCCTTTCCACCACCGCCAGCGTCCTCAAAGGCACCGACGGCATCCTGCCTGCCATCCTCAACACGTTCTATGTCATCCTGCTCACCCTGCTCATCGTCCTTCCGCTGGGCGTGGGCGCGGCAGTTTACCTCACGGAGTACGCCTCCAACCGGAAGCTCATTGAGGTCATCGAGTTCACGAATGAGACGCTGGCGGGCATCCCCAGCATCATCTACGGCCTCGTGGGGATGCTGGTCTTCGCCCAGACCATGGGCTTCAAGACCTGCCTGCTCTCCGGCAGCCTGACGCTGGTGGTCATGAACCTGCCCACCATCATCCGTACCACGCAGGAGTCCCTCAAAACGGTGCCGCAGGGCTACCGGGAGGGCGCTCTGGGCCTCGGCGCGGGCAAGTGGCACATCATCCGCACCATCGTGCTGCCCTGCAGCATCGACGGCATCGTCACCGGCTGCATCCTGGCCGTGGGCCGTATCGTGGGTGAGAGCGCGGCCCTGCTCTTCACCGCCGGCGCGGCGGAAGTCATTGCGGGCAGCATCGCCAAGGCTTACACATCCAACGGCGCGACCCTCTCCGTCCTGCTCTATCTGCGGGCCTTCGAGGACGGCGACTTCGCCTCCGCCTGGGGCATCGGCGCAGTGCTGCTGGTCCTGGTGCTTCTCATCGACCTCGCAGCCCGTCTGGCAAAAACAAAGCTCAAACAGAAACAGTAAGGGGTATTTTATGGATAACAATATGCCGGTCATCTCGGCAAAAGATCTGAACCTCTGGTACGGCGACTTCAAGGCCCTCAAGGGCATCTCGCTGGACGTGGGCGAACAGGAGATCACTGCCCTCATCGGCCCCTCGGGCTGCGGCAAATCCACCTTCCTCAAGACCCTGAACCGGATGAACGACCTTGTGCCGAACGTCCGCATCGAGGGCGACGTCCGGCTCCGGGGCGAGGATATTTTCTCAAAGGAGATGCAGCTGACCGACCTGCGCCGCCGCGTGGGCATGGTCTTCCAGAAGGCGAACCCCTTCCCCATGAGCATCTACGACAATATTACTTACGGCCCCAAGCTCCACGGCGTCCGCAATAAGGCGGAGCTGGATGAGCTGGTGGAAAGCTCCCTGCGGGGCGCTGCCCTCTGGGACGAGGTGAAAGACCGCCTGAAAAAGAGCGCGCTGGGCCTCTCCGGCGGCCAGCAGCAGCGCCTGTGCATCGCCCGGGCTCTGGCTGTCAAGCCCGAAGTCCTGCTGATGGACGAACCCACCAGCGCCCTCGACCCCGGCTCCACCATGAAGGTGGAAGAGCTGATGAGCGAGCTGAAAAAGAACTACACCGTGGTCATCGTCACCCACAACATGCAGCAGGCGGCCCGTATCAGCGACCGCACGGCCTTCTTCCTGCTGGGTGAGCTGGTGGAATGCGGCCCCACGAGCGAAATTTTCAGCACCCCGAAGGATAAGCGCACCGAGGACTATATCTCGGGTCGCTTCGGTTAAAAAGGAGGGTTTGCGATATGAGCACACGCACACAGTACGAAGCCGACCTCGCGGCCCTGAAGGAATCGCTGGCCAAGATGAGCCAGCTCTCTGCCGACGCGGTGGAAGATGCGCTGGAAGCCCTCTGCACGGCGGACGCCGAGGAAGCAAAGGGCATCGTCAAGGGCGACACCGAGGTCAACCGGATGGAGCGGGACATCGAGCACCGCTGCATGACCCTGCTGCTGCGTCAGCAGCCGGTGGCAGGTGATCTGCGCTTTATCTCTGCTGCCATGAAGGTGGTGACAGACGTGGAGCGCATCGGTGACCACGCCGCCGACATTGCGGAGATCGTCCCCCATCTGGCCGGTGTCCGCAAGGCGGGCGACCCCGCCGTGAGCAGGAGCATTGAGATGGGCCGCAAAGCCCACAAGATGCTGCAGGACGCCATGAGCGCCTTTGCGGCAGAAGATGAGGCGGCGGCAAAAGCCGTCATCGACGCCGACGACGCCGTGGACTACGACTTCAACAGCATCAAGCGGATGCTGGCGGCGGAGATCGCTGCTGACCCCAGCAAAGTGGACGCCGCGCTGGATGTGCTGATGGTCATCAAGTACCTCGAGCGCATCGGCGACCACGCCGTGAACATCGCCGAGTGGGTGGAGTTCCTGCGCACGGGCCGGTATCACCACGAGAAGATGTTCTGAGTTCTGTTTTCCTCTTTTTCTTTTCCTGAAAAGCTGCTGCCCGAGGCGGGCGGCGGCTTTTGCTTTGTCGAAACCCCGTCTGAAAAATTTTGGAGTTTTTTCTTGTCTTATGCAATTTCCGGCCCGGCTGCGCCGTATTATAGGCAGAAGCCTCCCAACAGAGGGACGCTTATGAGACCTGAGCGCGGCCCGGCTCCGACAGCCCCCATGTCCCCGGCTGCGCCGCAACGGAGGATACCTATGAGCATCAAGAAATTCCCGCTGGAAGCCTACGGCGCGGCCGTCAGCCGCGAAGAGCTGGTGCAGGCGGCTTTGGATGAGATCACCAAGAATTACCGTGAGGCCAGCCTCTCCAATGTGGCTCGCAGCTACGGCGTCTCTCTGGCCTATGTCAGCGAGTGCGTCCGGGCGCAGACAGGCCGTACTTACAAGGAATTGCTCCAGAAGCACCGGATGGAGACTGCCGCCCGCCTGCTGCGCCGCAGCGACTGGAACATCCAGCAGATCATCACCCATGTCGGCTACGAGAACACCAGCTATTTCTACCGCCTGTTCCACGAGCGGTACGGTCAGAGCCCCCGTGAGTACCGTCAGAGCCGCGCGGCCCGCACCCGCACACCGGCCTGACCTTTGAGCACACTGCGAAAAAAGACGTCCCGTGTCTGCGGGACGTCTTTTGATGTCTTAAGATGGAAAAACGATGCAGAGTGTGTTACAATAAAAGCTAGACCTGCAAAAATGTGGGAGTGCGCTGCGGCGCACGGAAAGAGAAGGTGGAAACGGAATGTTTCGTGGAGCACGGCGCTCTGATCTGGAGCAAATTTTAGAGATCTATGCCCATGCCCGGAAAGAAATGGCGGATTCGGGCAACCCGACCCAGTGGGGCGACAGCTATCCGCCGCAGGAGATGCTGGAAGAAGACATCGACTCCAACCGGCTGTTCGTCTATACGGTGAACGGCTGTCTCGAGGCGGTGTTTGCCTTCATCCTCGGGCCGGACCCCACCTACGCGAAAATCGAAGACGGCCAGTGGCTCAACGATGAGGTGCCTTACGGCACCATCCACCGGCTGGCCTCGACGGGTGACCGCAGGGGTGTGGCGTCTGAGGTCATCGCATGGTGCCTCGAGCACTGCGAGAGCCTGCGGGCCGACACCCACGCCGACAACAAGATCATGCAGCATCTTCTCGAGAAGAATGGTTTTGCCCGCTGCGGCATCATCCATGTGGAAAACGGCACGCCCCGCGTCGCTTACCAGAAGCTGTCGGCCACCGTGCATATGCAGGAAGAATAAGGAGGGACTGGCATGAAGATCACACAGGTAAAGCTGGGCCGTATCTCGACCCCGCTCCGCGTCCCCTTCAAGACAGCGCTGCGCACCGTGAGCAGCGTGGAGGACGTCATCGTTGAGCTGCACACCGACACCGGCGCGGTGGGCTACGGTGAGGCACCTCCTACCGGCGTCATCACCGGCGACACCACCGGAGCGATCATCGGCGCTATCCGTGACCACATCGCTCCGGCCATTCTGGGCCGCAACCTCGACGAGTTCGAGGATCTGACCGCCGCCGTGCAGAAGGCCCTCGTCCACAACACCAGCGCCAAGGCTGCCGTGGATATGGCCCTGTGGGACCTGCTGGGCCAGAAGTACAGCGCCCCGGTCTACCGGATGCTGGGCGGTGCGCGCAGCAATATCGTGACGGACATCACCATCAGCGTCAACCCGCCTGAGGAGATGGCCCGGGACGCCCGCACCGCCATCCAGCGCGGTTATGACTGCCTGAAGGTCAAGGTGGGCATCGACCCGGAGCTGGACGTGGCCCGTCTGGCCGCCGTCCGCGAGGCCGTGGGCAAGGACGTCAAGCTCCGCATCGACGCCAATCAGGCGTGGAATGCAAAGCAGGCTGTCCGCATCCTCGACCAGATGCAGGAGAAGGGCCTGGACATCGAGTTCGTCGAGCAGCCTGTCCCTGCGGCTGACCTCGAGGGGATGCAGTACGTCACCCGCCACGCCAGTGTGCCGGTGCTGGCCGATGAGAGCGTGTTCAGCCCGGCGGATGCCCTGCGCATCATGCAGACCGGCGCAGCCGACTTTGTGAACATCAAGCTGATGAAGTGCGGCGGCATCACCAACGCCCTCCGCATCGCCTCGGCGGCAGAGGTCTACGGCGTGGAGTGCATGATCGGCTGTATGCTGGAAGCCAAGATCTCGGTCAACGCAGCCGTGGAGCTGGCCTGCGCCAAGAAGATCATCACCAAAGTGGACCTGGACGGCCCGGTGCTCTGCAGCGAGGACCACATCCTCGGCGGCGCGGTCTTCGACGAGAAGAATATCACCGTTTCGGATGCACCCGGCATGGGCATCCAGGGTTTCGTCCCCGGCAAAGTGACCTATCTGGACGACTGAAAGATCAGAAAAAATAAATAAGAATGACTACCCCCCGGCAGACGAACTCTGCCGGGGGATTTTTCTGCCCTGAGCGGTGAAATATTTTAATTGTGTATTTCTATGACGCACACATAAGGCGGCGCGGAGGAAGGCTGAAAACGAAAAAATCTGCCGAAGCAGCCCGAAAAATTCACTGAAAACCTTTGACTTTTCTTCCGTGTGTGCTATAATAACAACTGTCTTTGGGTAAGAGACAGGAAAAGTGTGCGTCGAGGACGCACAAATACAGAGGAGTGTTTTATATGATGAATGGTGCAAAAGCCATTGTGAAGAAGTACAATGAGGTCAGCCTCATCCTTCGCATCGTCGTCGGTCTGGTCATCGGCGCGGTGCTGGCGCTTGCGGTGCCGGGTGCAGGCTGGGTCGGCGAGCTGGGCAGCCTGTTCGTCGGCGCACTGAAGGGCATCGCTCCGGTGCTGGTGTTCGTCATCGTGGCGAGCGCGCTGGCACAGGGCAGCTCCAAGCTGGACCGCCGCTTCGGTACGGTCATCTGGCTGTACATGCTCACCACCTTCCTTGCGGCTGCGATCGCTTCGATCACCAGCTTCATGTTCCCTGTGTCGGTCGTTCTGGCAGACGCTGCGCAGTCGGATGTGGTGCCGCAGGGTCTGGGCGAGGTGCTGGGCACCCTGCTCACCAACTTCGTCGCCAACCCTGTCAGCTCTCTGATGAGCGGCAACTACATCGGCATCCTGTTCTGGGCCTGCATGTTCGGCCTTGCCATGAAGAACATCGGCTCTGACACCACCAAGAAGTTCCTCGCCGACACTGCCGACGCTGTGTCGCAGGTGGTGCGCTGGATCATCAATCTGGCGCCCTTCGGCATCATGGGTCTGGTGTACACCAACGTGGCCGGCAACGGTCTGGCCATCTTTACCCAGTACGGCAAGCTGCTGGCCCTGCTGGTGGGTACCATGCTCTTCATGGCGTTCATCGTTTCGCCCTTCATCATGTTCCTCTATCTGCGCTGCAACCCGTATCCGCTGGTGTTCCGCTGCCTGAAGGAGTCCGGCCTGACCGCTTTCTTCACCCGCAGCTCTGCGGCCAACATCCCCGTCAACATGGCCCTGTGCGAGAAGCTGGGCCTCGATAAGGATATGTATTCCGTCTCCATCCCTCTGGGCGCTACCATCAATATGGATGGTGCGGCGATCACCATCACCATCATGACGCTGGCTGCGGCCAACACGCTGGGCATCCCCGTGACCCTGCCTGCCGCCATCGTCCTGAGCGCCATGTCCGCTCTGGGTGCCTGCGGCGCTTCCGGCGTGGCCGGCGGCTCTCTGCTGCTCATCCCCATGGCCTGCTCCCTGTTTGGCATCTCCAACGATGTGGCCATGCAGATGGTCGGTGTCGGCTTCATCATCGGCGTGATCCAGGACTCTGTGGAGACCGCGCTGAACTCTGCCGGCGACGTGGAGTTCGCCGCCACCGCCGAGTATCATCAGTGGCTCAAGCAGAGCAAGCCCCTGCCGGACTTCCTGAAGTAATTGCCTTCCTTCTTTCTTCGTGTATATTCATAACGCAGAGCGAAAGCCCTGAAAAAAGACCAGCATTGCATCCGCAACGCTGGTCTTTTTTGCGTGTGTAAGGGATCAGAAGAAGAACCCGAAAATCAGGCGAAGCTTAGAACGGGAAAAGGTCCTTGACCTTGTTCCATACCGCTTTCAGGCCGGAGCCGGAAGCGGAGAAAACGCCGTTGGTCGTCAGCTGGATATCGCTGAAGGTGACATTTGCATTGCGTGCCACATAGAAGCCGACATAGATGTAATCGGAATCAATGGCGGTCAGTGCGTAGTCGAAGCCTGTGGAAGCCGTCTCGTTGTCGCCGTAGATCAGAGTGAAACCGTCTGCCGTGCCGATGAGCTTCAGGTCAACGGTGTCGCCTGCACCGTACTTGACAGTCGCAGCCGGGCCGTCGTACAACTCACCGCTCTTGCGGCCGAAGCAGTTGATCGCACCCTGATTCCGGGTGCCGACGGCGACATAATCGCCGATGGGGTCGGAGATGCTGGTATCAACATACATCTCATCACGGGCCATCAGGCCGAAGGAGACCTGATTGTTTTTTGCCAGTGAGTTGACGGTGGCCTTTGCGGTCAGAGTGAAGTTGGTGCCTGCAGGCAGCTTGACGTAGTACATCATCAGGCCGTCCACCGTGGACGCGATCTTACCGCGGTTGTTGGTGACGCCGAGGGTGATGTTTTGGCCGTCAACTGTTGCGGTGAAATCGCCGCCGGAGATTTTATCATTGCCGCCGACATTGCCGAAGACGGAACCATTCCAGACGGTGCCGTTGGCGTCGGTAAAGGCCGGCCAGAGCGTGCTGTTCTCGGTGGGAGAGACATAGCTGGAAGGAACGTAATCCGGGTTTGCGGCATCGCCGTAGAACTGCTTGTAGGTGGGCTTTTCCTTGTGTTTGCTGTACGCGCCCAGCGGCGTGTCGATGGTGAGCTGGTCGATGAGCCATGCGTTCAGCTTTGCACCATAGCTGTTGGTGTGGGTCAAGTCAAGACCGGTGGGAACCAGATTGCCCTTTTTGCCTTCTTTTGCGCCGGTAAAGCTGTGGGTGTACTGAGCCTTTTTGCCCATCGTGATGTTCTCGTTGATGGTGGCATCGGTCAGATCCACGCAGATGAGGTGCAGCTCGCTGCACATATCACGGATGGCCTGTGCGTAATAGCCGCCCTCATAGACGGTGTCGCCAATGGTGACGGTCTGGGTCTTGTGGCCGGAAGCACTGTCGTAGCTGGCCTTGGTGTTCTCGTTCGTCAGGCGCGCAATAGGCGTGCAGACGACCGGGATGACACCGCGCTCCAGAGCAGGCTGGATGTAGTTGACATAGAGGCTGTTGGCAAAGGAGCCTTCGGTTTTGTAGTCGCCGTTGGGGTTGGTGTAACGGGCAGGCTCGGTCTTCTCGTCATTGTGGCCGAAGCCGATGATGAGGAACTTGTCGCCGGAAGCGTCGCCCAGAGCCGGAACGGTATCGGAACCGTTCATCAGGGTATTGTAGCTGCTCATGCCGGTAAAGTCCTTGCTGGACGCACCGGAGACAGCCAGATTGTAGACATCTGCGTTGAAGTAGTTCGCAATCTCCTCACCGTAGCCTTCACGCGGCAGATAATAGCTGTCGTCGAAAGCGGAAACGGTGGAGTCGCCGACGACCCAGATGGTCGCCTTGGCCGCCTCGGGCTGACCCCATGCGGAACCGCGTGCGCCTGCATCGGTGGCGGCCAGACCCTCAGCGGTCAGCAGGAGCAGGCCGTGCATATTGATGCTGCCGTCTGCGTTCCGGGTCGGAGCAACGGAGGTGTCGAGGCTCTCAAACCAGCTCTCCTTCACCGTGACGGTGTTGGTGGATTTGTTGTGGCTGGTCTGGGTTTCGGAATCCCAGTAGAAGTTGTTCGGGCCGTAGACAGCGGTGCTGCTCTGGCTCTGGAGGGTCAGCTGCTCCTTGCCGTCGGTACCCTTGCGGAAGGAGATGACACCGTCGGCGGCATAGTCGGTCACAGCGGACTTGTTGCCGGTGTAGAGCGCGACGTTATAGCCCTCGTTGTTGTAGGAAGTGGAGCTGTAGACCTTGACGTCCGGGCAGGAGTTGGAGTCGATGCCCTTGGCGGCGTTGTCGTAGGAGATGGAGTTGAGGAGCTTGTGGTTGCCGGGCAGATTGGTGCCGCCCATCTTGAAGCCGTTGCCGTTGCCTGCCGCGATGGTGACAGCAACATTGCTGAAGCTCAGGTTGCCGTCGTCGTCACAGGTGACGGTCGGGAACTGGAGCGACTGCTTCTTGACCGGCTCTGCAGCCAGCATCAGATAACCGTTCTTGTAGGCGACGCAGTTCTGGATGGTGACCGCGCCGATGGAACCGGTTGCAGCCTTTGCGAAGAGATCCCAGCCGTCATCGGCGTTGTAAGCAGCGATGCAGCCGTCGAAGACGTTGCCCTCGCCGGTGGTCAGTTTGGCGGCAAAGCCGTCGGCGTCTTCCATCGCGCGGTCTGCGTTGTTCATGGAGGTGCAGTTCTTGATGGTGTTGTGGCTGGGCCACAGAGCCTTGTTATCAGTGGACAGGCCGGAGACCTGCAGGCCGGTGTTGCCGTTGTTGTAGAAATTCATCTGCTCGAGGACGCAGTAGCTGCCGGCCAGCTGCATACCCTTCGCGCCGTCTGCGGTGTTGGTGATGTTGATCTTGCTGATGTTCCAGTAATTGCCCCAGACACTGAAACCAGTGCCGACGCCGCCGAAGTCCAGCGTTGCGTACTTGCCGTCAGCAGTCGTCATGGTGATGGGAGCTTCTGCGGTGCCGTCGCGGCCGCGCTCGACTTTCAGCTCACCGGTCAGATGGTAGGTGCCGCTTTCCAGCTGGATGGTCTGGCCTGCTGCGGCGTAGTTCAGCGCGGTCTGAATGTCAACTGCGTCTTCCGCACGGGTGCCATTGTTAGCTGCGCTGCCGTCCGGGGTGACGACGATGATGCCGTTCGCGCCCAGAGTACGGAGCGAAACCTTCTTCTCGATAGCAGCGGAATCGTAGCTGCTCAGCTTTTCGTACGCGCTGATAGCGTAGTTTTTGTCCGGGGTGAACTTGACCTTAAAGGTGGTATCGCCGGTCACGGCGTAGCTCTTGGAGAAGGGCTCACCTGCCTTGATGTCCACATTTTTGTCCACGACCACACCGTTTGCGGAGACGGTCGCTTTGCCGTCGGCGTTGGCCTTGAACACCAGTTCATAGCTGTCACCGGTGCAGGTGGCAGGGCTGGTGATCTGGTAAACGGGGGCAACATAGCTGGTAGGCTGGAGCGTCCACTCGGAAGCGTTCCACGTGCTTGTGGTGTAGGTGATGTTGGAGAAGGTCACGTTCATGCCGCGCGCCGCCGCAAAGCCCAGATAAGCTTTGTTGGCTTCCTGCACGGTCATGGGGTCGTCCAGCTCTGCGTACTTGGAGACGCTGGAAGCGGTGCTGTCCTTCGCCGAGATGTACAAGGTCGAAGAGCCGACGACGTCGCCGGTCGAGCCGTCGGCGTTGATGGCGTACTGGGTGGCGACGTAGCTGTTGCTGGTCTTGGCAAGGCTCACACGGTAGGTGTCGCCCTGCTTGATGGCCTGCGAGCTGAACGCCGCACGATTCGACTTGACGTCGTTGGAAGCAGCCGTCTCGTTGGAGATGATGCCGGTGTAGCTGCGGACGCCCACAGCGTCTTTGATCTCAACACCGTCCAGAGGGAGCTTGGTGCCGACGACAGAAATTTGATTCGAGAAATAGCTGCCGGAGCCGCTGATGCTGTCGCGCACCATGAGGGCAAATCCCTCCTGACCGTCCGGAGCCGGGTTCACATAATCGATGGTGACATCGGCCTGCAGATAGAAGTTCTGGGTGGTCGGGTCGATGGTGGTGTAGTAGAAGGACAGGCCGTCTGCCGGGGAGTCCGCGACGAACTTGCCGCCCTTCTTGTCGATGGTGCCATCATCTTTGATGGTGCAGGAGTTGAGGGTGACCTTGCCGTTGATGTCCGCGCCATCTGCGATGGTGTTGACTCCTGCTGCAGTGGAGGTGCCGAAGGCTTTGAACTGCCAGTCGCCCGATGCGGAGGAAGCCCCCTCCGCAAACGCGGCCAGCGGTGTCATGCCCAGAAGCATCGCGCCTGCCAGCAGTCCGGCTACGGTGCGCCGGATGCTTTGCTTTGCGTTTCTCATAGAAACTCTCCTTTTCCTGCCGCCCTGCCGGAAAGCGCAATCTCCCCGTTGCGGTTGCGACACAATGTTGTATTCTAGTTTACATGATTCCTGCAACTTTACAAGATTTAATTGAAGATCGCGGGCAATTTCGGCGTTTGAAATAAACTTTTTAGGATTTTTTTGGAAGAAACGCTGAAATACGTCAGGGAGAAAGCAAACGAAAAACCTCTCCGTCATGGCTTCGCAATGCCACCTCTCCTACGGAGGAGAGGCTTTGACAGAGAGAAAAACTTTCTCTTTTTGCCAGAGGCTCCCCCTATCAGGGGAACTGGCGAGCGTAAGCTCGACTGAGAGGCTTGATGACAGCAATTCAACTTTTTAATGCAACAGCAACAGCGTTGAATTGCATATCGAAAAGATGTTGTTTGGATGCTGCACCAATTTCTTGACTTGCGATAAAGGCAGCGAGAACCTGTTACTCCAGCACCTTGGCTTTCTGCAGAGCGGTGATGATGAGGGGGATGAGCACCAGCTGTGCGATGATGCCCGGCACAGCGGTGAAGAGCGCACCGGACAGGAAGGCCGAGAACGGGAAGCTCGAGCCGGACAGGCCCGCCAGCACGAAGCGGACCGCGCCCCAGACGAGGCGGCCAGCCACCATGGCTGCCGCGAGGGTGGCGTAGGTCATGGGCAGGGTGTGCTTCACCCGGCGGTAGAGCCAGCCGGACACGGCGCCGTAAGCTGCCAGCTCAAAAGCCATCGAAATGGCGATGGGGAACATCGGGGGCATCCCGAAGAGCACCGAGCGGAGCAGCGGGGCCGCAAAGCCCACAGCCAGACCCCAGGGTCCGCCCAGCACGAAGCCGCAGAGCAGGATGGGGAAATGCATCGGGCAGAGCATATTGCCTACCTGCGGCAGATGGCCCGTCACCATGGGCAGCACGAAGGCCAGCGCCAGAAAGAGTGCGGCCAGCACGACATTGCGGGCCGGAGAAGCGTTTTTGGTTTTCATCTGTTTCCTCCTGTGACTGCGCCGCAGAAAAACAGAAAAAAGGGGCCTGCCAGTCGGCTTGCAAGCCAACGGCAGACCCCTTCATGGCGTCTGTTTCAAAAATGCGGCGGCTGAAAATAGTGTAAGGCGGGCTTCGGCCCGCAGGCCCGGCTTCCTGCCGGAAATCGTGAAAATTATAGCAGAGTGCCGCAGGATTTGTCAAGACCGCCCCCGGACAGGCTGCAAATTGAACAAAAAAGAAAGCGTTTGGAGCAGTTTTTGACCGCCTGTGTACATTTTGCTGTAAGAAGCTTGACCTTTTTGCACAGAATAGATAATATAAACTTGAATTATAGCGCAATGGGGCAGCGGGAGCTGTGCCTTGCGCGGCTGTATACTTGCAACTTCTGAGGTTCATACGGGAGGACCATCATGACAAATGCAGAAAAGCTTACCCTTGCCAAGCACGCCTGTCACATCCGCATGGGCGTGATCGAGGGAACTCACAGCGCCAAGTGCGGCCATCCGGGCGGCAGTCTGGACATCGCCGAGGTGCTGTCTTACCTCTACTTCGTGGATATGAATATCGACCCCAAGGAGCCGAAAAAACCGGACCGCGACCGCTTCGTGCTGTCCAAGGGCCATGCGGCTCCGGCACTTTACGCCACGCTGGCCGAGCGCGGGTTCTTCCCGGTGGAAGACCTCAAGACCCTGCGCAAGATCGGCAGCTACCTGCAGGGCCACCCCAACATGAATGAGACTCCGGGCGTGGATATGTCCACCGGCAGTCTGGGTCAGGGCGTGTCTGCCGCCTGCGGCATGGCTCTGGGCGCAAAGCACAGCGGCAAGCCCATCAATGTCTACACCATCCTCGGTGACGGTGAGGTGGAAGAGGGCGAGTGCTGGGAGGCTTTCATGTTTGCCGCCCACTATAAGCTCTCCAACCTCTGCGTCATGCTGGACCGCAACCACCTCCAGATCGACGGCACCACCGAGACGGTCATGAACAGCGCCCCGCTGGAAGAAAAGCTCAAGGCGTTCAACTTCAACGTCCTGACCATCAACGGCCACGACTACGACCAGATCGAGTCTGCTATCAAGGCGTTCCACGCCGAGAACGACAGGCCCACCTGCATCATTCTGGACACCGTCAAGGGTACCGGCGTCTCCTTTATGACCAACTCTGTGGATTGGCACGGCAAAGGCCCCAACGACGAGGAGTACGCTGTGGCCATGCAGGAGCTGAACGCAGCCTACGCCGCGCTGGAACAGGAGGACAAGTAAGATGGCAGATGTGAAAATGATCGCTACCCGCGAGAGCTACGGCAATACTCTGAAAGCACTGGCCGCTGAGGGCCACGACGACCTGGTGGTCCTGGACGCTGACCTCGCTGCCGCTACCAAGACCGGTATGTTCCGCAAGGCTTACCCGGACCGCCACTTTGACTGCGGCATCGCCGAGGCCAACATGATGGGCGTCGCCGCCGGCCTGTCCACCATGGGCTATGTTCCCTTCGTGTCCAGCTTTGCGATGTTCGCTGCGGGCCGTGCCTTTGAGCAGATCCGCAACTCCGTGGCCTACCCCCACCTGAACGTGAAGATCGGCGCTACCCACGGCGGCATCTCCGTCGGTGAGGACGGCGCTTCCCACCAGTGCTGCGAGGACTTCGCCCTCATGCGCAGCCTGCCCGGCATGACCATCATCTGCCCCGCCGACGACGTGGAAGCACGCGCTGCTGTCCGCGCCGCCTATGAGATGCAGGGTCCTGTCTACCTTCGCTTTGGCCGTCTGGCTGTTCCCGTGTTCCACGACGAGGCCAACTATCACTTCGAGATCGGCAAGGGCGAGCAGCTCACCGAGGGCAGTGATATTGCCATTGTGGCCACCGGCCTGATGGTCAACGAGGCCCGCAAGGCCGCTGAGACTCTGGCCGCCGAGGGCATCCACGCCCGCGTCATCAACATCCACACCATCAAGCCTCTGGATGAGGACATCATCCTCAAGGCTGCCAGGGAGTGCGGCAAGATCGTCACTGCCGAGGAGCACAACGTCATCGGCGGTCTGGGCGAGGCTGTCTGCTCCCTGCTCAGCGAGAAGCTGCCGACCCCTGTCCGCCGCGTCGGCGTGCAGGACAAGTTCGGCTGCTCCGGCCCCGCCTGGGACCTGCTGAAGGAGTATGGTCTGGACGCTGCCACCATCTGCAAGACCGCAAAGGAAATGCTGGGCAAGTAAGCTCTTTCTCTGAAATAACGAACGCCGCTGTGCATTGCACGGCGGCGTTTTTGCATCTCACAGAGCTTTTATCAGCTTTTCCCTCTCGGCGTACACCTCGGCGAAGACTTTGCGCAGGGTGCATATCTCGGGGCGGGGGTCATCCCGCAGGGTCAGCAGGCGGGTGTCCGGGATGGACAGATGCAGCGGGATGTGCCACCCGGCAGGGAAAGCCGGGTAGATCATCGGGCAGAGGAACATCCCCCGCCCGGCCAGCAGCTCGGCGTAGACCGACTCGTAGTTTTCCACCATCCGCCAGACCGGTGTGGAATAGGGCATCCCCGGCTGCTTCCGGGCGAAATCCACCATATCCTGATAGAGGGGCTCGTAAAATATCTGCTGCCCGGCAAGGTCAGAAAGCTCGACGCTGCTTTGGCCGGAGAATGGGTGCTCCGGCGCGGTGATGAGGTAAAACCGGTTGCCGATGATGGTCTCACAGCGTATCTCTGGCGGCAGCGGGCCGAAGGGAAGGTAGAGCGCCGCGTCTGCCTCGGTGCAGAGCATGTGGTGGTAGCTGGAGGGGACAGGCGTGGTGTCCACTTTGAACTCATAGCCCGGCAGCGCGGCGTGGAGCCTCGCCATCAGGATGGGGTAGATGGGGTCCCGCTGCAAAAGCACCGGCGGCAGGCGGAGAGTCAGGGTGTGGTGGGTGCCGAAGCCTTTCAGTGCCGTGCGGGCGTTGAGGATGCCGCGGTAGAGGCCTTCCGCATGGGGCAGCAGGGCGCGGCCTGCCTCGGTGAGGGCCACCTGCGTCGTCGTGCGGCGGAACAGCGCGGCGTCCAGCTCCTTTTCGAGGCTGCGTATCTGGTAGCTCAGGGCGGGCTGGGTGCAGTAGAGTTCCCGCGCGGCGGCGGAGAAATTCAGCGTCCGGCTCACGGTGAGAAAGCAGAGAAGCTGGTGCTCGTTCATGACAAAAAACTCCTTTCCGGCGGCGGGACATCCGTACAGCCTCAGTATAGCAGGAAATAGGGCACTTATAAAGCTTTTTTATCAGGATGCTTAAGATTTTTTAATTCCCTTTTACTTCGTTATATTTTATACTATCTCTCGGAAGAACGATTTTCTACCTGAAAACGTCGAAAGAAGAAAGAGTAAGGAGCATTCCAGATGAAAAAGATCTCTCGTAAAGGCTTCCTGAAGGTTGCCGCCGCTGCCGCTATGAGCGGCGTTACCGCCAGCGCACTGGCCGCCTGCAACGCAGGCTCTTCCAGCAGCACTGCCGCCTCCACCGGCGAGGCCATCTACACCCCCGGCACTTACACCGGCACCGCCACCGGCATCGGTGAGGTGAAGGTCACCATGACCTTCAGCGAGACCGCCATCACCGACGTGGTCATTGACGCCTCCAACGAGACCGAGAGCATCGGCGGCGTGGCAGCCCCCACCCTGAAGGACGCCCTGATGGCGGCTCAGAGCACCGAGATCGACAACATCTCCGGCGCTACCATCACCACCAACGCCGTCAAGAAGGCCGCCGCAAGCTGCATCGAGCAGGCAATGGGCGTCCACACCGCAGGCGGCGACGCCGCTGCATCTTCCTCCGATGAGGACTGGCTGGGTACCGAGCCGGAGATCGACGAGAGCAAGGTCGCCAAGACCGTTGACGTGGATGTGGCAGTCGTGGGCTGCGGCATCGCAGGCGTTGCCGCCTGCCGCAGCGTCGCCGAGGACGGCGGTCTGGTGGCTGCTTTCGAGAAGGCCGACGGCCCCCAGTGCCGCAGCGGCGAGTACGCCGTCATCAACGGCAAGGTGCAGGCCAAGTGGGGCCGCGACACCTGGACCCGTGAGCAGATCGACGACATCATCGACTCCCACATGGTGGAGAGCACCTACCGCTGCAAGCGCAGCATCATGAGCAAGTGGGCCCACAACATCGGCGACGCCTTCGACTGGTGGGTGGAGGCAAACCCCGACCTGTACTACGCCGAGACCACCCGCAGCGCTATCCCCGACGAGAGCGCGGACAACTTCATCATCCCCATCTTCTACCCGCTGCCCGAGCGCTACGACTGGAAGCAGGAGCGCTTCCCCTGCTACCCCACTTCCGTCGAGTTCAAGCCCGACCAGCACGTCACCGTCGAGGCCAATATGCAGAAAGCCATCGACACCGGCAATGTCCAGACCTTCTACGGTTGCTTCGTTGAAAAGCTCATCATGGATAATGGCCGCTGCGTGGGCCTCTACGCCCGCGATGCCGCCACCGGCGAGTACATCAAGTGCAACGCCTCCAAGGGCGTCATCCTCTCCACCGGCGACTACTCCCAGAACACCAAGATGCTCAAGCACTTCTGCCCCGAGGTCATTGAGAACAACATCCAGTGCCTGTTCACCAATGTGGACGTGGAGGGCAACTTCACCAATCAGGGCGACGGCATCCAGCTGGGTATGTGGGCCGGCGCTCAGGTGCAGCAGAGCCACGCCCCGATGATCCACCACATGGGCGGCGGCGCCGACCTCGCCGGCGTGGGCGTCATGGGCAATGCAGGCTTCCTGAACCTCGACCTCAACGGCAAGCGCTTCATGAACGAGGACCTGCCCGGCCAGCAGCTGGAAAACCAGATCGAGCTGCAGAAGAACCGCGAGAGCTGGCAGATCTTCGACTCCAACTGGCCCGAGCAGCTGCCCTATATGCCCGCAGCCCACGGCGGTGCCTGCTACTATGAGGACTACGCCAGCGAGGACGAAGGCCCCAAGAATAACACCACCTACCGCAACTACAAGAGCCCCTATCAGCTGGAAGCTGCTGTGGCCGATGGCCGCGCTGTGAAGGCCGACACGCTGGAAGAGCTGGTGGCAAAGATCTACCCGGACGATACTGCCGCCCAGCAGACCGCTCTGGATTCCATCCAGCGCTACAACGAGCTGGCCAAGGCCGGTTACGATGAGGACTTCCACAAGCCCGCTTCCCGTATGTGGGCAGTCGAGAACGGCCCCTTCTACGCCGACAAGTTCACCACGGCTCTGCTGCTGGTCTGCATCGGAGGCCTCGAGAGCGACGAGGACTGCCACACCTTCGACGCCGACCGCAATGTCATCCCCGGCCTGTACGTCGCCGGCAACATCCAGGGCAACCGCTTTGCCACCGAGTACCCCATCGGCCTGAAGGGCGTCAGCCACTCCATGGCCATGTACTACGGTTATGTCGCCGGCAAGAACGCCCTGAAGGACATCTGAGCCTGAAATCGCAAAATAATTTCCAGAGCCCGGAGCAGAAAATGCCTGCCCCGGGCTTTTTATGTGACTTGCTCACGGAAAAACGCCGGAGTTTGGGGTATACTGTCCCTGTCAGATGAAAAAACACTCTTTATGGAGGAAAACGATATGGCAGTCATCACCATCACGAAAGAAAACTTTGAGACCGAGGTGCTGAAGAGCGCTCAGCCCGTCCTGCTCGATTTCTGGGCCGCCTGGTGCGGCCCCTGCCGGATGCTGAGCCCCATTGTGGACGAGGTGGCCGAGGAGCGCACCGACGTCAAGGTGGGCAAGGTCAATGTGGACGAGCAGCCCGATCTGGCCGCCGAGTTCGGCGTCATGAGCATCCCCACCCTGCTGCTGTTCGAGAACGGTAAGCTGGTTCGTCAGGCCGTCGGCGCACGTCCCAAGAGCGGCGTGCTGGAACTGCTGGGCTGAGAATAAAACGGCGAGGAGCCGCTGCACGGAAAACGCTGTGCGGCGGCTCCTTTTTTGCGCCTGCATCATCTCAAAGCGGGCTTTCGTGAAATCATTTCGCCTTTCTGTACAAACGCACAGAAAAATCGTATCATAAAAATGAAAACACGGTCACTTTCACACTTTACAACTTTATCTGGATAAAGTAAAATAACCTTATCATAAGACAAAAGCGCCCGGGAAACGGCAGGGCGCAGGGGCCGGGGCGGGCATCTTCCACCAGAAGCTGCTCACCATCCGGGAGCTAAAGGAATACTTAAACGAAAATGGCATGGAAATGCGGCTCTGAGCCCTTGCGTTTGCCCGCCGAATACGCTAAACTATAGCTGTCCCCCCTGCGGGGAAGGAGAAACATTATGGATCTGAAATTTGACGAAAAGGGCCTCATCCCTGCCATCGTGCAAGATCACTACACCAAAGAGGTGCTGACCCTCGCCTACATGAACGCCGAGACGCTGGCGCTGACCATCGCGGAGGGCCGGACGGTGTTCTGGAGCCGCAGCCGTCAGGAGATCTGGCGCAAGGGCGAGACCAGCGGCAACGTCCAGCGTGTGGTGTCCATCACCGCCGACTGCGACGCCGACGCGCTGGTGGTGGAGGTCGTCAAGAGCGGCCCCGCCTGCCACACCGGTGCCGAGAGCTGCTTTTTCAACGAAGTGTATGTTTCCCCGGAGCTGAAGCAGTTCAGCTGGCAGGGGCTGTATGACCTCATCAAGGGCCGCAAGACCAGCCCCAAAGAGGGCAGTTACACCACCTATCTCTTCGAGAAGGGCAAAGAAAAGATCCTCAAGAAGGTGGGCGAGGAGTGTACTGAGGTCATCATCGCGGGCGAAAAGGAAGACAAGGCCGAGACGGTCTACGAGATCAGCAATCTGGCATACCATGTGCTGGTGCTGATGGTGCAGGCCGGCATCACGGTGGAGGACATCACCCGCGAGCTGGAAAAACGACACGTTATCGACCACAAGGTCAAACAGGAAAGGATGCAGTGATTCACTATGGCAGATTATAAGAAGTCCAGTGTCCATTGTCACTCGACGATGTGCGACGGCAAAAACACCTTGCAGGAGATGGCCTCCGCTGCGTGTGCGAAGGGGCTGACCACACTGGGCTTCACGGGCCATAGCTATACCCAGCGCGACCGTGAATACTGCATGAGCCCCAGCCGCACGGCCCAGTACAAGGCCACCATCGCCAAGCTCAAGACCGAGTACAAGGGCAAGGTGGACATCCTCTGCGGCATCGAGTGGGACCTGCTGAGCGAGGACAAGCGCACCGGCTACGACTACTGGATCGGCTCTGCGCACCACCTCTACGGCAAGAACACCGGCAAATACTACGAGATCGACTTCCGTCCCCAGGACCTCTACGACTGTATCTACGACGACTTCGACGGCGACCCTCTGGCCGCTGTGGAGGCATACTTCACCGAGGTGGAGAAGGTGGCGGCCATGGGCCCCGACATTCTGGCCCACATCGACCTCATCAAGAAGCTGAACGCTGCCGGTGAGTTCTTTGACGAGGAGTCGCCCCGCTATAAGGCCGCAGCCCTCAAGGCGCTGAATGCTGCCAAAGAGCACGGCTGCCTGCTGGAAGTGAGCACCGGCGGCGTCTACCGCGGCTACCGCAAGGACTTCTACCCCGGCGCATGGCTTCTGGGCGAGTGGCAGAAGATGGGCGGCAAGGTCATCATCACCTCCGACGCCCACGATGTGGACAGCCTGACCTTCGGCTTCGACGAGGCTGCTGCCGCCGTCAAGGCCGCAGGCTTCAAGAGTGTGGAAGTGCTGACCATCAACGGCTTCGAGACACAGGAGCTGTAATTATTTCTGAATTTTTGAAGCAAGGCTACTGCGCAGTTTATCTGTGCGGTAGCCTTGTTTTCTGGTGAGCGGCCTGCGCCCTCTCAGGCGCTCACGCGCCAGCTCCCCCAAAGGGGGAGCCAAAAGCCTCTCCCTCTGGGAGAGGTGGCACCGAAGGTGACGGAGAGGGCGAGCCGCCTTAAAGTATAAAGGAGAAACCTATGACCCAGTCCCCTGCGAAAAAATCATTCTTCAACCGGAATGTCGATCTGATGAACGGCCCCATCTTCAAGAGCCTGCTCGTCTTTATGCTGCCCATTCTGGTGTCGTGCCTCTTCCAGCAGCTCTATAATACCGTGGATACCATGATCGTCGGCAATGTGCTGGGCGATACCGCCCTTGCCGCCATTGGCGCCTGCGGGGCCATCTACGAGCTTCTGGTCGGATTCGGCATCGGTATCGGCAACGGCCTCGCCATCGTCGCAGCGCGCGCCTACGGGGCCGGAGACGATGACCAGCTCAAACAGACCGTGGCGGGTTCCATCGTCATCGGCATCATCGCGTCGGCGGTCATCACGCTGGCGGGTGCGGCGGGCCTGCATCCGCTGCTGGAACTGCTGGACACCCCGGCGGAAATTTTAGAGGACGCCTACGGCTATATCATCATCATCGACCTCGGCGTCATCGTCATGTTTGCCTATAACCTCTGCGCCGGCCTGCTGCGGGCCATCGGCAACAGCTTCATGCCGCTGGTCTTCCTCATCCTCTCGTCGGTGCTCAACGTCATCCTCGACCTCTGGTTCATCGCCGTGCTGGGCATGGGCGTGGCCGGTGCCGGTGTGGCGACGGTCATCTCTCAGGGCGTGTCGGTGGCGTTCTGCATCCTGTATGTCTTCCGCAGCGCCCGGCTGCTCCTGCCCGGGAAAAAGCACTTCCATGTGGAGAGCCGCCTCTATTGGGAGCTGTTCAGCCAGAGCATCTCCATGGGCCTCATGAGCAGCATCGTCTCGGCGGGCTCTGTCGTTTTGCAGTACGGCATCAACGGCCTTGGTACGCTGGTCATCGCGGGCCACACCGCAGCCCGAAAGCTCTTCGCGTTCACGGATATGCCCCTGTCGGCGATGGCCTCTGCCTGCTCGACCTACGTCTCCCAGAACTACGGCGCGAACCATCCCGACCGCGTCCGCCGCGGAATGCGGGACATCTATCTCTACAGTGTCGTGGTGGCTGTGGCTGCTGTCCTGCTCATGGCGGCAGGTGCGGAGTGGATGGTAAAGCTGGTGTCCGGCTCTTCGGAGCCGGTGGTGCTGGAAAACGGCGCACGGTATCTGGTCTGGAACGCACCCTTCTACGCCGTGCTGGGAATGCTGCTCTCCACCCGCTACGCTCTGCAGAGCATGGGCGAGAAGGTGCTGCCCCTGCTGTCCAGCGTCATCGAGTTTCTGGGCAAGATCGTCTTCGTCCTGCTCTTCATCCCCCGCTTTGGGTATAACGCGGTCATCCTCTGCGAGCCGGTCATCTGGTGCTTCATGACCATAGAACTGCTTATCGCATACCGGCATAATTCCTTCGTGTTTCCGAAGAAAAAGTGAAGATAAGCAAAAGGCTCTGCCCGAAAAAGGGGCAGAGCCTTTTATAGTTCGTGCTTGTGAGCACGCTTTTCGGCGATTTTGTAAACGGCATCGTCGGCCCGGGCGCCGATCACGATGACCAGCATGGACGTTTCGGTACGGACGAGCTTGTAGACGATGCGCAGCCCGGCATCACGAAGCTTGATCTTCAGCAGGCCGGAGAGGTCGGTGCCGCTTTTGCTGCCAAGCGGTTTGCCGTAACCGCCCTCGTAGATGGAAACGGGATTCTGCACGACCTTGTCCAGAGCTTTTGCGACCAGAAGCTTCTGATTTCCGGCGAGCTGTTCGAAGTCCTTTTGGGCCTCCGGCAGGAATTTCAGAGTCCAATTCATTCAAATTCGACCTCATCCATGCTGTCAAGCGCAGCTTTGGTAATGCCGTTCTGCCGATAGACCTCCTCGGCGGGAATGGCATCTGCGGGGTCGAAGCCCTGCATCCGCTGGGCGGCAAGGGCAGCAAGCTTTGCGTCGTTTACTTCGTCGATGAGGCGGAGATATTCTTCCGGCGAGAGAAGGACGCACTCAGGGGAATTGTTCTTCATGACGACCTTCGCGCCCTGACGGCGGACATCTTCAAAGACCTTTCCGGCCATGCCGCGGTTGAACAGAGAGATGGGGATGGTGCTGCGCAGCGCGCTCGAAATGTCTGCCATAATACATGCCTCCAATCTTTTTCATCTTTAGTATATGCAAAGACGGCGAAAATGTCAAGAAAAATATCAGTGGATTTACTGCGATATAAAATAGAACTCCCCGCCATGCAGCTGCACAGCGGGGAGAAAGAGGGAGGAAAATTTCAGATTCAGAGGGCCGAATAGCCGAAGCTATTCACCAGCGCGTCGATGTGCTGGCCGGCCTTGCACATGGGGCAGTCGCGGCTGTCGAAGCTGGCGTAGTCGGGCAGGCTGGAGGGGTCGAAGATGGAGGTGACCGGGATGCCCAGACACTCGTGGGTGGTGGCGAAAATGGCCGACAGGCCCGCCACGGTGCCGCCGTAGTAGTTGACCGCCTCGATGGCCGCCTGCACGGTGTAGCCGGTGGTGATGGAGGCCGACAGGATGAGGACGTGCTTGCCCCTGACCATCGGGGCGAGATTGTCGCGGAGGATGATCTGGCTGCCGCTGGTGTACTCGGGGGTGATGACGTAAATCGTCTGGTGGGCGTTCATGTTGGCAAAGCCGTCTTTGGTCAGCTCGTTGGCCAGACAGGTGCCGATGACCTGTGTACCGTCCAGACAGAGCACGGTGTCCACGATGGTGCTGTGCTGATAGGCAGCCACCAGCTCCTTGGCGACAGCCTTCGCCTCCGAGAGGCGGGCTTTCTGGGTGGTGACGTCGATGTAGTAGTTGATGTGGCTGTGGCTGGTGGCAAAGTGGCCCTTTGCCACACGCAGGAACAGACTGCTCTTGTTGGTGGGAAGCTTTACCATATTGATCATAACTGCACACTCCTGTTCTTGTGAAATCAGGCAGGACGCCCATCCCGAAAAATAAAACCGCGCGGCGGCACATCTGTCCGGCCGCTGCGCTCCCCGGTTGGTATGCTCTTATTGTAGCAGGAAAAGCACCTTATGCACAAGACACAAAACCACTAAAAATCCTTGCTTGCGTTTTGGCAGAATGACGGAGAGGTGCAAATAAAAACGCCCAAGGCGTGAGCCTTGGGCGCAGAGTACGGAAAAAGATTATTCAAGGACGATGCCGCTGGGAGTGCCGGCCTTGGCAACCATCTTCCAAGTGCAGAAAGCACGGGTGTAGCCGCTGTTGCCGCTGCTGGCCTGAATGCGGGGCCAGTACTTCAGCTCGACCTTGTCGTCGGCCTGAATATCGACAGAGGTGATAGTGAGGGCAAAGTCCTTTGCCTCCTCGCTCTCTTCCAGATCAAATTCCGGGTCGGTAATCGTGATATACTGCTTGGCATAGTTCTTCTCGGTCGTACCGCGGGTCACAGTAAGCTCGAAGCACTCATTGGTCACATACAGAGGAACCTTTTTGGTGGTACACTTGATGTTGACGGTGCAGGTGAATTTTTGATTAGCGCTATCATAAGCAGGTGCCTTACCAGGATTAGCGGTATCGGTGCTCTTATAGGTTTTGAAGGTACCCATCAGCTTCAGGGTGCTGCCGATTTTACCGGTCTTCTGGTACTCATCCTCACCACAGCCAACGAGCAGGCTGGAACCAGCCACAGCCACGGCAGCGGCGGCGCTGTACTTCAGGAAAGAGCGGCGGTTGAATTCTAAGGACATGATCGTTCCTCCTTTATGTAGAAACACAGAAATCATTGTGCTGCCCCGAAGGGCGTCTTGCCTATACAATAGGCGAAAAATGAGCAGATGTCAATGCTTTTCACAAAAATTTTGTGGGGAAGCTCTGCCCTTTATGACGGAATTTCGTCTCGGAAAAATGCCTCAGGCCTGCGTCAGGTCAGAAGAGTTCAGAGAGAAGGTGAGGCTCTTATTTGCCGCGAAGGTCGGGGTGAAGGTGACGCTCAGCTTCTGCCAGCCGGTGGGGACGCAGCAGATCAGCTGGATGTAGCCTGCGCCCTGCGGGGGCAGATTGGTGGACTCGGAGAAGCTCTGAGCGGCGGCATTATAGAGCTGGATGTAAGCGCCGACCTCGGCCTCAGCGCCGTCGCAGACAGCGGTGAAATCGGTGGTGGAGGCGGCCAGAGCGTGGAAGTACTGACGGGCGACATCGAGCTTGGTAGCCTCATCATTCAGCGGATAGGCGGCATCCAGCTCGGCGAGGTTCTGTGCGCCGATGTTGAAGGTAGTCGCGCCGGAGCGGTTCACAGCGGTGACGAGCACAGCGACATACTCGTGGTCGGGCAGGTCGGGGGTGTTGACCATGGTAAAGACACTGGTGAGCTGGACGCCCAGATTGTTCCAGTTGCTGACCTTGTCGCCGACCTTGACTTCGATGGCGTTGCTGGTGCTGGAGCCGCAGCCGCCCAGCATGGCAGCAGCGCCCAGAGCTGCTGCGGAGGCACCGGTACACTTGAGGAAGGTGCGGCGGGAAATTTTATTGGACATGGATGTGTCCCTCCTTAAATTCGCTTTATTATGAAGCACGATGAAAATGTTCTGTCTTGTTTATAACATCTTTTGCACGCAGATGCAAGCAAAAAACGGCATAATTTACACTAGTTTCACAGAGACTTAAGTGCGGTCCTCTCCGGTCAGCTCCCGGGCGCGGGTCTCGCTGGTCTTGACCAGATTGAGCAGGCTGGGAGTATACAGCGGGTATTCCCGGGTCAGGCTCTCGGTGGTCATGGCGAGGCAGGACGGGTCGGCCACGCCCTCGCCGCCGGGCAGCGCTTCGCCGGCCAGCAGGGCCTCCACATTGGCCTGAGCCGAGTGCATCACAGCGTCGGAGTAGCCGGGCCAGCGCCGGGCGTCCACGCTGAACATGCTGGGGGCATTGTGGGACTCGGCGGAGTAGAGCAGACGGAACATCTTGGCCACGGCGGTCATCAGGTAGGCGCTCACCTCGGTGGTCAGGGCTTTGCTGTGGCACTCGCCTATCTTGGCGTAGAGCACGTTCAGGCTGTTGGAGATGAGCTTTTTGTTCATCGTGGGCAGGACGCTGCCGTGGTAGATGTTGTCCTTCATCTTGTCGGGGTTGGGGATGTCCTCTGCCGAGAGCATCATGCCGTTGCGCTCTGCCGAACGGCCCAGCAGATAGTCGCAGGAGACATTGTAATAGTCTGCCACCCGTACCACAAAATCCAGGCCGCACTCCCGGATGCCTTTTTCGTAGTGGGAAAGCAGGGCCTGCGAAACGCCCAGATCCTCTGCCGCCTGTTTCTGGGTGATGCCGCGCTCCTTGCGCAGCAGTTTGATGATACGATTGAACTCCATGATGTTTGGCTCCTCAGATAAAAATAGGACTTCCTTGATTTTTGGTTTACAGCACGTTGATTATACACAATGGAAAACGACTTGTAAAGCGAAAAAGTGACGGTTTTTCCGCTGGAATTTCGGTGTTTTTGTCAAAGGGGTTGCTCTTTCTACCATATCTATGTTAAAATAAACCTTACCGGCATATATTTAGTGTCTGATGGTGCCGGAAAAATCAGCAGAAAAGCAAGATTTGTGCGAATCAGCACAGGAATAGATAGCTCATAAGAGGTGTTTTTGCATGAAAACCTTTAAGCTCCATCTCATCCGCCACGGCCTGACTTCCGGCAACTTACAGGGCCTTTACATCGGCAGCGGCACGGACATCCCCCTGTGTGACGAGGGCCGCGCCCAGCTGGCCGAGCTGAAAGAGCGGTTCGAGTATCCGCAGGTGGATACCGTCTTCTCTTCCCCGCTCATGCGCGCCGTGGAGACGGCCAACATCCTGTTCCCGAACGCGACCCACCAGTTCTCGGTGCATGACCTGCGGGAGGCCGGTTTCGGCGTCTTTGAGAACCACCCCGTCAAGGAGCTGGTGAAGAACGAGGACTTCAAGAAGTGGATCACCCCGGGCTCCGGCTTTGTGCCGGAGGGCGCAGAGCCCACGGAGCAGTTCCACGCCCGCTGCTCGGAGACGCTGCTCAAGCTGTTCGAGTATATGATTCGGATGGACGTCACCGAGGCCGCCTGCGTGACCCACGGCGGCGTCATCATGAGTATGCTGAGCCAGCGCGCCCTCCCCTCCCGCCACCCCGAGCAGTGGATGGCCGACCCCGGCTGCGGCTACACCGTCCAGACCGACGTCCAGCTCTGGATGCGCGACCGTCTGGTGGAGGCCATCGACATCGTCCCCTTCGGCTATGCCGATACCCTGCGGGGTCAGGCGGAGGCCGAGGAGAATGAAGCATTCGAATAAGAAAGAACGCTCTGCCGCCCTGCGATTTTTGCCGCCGGGCGGCATTTTTGTACTCTTTTGGTACAAAAATCAGCAAAGAAAACGCAAAACCTGCGTCAGAACGCTTTCAAACCCTTGACAGGGGGCAAAGAAACCGATACTCTATAAAGTGAATGATTTTTCTCGCTGCAAGGAGGAGTCCCCGATGTCTCAGTCTCTTTCCCGCCGGTCGTTCCTGAAATGCGCCGGTTCGGGCGCGGTCAGTCTGGCCGCTGCCCTGCTCACAGGCGTTTCGGCGGCTGCGGCACAGCCCCGTGTGATGGGCCAGCCTGCCCTGCTGGACGGCAAGGCGGCGGTGGAGCTGCTGGGCTATGCGCCTGCACCCGGGCTGGGCGGCGTGTTGGTCTACCTCTCGGTGGAGAACCTCTCGGCCCGCACCCTGCCGGTGGGCGCAAGCTACCTCCACAGCCGGGATGTCTCGACCCTGAAGGAGCTTTACGGTCTGGACAGCGGTGTGACCGCCCGCTGCGGGGGTCAGAGCATCTCCTGCGGCAGCTTTGCGGCACCGCTCTACGCGGAGAACGCTGCCGATGCCTCGGTCTTTACGCTCAACCTTGCCGCCGGGCGGGGCGCGATGCTCCATTGCTTCTGCGCTGTCCCGGAGGATTGGGAGACGCTGGAGCTGAGCTATCGCCCCGCCTTTGCCGCCGGTCAGCCGGTGGAGTTCGTGGTGCGCCGGGACGCCGACGCCGTCCGCCTCGGACCGGTGCCGGCGACGCCGGCGGAAGTCGGAAGCGTAGTAGATTTATAAACGGCTTCGCGCTTGTGGCGCGGGGTAAGATTGCTTTTGCATTGGGGCTAAGTTCTCTTTTGCGCACCAAAAGAGAACCAGAAAAGTGCCCGCTACTTT
>OIGA01000022.1_pt1 | contig 115933 bp, 123 predicted proteins | sample 1582191 | NCBI WGS metagenome assembly OIGA01 (sample SAMN02674607, study PRJEB24791) | human gut metagenome, SKBSTL069 | isolation source: stool | host: Homo sapiens | place: USA | reverse complement strand
CGGTAGCAGCGCTGATGGGCATGCTCTGCCTCGGAAACCTCTTCGAAGTATCCGGCGTAACGGCAAGACTGTCCGACACGGCGCAGAATGCACTTTGCAACATTGTTACCATATTCCTGGCAACAGGAACGGGACTTACCATGTCGGGGGATAAATTCTTACGTATCCAGACCATTGAAATTATTGTTCTCGGCCTGATTGCCTTTGCAGCAGGTACGGCAGGCGGCGTACTCTTCGGCCAGATCATGAGAATTACATCGGGCAACAAAATCAATCCGCTCATCGGATCCGCCGGCGTATCCGCCGTACCGATGGCAGCCCGCGTATCCCAGATTGTAGGTTTGAAAGACAACCCGTCCAACTACCTTCTGATGCAGGCTATGGGTCCGAACGTGGCAGGCGTTATCGGAACGGCCGTTGCGGCAGGAACGATGCTTGCCCAGTTCGGCGGAGGCTGATAACAGCTTTACAACATCATTGGAAAGCGCTCCTCGTTTGAGGGGCGTTTTTTGATGCTTGGAATGCGTATATGGAGATGAAAAATGAAGTGGAAATAAAAATGAAAATATGGACTTGTTTTTTTTCTCGTTTTGAAATATTATATAGATAATCTTAGATATGATATTGTTTCTCAAATTCAAAAGAGAGGTGAAAAATGATGACAGAGTTTTCCGTTTTCTTTATAGGAACTGTTTTTGTCGCAGGTGTTTTATCCTTTTTTTCTCCTTGTGTATTCCCTTTATTACCGGTTTACATGGGGCAATTAATGGATCAGGAGGGACCTGTTTTTGCATATCGGGGCGGAAAAATATATATTCGTCCTGTTTTGAAAACCTTAGCGTTCATTGCCGGTTTATCCATGGTCTTTTTTTCCTTAGGATTCGGAGCCGGTTTTTTGGGGCGATTTTTATATCATCCGTATACACCGTATGTGCTCGGCGGCATTGTCGTGATTCTCGGATTGCACCAGATGGAAGTCATTAATATCCGTTCTTTGCAAAAAGAAAAGAAACTGGATTTCCGGAAAGGTGAAAAAAAGGGAATGGCGGAAGCTTTTATTTTAGGACTGACATTCAGTTTTGCCTGGACTCCCTGCGTGGGGCCGGTGCTCGGTTCGGTGCTGGCGGTAGCGGTTTCCGGCGGAAGTTCCGCATGGTACGGCGGATTTCTGATGGCGGTATACACGGCAGGAATGGCGATACCTTTTCTTCTGCTCGCTGCGGGTTCATCATTTTTTATGAAATATTTCAGTCCGCTGAAAAAGCACATGCTTCTTTTAAAGAAGTTGGGAGGATTCTTGATTTTATTGATGGGACTGGTTCTTATGTCGGGTCAGTTTAATCGTTTGGCAGCTACTTTTATTTAATAAGGAGGAACGTATAATGAAAATGACGAAAAAATGGGCGGCAGTATCTTTGGCAGGTTTGATGGGGGCATTTCTTTTCACCGGTTGCCTTCCGTGCTGTAATTTTTCAGGAAAAGAGGACATGAAGGGGATCGCTCCTTCCGCAAAAGCCGCTTTTTTTGATGAAAAGGAAACAGGAATCGGAGGAGATTTTATGCTGACGGATGTGCAGGGAAAAGAATACAGATTGAGCGATTTTAAAGGAAAGAAAGTGTTTATCAAATTCTGGGCGTCCTGGTGCTCCGTCTGCATGGCAACACTCGGGGAAACGAACGGTCTTGCCGGGGAAGATAATGATTTCGCCGTTCTCTCCGTTGTAGCACCGGGATTCGGCGGAGAAATGAAAAAAGATGATTTTATCAGCTGGTATCATACGTTGGAATATAAAAATATTCCCGTGCTTTTAGATGAAGGCGGAGAAGTTACGAAAAAATACGGCGTCCGTTTTTATCCGACCGGCGTGCTTATCGATTCGTCAGGAAACGTGCAGGAAGTAATTCCCGGGCACATCCCCGCCGACCAGTTGAAGGAAAAGATGGCGGCTCTTCCTTAAGGAGGAAATATGAAACGGATTATCGTATGTATAGGAAGTCTTTTGCTTTTGTCCGCGTATTGGTTCGGTTACCTGCCGGAAGCAAAAGAGAATCAAACGGCAGTGAGAGAAAAAGCGGCAGTGACGGAAATGATTTCCGGGAAAAATGAGGCGGTGAAGATGAAAGATATATATTTGGCAGGCGGTTGTTTTTGGGGATTGGAAGAATATTTTTCCCGGATTGACGGTATCATTGACGTGACGTCCGGCTATGCCAACGGGAAAACGGAAAGTACCGATTACAGCCTGATCGGGATTACGGATCATGCGGAAACCGTACATATTGTGTATGATGAGTCGAAAATTTCCTTAAAAGAAATTTATCTGTACTATCTGCGGGTGATTAACCCGACGAGCATCAACCGGCAGGGCAATGACAAAGGCCGCCAGTACCGGACGGGGATTTATTATACCGACGAAGCGGAGGGAGAATTGGCAAAATCCGTTTTGGCGGAAAAACAGAAAACTCTTGCGGAAAAAATTGCGGTGGAGGTGCAGCCGCTCCGGAATTTCATTCTTGCCGAGGAGTATCATCAGGATTATTTGAAAAAAAAACCCGGAGGCTACTGTCATATCGATGTAGCACAGGCGGCCGATCCGGTGATAGATGTTTCACTGTATCCGAAACCGTCACCGGAACGATTAAAAGAAATTTTGACACCCGATCAATATGCGGTGACACAGGAAAATGCGACGGAAAGGGCGTTTTCCAATGAATACTGGAATGTTTTCGACCGGGGGATTTATGTCGATGTTTCTACAGGCGAACCTTTATTTTCATCAAGAGATAAATTTGAATCCGGCTGCGGCTGGCCCAGTTTCACCCGGCCTATTTCTGCTGACGTGGTGACCTATAAAGAAGACAGAAGCTATAATATGCACCGGATTGAAGTGAGAAGCCGGAGCGGAGATGCGCATTTAGGACATGTTTTCGGAGACGGACCGAGGGACAAAGGCGGAAAACGATACTGCATCAACAGTCTTTCCATCCGTTTTATACCCGAGGCGGATATGGAAAAGCAGGGGTATGGATATCTTTTAGGGACACTGTAAAATATATTTGTCCTTTGAAAAAGTTTTGACGGAACCATCCTTGCATTGTAATATATAAGTTGGTAAGATAAATATACTTTGTAAGGGTGGTAAAACTATGCAACTTATTGATTTATCGGACATAAAAGATTTTCATGCGGCGCGGTTTATGATTTATTGGCTTGTGGCGACGGTGATTGCCATTATTGTGGCTTATAGGATAGATCCGCAGAAAAAACTTATCTGGTTTCGTCAACGAAGCGATAACGGCTTCATGGTGCGCCGCGGTTGGTTCGGTAATTTCAGTCTTCTCGGCGTTCCCCGGTCAAAAGAGGGATTTGCCGTCACCGCCGGTATTTTTATCGGTGCCGGTCTGATTTGGGCGTTGCTGGTATTTATTCTTTTGCCGGCTTTCGGATATCCAGTTTGACAGGAAAGAAAAATTGCATATGTTTTCTGCGTATGGCACAGGGGCAGAAAATAGTAACGGACCTGGTAGGATACGGGTCCGTTTTTTGATAAAATTTGTGCCTTGTTCCTTTGTATCTGTCAGGAGGCAATCATGACAAACGCGGAAGCGATTTTTAAAGAACTTTTTGCCGGTGTGACGGCCATGTCGGATCCCACCATCTGGATCATGTTCATCATCGGCGGGATTTTAATCTGGCTCGGTGTGAAAAAGGATTATGAGCCGATGCTGCTTTTTCCGATGGGGGTGGGCTGTATTCTGGCCAATATTCCCGGTCATTTTGTGACGATTCCCGATGGCGGAGGAGAACCGGGGTTTCTTCATGTCCTTTATCAGGCGGGCATTGCCAATGAATTATTTCCCGTCTTGATTTTTATCGCCGTCGGTGCGATGTGCGACTTCACGCCGCTGATACGCCGGCCCTACGTCATGCTTTTTGCGGCAGCCGCTCATTTCGGTATTTTTGCGGCAACGATTTTGGCGGCGGCGATGGGCTTTCCGTTTCATCAGGCGGCGGCGATCGGTATCATCGGTGCGGCTGACGGACCGACCACCATTTTTGTGGCCCAGAAATTTGCAACGGAACTTTTAGCGCCTCTGACGGTCACCGCTTTTTGCTATATGTCACTGGTACCGATTATCCAGCCGCCGATTATCAAATGGCTTACCACAAAAAAAGAGCGGAAAATCCGGATGGCTTTCCGGGAAGAAAAACCGGTATCATGGACGGCGAAATTTTTATTTCCCTTTATGGTCGTTTTGTTTGCCGGCATTTTGGCGCCGATTTCCGTTCCACTCATCGGGGCGCTTATGTTCGGAAATATGCTCAAAGTATCCGGAGCGGTCGATTCGTTGTCCGATACGGCGCAAAATGAATTGTCCAATCTGGTGACCTTGTTTTTGGGGATTATCATCGGAGCGACGATGACGGCGGACAATATTCTCACGCTTGATGTATTGAAAATCCTGGTTCTTGGGGCGGCGGCCTTTGTTTTTGATACGGTCGGCGGTGTGCTGTTTGCGAAACTGGTCAATTTGTTTTTGAAGAAAAAAATCAATCCCATGATCGGCGCCTGCGGGATTTCCGCTTTCCCCATGTCGGGCAGGGTCGTGGCGAAAATGGCGCTGAAAGAAGACCCGACAAATTTTATTATCCAGCATGCGATGGGCGTGAATGTGGCAGGACAGGTGGCATCCGTTGTCGCCGGCGGTCTGGTTCTTGCTTTGATTCCCGTATTGGGTTAGGAGGTTATCATGACGAGTTTAGAGGCATCGGTCTATCTGTTGGCGGTGGCATTTCCCGCACTTTTTATAGTCATGGCGGTTTTTGCGGGTATGACACATCTGGTGGATACAATATTTCCTTATAAAGAGGAATAACTGTCCCTATGGTGATAAAAGGGATTTCGTTTGCGGTAAAAAAGCAAAAGATATATACTGGTATTATGAAAACAATTCTCTTTTAGGAGGTACATAATGAAAGAAACATATAGCAGAACTAAATCTGTATGGCAGCGTATGAATGAAAAAGAACGCAAAGCCGCTATAGCATACGGAGAGAGGTATAAAAAGTTCCTCGATACGGCGCGGACGGAACGGCTCGCGGCGGAAGAAATCATCCGTCAGGCTGAGGCTAAGGGATTTAAACCCGTCTATGATATGAAATCGCTCAAGGCCGGCGATAAAGTGTATTGGAATCAGAAAGGGAAATCCGTTATTCTTGCGGTCATCGGAAAAGAACCGGTCCACAAGGGCATTAAAATTGTCGGCTCTCATATCGACTCGCCCCGTCTGGATTTGAAAGCAAACCCGGTTCATGAAAAAGAAGGCATCGTTTACTTCCGCACCCATTACTACGGCGGAATCAAGAAATACCAGTGGACGACCATTCCGCTGGCCCTAATCGGTGTGGTGTACACGAAGAGCGGAAAGAAAGTGGATATTCATATCGGTATGGACGAAAAAGATCCTGTTTTCTATGTATCCGATTTACTCATTCACATGGCACAGGACCAGATGAAAAAGACACTTGCCGAAGGGGTAACGGGTGAACAACTCCAGGCCATTGCAGGCACGCACTCCAAGGAAGGGCAGACACCGAAAGAAGCCATCATGGCACTTTTGAAAAAAGAGTACGGCATTGAGGAAGAAGATTTTGCTACGGCAGAACTTGAACTCGTTCCGGCCATGAAGAGCCGCGATGTAGGATTTGACCGTTCTCTTATCGCGTCTTACGGACAAGATGACAGAGTTTGCTCTTATGCCAATCTGGAAGCGATTTTGAATGCAAAGCCGGGTGTCAAAACGCAGGCAGCGCTCCTGACGGATAAAGAAGAAATCGGGTCTTACGGAAATACGGGCATGGAATCCGCCTATTTCGTAAAATTTGTTATGAAAATGCTGTCCCTTCAGGGACAGGGAAGTCTTCTCGAATTTTATGAAACCATGGAAAACAGTGAAATGCTTTCTGCTGACGTTAACTCCTGTCTTGATCCGATGTTTCCCGAAGTATCCGAAAGAGATAACGCATCGCTTCTCGGCTACGGAATCAATCTTACAAAATACGGCGGCTCCCGCGGCAAGGCAGGAAGCAATGATGCCAATGCGGAATTTTTGCACAAGGTCAGAAATATTTTCAACGATGCCGGCGTATGCTGGCAGATCGGCGAACTCGGAAAAGTTGACCAGGGCGGCGGCGGAACGATCGCTTTCATGATGGCCAACTGGGGCGCTGAAGTGGTGGACTGCGGAACATCCATGCTTTCCATGCATGCCCCTTATGATCTTCTTTCAAAGGCGGATGCTTACGAAACCTATTTGGCCTACAAAGCATTTTTTGAAAGTAAATAAAAAAAACGAAAGAGCTTTCTTTTTAGGGAAAGCTCTTTTTTCTTGTTTACAAAATATCTGCCGATGAAAAGAAGAAACTTTCATTCCCGTCATTTTCGTTTTCGATTGACTCCGCTCCTTTACGGGAGTACTATATCTAATAAAATTGTTTTGTAGGAGGAACGCATGGCGGCAGGTGAAAAGCCGGAAGCGCAAATGACGGCGACAGCAGAAAAAAAAGAAAATGTTTCACCGATGAGAATCTATAAGGGCGGTGCAGTGAAATGGATAGCCCTGCTCCTTTGCGTGTGGACGGCTTTTCAGCTTTATTTTACAACTCTCGGGGTGATGAGCGCCGTCCATGTAAGAGCGATTCACTGCATATTTCTCCTGGTTTTTACGTTTTTATTGTTCCCCGCCTGTCGAAAAGAAGAACCGGAAAGGAAATATCCGTCCTTTTGGGATTTGCTTTTTATTTTCGGTTCCGTATCAAGCTTTCTGTATCTGGTGCTGAACTATGACCGCATTGCCATGGCGGGCGGACGCATTTCTTCTATGGAAACGGGCATCGCCGCAGTGGCGGTGGTTTGCGTATTTGAAGCGGCGAGAAGAGTGTCGGGAAATTTGGCGGCACTTTCGGCGCTTTTTCTTGCGTACAATTGGTTCGGCGCCTATCTCCCCGGTTATTTGGGGCATAACGGTTTTACTTTGAAACGTGTTATGATTACCCAGTTTTGGGGGACCCAGGGGCTTCTCGGTACGGGGGCGGGCGTATCGGCAACGTATATATTTCTTTTTGTCCTGCTCGGTTCTTTTTTGAAATATTCGGGATTCTCCAAATTGATTAATGATTTTTCCATGGCGCTCGTAGGAATGACGGCCGGAGGTCCTGCCAAGGTAGCGGTCATTGCATCGGGACTTATGGGCATGATTAACGGATCTGCCATTGCCAATGTGGCGACGACAGGAACAATCACGATTCCTATGATGAAACGGGCGGGGTATAAAAAAGAATTTGCCGGAGCTGTAGAGGCCGCCGCTTCTACGGGAGGTCAGTTTACACCGCCTATCATGGGTGCGGTCGGTTTTGTCATGGCGGAATTTTTAAATCTGCCCTATACCTATGTCGCATTAGCGGCGGTTACGCCTGCCCTGCTTTACTATACGGGTCTGCTTCTTGCAGTCCATTTTGAGGCGAAGCGTCTCGGTCTTTCCGGCGTTTCGGGGGAGCATATTCCGGAAGCTCTTGAGGTTCTGAAAAAACAGGGACATCTCATTCTTCCCCTTGTGAGTCTTATCGGACTTATGAGTATGGGATTCACGCCTCTTTATGCAGCCGTGATTTCTATTTTTGTCACTGTAGGAGCGGCCCGTCTCAGAAAAGAAACGGCCATGACGGGACGTGATATTCTTTCAGCCGTCACGGAAGGAGCAAAAAGTGCAGTTTCTGTCGGCATATGCTGTGTCATTATCGGGGTCATCATCGGCACGGTCACTCTCACATCGTTGGGGCTTCAGCTGGGATATCTCGTTCTTTCTCTCGGCGAGGGCGGTCATCTTTATTTGGCGGGCCTTCTTGTCATGGTCATGTCGGTGGTTCTCGGCATGGGTGTACCCGGTGTGGCGGCGTATGTCATTGTCCAGGCGGTGGCGGTTCCGGTATTGATAAAAGCGGGAGCGGCTCCGCTTTCAGCGCATCTGTTTTGTCTGATATACGCCTGCTTGTCAAATATCACGCCTCCTGTGGCGATATCCGCTTATGTAGCATCGGGCATTGCAGGCGCCGGGCAGATGAAGACTGCCCTTTGGTCAGTTCGTCTCGGACTTATCGGCTTTATCATTCCTTTCTTTTTCCTTGATAATTCCGTGCTTTTGATAGGAGCGGACAAAAATGCGGCTTTATCTTTGACTGTCCGGGCTGTGCTTACGGCGCTGGCGGGAACGCTGGCACTTGTGGCAGGCATGGAGGGACGGCTTTTCTGTCGTGCCGTTTTTTGGGAAAGAGCGGTTTTGATTTCCGCCTCTCCCTTGCTTCTCTTCCCCGGAATGATTTCTGATGTTCTCGGGCTTTTCGCTATTTTTACAGTCATGATTTTCCAATATGCACGATGGAAAAAAGAAAAGAGAGATACAGGCAATTAGCCAACCGGCTTCTGTTCGGCTATACTGAAAGAGAATTTCGATTTTACTTTTCTGAAACGGATAGGCAGGAAATTATGAAAAAAATGAAAAAAGCGGTTGCCGTTTTTATGGCAGTTTGCATGACGGCATGTGTAATCAGCGGTTGCGGCGGAGATGGAGTTTCCCAAACGGAGAAAAAATTACCGGAACGAACCGTCAAAATTAATTTTCCTACAGCAGGCGCATCAGGTGCTTTATATGCCGTGGGTGCGGCGGTGACTCACATGTGGACGACTTATGTGCCGGGCGTGCAGGCGAAAAGCCAGGCATCAGAGGGGGGCGTTGCCAATTTGCATATGGTGGCTGACGGAGAAGCGCAGGTGTCTGTTGCCATTTCCAGCAATGTAGAGGAATGCGTGAACGGTATTGGGAGTTTCAAGGATCATCCGTACAAGGATTTGAAAGTCATCGCCGGTTTATATATGAATCCGAATCAGGTGGTGGTTACGGAACGGTCAGGCATTGAAAAGCTCTCGGATGCCAAAGGGAAGAGATTTGCCGTCGCGTCGGCAGGTTCTTCGGTATACAACGAGTGTGATGTCCATTTCACGACGGCAGGACTTCATTTCCCTGAGGATATCCAAGCGGAATACATTGCATTCACCGATGCGGCAGATTTACTGCAGAACGGTTCGGTTGACGGGGCATGGGTGATGTCAGGCGCACCCGCTTCGGCAGTGACGCAGGCATTGGCGGCAGGCTGCCGTCTGGTGGATATGGATGAAGATTTGATTGGGCGTTTGAAAGAAAGATATCCTCGGTATGCCGCTTATACCATTCCGGCGGGAACGTATCCGGGACAGAAAAAAGATGTCCGCACCTCGGCGGTAAAAATGGTCATGTTTACCCGGGGGGATTTGCCGGAAGAATTGGTGTACCGGCTGACAAAAGCATTTTGGGAGCACATCGATGAATTGGGAGAAGTTCAGAAAAACTTAAAAGAACTCACCCCTGCAGAAGCTGTAAAAGATATCGGTGATTTGCCTTTTCACCCGGGAGCGGTCAAGTATTATAAAGAAATCGGCGTGTGGAAATCATAGGCTTGCAAAAGGCAGTCCTTTCACGGCTGTCTTTTTTTGTTTCGGAAATCAAAATAAAAGCCCTGTTGCTTATAAAAAACAAGAGCAAACAAATTTCTAATCACCTTGACAAGGAAAAAGGAATCAAGTAGAATGGTGACAATACAAAAAAGTGCTGATGGAAAAAAGTACAAGTTCCGCTTCTGCCCAGAGAGCCGGTGTATGGTGAAAACCGGAGAGAAAAGAATTTGGAAGTTCTTTCCTGAACTGCTTCGCTGAAATGAAAGTAGGCGTTGCCGGAGTGGCTCCGTTAAAAAGCCGAGAGTTGATCTGATGAAATTAGGGTGGTACCACGGATATTCCGTCCCTTGGTACTGCTTTTTTGTTTTATGAGCAAGATTTCTACTTTCACCGGATAAACAGGGTGGTACCGCGATGAGTCCCGTCGTCCCTTGCAGAAGCAGGGGACATTTTTTATAGAATTTTCAGTGATAAAGAAAGAAGGGATGAGAAATGAAAGTATGGATGAAATGGGTGTTGGCGGCCGGTATTTTGGGAACGGCGGCGGTGACGGCAAGCTGCGGCGGTACGGAAAAGGCGGATAGCGGAGAAAAAGGAAAATTGAAAATCGGGGTGGTGCAGATCATGCAGCATGCTTCTCTCGATTTAGCCAACAAGGGATTCATCGACGGTTTGAAAGAGCGGGGCTATGATGAGAGTAAAGTTGTTTTCGATCAGCAGAATGCCCAGGGGGATCAGTCGAATCTCCGGAGTATTACGGCACGGTTCAAAAATGAAAAGCCCGTTCTGATTTGTGCCGTTGCAACGCCGGCGGCGCAAGCGGTTGCCAATGAAATCAAAGAAATTCCTATCGTAGCGACAGCGGTGACCGATTTCGTTTCCGCCAGACTGGTCAAAAGTAACGAGGCGCCCGGAGGAAATGTAACCGGCGTGAGTGATTTGACACCGGTGGATGTCCAGCTGGAGTTGGGGAAAAAACTCGTGCCCGGTGCAAAACGGGTGGGACTGATGTATTGCTCCAGCGAGGTGAACAGCGAGATACAGGCGGCTATGGTAAAAGCGTATTGCCGTGATCATCAGTTGGAAGTTGTGGAACGGACGGTCAACAGTGTAAATGATATCCAGCAGGTGGCGGAGTCTTTGGTGGGTGCTTGTGATTTTATTTATGTTCCCACCGACAATGTGATTGCTTCTTCGATCCCTACTCTTGTAAAAGTGACGGACGCGGCTAACATTCCCGTGATTGCCGGGGCGGGCAGCATGGCGAAAGACGGCGCGCTGGCAGCCATATCGGTCGACTATTACACATTGGGAAAGCAGACGGGCCGTTTGGCGGCAGATATCCTTGACGGGAAAGTGACGGCGGAAAAAGCGCCGGTGGAGCATCAAACGGAATACACGATGATTATCAATGAAAAAAGCAGAGAGAATTTGGGAATACAGATTTCTGAAGAACTTATGAAATCGGCGGAAAAGGTATAAATAAATATTTCCTTTTCAAAAAGACAAAAGAAAAGAACGTGTTTAAACGACTCGTTCTTTTCTTTTTTTGTGAACGCTTTCCGAAAAATAAGCGATACAGTCATGTTATTCGGCAAATGGCTATGATATAATAAATGATGATTATATCTTTTGTTTTTATAGAAAGGGTGGCAAAGTGTCGGACATCAGCGATAGGCTGCAAGAAGTGGAACATCGTATAGAAGCGGCGCGGAAGCGGTCGCCTTATGGGCAGAACGTGGTTCTGGTGGCCGTGACAAAATTCCATCCTTTGGAACATATGGAAGAGGTTCTCCGTTTGGGTGTTGCTCATGTAGGAGAAAACCGTGTGCAGGAAATGGAGGAGAAGCATGAAAGACTGACACGTCCTGCGGTATGGCATTTACAGGGGCATCTTCAAAAGAATAAAGTAAAAAAAGCGGTGGCTTTGGCGGATTTGATCCAATCTGTCGATTCCGTTGGAATTTTAAAAGAAATTGATAAAAGAGCGGGACAGGTGGGGAAAAAACAGGATATTCTCCTGGAATTTAATATTTCCGGAGAAGAAAGCAAATACGGATTATCCCCCGGGGAACTTGCCTCCATTGTGGAATTTGCAAAGGAATGTTCCCATGTGTCCGTGAAGGGGCTGATGTGCATGGCGCCTTTGGAAGAGGATGTGGAAAAAACGCGTCCTGTTTTCAAAAAAGCACATGCTTTATGGGAAGAACTGAAAACGTATTTTCCAAAAGATCAGGTTTCTATTTTGTCCATGGGCATGACCCGGGACTTTGAAATAGCAATAGAAGAAGGCGCGACAATGGTTCGCGTGGGTACCGCCATTTTCGGTGCCAGACAGAAGGGAGAAGAAAAATGAGCTTACTTGATAAATTTAAGGAACAATTCGCACCAAGAGATGATGAATATGAGGATGAATACGAGGAAGAGGAAACTGTAGATCCGGCAGCTCCCGTTCCGCCGAAACCTTATGTGCCGGCGGCAGGCCGGGGGACAGCAACCCGTCAGGCAAAGCCGTACACCATGGTGGTTGTCAATCCGAAAAATTACCAGGATGCGGAAAAGATAGGAGATCATCTGAAATCCGCTCATCCGGTAGTGATGAATATGGAAAAAACGGATTTGGACGAAGCACAGCGGATTGTCGATTTCGTACAGGGTATCATGTATGCATTGGACGGACGGATTGACCGGATTTCCGAAAATATTTATCTTTGTGCTCCCAATAATATGAGCGTTTCTAAAGAAAACTTTGCAGCATTCCCCGAAGCTGCGGCTCCGGCTTGGGAAACAAAAGCTCCTACCGGTGAATAAATGTCTTTTTTTTCAAAAATGGAGGAAAGGCTGAGCCGTTTTTTCACGGAAGAATATAAGGAAGAAGAAACCGGGCCGGAAGAACTCAATGGCGGCGGACGAACAGAGGACAGCCGTTACGGAGCCGATGTGCCGGCGAGAGCTGTCCGTCCTTTGGATTCCGTAATCATTACGCCCCGTTCTTACGGTGATGCCAGAAGAGCGGCGGATGCTATGGAAAAAGGTAAGATTGTTATAGTCGTACTGGAAGATTCCATAGAAGACGGAAGTGCAGGCCGCTTTGTTGATTTCATGAGCGGTGCTGTTTATTTGGCAAAAGGGCAGGCAAAACTTTTGGAAGAACGGGTTTTAATTTGCACTCCGCCGTCGGTTTATTTGGAAACGGATCGTCTGGTTCATTTAGAGGGCGTGCCGGTCTGGAAAGGATCGTTTGCATGAAAGTATATATAATCGGTTGCGGCGCTATGGGCGGAGCGATTCTTTCCGGCTGTCTTGCTGAAGGAATCTGGAAAAAAGAAGAGGTATTTCTGAAAGAACATTCCATAGAAGCGAGCCGTCAAAAAGCGGAACTTTACGGAGTGAACGTTTCGGAAAAACCGGAAGATATTTCTTCGGCGGATTTGGTGCTTTTGGCGGTAAAGCCTGCCGTGATACCCGAGGTACTTAAAGAAATAGCACCGTTTCACCCCCAAAAAGTGATTTCCATAGCCGCCGCCGTTACGGTAGATACTTTGGAAGCGGTACTTCCCGAAAAAACGGAAGTGATTCGTGTCATGCCGAATACACCGGCTTCCGTGGGAGCAGGAATGACCGCTATAACGGCGGGACATTTTGCAACGAAGAAATTTCTTGAAGAAACGGAAACTATATTTTCCGCCTTGGGAAAAACAGCGGTGGTTTCAGAGAGAGAACTTGACGAACTGGGCGCTCTTTCCGGAGCGGGACCGGGCTATGCTTTCGTGATGATAGATGCGTTATCCGATGCGGGGGTGCGGGCCGGCCTTCCGAGAAAACTGGCTACTGAAGCGGCGGCGCAAACACTCTACGGAGCTGCTAAAATGGTTTTGGAAACCGGAAAACATCCCGGAGAGCTTCGTGACATGGTGACGAGTCCGGGTGGAACGACCATGGCCGGCATTTATGCTATGGAGAAGGCGGGAATCCGGGGGATTCTGATGGACGCCGTGACAGCCGCCTTGGCTAAATCCGATGAAATGAGTAAAAAGGAATGAAAGATAAAGAAAAAATTCTCCGTTACTTTGCCGCTACGGGAGAAGAAGCAAAGGATATGGCAATCCGCCTGCTGGATATAGCCGATTCGGCAGATCGGGGACGTCCCTTTGCGGTAGGTCCCTTTATGTCGCCCTTTGCCGCACAGGTGGGGCAGACTATTGCGGCGCATATGAATACGGTGACGGTGAAAATATCCGGCGGGTATCATGAAGCGGAGCGGATCCGTGTCGCTTTTCTCCGTGATGACTATGAAGGACCGGTCGATTTCGGAATGACGGCGCTTTCCGTATCGTGGGATGACAGATACCGTCTGATTGGACACCGTGACGTACTCGGCTCTCTGATGGGCCTAGGAATCGAACGCTCCGTATTGGGAGATATCCTGATGCAGGGGGCGGGTTGCCAAATTGTTGCCGATGCAGGAATTGCAGAATGGCTTGTGCAAAATTTTGTAAAAGTAGCCATGGTTCCTGTCCATGTAGAAGAAATGCCGCTGTCAGAACTGACACCACCGGTCAAAACACCGAAAGAAGTACGGGCGACCGTCGCGTCTCTCCGTTTAGATGCGGTAGGAGCGGCAGGATTTGGTATTTCCCGCAATAAAATGGTACAATGCGTAGAGAATCAAAGAACGGAAGTGAATTGGCAGATGGCTAAAAGTGCTTCCCAAGCCGTGAAAGTAGGAGATGTGATTTCTATCCGCGGCAGAGGCCGTATGGAAATTAAAGAAATGACCGGGGTCAGCCGGAAAGGAAGAATCGGTCTTCTCATTCACCGATATAAATAAATACTATAGGAGGGGAATCTATGATCACACCGATGGATATCCATAACAAAACATTTTCCCGCGGACTGCGCGGTTACAGCCAGGAAGAGGTGGACGCCTTTTTGGAAGAGCTTGCCGGTGATTATGAACGTATTTATCGTGAACACCGTGAAATGGAAGAAGAAATGGACACGATTCGTACCAAGCTCCGCAACTATGAAAAAATGGAAGCCACAATGTCTACCACACTGGTTATGGCACAGGAAACGGCGGAGAATGTAAAAAAGAACGCATTGAAAGAAGCGGATTTGGCCATTCGTGAAGCAAGAAATTCAGCCCATAAAATTTTGGAAGAAGCAGAACAGGCAAAAGCGAAATTAAAATCCGATCTCCTCAAAGCAGAAGCGGATATGAGTGTATATATCGAAAAAGTGCTGGCTAATCTGAAATCAGCGACACTTCTTGTAGAATCCGCAAAAAATACAGCCATGCCTGCTATTGTAAAAGAAGCGGAAGCGGAAGAAAAAAAGGAAGAAATTCCAATAGAAGTTGCCGATGACCGTTCAGCCGATTTATTTGAAAAAGAAGAAGGTTCCGATTTTTCTGAAGAGGCGGTCGGTGAATCCGGTAGGGCTATAGAGGAAAAGGAAACGGAAGAATAAATAGAAAATTTCCATAAGAAAAGAGACCGTCAGGAGGGTCTCTTTTTTACATGCAAAACTCCGTTTGATTGCAGACGGAGTTTTTTATTGTGTTTTATATTTCATTCAGCCCAGTTTTTCCAAATCTTCAATGGCGTTGAGGATTTTTTCTTCAGTGACGGGATAGGGAACTTTTTTCAAATCCGGTTTGGAAACCGCATTTTTGACAAGCAGAGCGGCATCTTTTAAGCCGATATCTTTCAATTTATGGGGAAGGCCGGTATCTTTGCAGAATTGGTAGAGCTTATCTCTTTCTTCCGTCTGTCCGTCCATGGTGAGGAGTACGAGAACGCCCCATACGACGACGGCGCCGTGGAGATGGGTGCCTTCATGAGGGGTTCCGGTGTGACTGTTGTAAAGGGCATGGGCCAGACTGGAATTGTAATCTTCCGGAACGAGATTGGAAATGATGCCGGTGGAAAAAATAATATTTTGTGTTACATAGTCCAAAGCGGGACCGACTTTTTTCCGCTTTACCGATTTAAGGGCTTCTTTTCCGTATTTCAATAATCCGGCGGAACAGTTTTTGGCAAGCTGGACGCCCAGACTTCTTGCGTAAGTCAGTTCATCGCCGCGGGAGGAAAATTCGACTTCATACTGTTTGGAAAGAGCATCACCGATGCCTGCCCAGACATATTCCACAGGCGCTTCGGCAATAATTTGCGTGTTGATAAAGGTGTGGAAGGCCGGGCGGTTTCTGTACCAGACGGAACGAAATGCATGGTTCGGATAATAGTAGGCGCCGACAGCCGTCACGGGAGCACAGTTGGAAGCTAACGTCGGGAATGTAAAGACCGGTTTATTCATGTCTCCGGCTGTCTTTTTTACTGTATCCACAGCCCGTCCGCCACCGACAGCAAAAATCATATCCGCGTCCTGTACTTCTTTGAGGCGGGTCAGAGCCTCCGCATTTTCATAAGTGGCATCATCGCCGTAGTAAAAAGAACCGGTCAGTTCCAATTTTCCCTTGCATGCTTCGGTGAGAAGCGGCTCTGCGGCAGCGCGGGATTTATTTCCGCCGATGACAACCGCCTTTTTTCCGAAATAGCCGCAAACTTCAGGCACCGCTTCATAAGCATCCGTTCCGATTGTGTAACTCGGTAAAAATTGATTTTCCATAATAAATTCCTTCTTTCTAAAAAATAACCGGGTAAGAAATAATAAACTGTTATACGCGGGATACTAAAGGATCCAGCTCGCTTCTTTCTGAATGATCATTCTCTTCATCATCGAACCGCGGATTGAGATAGTTCGTATAGGCCCAGGCAAGAACGGCACCCGATATGGTGAACCAGGCGGAGAATAAGGCGCCGGGAATGACAGCGGCGGGCATGGCGGCAAAATGTACTTTGGCAAGGCCTGTAGCGAGTCCGGAATTTTGCATACCCACTTCGATAGAAAGGGTGACCGCTTTTTTCCAGGAAAGACCGCATATTTTTGCTACAAGAAATCCTAAGAGATAACCGCAAACATTGAAAAGAACAACAGCCAGGAGTATCACGCCGAAATGGTTCATCAGCGCGTCACGGGAAGCACCGACGACGCCGGCAAGAATAAGACAGATGGTAACGGAAGATACGCCGGGGGTGTATTCGGACGCCCATTGTCCCCATTTGGGCAGAAGAGATTTCAGAAGAAGTCCTAATGCGACAGGCAGTATAACGATTTCCAATATGGATAAAAACATGGAAGCCGGATCAAAACGGATTTCTTTTCCTATGAGCAGAAAAGTAAGAAGAGGCGTCATGACAGGAGATAACAATGTAGAAGCGGAAGTCATGGTGACCGAGTAAGCGAGATCGCCTTTGCTCATATAGGTAATCACGTTCGAGGTGGTGCCTCCGGGACAGGTTCCGAGAAGAACAAGACCGGCAGTAAGCGGGGCATCAAGTTCAAATACTTTAGCGACGGCAAAAGCCAGAAGCGGCATGATGGTGTATTGAGCGACAGCACCGAGAAATACATCTTTCGGCCGCTTAAAGATGACAAGAAAATCTTTATAGTTAAGCGTTGTTCCCATACCAAACATGATGACACCCAGCAAAAGACTCAGGACGGATACGGGGCCGGCTTTACCGAGGACCCAGGTCCAATATTGGGGAAGTCCCAAACCGAGGACAAGAAAAACGACAGATAATAAACCGAAATAGGCCGCAGCCTTTTGAAATAATTTTTTCATCACGAATATCCTTTCTTTGCAACAGAATTTTTGGATTCAAACTTTACATAGACCGTTTTTTTACGAATATCACTTTCCAAAATAGCCCTCCTTTGTCTTTGTTTGACACGTTTTGTTGAGAGCTTCCGATTGCAAAGGGAAATAAAAAACCGCCCCTCAATCGAGGGACGGATCATTCCGCGTTACCACCCAGGTTCCTGAAAAAATCAGGCGCTCTACAACGTACTGACATACGCGTTTCCTATAACGTGGAAATAACGTCGGCACTTAATGGATTCGGTGCCGCTTCTCGGGGAGGATTTTCATTCACTGGCAAATACCGGCTTTCACCAAGACCCGGCTCGCTGCGATTTACAAAAGTCAATTACTCTTTCCCGTCAACGAATGTATTTTGTTTGCTCATTGCTGAGTTGAAACGATTATATAGAATAACGTTCCGGATGTCAAGACCGGAAAAATTTTTTTCAAAAGAAAACAGACATGCCGTGATTTCCGACATATTTATCTGTTTCTGCCGCTCAAGAAGGGGAGCGGCGGGATTTTCAGAAGGCGTTCCCTGATTCATCATTGAAACAGAAAAACAGGAAACGTAATTTCCGGGAAAACGCCGCGAGGTGATGAGGTGACGAAATGAGTAAAAGAAAAATGAAAACAGGTATTGATTAATTATGCATATATATGTATAATTATTTCAACTTAATTTTGTATATGAAAGGCGGTTATAAAATGGAAACAATCGGGAAAGTGGTTCTTGCTTATTCGGGCGGACTGGATACGTCAGTCATTATTCCGTGGCTGAAAGAAAATTATCATTGCGAGGTGATTGCAGTGACGGTGAATCTGGGACAGCCGGAAGATTTTGAGGCGATTCATAAAAAAGCGCTGGCATCGGGAGCGGCGTATGCGGAAACCCTGGATATGAGAAAAGAATTTATCGAAGAATATGCCTACAAAGTGCTTCAGGCGGACGGAAAGTATGAAGGAAAATATCTGCTGGGAACGTCTTTTGCCCGTCCGCTCATCGGGAAATGTCTGGTGGATATGGCAAAGAAATATGGAGCAGATGCGATTTGTCACGGCGCAACGGGCAAAGGGAATGACCAGGTGCGCTTTGAGCTGGCGGTGAAAGCGCTTGACCCGCATATGAAAATCATTGCCCCCTGGAGAATCTGGGATTTGAAATCCAGAGAAGACGAGATGGCGTATGCGGCGGCTCATGGCGTACCGATTGACACCTATGATGAAAATCAGTCGGAAGAGGAAAAAGCGGCTAAAAAATATCCTTATTCCATGGATTGGAATATCTGGCATTTATCCCACGAGGGAGATGATTTGGAAAATCCGGCCAATCCGCCCCATAAAGATATGTATCTTGTGACCTGCGATCCGGAAGAAGCGCCGGATAAGCCCGAGATTGTGACGGTCGGTTTTGTCAAAGGGAAACCTGTTTCCGTTAATGGAAAAACGATGGACGGTGTGGAACTGGTTCATACATTAAATACAATAGGCGCAAAGCACGGAATCGGTATTGACGATCTGGTGGAGAACCGTCTGGTCGGTATGAAATCCAGAGGGGTTTATGAAAATCCGGCGGGAGCGATTTTATTTTATGCCCACAGCGAATTGGAACGGCTCTGCCTTGACAGGGCGACACTCCATTTCAAAGAAGTGGCGGCGGTTAAGTACAGCGAACTCGTCTATGACGGCATGTGGTTTTCTCCTTTAAGAGAAGCACTTCAGGCGTTTTCCGATGAAACATCCAAAACGGTGACGGGAGAGGTCACGCTTCGCCTATATAAAGGAAATATTTTATCGCATGGGGCGAAGAGTCCATATTCACTCTATAACGAGGAGTTTGTCACATTTGGGGAAGATCATGTCTATAACCAGGCGGATGCGGAAGGATTTATCAACTTGTTCGGACTTCCTCTGACAATCCGTGCATTCATGAAGGAAAAGAACGAACAATGAGCGATATGATGTGGGGCGGCCGGTTCGGAAAAGAAGAAAACAAAAAGACGATGGATTTTAATGCATCCATTTCCTATGATTGCCGCATGTACAAAGAAGATATTGCCGGCTCTATTGCTCATGCGATGATGCTTACGGAGTGCGGGCTCCTTTCGGAAGATGATTTCAAAAAAATAAAAAAAGGGCTGCTGAAAATCAAAAAACAAATAGAGGACGGGACCTTTCTCTTTTCGTCGGAATTGGAAGATATCCATATGAATATCGAAAAACGATTGACGGAAGATATCGGAGAGGCAGGGGCAAGACTCCATACGGCAAGAAGCAGAAATGACCAATGCGCCGTGGATCTCCATCTCTATATGCGCCGCCGTATGGCGGAATTGGCTGAAAAATTGATTCACATGGAAGAAGCGTTGCTTCATCTTTCAAAAACGTATGCAGATGTGATTTTTCCCGGCTATACCCATATGCAGAGAGCCCAACCCGTTCTCTTCGGACATCACATGATGGCGTATGCGGCGATGCTGGAAAGAGACTTCCGTCGTCTGGAAGAATGCTATGCGATGGCGGACATATCACCGCTCGGCGCCTGTGCATTGGCAGGAACGACCTATCCGTCAGAACCTTTGAAAACGGCGGAACTGCTTCATTTTTCAAAGTGCTACGGAAACAGCATGGACGCCGTGTCGGACAGAGATTATCTGATCCAGTTTCTGTCGTTTGCCTCTATTTGCATGATGCATCTTTCCCGTCTTTCCGAAGAACTCATCATCTGGAGTACGACGGAATTCGGATGGATTGAGCTTGATGATGGATACAGCACGGGAAGTTCCATCATGCCGCAGAAAAAGAATCCCGATATCTGCGAACTTGTCCGCGGAAAAACGGGAAGAATTTACGGACATCTCACCGCGCTCCTTACGGTGATGAAAGGACTGCCGCTGGCATACAATAAGGATATGCAGGAAGACAAAGAAGGGGTGTTCGATACGATAGATACCTTGGGATTTGCTTTGGATATTTATGCGGATATGCTCATGACAATGAAAGTGAACGGACAAAGAACAAGAGAAGTTTTGGAAAATGATTTCTCCAATGCGACGGATATGGCGGATTATTTGACGAAAAAAGGACTTCCCTTCAGAAAAGCACACGCCGTTGTGGGAGAGGCGGTATCTTACTGCATCACTCATCAAAAAGTGCTTGCCGGACTTTCCATGAAAGAACTGAAATCCATGAGCCCTCTTTTCGAAGAAGATATGTATGAGGTGCTTTCCATAAAGAACTGCATAAAAAATAGAGAAAGTTACGGAGGTACGGGACCGCAGCAACTGGCAAGACAGCAGGTGGAAATGACAGGTATATTAGAAAAGCAAAAAGAAAAAACAGACATGTGGAAAAAAGAGAATGCTTTTTTAGAATAAGTAAGACAGAAAGGAATAAAACTCTCTTTCCCGGAAGGTGTGAAGCGGGGAAAGAGAGTTTTATTTTTAGTAAAAATATATCGGCAGCGGATTTGCTTTGTTCGAAAATCGGGACAAACAATAAAAAAAGAGAAAGTTTCAAAGCGTTAATAAACCTATAGGAGTATATGTAATTCAAGGTTAATTCCATGCTTTTGTTTATAAATGGTTGCTTAATATTATAATTTGTTTTATAATATAAAAAGACGGAAATGTCCGGAAAAAGATTTGTTCTGATGAAAACACAGTCAATCATAGCCCCAAGAAATCGAGTGAACTACGGTATCTTGGGGTCTTATTATGACAATTTTCTGTCGTTTCGATTGGAAACGGAACTTTTTATTATGAAATAGAAGAAAGGGAAACGATTTCCGATTTCTTTTATTTGTATAAAGTCGGCATCTGTTAATTTATTTTTATCAGGAGGATGTATTACATGGAAGAAAAGAAAATGAATCAGACGGGTAAAAAGTCAGCATTCTGGCTTAAAACCGCCTCCGTTTTTGCGGCGCTTACCGGTATCGTGCCGACAACGCAGGCTATGCATATCATGGAAGGATATTTGCCGCCGGAGTATTGCATTATGTGGGGCGTTATCTGCTTGCCCTTTTTAGTAGCCGGGTATCTTTCTATCCGGAAAATTTTGCAGCGTAATCGCCGGGCGGTCACTCTTCTGGCTATGGCAGGCGCATTCGTATTTGTTCTGTCGTCTTTGAAGATTCCGTCTGTTACGGGGAGCTGCTCCCACATGACAGGAACGGGATTGGGTGCTATTTTATTCGGACCGGCATCCATGAGCATTCTCGGCATTATTGTACTGCTTTTCCAGGCCGTACTTCTGGCTCACGGCGGCTTGACCACTTTGGGAGCCAACACATTCTCGATGGCTATCGCAGGACCTTTCATTTCTTATGCCGTTTTCAAGTTGGCAAGCAAAATGGGACTGGGCCGTCTTAAGGCTGTCTTTCTTGCCGCTTCTTTAGGAGATCTTCTGACGTACTGCGTGACCAGTTTCCAACTTGCTCTTGCATACCCGTCAGAGGTAGGCGGCATCCTGGTTTCTTTTGAAAAATTCATGGCCATCTTTGCATTGACACAAATTCCGCTTGCTATTATCGAAGGGATTCTTACGGTTATCATCGTCATCGGTATCGAAACATATGCAAAGCCGGAATTGAAAGCGATCGGATTTATCGGCGGGGAGGCGAAATAATATGAGCGGAAATAAAAAGACAGTCATTACACTTCTGATTATCGTAGCACTCATGGCGGTAGCGCCGCTTTTGATGCTCAAAGACGCCGAATTCGGCGGTTCTGATGATGCGGCCGGCGGCGTAGTGGAAGAAATCCGCGGGGAAGAATATGAACCGTGGTTTACTCCGGTAGCGGAAACATTTATCGGCGGCGAGCTTCCCGGCGAAATTGAAAGTCTTCTTTTCTGTATCCAGACGGGTATCGGTGTCGGCGGCGTTGCTTTCTTGATGGGACGTTTCGTGGAACGTAAAAAATGGATAAAAGATGAAGATGACGAAAGCGACAGCGCCAAGGTCTGATATTTCTTTGCACAAAGTCAGACAGGTTGTGTAACAAATCGGGACAGGACGGCTATGGCAAATAAAAAAGGGCATAAGCACGGAGAAAAAGTTTTCTCTATTGATATGTATGCGTATCATTCAAAAATCAATCATTGGAATCCGGGGCTCAAAATCGGCCTTGCCGTTTTGATGCTTCTGTCGTGCATTCTTTTTGATAATCTCTATGTATCACTTCTGGTGATTTTATTAAGTGCTTTCCTCACAGTGGGGTTGGGAAAAATGCCTGCCCGGGAGTATATCAAACTTCTGAGTTTGCCGGTCGCCTTCCTTGTCATAGGCAGTATCATTATTGCGTTTAATTTTTCCCGGACGGAACAGGGATTATCGGGGATATGGATTTTTTCTACCTATGTATTTGTTACACAGGACAGTCTTTCCACGGTGATTCACTTGTGGGGCAAAGCTTTCGGCGGCATCAGCGCTATGTTTATGATGTCCCTTTCAACACCGTCCCATGAAATATTTTCCGTCCTGCGAAAAATGAAAGTGCCCGCACTGGTAATCGAACTGATGAATATGATTTACCGCTTTGTATTTGTCATGGTCGATACGTTTGTGAGAATGAACAATTCGGCGGAATCCCGTCTGGGATATGCAAGTTGGCGCACCGCTTTACAAACTTTCGGGAATATAGCGGGCAATCTGCTTGTGGTATCCTTGAAAAAAGGATCGAATTATTATGATGCCATGGAATCCCGCTGTTATGACGGAGATCTTTTATTCTGGGAAACAGAGAAAAAAATCACTTCCGTCCAGATATGCTATGCGGCGGGAATCACTCTGCTTATCGGAGTCGTGTGGTTTTTGACCCGGGCATAAATTCAGCACCGTGAAAGGAGTCCGTTTGTGGAAGATCATATAGTAAGTGTCCGTAATTTACGTTATTCGTATGGCGGAGAACGTGAAATTTTAAAGGGAATCAATGTGGATATAGAGGAAGGGCAGAGAGTGGCGGTCATCGGGACGAACGGGGCCGGTAAATCTACTTTTTTCTTAAATCTGAACGGGGTTCTCGAAGCCGATGAAGGTGAAATTTATTTCCGCGGCAAAAAAATGACGAGAGAAAAAAAGGATTTGATGGAGCTCCGCCGAGGCATCGGTATCGTTTTCCAGGACGCGGACAATCAAATCATAGCGACCACCGTCATGGGAGAAGTGAGTTTCGGTCCCATGAATTTGCGGCTGCCGAAAGAAGAAGTGGAAAGTCGTGTCAATGAAGCTTTGGAATATATGAATATTTCCGACTTTAAAGAAAGAGCGCCCCACTACCTTTCCGGCGGAGAAAAAAAGAGAGTCACCATTGCCGATATCATTGCCATGCATTCGGAGGTCATGATTTTTGACGAACCGACGGCGGCTCTTGATCCTGTGAATGTCATCGCTTTGGAGGCGGTTTTGGAAAAGCTTTACCGCCAGGGAAAAACAATTCTTGTTTCCACCCACGATTTGGACTTTGCTTACCGCTGGGCAGAAAGAATCATCGTTTTTTGTGACGGACAGATTATTGCCGACGGAGTTCCCGAAGAAGTTTTCCGCAACGAAGAGGTTCTGAAACAAGCAAATCTGAAAAAACCGACAATGTTGGAAGTGGCGGAAATTCTGGCGGAGAAAAATCTGGGGCTGGACAAAAATCAATATCCTAAAAATGTTTCCGAACTGAGAAATATGTTGGAATGATTGTATAAAACAGCGGAATAAAAAAAGAGCGAAGAAAAATCTCCGCTCTTTTTGCGTGGAAATGATTACCGGAGGTATGTATTGTCCATGAGCGTACAGCCCGAATATACCGCACAAAAATTTAAGGGTTGTTACTTGCGGCGGATTCAAAGCGGCAGGATTAGGCAGAAAAAAACGCCGCTCAATAGGAGTGGCGCGGTTTGTTTTGGCGGGAAATCAGTTTCCGAAAGGATCTTTTCCGTCCGGGCCGGGATTTTCCGGAATTTTGCAATATTTGATCTGTTCGCAGACACAGTTGTCTTTGAGTTTATAAAGTTCGGGGATAAAGTCCATGATTTTTGAAAACGTATCATCATTGATAGAGTACTTTGTCCAGAGGCCTTCTCTGTGGGCATTGACGACGCCGGCCTCAATTAAGATTTTCATGTGATAACTCAAGGTGGACTGGGAAAGCGTGAAGTTGGAAAGAATGTCACAGGCGGACATTTCACGGCAGGAAAGCATATCCACTACACGAAGGCGTGTTTCATCAGATAACGCCTTGAAAATAGATGCAAATTGTTTGTAACTCGGTTCGAAATCCATAAAATCCTCTTTTCTGCCAAAAGTACATAATTCGGCATATTATCGATATATCTAAATATGTTGTTATTGTAAAGGATAGTTGAAATAATGTCAACTGAAAATCAATTTCCTTTTTAAAAATCGTAAAATGAAAATAAAAAACTCCCGTCCGGCTTCGGTTTCCGGAGAGAGTTTTTTAATGTTTGTGTGATTTATACTTTTGCCATCATTTCTTTGGCCCAGGCGGCGGCATTTTTGAAATCTGTCTCATCAGGATGTTTTTCTGCTTCCTGCAGGCGGGCGAGCCGTTCCGGTGTCATGGGATGGACTTTTTCGGCATGGCTGTTTCTCTGTCCCGTATGGAAAGAATGGACACGTCCGAGGGACATGAATCCGCCGAGAAATGTATTGCTTTCTTCCAAAAGTGCGGCAGAATTTTTTATATAGTTTTGTGCGGCTTCCGAGTCGGGATAGGCACCTGCCGTACCGTAGACGGCCACTTTTTTCCCGCGGAGGGAAGATAAAACTTTCCGCGCCGGCACATCCGCTCCGCGGCGGTAAGCCCAAAAACCGACAAAAATAATGTCATAGGGCGAAAGGTCTTCCGGCTGGCGGCCTGCTTCGACAAATTCTTTTTCACAATCCAGTGAATCATAAACGGCTTTTCCCACGGCTTTCGTATTCCCTGTGCGGGATGACCAGATGACAAGTGCTTTCATATGTTCCTCCTCAAAAAACACGGAATGAAATCAATCTGTTTTTATCATAGCGGAAAGCACGGCAGTAGTAAAGCGGACGGTTTGACAGAGTAAATATTTCCACCTAAGATAAAATAAAAACGGGAGGTGGGTTTGTGAGAAGATGGATCATGCACGTCGATATGGATGCTTTTTATGCGTCTGTCGAGCAGAGAGACAATCCCGCTTTCCGCGGTAAACCGGTCATCGTAGGGGGCCTATCGAAACGGGGTGTCGTTGCGACGGCTTCTTATGAAGCCCGCCGTTTCGGCGTTCACTCCGCCATGCCTGCATCACGGGCTCATCTGCTTTGCCCTGACGGAATTTTTGTAAAACCCCGTATGGAAGTGTACAAGGCGGTATCGGAGGAAATCCATGAAATCATGCTTCACTATGCGGTAGCGATAGAACCGATTTCCCTGGACGAAGCATTTATGGATATATCCGGTCTTTGCAGCCGGTATAAAACGTTGGGGGAAGTGGGAATAGCCATTAAAAAGGAAATCTTTGAAAAGGTGGGTCTTGTCGCTTCTGTAGGTATCGCGCCCAACAAATTTCTGGCGAAAATGGCAAGCGATATGGATAAGCCGGACGGACTTTTTATCATTCCTTACGGAAAAGAAGCGGAAGTTCTTGCTCCTTTGCCGGTACGCCGCCTGTGGGGCGTAGGACGGGTGACGGAAAAGAAACTGATCGGTGCAGGCTTTATGACAATCGGGGATATACAGAAAGCAACAGTTATGCAGCTGGCGCCTCTTTTGGGAAACCAGACGGAAGCTTTTAAAAAGTTATCGCTCGGCATAGATTCACGTCCTGTAGAGTCAGAGCGGCAGATCAAGTCTGTCGGTGACGAATCGACGTATGAAAATGATTTGAAAGATCCACGGGAAATCGACAGAGAAATAGCCCGTCACAGCGACATCGTGGCAAAGCGGCTGCGGAAATACAATCTGGCGGCCAAAACGATTTCCTTAAAAATCCGCTTTGCGTCTTTCCAAACCGTGACCCGTGCCTTGTCTCTCGAGCAAAGTACAAATTTACAGGAAGAAATTTATGAAGCCTGCCTGATTTTGAAAAAACGGATTTCTATATATGAAGGAATCCGCCTCATCGGTGTTTCCGCGTCCCATTTGGGGAAACCGGTCGATATACCCGATTTATTTTCCGATAAGAGGGAAAAACAAATCAAAGCGGCGGAAGTGATAGACGCCATTCAGGAAAAATTCGGAGAGCAGGCTTTAAGAAAAGGGTTCTGGCTTGATGAAAAATAAAGGTATTGCAGGGGATATATTGTATTCCGGGGCAGTACGGTTTATTCTATAGTATATATTTCAAGAAAAGGAAAGTAGCATATGGAATCGACTTTACGGAGAACCTGGGCGGAGATTGATCTCGACGCTCTGGCCTGCAATTACAAAAAAATCAGGGAACATATAGGGAAAAACGTAAAATTTTTAGGTGTTGTCAAAGCGGATGCGTACGGACACGGCTCGGTGAAGGTGGCAAAAAAACTGGAAGAGCTGGGGGCGGAGTATCTGGCGGTCAGCAGTATCGATGAAGCTATGGAACTGCGGCTGAACGGAATCACCATGCCTGTTCTGATTTTGGGACATACGCCGAAGGAGCAGGTGGGACGGCTGATTTCTTTTCATATAACCCAGGCGGTGACCTGCGAGGCGAAAGCTCTGGAATACAGCGAGGAAGCCGTTAAGTTAAAAGGAACGCTCAAAATCCATATCAAGGTAGATACGGGAATGTCACGGCTGGGCTACCTCTGCAGCGGCGACCTGTTTGATACGGGCGTAGAGGGAATTATCCATGCCTGCCGTTTGCCCGGACTTGAGGCGGAAGGTATTTTTACTCATTTTGCCGTGGCCGATGAAGAGGGCGAACCTTACGAATCCTATACGAAAAAGCAATTTGACCTCTTCCGGAAGGTGATAGAAGAAACGGAAAAAAGGTGGGGACAATCTTTTGCGCTTCACCACTGTGCGAATACGGGCGCGACAGCGGTATGTCCGGATACTTTTATGGATATGGTGCGGCCGGGGCTTTTGCTTTACGGCTATGGAAAGCACGCCGCTCTTCTGGGACTTACGCCTGTCATGACGATGAAAACGACGGTCAGTACGATTAAAATTTATCCGCCGGGAACACCAATCAGTTACGGCGGCATTTATGTGACGGATAAAACGACAAGAGTGGGGGTCATTCCTTACGGATACGCCGACGGATTTTTCCGTTCCTTGTCTGGTAAATGTTCATTGATGACCAAGAACGGTCCGGCAAGACAGCTGGGACGGATATGTATGGATATGGCCATGATTGATTTGACGGATAAGCCTGATGTGGACGTAGGAAGTGAAATAGAAATATTCGGCAGAAATAATTCATTGGACGATATGGCGAAAGCGGCAGGAACGATTCCTTATGAACTCACTTGTGCAGTAAGCAAACGGGTACCCCGCATTTACATTGAGAACGGAAAAGAAACGGATAAAGAACTTTTATTAAGATTGTAAAATTAACTTGCCCTGGCACGGTATGATTTTGAGGAGGAAAAATGGTTAACGAAAAACGGATACGCAGTACGTTCGAAGAGCTGGTGAGACTCTATACACCAAGCAAGGGCGAACGTGAAATTTGTGATTTGCTGAAAAAAAAATTAAAGGCCCTCGGTGCTTCTAAAATTGTAGAAGACAACGGAGGTTCTGTAGAAGGAGGGAATGCGGGCAATCTGATTGCCACTTTTTCCGCCAATGCGGAAGGGCTTCCTTCGGTGGCGCTGACCGCCCATATGGATTCGGTGGAATGTTGCCGCGGAATCGAGCCTGTTTTGGAAAACGGAGTTTATCACTCAAAGGGAGATACGATTCTGGGAAGTGATGACAAAGCCGGTGTGGCAGCGATTCTGGAAGGGCTTGCACTGATGAAGGAAAATTTTATTCCCCACGGAAAAATTACCGTGATTTTTACGGTGCAGGAAGAAATCGGACTGGTCGGCTCGAAACATATAGAAGAAAAATATTTGGAAGGGATTGATTTCGGGTATACTTTTGATGCCGACGGCGGAGCAGGAAACGCTTTCATTGCCGGGCCTGCCGAATATACTCTGAAATTTACCTGCCACGGTGTGGCGGCTCATGCAGGCATGGCACCGGAAAAAGGAACAAATGCCGTCATGATGGCGGCGAAGGGAATTGCAAAGGCACCGACAGGCCGCATCGATGAAGAAACGACCTGCAATATCGGGGTGATTTCCGGCGGTATTGCTACAAATATTGTTCCCGAGCTTTGCGTGGTCCGGGCAGAAGTAAGAAGCAGAAATCCCGAAAAGTTGGAAAAAATAACTGATGAAATAATCACGGCTTTTGAAAAAGCGGCGGCAGAATTTCCCGAAGGGAAACTGGACGTAGAAAAAAATAAAGAATATGAATCGTTTGAAATCGAAAATGAGGCACCGGTACTGAAACTTTTCCGTGCGGCCTGCAAAGAAGCGGGATTTGAGGTAAAAACAGCACCCAGCGGTGGCGGAAGTGATGCGAACTGGTTCGGTACAAAGGGGTTCCCTGCCGTGCTTTGCGGAGTGGGAATGACTGATTTCCATACGAACCGCGAAACACTTAAAGAAAAAGATTTATACGATGCCGGCGAGCTTGTCTACCGCATTTTGGAAGCGGAAAGCCATTTTGCAGGGCATTAAGAGAAACAGTTTTCTCTAAAAACACCTTGTAAAGGATAAAAGCTTGACATGATTCTTCGTTTTATATATAATCATTTCGGTATGGTGATGTCATGTCATTGGAAAAGATATTGGAAAAAGGAGAACTCCTCGATCTTTACGGAAAACTTTTGCCCCAAAGACAGAGGGAGTGTCTCGAACTGTATTACAACAAAAATCTCACGCTTGCTGAGATTGCAGACTATTTTCATATTTCCCGTCAGGCAGTGCATGATGCGATGCGTCACGGAGAAGAGCAACTGTCTCTTTATGAAGAGACGCTTCACTTAGCCGGAGATGCCTGGAAAAGAAGGAAAGCGGTTCTGGCACTGGAAGCACTTCTTCCCGGAGAGGTGAAAGAAAAAGCAGCACCGTTCCTGAAAGTATTAACAGATTGAGGTGAGTCGATGCCTTTTGAAAATTTAGGTGATAAACTGCAGTCTGCGTTTAAGGATCTCCGCGGTAAGGGGAAACTTTCCGAAAGTGACATTGATGCGGCGCTTCGTGAAGTGCGGAAAGCTCTTTTAGAAGCGGACGTCAATTTCAAAGTCGCTAAAAACTTCATTGCCCAAGTCCGTGAAAAGGCGGTAGGCGAAGAGGTTTTCGGCAGTCTTAAGCCGGACCAGACAGTTATAAAAATAGTCCGTGATGAATTAACGGAACTTCTCGGCGGGACACAGAGTAAAATTACCATGTCTTCCACAGGCATGACGGTGATTATGCTGGTAGGTCTCCAAGGCGCGGGGAAAACGACGACGGCGGGAAAGCTGGCTCTCATGCTGAAAAAACGGGGAAAGCGTCCGCTTTTGGCAGCCTGCGACGTTTACCGTCCGGCAGCGGTCAAACAGCTTGAAGTCTTAGGTGAGCAGGTCGATGTACCTGTATACCGTATGCCCCCCGGAGCCGATCCCGTACATATTGCCCGGTATGCCGTGGACACCGCAAAGTCTTACAACAGAGATGTGGTGATTCTTGATACGGCAGGCCGTCTTACCATTGATGAAAAACTCATGGAAGAGCTTAGAAATATCAAGTCCGATGTCCATCCCCATGAAATTCTCCTTGTCCTCGATTCGATGACCGGGCAGGATGCGGTGACGACAGCCCGGGCGTTTGATGAAAGCTTGGGGATTGACGGAACTATTTTAACGAAAATGGACGGCGATGCCCGCGGCGGTGCGGCGCTTTCCATTAAAACCGTAACGGGAAAACCGATTAAACTTATCGGTGTCAGTGAAAAGCTTGACGGCGGACTTGAGGATTTCCATCCCGACCGTATGGCAGGCAGAATTCTTGATCTGGGCGATTTGGAATCTTTGATTGAGCAGGCCCAAAGAAATATGGACCATGACACAATTAAGGAAGGGGCCAGAAAAATCCAAAAGGGAGAATTTTCCTTAGAGGATTTCTTGAAACAGCTGAAACAAATACAGAAATTAGGCTCCATGTCCGGTATTTTGAGTATGATACCGGGGATGGGAAAATATAAAGATAAACTGAAAGATATCGATCTGGACGGTAAAGAGGTCAGACATATCGAGGCAATCATTCTTTCCATGACTCCTGCAGAAAGAGCAAATATTGATATTCTGAACGGAAGCAGAAGAAAGAGAATTGCCGACGGAGCGGGTGTAAAAATCCAGGAAGTCAACCGCATGATGAAGCAATTCAAGGAAATGCAGAAACAGATGAAAAAAATGAAAGGCAAGAAGCTCCGTCCTCCGGCAGGAGGTATGGGAGGATTCGGCGGTTTCGGCGGATTTCCTTTCTAAGAACTGCTCTCTTATGGGAAGTATTGGCCGTTCGTGAAACCGGCCGGTCATTTATTTCATAAATTTTGTAATGAACAACCTGTCATTTCAAGGAGGTGAAAGTATGTTAAAAATTCGTTTGACTCGTATGGGCGCAAAGAAGAATCCGTTCTACCGTGTCGTTGTTATTGATTCCAAGGAAGCTGTAAACGGAACACCGGTCGCTACGGTAGGCTGGTATGATCCGACAAAGGCGGACGCTCCGGTAAAGCTTAATGAAGAAGAAATTCTGAGTTGGCTCGGAAAAGGCGCACAGCCGACAGATACCGTCCGTTCCCTTTTAAAAAAGAACGGCATTCTTGCGAAGTTTGCTGAAGCAAAGAAATAAGGGAGGATCACTATGAAAGAATTGGTGGAAAACATCACCAGGGCTCTCGTAAAAGATCCCGAAGCCGTTTCTGTGACTGTGATAGAGAAGGGGAACCTGGAAGTGTATCAGATCCGGGTGGCACCGGAAGATATGGGAAAGGTTATCGGCAGAAAAGGCCGTATCGCCAATGCAATTCGTACGGTTGTGAAAGCAGGGGCTTTAAGAGAAAATAAAAAAGTCGCTGTTGATATTCTTTGAGGAGTGCCCAAATGGATGAAATTCAAGTATTGATTCCTATAGCTGTCAAATCCAAGCTGACGGAATCTTTAAAGACAACGCTTTTAAACCAGATTAACCAGAACATCAAGAGTGTAGAAAATGATATGACACAGCTTGAGTTTGAAGCAAATGCCAAGTTATCGGAACAGGCCAAAATCAATATGCAGGCCGTAGCACCTCTCCGCGCACAATTTGATGAACAAAAAGTGCGTATGATGCAGGTGAAGGATAAGTTGATGGAAGACAAAGAACATCTGGAAAAATTAGCAATTGGTGCAGAACTTCCACGACAGCCGCTGAACCGTATCGTGACTCTCCATGTAGGAGATGATATGAATACGGTGACCGGAGGAGAAATCCTCGTGGAAGATGGAAAGATTGTCGCTTTCCGTGAATGATATGAATTCCGACGAATGGATGATCGTTGGCCGAATCGTAGCCCCGCATGGTGTGCGGGGTGATTTGCGTATATTTCCCGATATAGAAAGACCGGAGATTTTTAAATCGCTGAAAACACTTTCTATAGACGGAAAAGTATATAAAATCATCTCGGCCCGGCCTCATAAAAATATCTATATCCTTCGTGTGGAGGGAATAGAGGACCGGAACGGAGCGGAGTTTCTGGTGAACCGGACGGCGAAAGCAAAAATTTCGGATTTGCCTGTATTAAAAAACGGGGAATATTATTATTTCCAACTTATAGGCATGACTGTCCTGTCCGATACGGGAGAGACCGTAGGAAAAATTAAAGAAATCATCGAGACCGGTGCCAATGATGTATATACCGTCATGACAACGGAGGGGAAAGAAATCTATCTTCCTGCCATACCGTCGTGTATTCTTTCCGTTGAACCGAAAAAGGGAATTATGACGGTACATTTACCGGAATGGGAATAGTATGAAAATTGATATTTTGTCTTTGTTTCCTGAATTTATAGAAGCATTTTTTAAACACAGCATCATAAAAAGAGCTTTGGAAGCCGGACTTATGGACATGCGTGTCACCGACCCGCGGGCGTTTTCGCAAGATAAACATCACCGTGTCGATGATACCGTCTATGGCGGCGGGGCAGGAATGCTCATGCAGTGCGCTCCTTTATTCGACGCCTGCCGGCACGTTCTTCCCGAAAGAGGAGAAAGGGACAGGGTGCTGTTTCTTTCCCCTGCAGGAGCTCCTTTTACACAGGACAAAGCAAAAGAACTGTATCATAACTATGACCATCTGGTACTTATCTGCGGTCATTATGAAGGTGTCGATCACCGTGTGGAAGAACATCTGGCTGACGAGCTTGTTTCTATCGGCGATTACGTTCTTACCGGCGGTGAGCTTGGCGCCATGGTGATCGCGGATGCAGTGGCAAGGATGGTACCGGGGGTACTGGGCGATGCGGGAAGTGCGGCAGGCGATTCTTTTTATGAACCGCTGCTGGAATATCCGCAATATACAAAGCCTGCCGTATACAACGGTTGGGAAGTGCCGGAAGTACTTCTTAGCGGTCATCATGAAAATATCGCTAAATGGCGTAGAAAAGAAGCGCTCCGGCGGACTTTGGAAAACAGACCGGATCTCCTTGAAAAATTGGAAATGACGAAGCAAGATGAAAAGTTAATGGCAGAAATACTGCGAGAAAGGGAGAAAATATAGTGGCTCCTGTTTATATAGGATTGATTCATTATCCGATTTATAATAAACATATGGAAGTCGTTACGACGGCGCTTACGAACTATGATCTTCATGATATTGCCCGCAGTGCCAAAACATATGATGTACGGACCTATTTCATTATTCATCCGGTAGAAAGCCAGAGAGAAATGGCACTCCGCATCATGAACCATTGGAAAACCGGCGGCGGAGTCCGTTATAATCCGAACAGGAAGGAAGCTTTTGAAGAGACGGAGCTTGTTTCCTCTCTTGAAGAGGCAATCAGCCGGATTGAAAAAGAATGCGGGGAAAAACCGGTCATTGTAACCACCGATGCCCGGGTGTACCCGAATACGATTTCTTATGCAGCGATGCGCAAGAAATTGGAGGAAGAAAGCAAACCTGTTTTTATTCTTTTCGGTACCGGATTCGGTATGACAAAAGAAATGATGAAACAGTTTGATTATATTGTAGAACCCGTTTACGGGGCGGGAAAGTACAATCACCTCTGTGTGAGAAGTGCTGTTGCCATTATCCTCGACCGCCTTCTGGGGGAACCTTGGTGGCAAAAAAAGGAGGAGAATTAAGATGTCAGGACATTCCAAGTGGGAAAATATTAAGCGGAAAAAAGGCAAAACAGATGCCATCCGTGCGAAAATAACCACAAAAATTTCTAAAGAAATCACAATTGCAGCCCGCATGGGCGGCGGTGATCCTGTCGGGAATATGCGTCTGAAGCTCGCTCTGACGAAAGCAAAGCAGAACAATGTACCGAAGGATAATATCCAGCGTGCCATTGATAAAGGCATCGGTGCCGCTTCAGGGGCAGGCTTTGATGAAGTGACTTACGAAGGCTACGGTCCGGGCGGTGCCGCTGTCATTGTAGAGTGTAATACAGATAACAGAAACCGCGCGGCTGCCGATGTACGTCACGGATTTACTCATCACGGCGGAAGCATCGGGACACCGGGTTGCGTAGCCTGGATGTTTAAGAAAAAAGGAACCATTGTGGTAGATAAAGAAGCGACCGATGAAGATACGATCATGATGATTGCTCTTGATGCGGGAGCGGAAGATGTATCCGCTGAAGGAGACAGCTATGAAATCACAACGGCGCCGGAAGATTTTCTGACCGTATCGGAAGCGCTCGAAAAAGAAGGGATTTCTGTAGAAGCCTCCGAGCTTGCTATGGTTCCCGATACGACAGTTGCTCTTGAAGGAGATGCGGCGCAGACCATGTCCCGCATGATCAGTGAGCTTGAAGAACTGGATGATGTACAGGAAGTATATACGAACGCAGAACTTCCCGAAGATTTAGAATAAAGAAACACAAAAGAAAAACACAGGTGTAACGGCCTGTGTTTTTTACATGAAAAAAGCACGGTATTTCAAAAACCGTGCTTTTTGTATCAGTTTTTCTTTAAAATCTGTTTTCCTTTTTTTAGCCAGTCCATGAGAAGCGGAGAGAAAGAAGATAAAATGCAAAGCGTAATAAGAACCCAGCAAATGGGAGTGGAGAAAAGAATCGTAATGTCATCACCGGAAAGAGTCAGACTCCTGCGAAGTCCTCTTTCGCCGATCGGACCGAGAATCAAAGCCAGAACGACAGCGGCGGTATTGAGATCCATTTTTCTCATCAGATACCCTATCACGCCGAAGGTAAACATGATGAGGACATCAATGAAACTGTTGTTAATGGCAAATGAGCCGACCACGCAAAGAACAAAAATGCAGGGAATCAAAATGGCATCCGATAATTTAGAAATGTGGGCAAATATGCGGCAGCCGCCGAGACCGATAAGAAGCATCAGGAACTGGATAATGACAAAGCCTGCAAAAAAGGTATAGGTCATGGGAGCATATTTCGTGAACAGCTCAGGTCCCGGCTGCAGTCCCTGGATAATCAGACCGCCCATGAGAACGGCCGTTACCGATTCACCGGGGATACCGAGCGTCAGTGTCGGTATCAGAGAGCCGCCGGTGACGGCATTATTGGCCGCTTCCGAGCCGGCAACGCCTTCAATGGAACCGTGGCCGAAATCTTCAGGCTTTGAGGAAAACTGGCGGGCCGTATTATAACCGAGGAAGCAGGCAATGGAAGCACCCGCACCGGGCAGAATACCGATAATATTTCCGATAAGCCAGGATCGGATGACAGTAGGGCCGATTTGCCGCAATTCTTTCATTTTTAAAATAACGGAATCTTTAAATTTGACGATGCCGCCGCGTTGCTTAATGGCTTTTTCTGCCAGCATAAAAACCTGGGACAGAGAGAAAAGACCGATGAGGGCACAGGTGACATTGATACCGTTATATAATTCGTCAATGCCGAACATATACCGCTCCGTGCCTTCCATGGGATCCATGCCGATGGTGGAAAGAACAAGACCGAAAGCACCGCTCATAAGTCCTTTGACCATGGAGCCGGAAGTGACGCCGGCGATGATGGTAAGACCGAAAAGAGCAAGCCAGAAATATTCGGGACTTCCGAATTTCATGGCGAGCTGCGCCAATATGGGAGCGAAGAAATAAAGAGAAATGCAGGAAAGCAAACCGCCGAAGAAGGAAGCGATACACGCCGTCCCCAATGCTTTCCCCGCTTTTCCCTGTTTGGTCAATTCGTATCCGTCAAGAGCCGTCGCCGCCGAAGCAGGCGTCCCGGGCGTGTGAATCAGAATAGCGGAAATCGAGCCGCCGAAAATGGCACCGCAATAAATACCGCCCAGCATAATCAGTCCCGTTTCAGGTTTCATACCGAAAGTAAGCGGCAGAAGAAGAGCAACGCCCATAGCCGCCGACAGACCGGGCATACAGCCGACAACAATTCCGATCGTTACACCGATAACCATCATCAAAAGATTTGACGGCAAAAAGGCATGACCGAAGCCGGCCGCCATAAGTTCTAATGTATTTGCATCCATAAAAACCTCCGGTTATAAAAATTCTTCTACAATGACTCCGTCAGGGAGCGGTACGTTCAAGAATACATCGAAGGTTCCATAGATTAACGCCATCATGCAGACTAAAACGAGAATGATATGTTTTTTCGGAATATGGAAATAAAAAAGACAAACAAGAAGATACATAAAAGCGGCGATATAGAATCCGAGGAAGTACATGAGGATAAAAAATAGAATAAAGGCAAAAAACATGACCCGGAACTGGCGGGGCAAAAATCCGTTGAATACTTCACCCATATCGTTAATCACTTTATGTTCTCTTCTGTAATCCCGTACCATATGACTGACCCGTACGGTAGTCAAAATAATCAGGAGGCCGATGACAAAATACGGATAGGAACGAGCCTTTACGGGAAAATCCATTGTGAAATATAAAAAGAAAAATGAGAAAAGATACATAAAACTGCAGATCAGAATATCTGATTTTTTCATGAAGCCACTCCTTTAAAAGGGGTAATAATTCTTTAACCCGGCATCTCCTGCTAAAGAAACGGATAAACCTGCTTCCTGAAAAGAAGCAGGTCTCCGTTCTCCCAAAAGAGTATTCTTGATTAAGAAATAACCGGATTATTTCTTTTCATATAATTTGGAAACAACATCTTTGCAGAATACAAGCTGTTCATCAATGAGTTTTCCTAAATCTTTGCTGTTTTTGAAATCAATAACCATGCCGGCTTTTTCGTGAGCGGACACCACGTCTTTGTCTTCCAAGGTTTTCTTAAACGCATCTTCATAGAATTTGATGACGTTATCCGGCGTGCCTTTCGGAGCGACAAGAGCGCGGGCGGAACCGTACCATTTGTTATAATAGCCGAGTTCACCCAGTGTCGGAACATCGGGAAGAAGAGGATCTCTCTTTTCTGCAAATACGCCGAGGACACGGAGTTCCGCATTTTCACCGTCAATCAGTTTGACGACATCGGCTACTTTGGCACAGGAGAAATCGACTTCTCCCTGGCGCAGAGCCAGAAGCTGGTCAGCCGTACCGCCGTAAGGAACGGCGTTATATTCAAATTTGGCAGATTGTGCAAAGAGTTGGGCGGAAGTGTGGTTGGAAGCCTGCACACCGTTGGTGGACGCTTTCAGCATGCCTGGATTTGCCTGTGCATCCGCTACCAATTCTTTCAAATCTTTCCATTTAGCATCTTTTTTTACAACGACGACGCCGGTTTCCGTCAAATGGTTGCAAATCGGAATGATAGAATGTTCATCAAAAGAAGAACCTTTCTGTGCCGCCAGTGTGGTGTAAGTCGGAAGATTGATAAATCCGAGTGTATATCCGTCCGGCTTTGCTTTTGCCAATTCCGTCCAGCCGATTTTTCCGTCAGCGCCCGGTTTATTTTCAATGACGAGGGTCTGTCCTACATATTTTTTGGCGCTGTTTGCAAGAAGACGGGCGCCTGTATCGGTACCGGACCCGGCTTTGTAAGCGACTATGACTCTTACGTCTTTTTCCGGTTTCCATGCAGCGTCACTTTTTTTATTGTCACCTTTCGATCCGCCGCAGCCGGCCAGAAGAACACCTGCCGTCAGGGATACGGCGGCGAGCATAGCTAATTTCTTTTTCATTTGAAAACCTCCTTAGTTTTCCAATCACTCCATGCAGGTTAAAACCATCTGCACTTATGCCTTTATAATTGTAACATTTTGATGACACTGCAACAATCGGTGTGTCTATCGGATTTTTACATATCCAATAAATAATATACGCTTAAATGATAAAGATATACAAGAAAGTATGAATAAAAAATGGAAGTGCAGTGAAGCAGGGAAATGAAAAAAGTTCATATCCCCCTCATAACGTGGCAGCAAGAGAAACCGGGGCGGTAAAAGCAGAAAATGACAGGCCATTAATATGATCCTATTGCATGAATAACCAAATAAGAATGACATAAAGTCATAAAGCGAGTTTTAGGGAGGGCGAAAAATATATGCAAAATGTTTTCTATACCCGGTTATTAAATGCAGAAGGATAAAATTAGAAAAGAGGAAGCATGGTATAATTAAAATATACAACACAGCCGCAGATATGGAAGGAGGAAAAATGGATGGGAAACAGAATTATAAAAACTTTGACAGCTTTAGCCGCATTTTCTTTAGCGGCCTATTTGGCGCCTAAAAAGAGTAAAAAAGTTGGGGCACAACCCGTTCCCGTAGGAGAGAGCATTTCTTATATGCCTGAACGGGAGGGCGCTACTCATGATCCGCTGCGTCTTTTCTATTACCGGCCGCTGCATTGGAGAGAAGACAGACCGGTTTTCATCGCTTTTCACGGATTCGGGAGAAAAGCGGATCGCTTTTGCGAGGCACTGCGGTCTTTGGCGGAGGAGAAGAATACGCTGGTTGTCTGCCCGGAATTTTCGGAGAAGAAATTTCCCGGCTGCTGCCGGTATCAGGAAGGAAATATGACGGATAAAGACGGTGTCGGCGGTGCCATTTTGCCGAAAGAAGAATGGACATTCTCTGTGGCGGACCGGATGATAGAAGAAGTCAGGAACAGGACACAGACGAAAGGAAAAATGATTCTCTTCGGTCATTCCGCAGGCGGACAGTTTTTGCATCGCCGGAGTCTTTTCGGTGGAGAAGAACAGGCCGATGTGGCGGCGATTGCCAATGCCGGCTGGTTTACCATGCCTGACAGAGAAGTTCCTTTCCCTTACGGCATCCAAAATGTTGACATCAGCGATGAGGAACTGGCCCGTGCTTTTGCAAAGCCGGTGATCCTTTTTACGGGCAGTGAGGACCTGGAAAGAAATCCGCCGTTCCGTGATACGCCCGAGGCGGATGCCCAGGGTATGAACAGGCGGGAAAGAAATATCCGGTATTTCAATGCATGCAAGAAAAAAGCGGATGCATTGGGTGTGCCTTTCCGTTGGAAACTTGAAACGGTAGAGGGCGTAGGTCATGACGGAGTGGAAATGGCAAGAGGCGCTCTTGCTTATATTCTCGGTGAATAAATCCAATCAAAAAGCACTATACTTCAGAAGTATAGTGCTTTTTGGGTGTCAGAATGTCGCTTTGACGGCACCGCTATATTTCTTTTCGATGAAGGCTTTCGACTCTTTGCCGGTGAGAGCTTTCATTAACTTTTGAATTTCCGGACGCTTTTCATCTCCCTCACGGACAGCGACGATATTCGCATACGGGGAATCGGAGCTTTCGGTGAAAATCGCACTTTTCGGATCCAGTTTCGCTTCAAGAGCGAAGTTGATATTGATGACGGCGATATCCGTATCTTCCAAAGAGCGGGGGAGCTGGGGCGCTTCCAATTCGGAGAATTGCAAATCTTTCGGATTCTCGGCGATATCTTGGGGCGTCGCGGTAATGGGAGCACCGTCACGGAGTTTGATGAGCCCCGCCGACTGGAGAACAAGAAGAGCGCGGCCGCCGTTTGTCGGATCGTTGGGAATGGCTACGCGGGCATGATCGGGGAGAGCCTTGATATCTTTGATTTTGGAAGAGAATACGGACATGGGTTCCAAGTGAACTGCACCGGCGGATACAAGTTTCAAGCCTCTTGCTTGAGAAAATTCGTCCAAATACGGTTTGTGCTGGAAGTAGTTGGCATCCAGATTTTTGTCGTTCAGTGCCAGATTGGGCTGTACGTAGTCGGTAAATTCCACAATTTCCACATTCACTCCGTCTTTTGCCAGTTGGTCTTTAACGGCGTTTAAAATTTCTGCATGAGGAACGGGAGATACACCGATTTTGATAGTGGCGGTTTTGTCCGGATTTCCTGCGGCATCCGATTTTTTGTCGTTGCTGCCGCAGCCTGCCATAAGTCCTGTGACCGCCAGTGCGGCAAGAGAAGCGATGATTGTTTTTTTCAGTTTCATAGAAAAACCTCCTTAAAATAAAAAAGTCTTCCGTCCTTAAGGGACGAAAGATCGTGTTACCACCCATATTCATTTATACATTGCTGTATAAATCTCACAAGGTACGCAGGCATAGCCGTGATACCCTTACTCTGTAACGGGAGTTCCCGGACTGCTTAATGATTCGGCATATCAGGCTCAAAGACCATCTTCGAGGGAATATCCTGCTCTCCCTTTCACCTGTACGGGAGTTCTCTTTGCCATTCTTTCCTTCTACTCTTCTTCTCATTGCCGTATTTGATTTACGGTTACTATACCATGGCAGTTTAAACCGTGTCAAGCGGACACAAAATAAACCCGGAAACATCTCCGGGTGCTGAGGGAATCCGGGAAGAAAAATTTACCAATCAATGAGAGTGAGTACTTTTTCAAGGTCATAAAAAGATTTTCCGTCCCAAAGGATATCTTCTGTCAGATGGTTGAAACAATCTTCGGAATCACCGGACGCATACGAGTACACAAGCTCCATAAATTCCGCAAAAGGTTCTTTTGTCAGACGATATTTTTCTATACTGACCCGGTAGGTTTTATGACCGGGGTGATAGACCAGACCGGAAAAATGATATACATATCCCTTGTGGCGAACGGAAGCATCTCCTGTCGCCAGAGAATCAATAAATTCATCGGCATCTATATTTTTCATATGAGCTCCTTGTTTTATTTTTTCCATTATACTATGAGGATTTCCAAAACAAAACTTTATGGAAATATTTCTTTATGCTATACTGGTGGTGATTTATGTATGCACAGAGTTGTCCATTCTGCGAACCAACTATAAAAAACAGGAGGAAGTTATGAAAAAAGCGATTATATTGTCCAGCGGCGGTGTAGATTCGACGACTTGTCTATCCGTGGCGGTTGATGAACTGGGAGCGGAAAATGTCAGCACTGCTTCTATTTTTTATGGACAAAAGCATGCGAAGGAACTGGAAGCGGCCAGACAAGTGGCAGAGTTTTATGACGTCAGGCATTATGAATTTGATTTGTCGCAGCTTATGAAATATTCGGATTGCGCTTTATTGGCGGGATCGAAACATGAAATTGAGCATACCGGCTATGAGGAGCAGATAAAAAAACATGGAGCGGGCAAGGTGTCGACGTATGTGCCGTTCAGGAACGGATTGATGCTTTCTGTGGCGGCTTCTCTTGCGGCCGGTCTTTATGAAAATGAAGAGGTGGATATTTATATCGGCGCTCATGCGGACGATGCGGCGGGAAATGCGTATGCGGACTGCTCGGAGCCTTTTCTGAAAGCCATGGGAGATGCGGTATTCATAGGGACTTACGGAAAGGTTCGTCTTGTATTTCCTTTTGCAACGGAAAATAAAGCGGGAGTGGTGAAAAGAGGATTACAATTAGGAACGCCGTATGAACTGACCTGGAGCTGCTACGAGGGAGGCGAAGTGCCTTGCGGGACTTGTGCCACTTGCCGGGACAGACAAAAAGCGTTTGAAATGAACGGCGTGAAAGATCCCGCTTGCAAACAGGTGTGAGAAAACTGAAATAAAGGAGATAGGATGTATACAGTTACGAAACGAATGGAAGTGAGCGGCGCTCATTTTTTGAAACTGGATTATGAGAGCAAGTGTAAAAATTTACACGGCCACAATTGGGTTATAACGGTCACGGTGCAAAGCGAAAATCTTGATAAAAACGGAATGGTTGTTGATTTTACGAAAATCAAAGAGGTGGTGAACCGCTTTGACCATGCCTGTGTGAATGACATATTGAAAGATGTTAATCCCACGGCGGAACATATGGCAAAATGGATTTGTGACCATATCCCCCACTGTATCCGTGTGTCCGTGCAGGAAACGGAAGGGAATGTGGCGACGTATGAAAAATAAGTTTCCGCTGTCGGAACTGTTTGACAGCATTGACGGTGAAGGGAAACGGACGGGAAGCATGGTCATCTTTGTCCGGTTTGCCGGCTGCAATATCCGCTGCACCTACTGTGACACCGCGTATGCTCTGGAAGAATCGCAGGCGGAAGAATTTCTTACGGAAGAAGAACTTCTGGAACGGATTCATTCTTACCCGTGGAAGAGAATTACTTTGACCGGCGGAGAACCTCTTCTCCAGCCGCTGCAGAATCTTTGCGATATCCTTGACGGCGAAGGCTATGAAATCAATATAGAAACGAACGGTGCCGTACCGTTACTGGAACACCGTCCGAAGCACTTATTTTATACGATGGATTATAAATGCACGGGAAGCGGCATGAAGAAATTCATGAGAACCGCCAATTTCGAAGAATTAGGAAAAGAAGATGTATTGAAATTTGTCGTCGGTTCCGCAGAAGATTTGGAAGATATGAAACAAGTGGTTACCCGTGAATTTTCCGGAGAAAAACCGGCATTTTATGTAAGTCCCGTCTGGGGTAAAATTCATCCCCGGGCATTGGTGGACTATGTGAGAGAAAATCAACTGGATGATGTGATTGTCCAGGTGCAGCTCCATAAGATTATCTGGAGTCCTGATAAGAGAGGCGTTTGATATGGATAGAAAAAAATTGGAAGAAGCGGCCCGCCTGATGATAGAGGCGATAGGAGAAAATCCGGAGCGGGAAGGGCTTCTGGAAACTCCGAAACGGTTTGCCGACATGATGGCAGAACAGTTTGCTTATGCGGCGGTATCCAATGGAGAGATAGCCAAAGAGTTTAATAAAACTTTCGTTTCTCCTGAAAGTGATATGGTGGTGGTAAAAGATATTTCCATTTTTTCCCACTGTGAGCACCATTTGGCACTGATGTACCATATGCATGCCGCTGTCGGATATATTCCCCGCGGGCGTGTCATCGGTCTTTCAAAAGTGGCACGTATAGCCGATGCGGTTTCAAAACGTTTGCAAATACAGGAGCGGATAGGAACGGATATCCGTGATATTATGATGGAGATTACCGGATCTCCCGATGTGATTGTGCTGCTTGAAGGGGAACATTCCTGCATGACCGCCCGGGGTATTAAGAAACCGGGGGCGGTCACGCGAACGATTGCCTGCGGCGGTCGCTTCAAAGAAGAACATTCGCTGAGAAATGAATTTCTATCCATGATGGAATAGACACGAAAGGATATTGTATCGGAAAGGAAGATTTGTGTAATGAATGAAATAATGAAACGAATGGGAATGATTGCATTAGGCATGGGACTTCTGTTTGCGGGAGCGGGTCTTGCGGAAGCGGCGGTTCCTATTCCCTCCGATTATTACCTGACGATAGAAGATAAGGGAAAGGTGGAACAAAGATTTCGCGCTTACGGTATGTATAAACCGGTGAAAGTAACGGTTTCCGAAAACGATCCGTCTTACGGGAATTTCACGTATTGCGCATGGTACCCCGATAAAATGGAACGATCCGACAGAACGTGGCCGATGGTGATTCTTTTGAACGGAACGGGAGTGACCTGTGATGTTGACGAGCCTCTGTATAAACATCTGGCTTCTTGGGGATTTATCGTAATCGGAAATACGGACGAGCAAACCAGAGCGGGCTACTCTGCCCAATGGGGACTGGAAATTATGGAAAATCTGGCGCGGGATCAACAAAGTCTGTTTTATAAAAAAATTGATTTTGCCCACATGGGCATCGGCGGACATTCCCAGGGAGCAAACGGCGCTGTTAACGCTCTCCTGAAAAGAGAAATGATGCCCCGTTTCAAGACGCTGGTGACAATTTCCGGAGTGACTCCGTCTTTGCTGGAGAAACTGGATATGCAGAAATGGGACTATAATCCGGCAGATATACGGATTCCTTGGTTTATGGTATCGGGCGACGGACCGATAGATAGAAATGTGATTACGCCGCTTTCCGATATGGAAAACATATTTGAAAAGGCCTCTACATTTGTGGTGATGGGAAGAAGAAACATCGCTACCCATTCAGATATACAGGCGGAAAGCGATGCATACGTGACCGCCTGGTTCCGGTGGCAGCTGAAAAATGATTTTTATGCAGCCCGGGTATTTACAGGTGAAGATGCGGAAATTCTCAGAAACAGCGGTTGGAATCATGTACAGCGCAAAAATTCGTAAAGATCGCTCCGGACAAAGAGAATGCGAGAGGAAATCATGAAAAATAAAAAACCGGAAGAAAAAACAATTATGATTGTTGCCCGTGAAAAAATAGGAACACTTGAATTGGAAGTAAAAACCGATATAGAGTCGGAATCCGTTGCTTCCGTTATGACGGCTGCGGTTTGCGGCATTTACGGCATTTCCGGGGAGCATATTGATGAAGTGGAAGCATTTCTGCAAGCTCTTGCAGAAGAGTATGATAAAGAAAAAAGTGGCAAGGACGGCATTTTACCCAGCACATGGAATTGAAATGAATATAACAGGTGAAATCGGCGGAAGGATTAAAAATTCTTTTGCCGGTTTTATTTTGCGGGTCAAAATGTACAGATTTTATGTTTCCGGGTGACCTTTATTCCAACGGGCAGGCGTGCAGAATTTTTCCGCTTATTGCAAATGGAATGGTGAAAGAAAAAAGAAAAGGCGAAAACTGTTTGGGCATGCTATAATGAAAAAAACATTCGGAAATGAAAGGCGGCGGTTCTATTATGTTGAAATATAAAAATATTCTCGTTCCTTATGACGGATCCGATCATGCCAAGGAAGCACTTTCACAGGCGGTGGCGCTGGCAGAAAACGGAAACGGTACGAAGTTATATATTGCTTCGGTGTGCAATATGGTATCCGCGATGAGTAATTTTGACCAGGTTTCCATTGCGGAGGGCTGCCTTACATCGAAACTTTCAGAAGATTTGGAAGAGCAATGCAAAAATGATCTGAAAGAAGCTGTTTCCATGATTCCCGAAGGTGTTCCTCATGAAAAGCTTTTCGAAATCGGTTCTCCCGGTCCCGTTTTGCTTCATATGGCGGAAGAGAAAAAGTGTGACCTCATTGTCATGGGAAGCCGCGGATTGGGACCACTGAAAGGAATCTTTATGGGTTCCGTTTCCAGCTATATCGTAAGCCGCGGGAAATGCCCCGTACTTATTGTGAAATAAACAGGAGGCGGTGGTGGAATTTCATCACCGCTTTTTTTATGAACAGATATAGAAATCTGGATTTCTTTTGAGCATAAAGGATTCGATATGACACATTTGAAATGGTTGCAAAAAGAAATACCCCGGTGGGTAGCAGAAAAAGTCATCACCCCTCGGACGGGGAAGCTTATTCTTTCCCGGTATGAAACGGAAACTACATATTCCGGCGGAGCCGTTTTTTTTATTCTGGCAGCGGCGTGTTTTCTCGTGGGAATTCTTTTTATCTGCGCCGGCTTCTGGAACCGGTTTACCCAGGATGAGCGTTTTTTGATGGCTCTTTCTCCGTTTATTCTTTCTCTTATTTTTATGGCGGTCATCTTGTGGAAAGACAAGATGGTGAAAAATCCGCCTGTGAAAGAAACGTTTATCGCTTCGGGAAATACGGCGGACGTTGCCATGGCTTACGGCGGCGCCTCCGATTCTCTTTCCGTAAGAGAGGAAAACAGGGCGGCGATGAAAAAGTTGGGAGAAGAATTGAATGCCGATTCCGGCGGCCTTTTCCGCACAAGACTGGTTTCTTCCGGAACAAGTCATCATCTTGTTCCTGCCGTTATCAGGGAATCGGCTGCCGTTTTCTACGGACTTTCTTATTTGGGCGCACTGTTTCTGGTGCAGGAATCATTTAAGTTGTCGGATGACCTGTTTATTTTATCGGCACTGTCATCTTTGTTTCTGCTTGTGATGACCTACATCTCCGGTTCTTGCGGACTGGGAATCATTTCTATGGCGTCCGCCCTTTTCGTGTGCCATCTGGCTCCTCACTCGGGGTGGCCAGAAATGGCAGCTTGGTTTTTGTTGGTGCTTGCTCTGCCTTTTCCGGTACAACTTTTGGGAGAACGGCGTCATAAAGCCGTGGTTTGCTATTTCTGGACGTGGGCGGTGTCTGTACTGATTCTGATTTTCTGGAGCGCATCGGGTCTTCTCTGGCAAACGATGTTTTTTGCTCTGGCCGCTTCCCTGACATGGATGGCGGGCGCACTCCTCGTTTCATGGGGAAAAGTATCGGATATACTCAAAGTTTTTGGAAGTGCGGCGGTATTTGCGGTTCTGCTGGAGGGAGCATGGAGCGGAGTCTGGACGAATATATCGGGAAGTTGGATTTTATGGCTTCTTTTCCTGTTCACTCTGGCAGTGGATGCCGTTTTACTTACACGGATGAGCGTAAAAAAAGAAGCGCTTGCCATTTTGGCGGGATGTACACCTTTTGTCATGCTTATTGCGGTGTCCGTTGCCGTTTTTGAAACGACCGGAGCGGTTTCCGCTCTGATTGTATCCGTATTTGCCGCATTCTTAGGAGTATCAGCCGTTGGAATGGGATATCGTGAAGGATCGGCATTTATGAAAGGGGCGGGACTGCTTCTTCTTTTGGGAACAGGGGTCATGCGGGTGATTGATTCGGCATTGACGTTTGGACAGCGCGGTTCTTTCTTTATCCTTGCCGGTGTGATTGCCGCTCTTCTCTGTACGATTTCCTTAGCCAATACAAAAGTGAGACGCGGAAAAAGACGGAGAAAACCTGAGGCGAAACCGGCGGAAGAAAACGGGACGGTAAAAAAGGTCCCCGTATCTCCGCCAGTGCAAGCGGAAGCGGAAAAGGAGGAGCGCCATGAATAAAAAAATAAAATGGATTCTCTTTGCCTTAGTGGCGCTGCTTCAGATCATCTGCCTTGTTTGGACACGGGGAGATTACCGGTCTGCTCTCATTGACGGCAGCGAGTACGAAGTGCCTGCGAATATCGGATTTCATGGAGAGTTTTATGAAAAGAACTACCTTCCCGTCCATATTCCTTTGAACGAAGCGGTTTGGAAAGGCGGACATACGCCGGAAAAAGGGGAAACGGTATACCTTTCCCTGGGAAGAGATGATAAAGGGATGATGGTCATTTCCGGCGGAAGCGATAAAAAGCCGGAAAGTGACTATATCACCGTGCGAGTGCTCTATAGTGCGGACGGGAAAGTCTATTTCAATTTCCCTGCCGACCGGATGTACATGACACCGGAGGATTTGAAGAAACTTCCCGTTGTAGAATTGTCGGAACGGGTAGAAATCAAAAATAAAGAAACGGGAAAAACGGAAACCCGTATGAAAAATGAAATTACCGCACTGATCCGCGTCAAAGACGGACGAGTGGCGATTTCCAAAATATTAGCCAACGGCGGTCCCGTGGAAAAAACTTTTACGACAATCGGCAAGAATTTATCCGTGAAATACGCGACCAGCGGAGCGGAAAAGGACGAGTATAATGAAACTAAAAGTTACAGTTCTGCCGCAAAAGAAATAAAAAATTGATTACACGATGCATATAACGGGAGGACTCTATGTATTTAATTTTAATGCGTCACGGGGAAGCAGTACCCCAGACAGAAAATATCAGTAACCGTGACCGTAAGCTGACCCGGGAGGGAAAACGGCAAGTCCGGAAAGTATCACGGATTCTTGCCCGCTTTTTAAAGGAAAAGCCGCTCCGCATTTACACCAGTCCGTTTGAAAGAACCAGGCAGACCGCTCGTATTCTTTCCGAAGAGTGTTTTGCGGAAGGTCTTCATATAACAGAGGATCTTCTCCAGGGAGATTTTCAGACGGTAGCGAATCATATTCGGACGGAGGGCGGGCCTGTCGCTCTGGTGAGTCATCACCCTTTTCTTCAATCGTATTTGCTTTCTACAGGGCAGGCGGCGATTCCATTTGAACCGGGAGCCGTGGCCGTGGTTGATTATGACTTTTATCAGAAACAGGGGCAACTGATTGCTTATTTCACTCCCCAATTAAAAAAACTGAAGAAGGATGACTGATGAAAAAATTACTGACTGTTGCAGGCTCCGATTCCTCCGGCGGCGCAGGGGTACAGGCTGATTTGAAAACCTTTGCCGCGCTCGGCACTTATGGAATGAGCTGTATCTGTGCTCTGACGGCACAAAATACGAAAGGCGTCACCATGGTGGTGAATACACCGGAAGAGATGGTGACCGCCCAGCTTCATGCGGTATATGACGATATATACCCCGATGCGGTAAAAACAGGAATGCTGAGTACGCCCGGTATTGTAAGTGCAGTGGCGGATTTTATAAAAAACCATAAAGGATCTCCTCTTGTGGTGGATCCCGTGATGGTCGCTACGACAGGGGCGGTGCTGTTGGAAGAAAAAGCGGTCGAACTTTATAAAAAAGAACTGCTTCCCGAAGCAACACTAGTGACACCCAATATCCCGGAGGCGGAATTTCTTTCGGGTATCAAGATAAAAACGGCGGAAGATATGGAAAAAGCGGCCAAGGAGCTGATGAAATACGGCTCACAAGCTGTTCTTGTCAAAGGCGGACACCGTGTCATGGAAGCATTGGATGTACTGTATGACGGAAAGCAAGTATATCGTTTCCCGGGAAAACGGATTGATACGGAAAATACCCATGGAACAGGATGTACACTTTCCGCGGCTTTGGCGGTCATGCTTGCCGAAGGAATGGAAATACCGCAAGCCGTTGAACAAGCAAAAAAATATGTAACAGGGGCGATAGAAGAGGCAAAAGACAATAAAATCGGACACGGCTATGGTCCGGTTCACCATTTCTGGTTTTACGGAAAAAACTGGGGGCATTTATGAAACATACCTTTTTTGCCTATTTGGCAAGAATGAAATATATCAAACGGTGGGGACTTATGAGAAATTCCGTCCCTGAAAATGATGCGGAACATACGCTGCAAACGGCAATGATTGCTCACGGCCTGGCTCTCATACGGGAAAATATATTCCACGAGCCCTGCGACGGAGAACATTGTGCCATGCTCGCCGTCTATCACGATGCAAGCGAAGTCTTTACAGGCGATATGCCGACACCGGTTAAGTATTTTACCGAAGACTTGAGAGACCGCTATCAGGAAATCGAGGACAAAGCAAGAGAAAGGCTTTTAGAGACACTTCCCGATGAATTAAAGAAAGCGTACCGCCCGTATATCCTTGATATGGAAAAAGATCCGCTCTGGCCTTTGGTCAAGGCGGCAGATACACTGTCCGCTTATTTGAAATGTGCAGAAGAAAAGCAGGCGGGCAACAGTGAATTTGAAGAAGCCTTCCGGACTACGGAGAATAAACTGCGGAAGATGGAGCTGAAGGAAGTGGACTGGTTTTTAGATCACTTTGCAGGCAGCTTTTTCCTTACTTTGGACGAAATGAATAAAATGTAAAAATAAAAAGCATCTCAAGCGATGCTTTTTTTGTTGCGCATAAAACCGGGCCGCTTTTGTTTCTTTTAAAAATTTTAAAAAAAGACAAATTATAAATTTTGTTCCGTATCTGATAAAAGGCAAAATTTGCTTGTAGCAACCTTAATACCCATACGGGTATAATAAAAATGAAAGGTAAGAAAATACAGAGTTACAGAGGGAAAACAGATGGAAGAGATTTATCGACGGTCACCGGAAAAATATGGCGGGACATATAGAAAAGAATCCGATAAAAACAAAACATCGATAAAATGCGGCAGAAAAGAAAGCCTGAATAAGTGGATCCATCGTGCTGCCGGTATCCTTGCTTACCGCAATGCAACGGATCCGTTGGGTTTTATCGTACAGGAAGAAGGAACAACTTTGCTCCCCCTGCCGATGACTTTCCTTTGTGACAAAATAGAAAAGAATGGTAAAAGATTATAAGAAAGCACAGAAAAAAGTATGCGTAAAAAAGCTCTGCAAATCCGTAATAGGACAGAGCTTTTTTATAATAAGAAGTAATGAAACACGGCACGGTGTATAGTTTGGGTATAGCAAAAGCCCCGGTAACGGGGCTTTTGCGGGAGATGTGTAAAATGACAATGAGTAGAAAGACCAAGGCCGGGGTCTTTCCTGATTTACGATTTTATTATATCTTTTTATATTCATATTGTCAAATTACACAAACAAATAAAATTAACAATTAAAAATGATAGGTGAAACAGGCTTTGTCCTATAAGAAATAGTGAAAGTGAAAAGACATATGAATGTAAACGCAGGGAAAATTATGGTATACTACTCACAAAGGAAAATGTATTTGCAAAAGGAGATAAATTCATATGGGACTGATGAAAGAATTTAAAGAGTTTGCGGCCCGCGGTAATGTGATGGACATGGCAGTCGGTGTTATCATCGGCGGTGCTTTCGGAAAAATAGTTTCTTCGCTTGTGGACAATGTAATCATGCCGCCGATAGGCATGTTTATGGGCGGTATAGATTTTGCAAACCTTTTTATTAATTTGAGTAAGACGCCGGCAGCGACTTTGGCGGAAGCCAAAGAACTCAATATACCTGTTATTGCGTACGGACAGTTTTTGAATACGGTGATTGATTTTCTGGTGATTGCCTTTGTGATTTTCCTCATGATCCGGCAAATGAACAGAATGTTTCCCAAACCGGCGGAAGCACCGAAGTGTGCCTGCCCGTTCTGCAAAGAAACGATTGCCGATGATGCGACACGTTGCCCGCATTGTACGGCTGTTTTGGAAGAATCTTCCAATTAAAACACAGAAGAGCATATTCTTGAAGGAGTATGCTTTTTTTGTGCAAAAAATTTTCCATTCCCATGTCAAAAGCTCGTTTTATTTCTTCTTGCCGGTTGTAAAATCATCGGAAAACGTTGACTTTTTTCATTGGAATGACTATCATTAATAGTTGTTTTCAGGATACGTTATATGCGAGCGTGGCGGAATTGGTAGACGCACAGGATTTAGGATCCTGCGCCTTGTGCATGGGGGTTCGAGTCCCTTCGCTCGCACCAGAAATAGCAGGTATATGCCTGCTTTTTTCATTTACAGAGAAAATTTTCTGTGTTACCATAGGCAATAAGTTGTGAAGGTATGTAAGAATCATTGATGAGGGAGGGATAGGTATGGCGATAAAGAAAAGAATCATCGGTGTAGTTGGAGTAGGGCATGTAGGTGCTCATGCGGCATTCAATTTGGGAATGATGGGAGTAGCCGATGAGGTACTGCTTTGTGATGTGAAAGAAAGCAAGGTTACAAGTGAAGTGCAGGATTTAAATGATGCGGTCATGTATATGCCGAATCATGTCATTTACAAAGCGTCCGGTTATGAGGGGCTGAAAGATTGTGATGTCATTATCAATGCTGTGGGAGATATCACGCTTTGCGCCTCGGGCACGAGAGATGCGGAGCTTGAAAATAGTGTGAAACAGGTGGCGGATTATGTGCCGAAGGTCATGGCGGCCGGTTTTCACGGTATTTTTGTGAGCATTACCAATCCTTGTGATGTCATTGCCCACCTGATTCAGGAGAAGAGCGGCCTTCCGAAAGGGCATGTGATGGGGACGGGTACTTTACTCGATTCGTCCCGGCTGATTCACGCCATTTCGGGACAGACGGGTCTTGATCCCCGCGGATTTACGGCGTTTATGATGGGTGAGCACGGAAATTCGCAGATTGTTCCGTGGTCACAGATTTCCTTTTACGGGAAACCGTTGTCTGAAATGGAGCATGACCCTCAATTTCAATTTGATAAAAAAGAAATTGAGGAAAGAACGATCCGGGGAGGCTGGGTTACCTATGCTGGCAAGCAATGTACCGAGTATGGAATCGCTTCGGCGGGAGCCACTTTGGTGCGGACGATTCTCCATGATGAAAAACGGATTCTTCCCTGCTCGGCACCGCTTGACGGTGAGTATGGGCAAGAAGGGATTTTCTGCGGCGTTCCCGCTGTTATTGGGGCGAACGGAGTGGAAAGGGTCATGGAATACCATTTGACGGAAGAAGAAATGAAACGTTTTACGGAATGCTGTGAAACGATTCGCGCCAATATTGCCAAAGGAAAAGCGGTTTTGGGAGAGTGACGTTGCAAGAAAAGCGGAGGTAAAAGTCCGCTTTTTGTTTTGCTGGATTTCTTTTATTTTGAGGAAATAGTTTGTGCTCCATTCGTTATTTTTAAGTGATATATCTATTGAAATAAAGAGCGGTGACCAGTACAATAATAAATATATAGGAAGATAACAAGGTGGGTTAATACATCAGGGGGATTCTCATGAGAAAAATCAACAAAGTTTTAGTAGCCAATCGAGGAGAGATCGCCATTCGTGTGTTTCGTGCATGTAATGAGTTGGGCATCAGAACGGTAGCGATTTATTCCAAGGAAGATGTGCTGTCGCTTCACCGCAACCGTGCCGATGAAGCTTATTTGGTGGGTGAAAATGACAAGCCCATTGATGCCTATCTCGATATTGAGGATATCATCCGCATTTGTAAGGAGCATCATGTCGATGCCATCCATCCGGGGTACGGATTTCTCGCGGAAAATGCAAAATTGGCAAAACGATGCGAAGAGGAAGGAATTATCTTTATCGGTCCGAGAGTAGAGCATCTGATTATGTTCGGCGATAAGGTGAATGCCCGTATCCAGGCGGAAAAAGCGGATATTCCCAGAATCCCCGGCACGAAAGGGGCGGTTCGTGATTTCTCTGAGGTCAAGGCATTTGCGGAAGAGCATGGTTTCCCCGTCATGATTAAAGCGGTCAACGGTGGCGGCGGTCGCGGCATGAGAAATGTAGACTGCATGGAAGATTTGGAAGAAGCGTACCATAGAGCGAAGTCGGAAGCGAAAATGGCTTTTGGTGATGACGAGGTGTACGTAGAAAAGTGCGTCATGAACCCGAAGCATATCGAGGTTCAGATTTTGGGCGATGAAGCGGGGAATGTGGTGCATCTCTTTGAAAGAGACTGCTCCATACAGCGCCGTCATCAAAAGGTCATAGAAATGGCGCCTGCCTGGTCTTTGCCGCAGAGCTTGCGGAATGACATCTGTGAAGCGGCTGTCAAGCTGATGAAAAATGTAGGCTATTTGAATGCGGGAACGGTAGAGTTTTTGGTTAATGAAGATGAAAAGCATTTTTATTTCATTGAAGTCAATCCCCGTGTGCAGGTGGAACATACCGTAACGGAAATGATCACCGATGTGGATATCGTCAAGACACAGATTCTGATTGCCGAAGGCTACTCTTTGGACAGTGAGGAAATAGCCATCGGATTGCAGTCTGATATCTGGTTTAAAGGCGTGTCTGTCCAGTGCCGTATCACGACGGAAGATCCGAAAAACGGGTTTATGCCGGATACGGGAAAAATTGTCGCATACCGTTCCGGCGGCGGCCCCGGCATCCGTCTTGATGCGGGGACGGCCTATACGGGAGCAGTCATTACACCGTACTATGATTCTCTCCTCGTCAAAGTGACAGCTCATGCGCTCCATCCTGCCGATGTGATTCACCGTATGCTCCGATGCCTTGATGAGTTTCGTATCAGCGGCGTGAAAACAAATATTTATTTCCTTCAAAATGTACTGCGGACAGAAGATTTTGTGCAGGGGCTTTGTGATGTTAATTACATCGACAAGCATCCGCAACTTTTGGAAGACAGCCATCTCATCAGCGACAGGGGCACCAAGCTTTTGTGCTACATCGGGGATATTATTGTGAACGGCTATGCAGGAGCGGGTCATCAGGACAAACCTGATTTTGCCGATGTACCGCAGCTTCCTTCCGATGAATCGCCGGTACCTGAAGGAACGAGGCAGCTTTTGGACAAGCTGGGACCGGAAAAATTTGCGAAATGGGTGCAGGACCAAAAAGAGGTCATGTTCATGGACACCACATATCGTGATGCCCACCAGTCACTTTTGGCTACCCGTGTGAGAACGCATGATATCATGAATGCGATCCGCTATACGGCGCGTCATGTGCCGCAGCTTTTTTCCTTTGAAAATTGGGGCGGTGCCACTTTTGATGTAGCGTACCGGTTCCTTGACGAAAGCCCTTGGGACCGTCTCCGTCAAATGAGAAAGGCGGCGCCGAATATTTTATTCCAGATGCTGACCCGCGGGGCCAATACGGTAGGCTATACGAATTATCCGGAAAATGTAGTCCGTCATTTCATTGACCGGGCGGCAGAGAACGGTGTCGATGTATTCCGTATTTTCGACTGCTTGAACCAGCTTTCCCATATGACGATTTCCATTGACGAAGTCAGGAAAAAAGGGAAACTGGCAGAGGCCTGCTTCTGCTACACCGGGGACATTATGGATCCGGCACGGCAAAAATATTCTTTAAAATATTACACAGACCTTGCGAAAGAAATGGAAAAGGCGGGGGCTAATATTATAGCCATTAAGGATATGGCGGGACTTTTGAAACCGGAAGCCGCGTATGCTTTGATTTCCGCATTAAAAGATGCTGTCGATCTGCCTGTCCATCTCCACAGCCACGAAGGCGGCGGACTGACACTCTACAGCTATGCGAAAGCAGTTGAGGCGGGAGTTGATATCGTCGATGTGGCAACAGGGGCGCTCTCCAACGGTACGAGCCAGCCTTCTATGACGGCGATGTACTATGCGCTGCAAAATCATCCGCGGCAGCCGAAACTCGACATTGACGCTCTGGAAACAATTGACCGGTACTGGCAATCTGTCCGTCCCTACTATGCAGGGGTAGACAGCAAAATGGCAAGTCCGAATACAACGCTTTTCCAGCATGAAATGCCGGGAGGGCAGTTCTCCAATCTGCGCCAGCAGGCGACAGCGGTAGGATTGGGAGACCGGTGGCCTGAAGTTTGCCGCATGTATGCGAAAGTGAATATGATGTTCGGCGATATTATTAAAGTGACGCCGTCTTCTAAAGTGGTGGGCGACATGACGCTCTTTATGGTGCAGAATGGGCTGACGGAAGAAGATATTTATGAAAAAGGACATACTTTGGACTTCCCGCGATCCGTGGTAGATTTCTTTGACGGGAAATTGGGGATTCCCTATGGCGGATTCCCTGAAAAGCTGCAAAAAATTATTCTCCGCGGAGAAAAGCCGCATTTGGAATCCCGCCCGGCAGATGTGGATTTCGAAAAAGTCAAAGAAGAAATGAAAGAGAAAAACATGCCTTTGCGGGAAGAAGATGTTTCTTCGTATTGCATTTATCCGAAAGTATTTAGCGATTATGTCGACAGATACAAAAAGTTCGGGGATCTGTCCGTCCTTGATACGCCGACTTTCTTTTTCGGCATGAAGCCGGGGGAAGAAATCCGGGTCAATATAGAAGAAGGAAAAATGCTTCTGATCCGCCTTGACGGTGTAAGCAAAGCTGATGGAGAAGGAAACCGGAAAATCGGTTTCGAGCTGAACGGGATGCCCCGGGAAATCAAAGTGCATGATAAACATGTGGCGGATACGGTCGTGACTTCCAGAAAAGCAGATAAAGATATACCGGGAGAAATCGGAGCCACATTGTCAGGCGCTGTCGTGAAACTTCTCGTTGAAAAAGGAAGTCATGTGGGAAAAGGAGAACCCGTCATCGTTACGGAAGCGATGAAAATGGAAACGACGATTACCTCCCCTGTAGACGGAATCGTCAGTGAAATTCATGTAAAACCGGGAGCGCGGATAGAATCTGGCGATCTTCTTATGGTGATTGAATGACCGGAGTAAATAACGGATTTTAAATCCGTTGTTTAAATACAAGTGAGTCAGGGTAAAAACCCGGAAAAGGAGTAAGAAATGAAAAAATATGTTTGCAAGGCATGCGGATGGGTGTATGATGAAGCTTTGGGAGATCCGGACAACGGAATTGCACCGGGAACCAAGTGGGAAGATTTACCCGATGATTTCAAATGTCCCCTTTGCGGCGTGGACAAAGATGAATTTGAAGTTTACGAAGATTAAATAAAAAGAAAACGGTCCTGTCTGAATTGGCAGGATCGTTTTTTCGTGCTTTTTTTCACTGTAGAGATGCATTCTTTCGTGTAAAAAAGATTTCGGGAATCCCGGCGGTTTGGTTTGCAAAGAAAAGAATTAAATGATAGAATAAACCGAAAGCACATTTCAATAAATAATGCAAGAGGAAAATCAATAGATAGAAAAGTTCTATATCGAATAAAAATTATTTTATAAAAGGTAAAAACTGTTTGCGCATATAAAATAATTTTATTAAAAGGCTTAGAAGAATTTATTGAAATAAGTGTTCTTGTATATTATAATAATTTTTCATGAAAGTTTTATTTTACAGTTTTGAAAATGTATAGGAAAGCAAGGTTATCCGTTATCTGACCTTGCTTTGTTTTTCCTCGTTTCCAAGTCATGAATTTTATGTGTAGAAGGAAAGGGTGAGGCGTGGAATGCCCAACAGCAAAATGTTCAGACCCGTCCGTGTAGGTAAAAAGAAAAGATATACCTACGCCAGATCTCAGGAGGTTTTGGGGATGCCCCATCTCCTCGATTTACAGACCAAGTCTTATGAATGGTTCTGTGAGGAAGGGTTAAAAGATGTGTTTGCGGATATTTCTCCGATTGAAGACAGTGCCCATAAGTGGGCGCTTCATTTCGGGGAGTACTATTTCAAGAAAGAAAAGTACAGCATTGACGAATGTAAATCCCGAGATGCTACGTATTCTGCGCCGCTGCAGGTAAAGGTACAACTCGTCAATAAAGAAACGGGAGAGATTAAAGAACACGATCTCTTCATGGGCGATTTCCCGATTATGACGAATACGGGGACATTTATCATCAACGGTGCGGAACGTGTTATCGTATCCCAGCTCGTTCGTTCGCCCGGCGTTTACTACAAGAAAGAAATTGATACGTTCGGTAAAGAAATCTATTCCGCCCAGCTGATTCCGAATCGCGGGGCCTGGATTGAGTTGGAAACGGATGCGAACGGAGTCGTTTTTGTCCGTATTGACCGGAACAGAAAAATGCCGGTTACTTATCTGGTTCGTGCTTTGGGCTTTTCTTCCAATGAAGAAATCATGGAGCTTTTCAATAACGATATCCACATCGAAGAGACATTGAAGAAAGACCAGACGACAACGACGAAAGAAGCGCTTATTGAGATTTACAAAAAGCTGCGTCCCGGTGAACCGGCTACGGAAGAGAGCGGTATCACCCTGCTCCGTAATTTCTTTTACGATCCCCGCCGGTATGATCTGGCTAAAGTGGGGCGTTACAAGTTAAATAAGAAGCTTTCCTGGGAAAACCGTCTGAAAGGACACCGAACGGAAGGACCAGTTGTGGATACGGAAACCGGGGAAGTGATTATTCAGGGCAATGCGATTATTGACGACGAAGCGATAGAAATTCTTCGCAAGAGCGGAGTCTTCAGTCGCGGTGAAATGGTGGAAGTCATGACCCAGAAAGAAGACGGCACGCCTGTCAAAGTCATTTCTTCCAGCGGTATGCATGAAGATAACTTCCGCACTTTGGACAGAGCGGACATTATTGCAACGATTGACTATTTGCTGAATATGATTCAAGGGTACGGACGGCCGGATGATATTGACCATTTAGGAAATCGCCGTGTCCGTATGGTAGGAGAACTTTTGCAAAACCAGTTCCGTATCGGGCTGTCCCGTATGGAGCGCGTTGTCCGTGAAAGAATGACAACCCAGGATCAGGATAAAATGACAGCCCAGGCGTTGGTCAATATTCGTCCTGTCGTAGCAGCCATCAAAGAGTTCTTCGGAAGCTCCCAGCTTTCCCAGTTTATGGATCAGACGAATCCTCTGGCGGAACTGACTCATAAACGCCGTCTTTCCGCATTGGGACCGGGCGGTCTTTCCAGAGAACGTGCAGGCTTTGAAGTTCGTGACGTGCATTATTCCCATTATGGGCGTATGTGTCCGGTAGAAACACCGGAAGGTCCGAATATCGGTCTGATTTCTTCCCTTTCCAACTACGGAATTGTCAATAAATACGGTCTGATTGAAACGCCGTACCGTCTTGTTGACCCGAAAACACATCGTGTTACTGATAAATGCCGGTATGTAACAGCTGATATTGAAGAAGATAAAATCATAGCACAGGCGAGTGAAGTACTGACGAAAGACGGAAAGTTTGTAGACCGTTATGTGGCGTGCCGACATGGTGCGGACGTGTTGGAAGCCCTTCCTGAAGAAGTCGATTTGATGGACGTATCGCCGAAGCAGGTGGTTTCCATCGGTACATCTTTGATTCCGTTTTTGGAACATGATGATACGAACCGTGCTCTTATGGGAGCGAACATGCAGCGTCAGGCCGTTCCCCTTCTCCGGCCGGAAGCGCCGCTTGTAGGAACAGGCATGGAATGGGTGGCCGGGCAGGACTCCGGTGTCTGCGTTCTTGCCAAAAGGTTCGGCGTGGTTACTGAGGTCACGGGGCGGACGATTACCGTTAAGGCGGATAATGGCGAATATGACAGCTATGACCTGATTAAATTTATGCGTTCCAACCAGAGTACCTGTATCAATCAGCGTCCTATCGTTTACAAAGGAGACCGGGTAGAAGCGGGTCAGACTTTGGCGGACGGCATGGCGACCGATGGCGGTGAACTGGCTTTGGGACACAATGTCCTTGTGGCCTTTGTATCCTGGGAAGGATATAACCATGAAGATGCGGTTCTGATTTCCGAGCGTCTTTGCAGTGATGATTTATATACATCTATCCATATTGAGGAGTACGAATGTGACTCAAGAGATACGAAGCTGGGTGAAGAAGAAATTACCCGACAGCTTTCCTCTGTCGGTGAAGATGCATTAAAAGATCTTGATGAAAACGGGATTATCCGCATCGGTGCCGACGTGCGGCCGGGCGATATTCTTGTCGGCAAAGTGACGCCGAAAGGAGAAACGGAACTTACGCCGGAAGAAAGACTTCTCAGAGCCATTTTCGGGGATAAAGAAAGAGAAGTGAGAGATACATCTCTGCGTGTACCTCACGGTGAATTCGGAAAAGTTGTTGATGTCAAGGTGTTTACCCGTGAAAATGGCGATGAACTTGCACCGGGCGTTAATAAATTGGTTCGTGTCTATATTGCACAGAAACGTAAAATCCGTGAAGGCGATAAAATGGCGGGCCGTCACGGAAACAAGTGCGTATGCTCTCGCATTATGCCTGTTGAAGATATGCCGTTTACGCCTGACGGACGGCCTGTCGATTTGGTTTTGAATCCTCTCGGCGTTCCGTCCCGTATGAATATCGGGCAGATTCTTGAAATCCATTTATCCTGGGCGTGCCATATGCTTGGAGAAGAAATTAAAGCGGCACAAAAAGATCCGAAGCAGGCGAAGATTCTTGAAAAAAGACTCCGCAAAGCCGGATATGACTTTGATGCTTACGGGATGCCTGAACCTACCGATTCGGGGATTCATATAGCAACTCCCGTCTTTGACGGCTGCCGTGACGAGGATTTGGCAGCGACGCTGGCGGCAGCGGGACTTCCTGTCAATGCAAAGTCTGAATTGTATGACGGCCGTACCGGTGAAAAGTTGGACGGACAGGTGACTATCGGCTGGAAATATATGCTGAAACTCCATCACCTGGTAGACGATAAAATTCATGCCCGCTCCACAGGTCCTTATTCGCTCGTGACCCAGCAGCCGCTCGGCGGTAAAGCGCAGTTCGGCGGACAGCGTTTCGGGGAAATGGAAGTATGGGCGCTGGAAGCTTATGGAGCCGCCTATACACTCCAGGAAATTTTGACGGTAAAATCCGATGACGTCATCGGACGAGTGAAAGCTTACGAGAAGATTGTCAAAGGGGAAAATATCCCGAATCCGGGAGTGCCGGAATCTTTCAAGGTTCTTATGAAAGAACTCCAGTCTATCGGACTCGACGTCAGAATTTTAAATGAAAACGATGAAGAAGTTGTATTGAAAGAATTAGACGAATCCGATTTAGAGCAGGGATTCGGCGGCGGACGTTTCCGCAAAGAAGAAGTGAAAGAAGCCATGGAAGGCGATGATGCCGTATCCGCCTCCCGGGGAGCGATGGAATCCAACATTTCCGGAGAAGGAAAAGGAACACAGCTGAATGATGTAGCTTCTTTCAATGATACCCTTGAGGCGGAAGTGACCGCTGATGAACCTGAAGATTCTTCTTTTACTGAAACCGATATTGATATGGAAACGGGTCTTGCCGATGACCCTGAAGCCTGATTCCGGAAAGGAGCGCCAATAAATTGTTAGATGTAAACGAATTTGACTCTATGAAAATAGGTATCGCTTCTCCGGAAAAGATCAAAGAATGGTCACACGGAGAAGTTACAAAACCGGAAACAATTAATTACCGCACTTTGAAAGCGGAAGCGGACGGTCTTTTCTGTGAAAGAATTTTCGGACCGACAAAAGACTGGGAATGTAAATGCGGTAAATATAAAAAGATGCGTTATAAAGGCACAGTCTGTGATAAGTGCGGTGTTGAAGTAACGAGTGCCAAAGTCCGTCGTGAAAGAATGGGACACATTGAACTGGCATGCCCGGTTTCCCATATCTGGTATTTCAAAGGGACACCGAGCCGTATAGGGTTGATTCTCGATGTATCGCCCCGCCAGTTGGAAAGAGTCCTGTATTTCGCAGCCTATATCGTTATTGATAAAGGAGATACCAACCTCCAAGACAAGCAGGTGCTGAATGAACAGGAATACCAGCAGGCCGTTCAGGAATACGGCATCGGCTCTTTTAAAGCACAGATGGGGGCCGAAGCAATCCAAAAGCTTTTGCAGAATCTGGATCTTCTTGCTTTGGAAAAACAGCTGAAAGAAGATGTGGAAAGCAGCAGTAACCAGCGGAGGGTGCGGAGCATCCGTCGTCTGGAAGAAGTGGAAGCATTCCTGCATTCCGGAAATAAACCGGAGTGGATGATCCTTACTGTGCTTCCCGTGATTCCGCCGGATCTCCGTCCGATGGTACAACTTGACGGCGGGCGTTTTGCCACCAGCGATTTAAATGATTTGTACCGCCGTGTCATCAATAGAAACAATCGTCTGAAACGTTTAATGGGCATGGGAGCCCCGGAAATTATTGTCCGCAACGAAAAACGCATGCTCCAGGAAGCTGTTGACGCTCTCATTGATAACGGCCGCCGCGGCAGAGCTGTAAGCGGACCGGGAAACAGACCTCTCAAATCCCTTTCGGATATGCTCAAGGGTAAGCAGGGACGTTTCCGTCAGAATCTCCTCGGAAAACGTGTAGACTATTCGGGCCGTTCGGTTATCGTAGTAGGGCCGGAACTGAAAATGTACCAATGCGGACTGCCTAAAGAAATGGCTATCGAATTGTTCAAGCCGTTTATCATGCATGAGCTGATTAAGCGTGAAATGGCAAGCAATTTAAAAATTGCCCGCAAAAAAGTGGATAAATTGGCACCGGAAGTTTGGGATGTCCTGAGTGATGTGATCAAAGAACATCCGGTACTTCTTAACCGTGCGCCTACATTGCACCGTCTCGGTATTCAGGCGTTTGAACCGATCCTTTGGGAAGGCCGGGCGATTAAATTACATCCGCTCGTCTGCCCCGGTTATAATGCGGACTTTGACGGCGACCAGATGGCATGCCACCTGCCTCTTTCCGTGGAAGCACAGGCGGAAGCAAGAACCCTGATGCTGTCTATCAATAATATTTTATCGACAAAAGACGGAAAACCGGTAGCTATTCCCTCCCAGGATATGATCCTCGGCGCCTACTATCTGACGATTGTCAAAGAAGATAAAGAAGCGGAAGATGCATTGGATTCATCCAAGCTCCACGCATTTACCGGCTATGATGAAGTGATGATCGCCTATGCGCTGAAGCAGGTGGATATTCATGAATTTATCAAGGTGGAAGTGCCCGGACACGGTCTTGTCGTAACGACGCCGGGACGCCTGATTTTCAACTATGCGATTCCGGAAGAACTCCGCTTCTTCTACAAGCGTGATGACGGCACCACCGGTCTCGGAATCACAATCGGCAAAAAGCAGATGGGTAAACTTGTTAACGACTGCTTCAAAAAACTGGGATTCAAAGCGACAGGCGATCTCTTGGACGCCATTAAAGCGCTCGGATTCCACTATGCGCTGATTTCGGGTATTTCCATCGGCATATACGATGTGGCGGTACCGGAAAAGAAAGACCTTATTTTATCGGAAAGCGATAAACAGGTCGAAAAAGTGAAAAAATTCTATCGCCGCGGTCTGATGACGGACGAAGAACGATATAGAAAAGTTGTTAAAATTTGGGAAAAAGCGACCAATGATGTCGGAGAAGCCATGAAGGCTTCCATGACGAAGATGAACCCGTTGACCATGATGGCGCAGTCGGGAGCCCGCGGTAATGATAACCAGATCCGCCAGCTTGCAGGTATGCGCGGTCTGATTGCCGATACATCGGGCAAAACGGTGGAACTTCCTGTTAAAGCGAACTTCCGTGAAGGACTCACCGTGCTTGACTACTTTACATCTTCCCACGGTGCCCGCAAAGGTCTTGCCGATACGGCTCTCCGTACAGCCGACTCCGGCTATCTGACCCGCCGTCTTGTTGATGTATCGCAAGATGTCATTGTCCGCGAAGAAGATTGTGATGTGCAGGTTCTGAATTTTGACAGAGAACTGAATGTAATTTCTTCACGTCCCGCCATCCGCCATCTTTACCAGGAACAAAAGGGGAAACTCATCGGCTCCATTTTGGAAGAAGATGTATTGAACCGGAAAAGCGGAGATATTCTTCTTGTCAAAGGAAAAACGCTGGATGCGGCCGATATCGCATTGATGAATAAGAATCTTGTCGACTCGGTGACAATCACCGTTCCGGGAGTGGAAGAAAGTGCGGCGGAAACGATTACCTTTGATGTAACGTCCGCAGTCAATGAATATGATGCGGCCATGAAACATCATATGACCGAACATTTCTCGGGAGCTAAGCTGGAAGAGGCGGCGCTGAACCGCAAAGGAGAAGAAATCCTCCCGCAGGGCACATGTATTGACGAAAAAACGGCGGATCAGATTTTGGAAGCCGATGTTCCTTTGATCCGTGTTCGTATGGATCGCGTAAAAGGAATTGAAGTTCGTAAGATCACGGAAATGGGAAGGCTCATTGAATCTTTGGCGGACCGGATTGCCGGCCGCTGTCCTGTAGAAGATGTGCTGCACCCTGAAACCGGAGAACTCATTGCGAAAAAGAATGAAGAAATTACGGACGACCAGGCGGCGGAAATTGAAAAACACTATGATTCTCTCCACGTCCGTTCCACATTGACCTGCTCTTCGGAACACGGCGTCTGCGCTAAATGCTACGGCCGCAATCTGGCAACGGGCCGTCATGTGGAAATCGGGGAATCCGTCGGCATTATTGCCGCCCAGTCGATCGGTGAACCGGGTACGCAGCTGACAATGCGTACATTCCATACCGGCGGCGTTGCATCGGCAGAAGATATTACACAAGGTCTGCCCCGTGTCGAAGAATTGTTTGAAGCCCGCAAACCGAAAGGCAATGCGATTATTTCCAATATCGCCGGTACAGTTGCGATAGAAGATTCACCGGAAAATGCAAATATCAAGATCATTACCGTGACGAATGAAGAAACCTCGGATACCTATAAAATTCCTTTCGGAAAGAGAATTTCCGTAGAAGAGGGAGAAGTGATCGAAGCGGGGACCCGCCTGATTGAAGGGAACATCAATCCTCACGATATACTCCGCGTCCTCGGTGTCAAAGCGACGCAGAACTACATTGTAAAAGAAGTTCAAAAAGTATATCGCTCCCAAGGCGTTGAAATCAATGATAAGCATATTGAAATTATCGTCCATCAGATGCTCCGGAAGATTAAAATTATCAATCCCGGTGATTCCGGATGGCTGCCGGGAGAAACAGTTGATGTGGTTTCTTACCGTGCGGAGAACCGCCGTCTGGAAGATGAAGGAAAAGAAACGGCGGTCGGCGAAAACTTACTCCTCGGTACGACCAAAGCGGCTCTTGCGACCGATTCCTTCCTGTCCGCAGCTTCTTTCCAGGAAACAACGAGAGTTCTTACGGAAGCGGCGATTAAAGGAAAAGAAGATCCGCTTCTCGGCTTGAAAGAAAATGTCATTATCGGCAAACTCATTCCTGCCGGAACGGGCATGGCTCGTTACCGCAAACTCTCCGTCGTTCATAAAGGAGAACCCGTTTCTTCTCCTGTGGAACAGGATTTGGGTGATGCATTGCCGTAAAGACAAATGAGTTAAAATGCTTTTAAGATTAAATCCCCTCTACCGTGAAAATCCGGTGAAGGGGATTTTTCTATGGAATTATTTTATTTGTAACATGAAACTATTAAAGGAAAATAGCAGCACCGTTTGATATCATTTTGTTTATGTGATAGCATAATGATAATTAATGGTAAATGTGTTATTACAAATTAAAGGAGATAGGAAAACGATTTGCACAAAAATAAATTCTTATTTCATTTTCTTGTAATGACGCATTTTTTGTTTGGGAAGGAGTTTTCTATGAATCGTGTCATCAGAATCGGCATTCTTGCGGCATTAAGCGCCTGCTCGCTGGTAAATATAGGGGGGGCGGAAACCTACGAGCTTGATCCTGTATTTGTTACGGCGCAGCGTGTTGAAAACCGTGATTTGGATACGCCGGCGACGGTGGAAGTTGTGGAAAGAAAAGACATCGAAGCGAGCGGGGCAGGCAGCGCATTTGAAGCTCTCCGCACTTCCTTGGGAACTTTTGCCAGTACGCAGCTGCCGAACGGCGTGGGCATGGGTTCCATGACGAGTAAAATCAATATCCGCGGTGTAGATAAGGGGACGCTGGTTCTGGTGGACGGTGTGCCGATGAATCAGGACGGGAAATATAATTTGGAAGACATCGGTGCCGATGCCATTGAGCGCGTTGAAATCGTCCGCGGCGGCGGTTCCGTACTGTACGGCTCTGAAGCTACCGGCGGCGTCATCAATATCATCACCCGTTCCCGGATACAAAACAGTGTCAAAGTATCTGCCGGCAATTATGACAAGCAGAGATATAATGTGAATATCGGGGCGGATGCATTCAACGCCTCTCTTTACTATGAACACAGAGGTCCTATTGACCGTATCACGACGACCACGACTAAGAATAAAGCGATGGGTGGAAAATTTACAGACCGCTATTATGACTATAAAAAAGGAAACGATTGGGGCATTTTCTGGAACTATGCCATCAATGACAATTTGAAGTTCAGCCATAACTATGTCAATACTAAAAATACGGCTTCCCAGATGGATTCCGATTATAAAAACAGCCCGTATCAGACAAAGAAATATGAAGATGATAACAATACCTTCCTTTTGAATTATGACGATAAGAACGGCCTGACCGCTTTCGCCTCTTACGGCACGCAGGAGAGAAATCACAATCAAATCAGCTATGACAAGAAAACGGGGGCTGTTAAAGAAGATATCGAGTACAGCTGGAGAAAAGGGCACAATACAAATCTGAATGTCCAGAAAGTATTTGAAACGAACGGAAAAGATACGTTTTTAATCGGCGCTTCGTTCCAAAGAGAAGATTTGGACGTGAGAAGCGCGGGAACAAAGAAAATGGGAAATAAACCGGCACAACCGGCGAAGACGGGCAATTATAACCGTGACATTTATTCTGTTTACGGATCTTATAAATGGAATATGACGGAACAGGACCAGATCATTTTCAATGCCCGCCAGACATTCGTACGGAATGCGGACGGCATTACGACAGAAATAAAAACCGGTGAAACCGGCCACACCGTCCAAAAAGATCAAAGTAAATTCACCCCGGAAATACAGTATATCCGGAAATTGGATAACCACTCCTCTTTCTATGCCAAAGCGGGCAAATCGTTCCGTCTGCCGGAATTGACCAAAATATTCGGCGCTTCCGCCATGCTTTCCAATGTCAATTTACAGCCGGAACACGGAAAACATTATGAAATCGGTTACAAATTGAATCAAGGCGATATTTCATGGCGCGTATCCCTTTTCCATTATGACATCAAAGACGCGATCAAGAGTTTCAGCGGTTCTCCTCTCACGGGCGATTTGGAATACAGCAATGCGGACAGTAAGAATACGGGCATTGAAGTGTCCGCTGATGTCCGGCATAGCGAATATCTGGATTACACCGTGGGTATTGCTTACGGAAACCCGAAAGAAAAGAGTTTGGACAGCAAAGGCCATGTGGGAGACTGGATTCATACCAATAACAGATGGCAGATTACATCTTCCGTCCGTTATCACAAAGACAAATGGGCAGGCGTGCTTTCTGCCAACTACCTCGGATACCGCTATAATGCCGCCGATGACGGACGGACCAAAGTAAAACCCGCGCTCTTCACCGATTTGGATATTTCTTACAAACCGGGCGAAGCGCATAAAGTATTCTTCCATATCAATAATTTACTTGACAGAGAAGACTACACAACCGTCACCGCACCGAATCCCGAAAAATTCGGCTATATCTCGCAAGGCAGAAATTTCATGCTCGGCTATGAATATAAATTCTGATTGAGCGGTAAAAACGGAAATAGAAATAAAAAAGAAATCCCTTTCAACGGACAGAATCCGGCGAAAGGGATTTTTGTGTGGAACTTGAGAAAATCAATTAATTTTTTTACAATAAAGGAAATACGATGCAAGGGAGAAAATCATGCGGTATATATGGATGGGACTTATTGGTTGGCTTTTGGCGGGGATGATGACGGTTTCTGCGGAGTCTGCTGCTGTGGAAGGATTGGGGAAATTTCCTTTCGGTTCTCGTGTGGAAGTGACGGCAGGCCCTGAATCGTCAGTGGAAAATTTTTTCTGCGGGAAAGATAGGGCAAGCCGTCAGGCGATGGTAAAGATTATTTGCAAATCGGCTGTGCCGCCGGGCGTTCATCTGTATACGGAAGAAGGAACATTTCCCTATGATTCGCTCCGCATGTACCAGCTCCGTACGGCAGATATGCAGGGCGAATATGCGGCTTTTCTTTTTGTACTGTCCGGTAAAGAACGGGAACTGTTTCCGCATCGGAACAAGAAAGTAATTTCCTTCTGGAATCAGGCATTTCATGAGGACGGAAAAAAGCCGGAATTTCTTTTCGGAATACCCCAAATCAGTCTTGCCGAGTATCAGGCGGAATGGGAACAATTTTTGCAAAAAGAAAAGATAAGGGATATAAAAGTGAAGATTTCCGATATATCTCCGTGGCACCGCTATAAAAATAAAGACGGTTCTTACCGGTGGAGTCAGGAATGCCGGCTTTTGATTTCCCGAAACGGACAAGGGGCAGTTCCTCTCTGGATAGACAGTCATTTTTATAAGGCCGGTCACGTTTATTACCTCATCACTGCAGTGGGAAGTCATATGGCGGGAAATAAGCTTGGCGGCTATGTTCTTTATGGAGCAGACGGGTTGGAAAGGGAAATGACATGATGTGGAAAAAAACAGCCGCTTGTGCTATTTTGTCGGCGCTGGTGTGGATCGGAACGGCTAATGCGTATGATGTGAAGAACGTGGCGGATGAACAATGGCCGTCCATGTTTACTTATACGGAGATAGGGGAAGAACATATGCTTCTTCTTCCGGAGGGAAATCTGTCGTATCGTTTGGGTCAGGTTTTATTGCAGCCTCCTGAAACGAAAAATGTGATGGCCGGGTATATAGTGACAGCGGAATTTCCTCCCCGTGAGGGAGAGAAAGCGGCTCCTTATTTCAAAGAGTATCTTACGGTTCATGAATGGCGGGGGCTTGTCAAAATCAATCGTCTTTTGATGAATAGCGGTTCTCCGCTCCGCATCCAAATAGAAGAGCTTATCCGGAGCGGGCATGTGCCGCTTCCTGAAGAGCTGCGTTCTTCTGCAAACATTTCTCTTGAGGAAATAGAACCGTATCACCGGTTGTCTTTTACGGAATCTTATTTATATGTCGCGGCGGGCCGGATTGTTTTTGATATGGCGGGGATGAAATTTCCTTTTTACGGACGGGTGTATTTCTTCCGCCATGATGATCATATGGACATGATGTTGCTTTTGACGCCTGATGAAGCGAAAGAGCCGTTGATTTATGTAACGGATGTTCTTGCTAAAACGGTGGCAAAGGAAATATATATGAACCGTGAGGGAGCGGAAGATTTGTCAGTGACGCTTGCCAAGTACCAAGAAAAATACCCGCCGCCTTATGAAAAAGAGCGGCAGATACGCTGAAATATATTAAAATAAAAAATCCGACATGAAACATAGAAGCATTCGTGCCGGATTTTTTATTTGGTAAGGTTATACTTTCATTTCTTCATGAGGATGAGATACGGTGTGATAGCCTTCATAAGCAAGGACAAGGGCGAGTATCACGAGGAGAGAACCGATAATCACCTGCGCATAAGGTCCCCAGCCGGCCGCGCCGCCGCTGATAATGTGGAATTGGTTCATAACGATGATGACGAGAGAAGAAATCGTGACGATGAGCATGAACGTCATGGGGAATAAGAACATCTTATTATTTTTTCCCGCATTTCCAAGCCAGGCGGCTACCGCCAAAAGACCGATAGCGGCGAGAAGCTGGTTAGCGGCACCGAATAATCCCCAGATTTTTGCAAAACCGCCCATGCCGAGAGCAATACCTAAAACAACGGTCAGAATCGTGGCAAAGTAGGGATTGACCATCAGTTTACGGAAACCGTTTTTTACATCTTTCGGATTTTCGCCCGGTTCGAGCCAAAATTCCTGGAACATAAAGCGGGCAAGACGTGTTGCCGTATCAAGGGAAGTCAGGCAGAAGGCGGAGTAAGTGAGTACCAGAAGGGTGTACATGATATTTTCCATGCCTTCCAGTCCGGGAATGGCACCGATCATGGCAGCGATACCGCCGGCAAATATATCGGTAGCTCCTTTGGTATGACCGGTTACACGGGCATAGCCGATGGCACAGAGAGTAATGATAGCCAGTACACATTCCAGAAGCATGCCGCCGTAAGCAATCGGTTTGGCATCGGATTCTTTATCCAGCTGTTTCGACGTAGTGCCGGAAGAAACGAGGGAATGGAATCCGGAAATAGCACCGCAGGCTACGGTGGTAAATAAAATCGGGAATAAGAACTGTGTACCGTTTGCATTATTGACGGTGAATCCTGCAAAGGCGGGGAATACGCTTTCATCAATTGTCGGATGTGCTCCGATAATACCGATAAATGCGACAATCAGCATCGCATAGAGCAGGAAAGAGCTCAGATAGTCACGGGGCTGGAGGAGAATCCAGACCGGTGTGACGGAAGCGATGGTGATGTAAATGCCGACAAGAAACATCCAAGTCGTGGTAGAAAAGTAGAACGGATGGTAATTCATGCCGATCGCCATGCAGGCGGCGATGGCAAGTACGCCTAAAACGGAAGAAATCACCATCGGCGTATGACGGCGGTAGACAGCAAAGCCGAAAACGATAGCCAAGAGAATGAACATGATGGAAACCATGGCGACCGACGCATTGGTGGTACTGGCGGCTACATCAAGAACACCGTCTTTATAAGTGGCGCCGAAAGTGGAAGCGACGATAGCGGCAAAAGCGGCTACCACTAAAATCAATGTCAGATAAGAGAAAATAATAAATAATTGCTTGGCTCTTTTTGACATATTGAGCGAAATGATTTCACCGATTGATTTTCCGCGGTGGCGGACGGAAGCGAAAAGCGCACCGAAATCATGGACGCCGCCGAAGAAAATACCTCCGATTAAAACCCAGAGAGTGACGGGAAGCCAGCCGAACATGGCTGCCCCGATAGGGCCTGTGATCGGACCGGCACCGGCGATGGAAGAAAAGTGATGCCCCATGAGAACCGGTGCTTTGGCAGGAACATAATCGACACCGTCCTGCATAGTATGCGCCGGCGTTTCTTTATTTCCTTCGCCCACGCCCCATTGCCGTGCGAGCCAGCCTCCGTAAAAAATGTATCCGCAAAGTAATATGACACTGCAGACACCCATAAGTACCAACGTGTTCATGTTAAGCCCCTTTCTCTGTAACTTCCTTTAATACATTTTTTAAATTCTTTTCCATGCACCGTCCTGCGGAATTAAAATAAAAAGCATTGTCCCTGATATGCAAACAGGCGGTATGTAACTCCATCCAACCATGGAAAGAGAATTTAAAGCTTTTGTAGACACGGCATTTTTCCAGTTTCTTTCTTGCCGACTCGGTAACGGAATTGCAAATAAAAACGGGAGAAATATAGGTATACATATGCCTCGGCCCGATATGTGCCATTTTTAATCCTTCTTCATGGGCATAGTTTTTACATTTTTCAAAAAGTTCATCGTTGAGATGATCCACCTTGAAAAGAAAAATAAATTCCTCCTGATTGGCTGACCAGATTTCATTCGATTTAAAAAACAAATGCTGTCCCGTCCGTTCATAATATTCACAAACCGCAGACAAGGACGCGCCGTCATGTTCAGGGAAAGGAGAAATTTTTTTAGCTTCCTGAAGAGCATTCTCATCATCAGGAACAGGACTTTCGATACCGTCAAAGCGGGTGATATTATAAAATCGCTGGTAGCTTCGCAGTAGCTGATTGACTGCATGTTCTCCCGTGTAATTCATAGAATCTCGCTTTTCAAAAAAATGATAATTGCAATAAACACATCATTGGATTACTTTAATAGATAAATTTTATTAAACCTATCATAATACGTTGTAAAAAATATTTCAAGTACCATATAATCCAAAAATTTTATAATTAACATACATCGCAATTTATATAGTATATACAAATTTAAAATAAAAATAAAAATCAGGGAGACATAAAATTCGTTTCTTTTTATAAAAAAGCGGGGCGGCCGTTTTTGGGAAGATAAAACCGCTTTGAGGAAACAGGCGCGTTGACTTTGGATTTTAAAAATGAATATTTATTTTGCGGCAGCTATTTCAATTTTATGTGGTAATATAGACATATATGATATTTCATTACACACAGGAAGAATCCGAAAGGAAGGGTGTTTGTTTTGTCAGACATAAGACGGCTTTATGTAAGAAAAAAGAAAGGCTTTCGTCAGGGAGAAGAAAGTCTCGCGGCGTCGCTTAAGGAAATTTTGGGAGACCGCATCAGGGAAGCGGCCATTTATCATCGCTATGATGTAGACGGTTTGAATGACGATGATTATGAGAAAGCGGTGGCAGCCGTTTTTTCGGAACCGCCGGTAGATACGGTGCAGGAAGAATTGCCGCAGGGAGATATGGTTATGGCGGTGGAATTTTTACCCGGCCAGTATGACCAGCGGGCGGATTCGGCGGAACAATGTCTGGCTGTCGTGACGGGACAGGACGGTGCGAAAGTCCGCTGTGCTTTGGTGTATGCATTCCAAGGAGAATTCATAGACGGGGATAAGGAAAAGATTTTAAAATTTCTTGTGAATCCCGTAGAGTCAAGAGAAGCCGCTTTGGAAGAAGCGGAAACATTGGAACTTCCTGTAGAAGAACCGAAGCCGGTTCCCGTGGTAGAGGGATTACGGGAACTTGATGAAAAAGGAAGGGACCGCCTTATCCGTGAAATGGGACTTGCCATGAGCCGTGATGATTTGGCAATGATTTGTGATTATTTCAATAAGGAAGAAAAGCGGGATCCGACAGTGACGGAAATACGGGTACTTGATACCTATTGGTCCGATCACTGCAGGCACACGACTTTTTCTACCAGACTTGAGGATATCAGTGTAGAAGAAGGAATATATACAAAACCTGTAAAAAAAGCTCTCTTCCAGTATCGGGAAGCAAGGGGTCAGGTATACGGAAAACATACGGAAAGACCGGTCACCCTGATGGATATGGCAACGGTGGCAGTGAAAGAACTCCGTAAAGCAGGAAAGCTTGAAAACCTGGATTCTTCAGAAGAAATCAATGCCTGCACAATCAAAGTGAAAATTGATACGGACCAAGGCGAAGAGGACTGGCTCCTTCTCTTTAAGAATGAAACACATAACCATCCGACGGAAATCGAACCTTTCGGCGGTGCGGCTACCTGTCTCGGCGGCTGCATCAGAGATCCGCTTTCCGGAAGAGCGTATGTCTATCAGGCGATGCGTGTTACCGGCGCGGCAGACCCGCGGGCTCCTCTTTCGGAAACTTTGCCGGGAAAATTGCCGCAAAAGAAGATTGTCACAGAAGCGGCCAAAGGTTACAGCTCTTACGGAAACCAAATCGGTCTTGCTACGGGTGAGGTCAAGGAATATTATCATCCCGGATTTTTGGCAAAGCGTATGGAAATCGGAGCTGTCGTAGCTGCCGCACCTGAAAGCCACGTCATCCGGGAAAGACCTTCTGCAGGAGATGTAGTGATTCTCGTAGGAGGAAGAACGGGCCGTGACGGTATGGGCGGTGCTACAGGTTCATCCAAAGAATTAAATACCGAATCTATCGAAACCTGCGGAGCGGAAGTCCAAAAAGGAAATCCTTTAACGGAACGGAAAATACAGTGCCTTTTCCGCAGAGGAGAAGTGACACGGCTCATTAAAAGGTGTAATGATTTCGGCGCCGGCGGTGTATCCGTTGCTGTCGGAGAATTGACTGACGGGCTTTCCATCGATTTGGACAAGGTGCCGAAGAAATACGAAGGACTTAACGGTACGGAACTTGCCATTTCCGAATCCCAGGAAAGAATGGCGGTAGTTGTCAGAAGTGAAGACGCGGACCGTTTTATTTCCTATGCCGCCGAAGAAAATTTGGAAGCGACACCGATTGCCCGTGTCAATGACAGCGGCCGTCTTGTCATGACCTGGCGGGGAAAAACCATTGTCGATATTTCAAGAGAATTCCTTGATACCAACGGGGCGGAGCAGGTCAAAAAAGCATATGTGAAAAAACCTGACGAAAAAGGATATTTCCAATCCCCGGAAATTAAAGATATAAAATCGGCGTGGATATCCGCCATGAGTGATATCCGTCATGCATCGCAGCAGGGACTTTCCGAACGGTTTGACTCCACCATCGGTGCAGGAACGGTACTTATGCCTTTCGGCGGAAAATACCAGCGGACACCTTCTGACGGTATGGTGGCAAAATTTCCCGTAAGAAAAGGGGAAACCGACAGTGCCAGTTTCATGGCTCACGGTTTTGATCCCGATATTGCGACATGGAGTCCTTTCCACGGCGCCGTTTATGCCATACTTCTTTCTCTGACCCGTCTTGTTGCCATGGGCGCAGACTGGAGAAAGTCATATCTCACGTTGCAGGAATATTTTGAAAAGCTGACGGAAAAAGACAGCTGGGGGAAACCTGTTTCTGCCGTTCTCGGTGCTTATTATATGCAGAAGGTTCTCGGAATCGGTGCCATCGGCGGAAAAGACTCGATGAGCGGAACTTTTAATGATCTCCATGTTCCGCCGTCGCTGATTTCTTTTGCCGTTGCTCCCGGCAAAGCATCGGAAGCGGTGAGCCAGGAACTGAAAAAAGAAGGAAATACTCTTGTTTTATTTGCAATGCCTAAAGATAAAGAGGGAATGCCGGATTTGGAAGTATTCAAAAAGCACGGCGATTTCTTGTATGAAGAAGTAAAAAAAGGTCATATTGCTGCCATGAAAGCGGTGGAACATGGCGGTATTGCCGTCACCGCGGCCAAAATGGCATTCGGTAATAAATTGGGTATTCAATTTGGTGAGCAGCTGCCTGTCCATGCATTTTTCAAAAATTTCTACGGCTCCGTTCTTGTAGAAACGACTCCGGAACTGGCAGAGTTGTACAGCCGTGAAGAACACACGAAAATTTTAGGAACTGTCGGCGGATCTTCCATGAAACTGGGCGGAACGGAAATCACTCTGTCCGAACTGATTCATGCCTATGAAAAACCGCTTGGCGGCATTTTCCCGCGGAGAGCGGCTACTCTTCCGGGAGAAATCCCCGCACCGGTCATAAAAACAAATCCTGCACGAGTCAATGTAAAAACAAAAGTGACTTTACCGAAAGTCTTTATTCCCGCCATGCCCGGGACAAACTGTGAAGTTGACAGTGCCAGAGCCTTTGAACGGGCAGGAGCGGAAACGGATATTTTCATTTTACGGAACAGAGATGCCGGAGAATTAAAAGAATCGGTGGAAGAAATGAGCCGCCGTATTGCTTCGGCACAAATGGTCATGTTCCCCGGCGGTTTCTCGGCAGGGGACGAACCTGACGGAAGCGGTAAATTTATCGCCGCTCTTTTCCGCAATGAAAAACTGATGAACGCCATGGAAAAACTTCTTCATGAAAGAGACGGACTGGCTCTCGGTATTTGCAACGGATTCCAGGCATTAATCAAACTCGGACTGGTTCCGTACGGGAAATTCAAACCCTTGACGGAAAAAGCACCGACCTTGACATTCAATACCATCGGACGCCATATTTCCCGCTATGTATCGACGAAAGTGATTTCTGCAAAATCTCCGTGGCTTTCACTTTGCAGCACCGATGAAATATACAGCATTCCCGTCAGTCACGGCGAAGGACGGTTTATCGCTTCAGAAGAACAGATCCGGGAATGGCTGCAAAACGGACAGGTGGCAACGATGTATACCGACGAAAAAGGAAATCCCACTTACGACAGCCGGTATAATCCGAACGGTTCTTTCTTCTCCGTGGAAGGAATCACCAGTCCCGACGGCCGGGTCCTCGGGAAAATGGGACATACGGAAAGAAACGGAAACAATATCGGAAAAAATATTTACGGAAATAAACACCAGCCTCTCTTTGAAAGCGGCGTTGCTTATTTCAAAGGTTAAACGAATTCAAAAGCATCTCCTCAGGGAGGTGCTTTTTTTATGGAGAACTTAAAAAAGTATAAAATGGAAATCGTTTGCTCCGGCTTGCCGTCATTTTATTTCTGCCTGAATATTGGTATAATAAATGAAAACGGATGCAGGAGGAGTTATATGGGATATGAACACAAAAAGGAAGGAGCACTTTCACTTCTTCCTTTTCTTATTTTTATCATTATTTACTTAGGCGCAGGCATTTATTTCCAAATGCGGGGCGTGGAAATGGCATTTTACCAATTTCCTTCCGTGACGGCCATGTTTATTGCCGTGCTTTCCGCTTTCTGGATCGGTGATGAGTCGCTTCAGGTCAAATTCGGTGTTTTTGCCCGCGGCGCAGGCAATGAAAATGTCATGACCATGCTCATGATTTATATCCTGGCCGGTGCTTTTTCCGCTGTGGCGGCGGCTATGGGCGGAAGAGATGCGACTGTCAATTTGGGAATCTCCATGATTCCTCCCGAATACCTGACGGCCGGGATATTTATTATTTCCGCTTTCATGGGAACTGCGACAGGCACATCGATGGGAACGGTGGCGGCGATTGTACCGATTGCTGCGGGTGTTGCGGCAAAAAGCGGAATTTATGAACCGCTCATGATTGGTGCTTGTGTGGGCGGTGCCATGTTCGGTGATAATCTGTCTATGATTTCCGATACGACCATTGCGGCAACGAGAACACAGGGGTGCGATTTGAAAGATAAATTCAAGCTGAATTTTATGATTGCCCTTCCTGCCGCCGTTTGTACGATTATTTTGCTGCTCGTTATAGGAAAGCCGGAAGCAGTGACGGAAATAGGTGTGCTTGATTACGAGATGGTTAAAGTATTTCCTTATATCGCCGTTCTCGGACTGGCACTTCTGGGAGCGAATGTATTCCTCGTTCTTACTATCGGTATTTTTCTTGCCGGTATCATCGGCATGACCTGCGGAAATCTGACAGTCATTACTTTTGCCCAAAATATATGGAACGGATTCACCGGTATGAGCGAAGCTTTTTTCCTCGCTCTTTTCTGCGGCGGCATTTCGGAAATGATTGCCTATTACGGCGGTATCGAATGGCTGATCGGCAAATTGCGGAAAATGATGAAAGGAAATAAATCGGCCCAGCTCGGGATAGCGACTCTCGTATCGCTTACCGATTGCGCGACGGCCAATAATACAGTGGCTATCATTATTACGGGAAGTATGGCAAAAGATATCAGCAAAGAATACAATATCGATCCGCGGAGAACCGCTTCACTTTTGGATATTTTCTCCTGCGTATTCCAGGGCATGATTCCCTACGGAGCACAACTGCTGACCGCCTCCGCACTGGCAACACAAAACGGCGCCGTGATGAATGCCATGGAAATCATCCCCCATACATGGTATTGCTGGTTTTTGGCAGCGTTCGGTATTTTATCGATTTACATTCCCTTTGCGGAAATGTTTATGAAAAAAGAAAAATAATCAGGCACAAAAAAAGCTTGTTCCGCATCCTCATTACTGATACACGGGACAGGCTTTTTATTCTGTCACAAGCTCATAAATCACTTTGATAAAGAAAATGGTAAGAACCAGAACGATGACGGGCCGTACATTCTGGGCACCGCCTTTTTCAAAATAGCGGGCTCCGAAATAATTGCCTGCCATATTAAAAAGTCCGGCTGCCAGACCTAAAGAGATAATGACCACATCATTGAATAAAAATACGGAAAGTGCCGCCAGATTTGTGGCACTGTTGATGACTTTTGTGATGCCGTTGGCAGGGAGGAGCTTTACGTGGGCTACACCGATAAGAAGCAGAATCAGAAATGTTCCCGTGCCCGGTCCGTAAAATCCGTCGTACATGCCGATGAAAAAAGCCATTGCACAGCTGAGAAAAACCGTTTTCTTAAGAGGAAACGGTTCTTTTTCCGTCATTGCTTGACCGCGGGTGACATAAAAGGCGGTTACGGGAAGAATGACGAGCATAGCGAGAAGAAAGCTGTGAGAGTCGAGAAATAAAGCAATATGTGCCCCCAAAGACGATCCGGCAAAAGCAAAAAGGATAGCCGGAAGAGCAATTTTCCAGGGAATGAGTCCGTCTTTTGCAAATTTCCCCGTAGTGAGCAGAGTGCCCATGCAGGAGCTGAGTTTGTTCGTGGCAATGGCATGATGGACCGGAAGTCCGGCAATGATATAAGCGGGAAGGGAAATGAGTCCGCCGCCGCCTGCTACCGCATCAACGAAACCTGCCAAAAAAACAAGGGGGCAAGTAATAAGATAGGTAAGAAAATCCATAATCATCCTGTCATGGTTAATATAATAGGGAAAAGCATTTATTTATTTTATCATAAGTCGGAGAAACTGCGGATGAAGAATTTTGATGACATCTATTTTCCTGCAGAAAATGATTTTCTGTTTTCACTATGAAAGGGGCAGGTGATGAGGTGATCATCGATCAAACCTGCCGCTTGGAGAAAAGAATAGATGATGACGGGGCCTGTAAATGTACAGCCCCGTTTTTTTAAATCACGGCTGACTTTGCGGGATAGGTCCGATTCGCAGGGGACGTCTTCCGGCCGCTTCCAACGGTTGATGACCGGCCGGTTCTTTGTAAAGTTCCAAAGATAGGCGGAAAAACTGCCGTATTCTTTCTGTATGGCAAGGACGGCGGCCGCATTTTTTCTGACGGACTCTATTTTTCTGCGGTTTCGTATCAGGCCGGGATTTTTAAGGTCGTCTTCTATCTGTTCGTCTGTCATAGCGGCGCATTTTTTGATATCAAAATGAAAAAATGCATCCCGGTAAGCGTTTCGTTTTTTCAGTACCGTTGCCCAGGATAATCCGGCTTGCGCACCTTCCAGAACGAGCATTTCAAAAAGATAAGAATCGTCATCGTGGGGAAGGCACCATTCCGTATCGTGGTAAATTTTGGAAAAATCATCGTGTAAAGACCAGGGACAGTATGCCATCAGAAGCTCCTTTTTTACATCAAAAATAAATTCGTTTTTATTTTATATTGTATCTGACGATTGTCAAAAATAAAAACAGATAAAATAAAAAAGCGGAAGGAAATAAAAATTCAGATATTTCCTCCCGTTCTTTTATAAAGGTTTTATGATGGTGCCGCCGCCGATCAGACGGTTCTCGTCATAGAAAACGACAGACTGTCCGCTTGTAACGGCTCTTTGGGGTTCATCAAATTGGACGGTCGCCCTGCCGTAATCATCCAAAGTGACAGTACAGTCATGGACACGAATGCCGTAGCGGATTTTTGCGCTGCAGCGGAATTGTCCGGACGGAGGCTCGCCGTCCGTGAAATCAAGGTCCCCGGCAAGAAGTCTTGTACGGAAAAGATCGTCGTTGGATCCGACAACGACTTCATTTTTCCGAGCGTTAAGAGAAATGACATAGAGCGGATGTTTAGCGGCAATGCCCAGTCCTTTACGCTGTCCGATGGTATAAAAAGGAAGTCCTTTGTGGTGCCCCAGTATTTTTCCCGTTTTTGTTACGATATTTCCCGGGCGGAAAGCATCCGGCGCATGAAGCCGCAAATAGTCGGCATAAGATTTTTCTTCCGTCAAAAAGCAAATATCCTGCGATTCCGCTTTATTATAGGTGGGCAGTCCTTTTTCTTCCGAAAGGCGGCGCGTGTCTTTTTTGAAAATGCGGCCCAGCGGGAAAATGATATGAGCCAGTTTTTCCTGTGTCAGGTGATACATCATGTAGGACTGGTCTTTTTGTAAATCCGCTCCTTTTTCCACTTGATATTTGTTTCGCTTGCGGTTATAGGTGATACGGGCATAATGGCCGGTGGCAAAATAAGGGGCGTTGAAATGTTCACGGGCGGCATCATAAAAAAGCCCGAATTTAATTTTAAAATCACAGACCATGCAGGGATTCGGGGTGATTCCGTTTTTATAGGAACGGATAAAATAGGACATGACTTCTTTTTGATACATATTCCGCATATCAATCACTTGGTGGGGAATCCCGAGAAAGTCCGCCATACGGACGGCGTCGCTCATATCCTGTCCGTCGAAAATATACATGGTCGCTCCGTGCACATCGTAGCCTGCCTCCTGCAAAAGGCGGGCCGTCAACGTGCTGTCGACACCGCCGGACATGGCAACAACCACTTTTTTCTTTTCTTCCATAAAATATCCTTTCATAAAACCATCCTACAGGGATATAATTTTCCCGATTCCAAAGCGGAGTGAAAGTCCGAAGGAATGTACTCATTATAGCAGATGAATCTATCTTTTTCGAACTAAAACCCTCTGCCGGAAAGTCAATGCTCATGGCAGAGGGTTTTGTGAATCATCCGTGCTATTCCGAAACGGAAAAGCGGTTATTTTATTTTCCCTGGAAACGGGGTTTTCTTTTTTCGAGGAAAGTGGTGATTCCTTCTTTGAAGTCCTCACTTCCGGAGCATTGTCCCAAATAAACGGCTTCCGTTTCCATAAATTTTTCAAAATCTTTATACATGCTTTCAAACATCAGCTTTTTCATATTGGCATAAGCAAGCGCAGGGCCTTTGGTGAGTTTTTTGGCAAACGCCATTGTTACGGGAAGCAGGTTTTCTTTTGTGGTGACCTCTTTGACAAGTCCGGCATAGAAGGCTTCTTCCGCGCTCACAGGACGGCCTGTGACGAACATATCGAAAGCGCGGTGGGTGCCTATCATGCGGGGCAGGAAGTAAGTGCCGCCCGTATCGGGACAAAGGCCGATTCCCACAAAAGCTTGGAGAAATTTGGCATTGTCGGCGGCAAAAATGAAATCACACCCGAAAGCGAGATTCGCACCGCCGCCGGCAGCCGCTCCTGCTACAGCGCAAATGACGATTTTTTTCATTTTTTTGATAGAAAGGACAATTTCCGATAATTTGCCGGCTAAAGGTGCCATGGATTTTTCTGAAAAGTCAGGTTCTTCACAATGGGTTTTCATGTAGCGGATATCACCGCCGCCGCAGAAAGCACGACTGGCGCCGGTGATGACAATGACGGAAACTTCGGGCGATTCTTCCGATTTCTTGAGAGCGTCTTCCAACTCCAGCGCCATATGGAGATCCAAAGCATTCAGCGTAGGTGCATAATCCAGGGTAATCGTGGCAATCCCTTCCGACACGGAAAAAGTAATCATCTCGTAATCCATAGAAGCCTCCTTGCGATAAAAATAGAAAGTTGTTTTATTTATTATAGCATTTTATCAGGGCCGTGAAGTGTGAAAAATGATTTTGCAATTCAAAATTTTACGGTATAATTGCATTGAAAGAGATACATCGCAAAAATCAATATAAAAGGCGGTAAAATGTCTGATATAAGGAAATAGGGGATTTTTCCCGGGGAGGATGACTTGGAAAAGATTTTATTTTTGATGGCGGTTGTTATTTTTGTCTGTGTAGCGTTTCAAAAGCTTTTCGGTAAAACCGGAGTGCCCGGATTATTTATCTTTATTCTTTTGGGAATGCTTTTCGGTTCTGACGGCATTTTTCAAATCCCTTTCGATAATTATTCCTTTGCCAATGAAATATGCTCGATGGCGCTTATTTTCATCATGTTTTACGGCGGCGCCGGCACGAAATGGAGTACCGCCCGGCCGGCGGCGGTGAAAGCGGTGCTGCTGTCCTCTTTGGGAACGATTCTGACGGCTTTTTTTGTAGGTCTGTTTTGCTTATACGTTCTTGATTTTTCGATGACCGAAGCATTTCTTATGGGGGCGGTCATCTGCTCCACCGATGCGGCGTCCGTCTTTTCGATTCTCCGATCCAAACAAATGAATTTGAAATACGCCACGGCACCGATGCTGGAAGTGGAAAGCGGAAGCAATGACCCCTTTTCTTACATGCTCACCGTCATTTTTCTGTCCATGATGGGCGGCGAAAATTACAGTTTCGGGCAAGTGGCGCTGATGCTCTTCGTACAGATTGCTCTCGGGCTTGCCGGCGGATTTCTGTTTGCTTTCTTTGCCCGCTGGGTGTTGACGAGATTTCGTATTTCGGAAACGGCATTGGATACCACTTTTCTCGTAGGCGTAGCATTAATGGCGTATACCGTGCCTTATCTGACAGGCGGCAACGGATACCTTTCCGTATATATCGCCGGTATTATATTGGGCAATGCAAGACTTCCGAATAAGAAAAATATCATTGATTTTTTAGGCGGTCTTACAACGTTGATGCAGATGTTTCTGTTTTTCCTGCTCGGACTTTTATCCTTTCCGTCCAAATTGCCGGAGATTGCATGGACGGCACTTTCGATTGCTCTTTTCCTGACTTTCATAGCAAGGCCGCTTGCCGTATTCGGTATTTTAAGTCCGTTTCGCGCCTCTGTCCGTCAGCAGCTGTTTGTTGCCTGGTCGGGCATGCGCGGTGCGGCGTCCATCGTTTTTGCCATCATGGCGATGACGGGAACGGCGGTGCTTTCCAATGATATTTTTCACATCGTATTTTTTATCGTTCTTTTCTCCATTCTGATTCAGGGAACGCTTTTACCGGGCGTGGCCAAAGCATTGGATATGATTGACAAAGACGGAGATGTACTTAAAACATTCAATGATTACACAGAAGAAGTACCGGTCCGTTTTTTACAGTTCACCTTGCAGAAAGGGCATGCTTGGGAAGGGAAACCTTTATCGGCCGTTACACTTCCGCCTGAATCCATTCTTACGCTGATATTGCGTAACCAACTGAAACTGATTCCCAAAGGGGACACGGTTTTGCAGGAGGGAGATGTTCTCATTTTGAGCGGACGGGAAGGAGGACAAATCAGCGGAATCCATTTGTACGAAAGAAAAATCATGAAAGACGATGAATGGGTGGGGAGGAAATTATCGGAAATTTCTCTCTCAGGCAGTCTGGTGATTTTGATTTTGCGAAAGGAACAGGTCGTGATTCCCAACGGAGAAACCGTTCTGCGGGAAAACGATCTCCTATACATGAGCGACCGGTGAAAAAGAGCAGGCAAGTCTATATTTGGCAGGATTTGGAATAAAAATCGTTTCATCGGCAGGGATGAAATTTTTATGCGGGAAAAAGGAAATCAAAAAGACGGTTTAATGATGAAGTAAATGCATACAACAGAAGTTCTATGAGAAAAATGTATTTGCTATTTTATACAAATCATGTATACTTTATGTCATACTTCCGATTTAAGGAGTATACATTATTTAAGAAAAGAGGACTTTATTCATGGAAATGGTGTTGGGATTTATCGTTCTTCTTGCCTGTCTTTTCATAGGCATCCGTCATGGGGGAATAGGACTTGCCGTTGTCAGCGGCATCGGACTCATGATTTATACATTTATATTCGGATATAAACCGGGAACACCGCCGATCGGCGTTATGCTCACTATTCTTTCCGTTGTGACCTGCGCGGGATTTCTCCAAACCTCCGGCGGGCTCACCGTCATGCTTAAGTATGCGGAAAAATTTCTCCGTAAAAATCCGAAACACATTACCGTTCTGGCGCCGGTGACAACCTGGTTCCTGACGATTCTCTGCGGAACGGGTCACGTTGTTTATACCATGTTTCCGATTATTTATGATATTTCCATCAAGCAGAATATCCGTCCCGAAAGACCGATGGCCGTGTCGTCCATAGCTTCCCAGATGGGCGTGTCCGCTTCTCCCGTATCCGTAGCGGTCGTATCTTTTGCAGGATTCATGGCGATGACGGAGCAGAGCTATTCTTTGCTGCAAATTTTATCCATTTCCATTCCCGCTACGTTTTTCGGTGTTGTTTGTGCCGCTCTTATGAGTTATAAAAGAGGCAAAGATTTGGAAAATGATCCGGCATTTCAGGAATTAATCAAAGATCCGGAACAAAAAGAGTATGTCTACGGGGATAATGAAACGTTGCTGAACCGGGAGCTTCCAAGTTCTTATTACCGGGCCACCGTGATTTTTCTGATTGGAATTATTGTGATTGCCGTGTTGGGCAATTTCCCCGATTTGCTGCCCCATTTCCCGAATGCGAAAGGAAAGATGGCAGCCCTGTCCATGACGACGGTGATCCAGATGATTATGCTCTTCGTTTCCGCTATTATTCTTCTGTTCTGCAATACGAAAGCGAAAGAAGTGGGAAACAGCCAGGTGTTCCGGGCCGGTGTAGTCGCTCTTGTTTCCATTTACGGCGTGGCATGGATGGCGGATACCTACTTTGCCAATCACATGGGGATTTTAAAAAATTTCCTCGGTACCGTTGTCACCCAGCATCCCTGGACATATGCCATTGTATTATTTTTCACATCAAAACTCGTCAATTCGCAGGGCGCTTCCGTGGCGATCGTTGTGCCGATGGCGCTCAGCGTGGGCATGGATCCCATCATGGTGATGTCTTTCATTCCCGCTTGCTACGGTTATTTCTTCCTGCCCACCTATCCGTCCGATCTGGCCTGCATCGGATTTGACCGGTCGGGAACGACGAAAATCGGTAAATTCTTATTGAATCACAGTTTCATGATGCCCGGTCTTGTGGGAATCATCTGTGCCTGCGGAATGAGTTTTATCATCGCACACGCCATTCTTTAAATCACATAACGAAAAAAATAAGAAAAACAGCTCTTTCATTTTCAGAAAAGAGCTGTTTTTTTGTGTAATTTATTTTGAATTTTATTTCAGCCATAAATTTTTGGCCGCTTCCGCCGCTTCATCAGAGGAAATATATTCCTGCTGTGCCATCAGTGTGAGAACGACAACCATCCGGCGGCTGCCCTCATCGGGGTGGAGGAGCGGGTCGTAAACGGAGGGCGCCTGGGGCAGTCCAGCGAGCATGGCGCACTGGGACAGATCCAAATCCCTGACGTCTTTACCGAAGTAAGTCTGAGCCGCCTCTTGGATACCGTACGCACCGTGCCCGAAATAAATCGTATTGAGATATAATTCGAGAATTTCATCTTTTGTGTATTTTTTTTCAAGTTGAACAGCCAGAGCCAATTCTTCCATTTTCCGGGAAAGCGTTCTGTCTTGGGAAAGAAATATGTTTTTGACTGTCTGCTGGGCAATGGTGCTTCCGCCCTCTAAGGTTTTGCCTGCCATGTAGTTGGTGACCAATGCGCGGGTGACGCTCATCAAGTCAATCGCACCGTGGTCATAAAAACGGCGGTCTTCCGTGGCAACGATAGCTTTTTTCAGCATGTCCGGAATATCCTTGGCGGCAATAAACCGTTTTCTGTCGACTTTTGCTTCCAGTGATTCTTTAAAATGGTAAATTTGGCGGATTCGTTCTACAGTAGAACCGAAATTCGCAGATTTTTTTGGTTCCGTTTCTTCTTTTGGCGTGTTTTTTTCTTCGCCGCCCGCCGCATGCCCCGTAATCCATGAACCGGCGATGTCCGTGATGTCTCCGATGATATTTTTTCCGAGAGAAACCGGATTTTTTGTATCTTCCTTTGCAGAAACGGTCGGATTTCCGAGGGTCGCCCGGCCCGTCATACCCTGGTTATATCCCCAATAAGCCGATGCGGCAAGAATCAGAATGAAGAGAAGGATTTTTTTCATTTTTTTCTCCTGGAATCTATTTTATTTCATTCTATCATACGGAGAAAAACAGATTTTCTAAAGCAGAGAAGAAAAAAGAAAAGGAAATGCATTTTACATTTTATCCCGCACAGGCGGCGGTGAATAGGGAAAACAGCAGACAATACCGATTCTTTTCGGCTATCGAAAAGAACTGTTTTGTGGTATAATTTCTTATATATCATGTGTATGAAAAGATAGAAAGCCGTCGTGACAGCCAAAGGAACCGTCACATTTTTAAGGAGATTGTATGAGCGAAAATATTCATGAAATACAAGCCGGCCATGAAGAAGAGCACGGCAGTAAAACTTACGGCGCGAAAGATATACGGGTGTTGGAAGGACTGGAGGCCGTCCGTCTCCGTCCCGGTATGTATATCGGTTCGACTTCGTCCCGAGGACTTCACCATCTGGTCTATGAAGTGGTGGACAACAGCATCGACGAAGCGCTGGCGGGATTCTGCACCCATGTGGAAATCACATTGAATGATGACGGAAGCTGTACGGTCGTCGATAACGGCCGCGGTATTCCCACAGGCATGCATGAAACGGGAAAACCGGCGATGGAAGTGGTTCTGACCGTTCTTCATGCAGGCGGTAAATTCGGCGGAGAGGGCTATGCGATTTCCGGCGGTCTTCACGGTGTCGGCATCTCCGTTGTCAATGCGCTGTCGGAATGGACAAAAGTCATCGTTCAAAGAGAGGGCCATTTCCATGAAATGAAACTGGAACGGGGCGTTGTTTGCGAACATATGCGTACTTACGGAGAAACGGAAGAAACGGGGACGTCCGTCACGTTTAAGCCGGATCCGGAAATATTTAAAGAGGGTGTCGATTTTGAATTTGACGTACTGAAAGTCCGTATGCGTGAGTTGGCGTTTTTAAATAAAGGACTCACTATTACGCTCACCGATGTCCGTGACGGCGCGACAAGACAGGAAGTATTTTCCTATGCGGGAGGGATCACCGAATTTGTCAAGTTCCTGAATGAGGGAAAAGACGTGGTCAATCAGAATGTGATTGCTTTCGAGGGAGCAAAAGATCGTGTCATTGTGGATATAGCCATGCAGTACCAGACAGGGTACAGCGAATCCATGTACAGCTTTGTCAACGACATCAATACCGTCGAAGGCGGCATGCACCTCACGGGGTTCAGAAACGCGCTGACCAGAACAGTGAATGACTATGCCCGGTCGAATAATTTACTGAAACAAAATGAAGATAATTTATCCGGTGATGACGTGAGAGAAGGATTGACTTGTGTTATTTCCGTAAAAGTGCCGAATCCGCAGTTTGAAGGGCAGACCAAAACGAAACTGGGGAACCTGGAAGTCAAAGGCGTTGTCGACAGTATTGTGGCGGAAGGACTACGGACGTATCTGGAAGAACATCCGGCGGAAGCGAAAGAAATCGTTTCCAAATCCATTATGGCGAGCCGTGCCAGAGAAGCGGCAAGAAAAGCGAGGGAGCTGACACGCCGTAAAAATGCGTTGGAAGTATCCAGCCTTCCCGGTAAATTAGCGGACTGCTCGGAAAAAGATCCGAAACTTACGGAAATTTACATCGTCGAAGGGGACTCCGCAGGTGGATCCGCCAAGACGGGACGGGATAGGAAATATCAAGCGATTCTGCCGCTCCGCGGTAAAATTCTCAATGTGGAAAAAGCAAGACTGGACAGAGTGCTGAATTCCGACTCCATACGCACCATGATTACCGCTTTCGGGACGGGTGTAGGAGAAGATTTTGATATCACAAAACTTCGGTATTACAAAATTATTATTATGACAGATGCGGACGTGGACGGTGCGCATATCCGCACACTGCTTCTGACTTTCTTCTACCGCTATATGAAACCGCTCATCACGGAAGGCCATGTTTATATTGCCCAGCCGCCGCTTTTCCAGGTGCGCAAGGGAAGACAGAAGTATTACACCTATGATGATGCGGAACAGAATAAACTCTTGGATGAAATCGGCCGTGACGGCTGTGCCATTCAGCGCTACAAAGGGCTCGGGGAAATGAATCCCGAGCAGCTTTGGGATACGACTATGAATCCCGAACAGCGCGTCATGCTCCGTGTCGAACTGACCGATGCAGTGGAAGCGGACCGGCTTTTTACCATTCTCATGGGAGATAAAGTGGAACCGCGTCGCAAATTTATAGAAGAAAATGCGGAAAAAGTAACGAATCTTGATTTATAAAAGCAAATAACAAAAGACCGCTCCTCAGGGGGGCGGTTTTTTGTTGTCCGTTTTTAAAAGGGAATCAAAAATGCACACAAAATATAAGGTTAAAAAATAAAAATGAAGGGGAAAAAGAGAATATTTCTTTGTTTTTGAAGAAAAAAGTAGAAAAAAACAGGTAAAAAAAGCAAAAATATTTGAAAAAATGGAGATTCGCTATTGGCAGCAGAGGCAAAAATGTATTACAATAGAATCAGATTGAAACGATGTAGTGAAGCCGTATGAAAAGGGGTTCCTGATGCGCTATTTCTATCCTGCCGTCTTTACAGATGACAAAGAAACGAATCTGTTTCATATGATATTTCCCGATTTGGCGGGCTGCAGTGCCGCGGCGGACACTGTGGAAGAAACATTGCGGAAAGCAAGGGAAGCTTTAGGGACTTCTCTTTGGGAGCTGGAAGAAAAGAAAATTCCGCCGCCTTCTCCATCGGAAGAGCAGGATATCCGGAGTCGTTTCCGTCATAATCAGGTCTATATGATACTTTTGGATATGGAAGAATACAGAGCATACAGGGCATACAAAGTGCAGCTTGCCGCGGAAGAAACGGAAAAATGGGCCGCTCGGGCAAGGCGGGAAAGAAAATCGATTCTTCGCCGTGTATTTGGGGCCAGATAAAAAGATCCGAAAGGGTCTTTTTTTGTGTCTGCTGCTCTTTTCGGGCAGCAGAATGAAAAATGGCGGATAAAAGTTGTATCCGTTGCGCTCAAAAAACAATGTAGTATATAATATGACCATCTTTGCTGTACACGGTATAAGAAATAATCAGGCACATAAAAATTGCCTATATAAGGAATGAGTAACGTTATGTTTGATTTTTTAAACGGAGATACTTTAATTTACCGGATACCTGCTCTTTTGATTGCTATGGCGTTGCATGAATATGCGCATGCTTATGTTTCCGACAGTCTGGGTGATCCCACGCCGGGAGAGCAGGGAAGACTCACTGCCAATCCGCTGGCTCATTTAGACCCAGTGGGGTTGGTTTTGCTTGCTCTTTGCGGATTCGGCTGGGCAAAACCGGTACAAATCAATCCGTCGTATTACAAAAATGTGAGAAGCGGAGTGATTCAAGTATCTTTTGCCGGACCGGGCATGAATTTGCTGATTTGCTTTTTGGCAGAATGTATCATGCTTGTCATGATGCACTTCGGATTTCTTTTCCCCGGACAGCCGGGCTATTATTTCCTGTATTGGATTATGCTTTATAATGTGTGGTTTGCCTTTTTTAACCTGATTCCCGTGCCGCCTCTGGACGGTTCAAAAATTTTGGAAATGCTTCTTCCCGGAAAATGGGCATGGCATTTCCATAACTTCAGTTACCGCTACAGTTTTGTCCTGCTCATGGTTCTTGTTTTCAGCGGCGCGGTCGGGGAAATTATCGGACCGCTTTCCCGGTTCTATACAGGCGTTTCCATGAAAATGATTGATTCTTTATTGAGATTTTAAATACAAAAAGCGGGTATAACATGTCACTCACATGGTTCATTTTTGAAATTCTCGGAACGGTGGCCTTTGCCGTGTCCGGTGCGGCGGTCGGTCTGGCGAAAAAGATGGACATTTTCGGCATTGCCGTGCTGTCCGTGGCGACAGCGGTGGGCGGCGGCATGATACGGGACGTCATGGCAGGCATAGTTCCGCCTTTCGCACTCCGTTCATCCATGGGAATCGCGCTTTCTTTGATGACGGCGGCGATCATCAGTATGGGAGCGAAGAAATATTTCCATCCTCTCCGGGGGAAAAAGATGATACGTGTCATCTATCAGATGTCCGACTCGTTGGGGCTTGCCGCTTTTGCCGTGACCGGCGCTTTGACGGCTATCGAAAGTTATCCGGGGTATAAATATATACTGCCCGTGATGCTTGCCCTGATTACGGCGGTAGGCGGCGGTATACTGAGAGATCTTCTGGCACAGCGTGTCCCCGTCGTCTTATATGCGGATATTTACGCCGTGGCGGCTGTTTTGGGAGGCGTTGTGATTTGTGTTCTCCGTCCCGTGACAGGCGTGGAAACGGCGTCTTGGGCGGGATTCTTTTCCGTTCTCTTTTTGCGGATCTGCGCCGTTCGTTTCGGCTGGAATCTTTACCGGCCGGGGGTATACGACAAGAAAAAAGAAACAAAAATATAAAACGAGGAGCGGAAACGCTCCTTTTTTTATGGATTTTCCGCCAACATTTATGGATAAGAAAAGATGTAAAATAAAAGAAGATTGCAAAAAGTGAATGAGTTCTATTAAAAAAGTTTGAAAAAAATAAAAGATATGATAAAATACAAACAAGTATTATCCGGCTCACTGGGATAATGCCGGACGGAACGGGAAAACAGAGGAAACACGGTCACTCTAAAAAATTCTTTCGTTCCCGATTATAACAGTGAAGTATTTTATCAAAGGAGCGAAGAACATGAAAAAAATTCTCGCAATCGCTGCCGCAGCAGCACTCACAGCAGGCGTATCCGCATACGCTGCTAACCCGTTCTCTGATGTATCCACTGACGACTGGGCTTACCAGGCAGTGGCTGATCTGTCCGACCAGGGCGTTGTGATCGGCTATCCGGACGGCACATTCAGAGGAGAAAGAAACATCACCCGTTATGAATTGGCACAGATCGTTGCCCGCATGATGGCTCGTGAAGATCAGATGAATGCAGAACAGAGAGCGATGCTCGAAAAACTGGCAGGCGAATATGCTGACGAACTGGCAAACCTCGGAGTCCGTGTATCCAAATTGGAAAAGAAAGTCGGCAACCTCTACTGGTCCGGCGATGCTCGTATGCGTTACTCTGATAAAGCTTTCGGATCTGACAGCTGGGATGGTCGTGTAAGAATTAACGTAAAGGCGCAGGCTGCAGAAAATACATTTGTAAAAGGCCGTCTTGTTGCTAACATGAACTTCAAGGATGACGCTACTTCAGAAGTACAGGCTGATCAGATTTATATCGACCACCGTTTTGGTGATGCTGCAGAAGTTCGTCTTGGCAGATATCCGCTGAAATTTGGTAACCAGGGCGGTTGGCTCTACAATGCAGGAAACGGATTTGACGGTGCAGAAGTACAATTCGGGCTCGGGAAATTCGGCGTGTCTGTAGGATTTGGTCAGTTTAACACTTCCGATTATAAAGCATATGTAACATCAGAAGATTACCTTTATGCACAAGGACATGCAAACTTTGGCGCAGTAAAACTGAACTTGGATTATATTCGTTGCACTGACGAAGATGCAGATGAAATCATGGGTGCAGGACTTGTTATCCCCGCATCAAAAGATTTCCGTATCTTTGGTGAATACTGGACCAATACTACATACATGAATGATAATGATACCGCCTGGAATGCCGGCGTAGGTTTCGGCAAAATGGATCTGAAGAAACCGGGATCCTTTGCTATTGATGTAGCTTACAATGATGTTGACCGTGGCGTTTATTTTGGCGGCACAGGCACACAGACCGACGTTCTCAAAAATCTTACCAAGAGAGGTGCCAGCAACGTTACATACTGGAACGCTTTGGCAGATGTAGCTCTCGATAAGAACCTGTATCTCCATGGTGAATATGCGTTTGATGTAGATGCAGAAGGCTTTGCTGATTCAGAAGACGCTTGGACAGTATCTGTGAACTACAAGTTCTAATCTGAGAATCACTGATTCCAATCAAAGAGACCTCTTTCGGGAGGTCTTTTTTGATACGTGAAAAAATATTTTTACAGAACCGTATTAAATACCTGCCTGTCATTCTTGAACGGTCGGAAAAAGCGGTCGGGAATACAAGAATAAAAAAGTACGGAGTAGAGTGAAGAATCTGGGCAAAGAATGTGGGTATTAAATGCATGTTCCGATACCCTATGCCGGATTCTTCGCTAAGAGTCATAGTATGTTCTTTTCTATTAATTACCATTTCGGATCTGCCCGCCGCTCAAGAATGACGGCAAAGGTGAAATGCGTTTTGCAAGTAGTATTGAATGATGGCTGTCACGAAAGGAAAGAATAAAGAATATAAGCTGTCCCCGCTTGTCGGGGAAAGCAACGGCTAAGGAAGAAAGAAATTATATTTTTATAAATTGCATTAACGCTTGCTTTCTTATGTATCTGCACTACTTTTTTCCATACTTTCTTTGTGGATCTGCGGAAAATAAATCAATACCGAGTTTTATTAGTCTTTCACTATGATGGAATGTAAATATCTGTTTGCCAAATTCTCTGAACCATCATGATTTCACAAATTTTCTCTCTTCCTGGAAAAAGCGCAATATAAAAAGCTTCCCGCAGGAAGCCCTTTATGTATACCGTTACTGATGCTTTTTCGAGCATTTGCCTTCGCCTGTGCCGGACATGACTTTCTTGAAAATTTCGTGAATTTCTTCGCTGGATTTTCCCTGTTCTTTTGCCCAAGCGGCGTGTTTCTTGGCAGATTCGTAACGCTTTCTGCCTTCTTCATCTTCCGGAATCGGAAACTTCGGATGTGCCATCACTATCCCTCCTTTCACTATTTCTTTTGTATGTCTGCCGCCTCCGCACCGGAATTTCTTTTCCGGAACCAGACCGGCGGCAATTTGAGCATTTTCCATCGCTTTTCTTGTGTGACGGAGAATGGTCTTGGCGTCTTTATAAAATGATTCTCCTGCCGGTGTCAGTACAATCCCTCTGTTGCTTCTGTAAAAAAGGGGGACGCCTACACTTTTCTCCAAAGAATTCATTTGTTTCATGATGGCGGGGGCTGATAAAGATAATTTGTCCGCCGCCTGATTGAAGCTGCCCAATTTCACTACGGACACAAAGGTATGCAATATTTCATTAATCATGGAAAGTTTCTTTCTGTAACCATTTATTTATATCTCTGTATTAACTTTTACTTAATTCGAAGTGTTAACTATTTGTTAATGCCATTATACGATATCGAGATTCCTCTGTCAACTGTTTTTTCTATTTTTTTACTTCTCAACACGGAAATTTTTTCTTTTTAAATTTCTTTTTTATTTTAAGTTACGCTGTTCACTTTTCTCAATACATTCTTATTTTTGGATAAGCATATTATTGTATGTATTTCGTAATATGGTATAATACATTTAAACAATGAAATGAACGGAAACTTACGTTTTGCTGATATATGAGGAGATTGAAGATGAAACCTAAGTTAACTTTGCTTTTGCCAAATAGAATCCGGAAGACATGAATAGATATATTTTTTCTATTTCATGTCTTTTTTGCATGTTTGGAGGGATTTTGTGAGTAAAAAACAAATTTTGATGAGGCTGGGACAAATGGTGCTTGTTCTTCTCGGCATCAGTTTCATTACTTTTTGTCTGGTCATGCTCGCACCGGGCGATCCGGTCCGCCAGATGATCGCCGGAAATGAGGATATTGTTGTCAGCCAGATAGAAATTGATGCGCTCCGCCATGAACTGGGACTGGATAAGCCTTTTATTTTCCAGTATCTCGATTGGCTCGGGAGAGTTCTGCAAGGGAATTTCGGTTTTTCTTTCATGATGAAAAAGCCGGTTTTGGAAGCGTTGATGGATGCACTTCCCGCCACTTTGATACTGGCTGTCGCCTCTTCCGTATTTATGCTTGTATTTTCCATTCCTTTGGGCATTTATACGGCGGTCAAGCAAAATACTTGGTTTGACTATATCGTCCGGTGGTTCACTTTTGCCGGCGTGTCCGTTCCGAATTTCTGGATGGGTCTCATGCTTCTTTGGGTTTTTGCTTTAAAGATGAATATTTTCCCGATTATCGGCGGTTCTATTTCTATCGAAAACTTGATTCTCCCTATGACGACGCTGGGTATCGTTATGACTTCCAAATATACCCGGCAGGTGCGTGCCGCCGTTTTGGAAGAGTTTCACCAGGACTATGTCATGGGCGCCAGGGCGCGAGGGTTTTCCGAATCTCATATTCTTTGGAAAGAGGTTCTTCCCAATGCCATGCTCCCGTTGGTTACACTTCTGGGTCTTGCTTTCGGTTCTCTTTTGGGCGGCGTGGCTGTCGTTGAAATCGTGTTTTCCTGGCCGGGTCTCGGTTACATGGTGGTCGAAGCGATTACTTACCGCGATTTTCAGACTGTGCAGGCCATCGTTCTCTGGATCGCATTTATGTATATGGTCATCAATCTGGCGGTTGATATTTCTTATAACCGTCTGGATCCCCGTCTCCGAAAGGCAGGTAAATAAGTATGGAAAACTTGATCAGAGGATTTAAAGAAAATAAAGCGTTCCGTATCAGTTCCTGTCTTGTCTTTCTTTTGCTTGCCGTAACGCTTTTGGCTCCGGTGATTGCGCCTTATGATCCTTTAGAAGCCATCATGAGAAATGCCAATGCCGCACCTTCTGCAGAGCATCTTTTCGGAACGGATAAACTTGGGCGGGATGTATTGTCTCGTATCCTCTACGGTGCAAGCTATTCACTCTCCAGTGTCGTCGGTCTTGTCGCTCTTATCTTTGTAGTAGGCACGACTCTCGGCGTTATTGCCGGTTATTCCGGCGGCATCGTCGATACCGTCATTATGCGTATCGCCGATATGATGATTTCTTTTCCCGGTGTCATTCTCGCCATCGCCATCGCCGGCATTCTGGGCGGAAGTCTTTTCAATGCCATGGTCGCTCTTCTCTGTGTCACTTGGACAAAATATGCCCGTCTTGCCCGGAGCATGGTTTTGAAAATCAAGAAGCATGACTTTGTGAGTGCCGCCGTCGTGAGCGGCGGTTCTCCCGTGCATATTCTTTGGGTTCATATTCTTCCGAATATTTTACCGCTTATGATTATCACTGCTGCTGCCGATATTGGCGCCATGATGATGGAGCTTGCGGGACTTTCTTTCCTCGGCTTCGGAAGCCAGCCGCCTGCTCCCGAATGGGGTCTTATGCTGAATGAAGGCCGACAGCAGCTGCAGACGGCTCCATGGCTGATGTTTTTCCCGGGGCTTGCTATTTTTATCACCGTCGTGGTTTTCAATCTGTGGGGTGATTCGCTCCGGGATGTGCTTGACCCTCGTCAGGATTAGCATGCACTCGTTGCAATACCGGATATTGCATGAGATATAGTGGGATTTTATAATTTCACTGCCAAAATTTATTCTTTGAGTTCTTTTTTTTAGAAAGGAAGGATGTTTCTGATGAAATCTATTTACAAGAAAGGCGCGCTTCTTGCTGCCGCCGCTCTCATGACCGTTTCTTTTGCCGGCTGCGGCGGAAGCGGCAGCGGTTCTTCAAAAGGTCCGAAAGACACTTTGACCGTCGGTATTACCAACTTTGCCGACAGTCTGGAACCGACGGATAACTATTTCGGCTGGCAGGTTATGCGTTACGGCGTCGGTGAATGTCTGGTTCATTTCGACAGTAAGATGAATGCCGAACCGTGGCTGGCGGAAAGTTGGAAAGTATCTCCCGATAAATTATCGTGGACTTTTAAAATCAAAGACGTCAAATTCTCAAACGGTGAGAAATTGACGGGGGACGCTGTCAAGAAATCCATTGAGCGTACGTTCGCCAAATCGGCCCGTGCCAAAGCCATGTTTGAATTGGATCACATCACCGCCGACGGACAAAACGTAACGGTTTACACAAAGAAACCGATCGCTACACTGCCGGGTATTCTGGGCGATCCGCTTTTCATCATCGTTGATACCGCCTCGGAAGGAAAAGTGGACTTTGCTAAACAGGGCCCCATCGGAACCGGTCCTTATGTCGTCAAATCTTTCTCCAAAGCCAAATGTGAACTGGACGCCAATCCGAATTATTATGAAAAAGTACCGTTCAAGCACCTTGTCGTCAATACCATTGATGATCCGAATACCCGTGCGATGGCTCTCCAGAAAGGGGAAATTGATATTGCCGTCAATGTCGCATCCGGCGATCTCGCTTTATTCCAGGATAAGAATAAGTTCAATATCAGTTCCATTTCCTCTATCCGTGACGTACTCGCCCGTATGAATGTGGCAAACGGACGTATTTTGCAGGATAAGAAGGTACGGCAGGCTCTTATCCGTTCTCTTGATCGTGAGACCTATGCCAATGTTCTCCTGAAAGGCACTTTTACCGCCGGCGGACCTATGCTTCCTCCTTCGCTTGACTTCGGTTTCGATGCGCTGATGAAATCCTATCCGGACAACCGTGATCCGGACAGCGCTAAGAAACTGCTGGAAGAAGCGGGCTGGAAGGATACGGACGGTGACGGCTATGTAGATAAAGACGGAAAGAATCTCGAGCTGGACTTCATTTTCTATTCCGGCCGCGCCGAACTTCCTCTCTATGCAGAAGCCACACAGGCGGATGCCAAGAAAGTGGGAATCAAAATTAACCTGAAGAACGTCGATTATAATGTTCTCGACAACATCGGCATCAACGGGGAATACGATCTCCTGATTTCCAATATTCTGACTGAAGCGGCCGGCGATCCGGAAGTTTTCATGAACGGGTACTGGAAGACAAATAGCAACGGAAGCAATCCGCAAAACGGTTCCGGCTACAGCAATCCCGAATATGATGCGCTGTCCGACCAGCTTGCGTCCGAATTTGATCCGGCAAAACGAAGAGATATCATTATCAAAATGCAGAAACTCCTGCAGGATGATGCCGCTATTCTGATTTTCGGCTATCCGCAGACCAATATGGTAAGCAATAAATCGGTAGAAAATGCAAATATTTATCCTTGCGATTACTACTGGGTCACCAAGGATATTACTCCTGCGAAATAATTGACTTTGACGCCGCTTTCTTACCAGACAGCGCTTGTCATTCCATTCTCCCGAAAGGGGGATGGAAATGTACGACAGTCCCCCGCATAGCAGGGACTGTGGCAGATTTCTATTTCCCTTTCTATTTTTTAAGGAGATTTCATATGCTCTTAGAAGTTAAAGATTTAGGAATTGCCTATGGAAATCAGGAACCGGTCGTCCGTCATGTGTCTTTTGACTTGGACGCAGGAGAGGTCCTGGCCATCGTCGGCGAATCCGGTTCGGGAAAAACCACGGTCATACGCGCCATACAACATGTGCTTCCCGGTGACGGTCATATAGCGGAAGGACAGATTATTTTCAACGGAGAAGATACACAAAAACAGTCCCCCGAAATGCATAGAAGTCTTTGCGGCACCGATGTATCCATGATTTTCCAGGACAGCGGCGCGATGATGAATCCGATCCGGACTATAGGTACACAATACAGTGAATTTCTTGCCGTTCACGGTCTGACTGACCCGGAAAAAGCACATGATCGCATGATTTCCATGCTTGAAATGGTGCGTCTCCCCGATCCTGAGCAGATTCTGAAAAGTTATATCCACGAATTATCCGGCGGCATGCGGCAGCGTGTAGGCATAGCCATGGCTATGTCATTCAGTCCTAAACTGATTCTTGCCGATGAACCGACTTCCGCTCTGGATGTGACCACACAGGCGGCCATTGTAAAAGAAATGATGGAAATGCGTGAAAAATTTAACACTGCCATCATTCTTGTGACGCACAATATGGGGGTCGCCGCTTATATGGCTGATCGTATTCTCGTCATGAAAGACGGTCTTGTTGTGGAATACGGAAAAACGGAAGATGTCATTTATAAACCGAAAACGGACTACGTAAAAATGCTTCTCGCTGCTGTTCCAAGTCTGAAAAGGGGGATCACCGCATGACCGGAGGAGAAGAAATACTTCATATCGACCGCATCACCAAAAAATTTGATTTAGGTGGCGGCAAAACACTCACCGCCTGTGATGAAGTGGAAATTATTGTCCATAAAGGAGAAACGGTGGGAATTATCGGAGAGTCCGGCTCCGGTAAATCCACTGTGGCTAAAATGGTGACTTTTCTTTATTCCGTCACTTCCGGCCGCATTCTGTTTCACGGAAAAGACATCACCGGGCTTAGCGGCGATGAAAAACGGGAGCATCACAAACATATTCAAATGATCTTCCAGGATCCGTCCACCGCCTTTAATCCGAAAATGCGTGTCCGTGATATTATTTGCGAACCTTTAAAGAATTTCGGTCTTATTACGTCTGATCAAGTGGATGCGAAAGCCAGAGAAATGCTGTGCAAGGTCGAACTTCCGGAAGAATTTTCCGACCGCTATGCCAATCATATGTCCGGCGGACAGCGCCAGCGAATCGCCATTGCCCGCGCGCTCGTACTTGAACCGGAAATTATTATTTGCGATGAAGCGACATCCGCCCTTGATATGTCTGTACAAAAAACAATTATCGAATTACTGGACAGACTTCAGAAAAAAACAAATGTGGCATACCTTTTTATTTGTCACGATCTGGCTCTTGCCAACATGTTCTGCGATAAAATCATCGTCATGCAAAAAGGAAAAGTGGTAGAAACCATCCGGGATTTAACGAAAACAAAGCATCCTTATTCCAAAAAACTTCTGGCCTCCATTTTCACTCTGGAAGAAAGAAAGAATAAAGTGTTGCCCGATGAATTATTTTCTTGATTTCCTCAATAAAAACACTATATCTATTGATATCCAAAATAAAAAAGTCCTTCTCCTTTCGCAAGGAAAAAGGACTTCCACCAAAAAAACGCCCCTCAAGGAGCGTTTTCTTTTTAGTCAACAAGTTCAATCAGTGCCTGCGGTGCATTATCACCAAGACGGGCATCAAGTTTCAGAACACGGGTGTAGCCGCCATTACGTTCTGTATATTTCTTTCCGATTTCATCAAACAGTTTTTTTGTCACTGCCTTGTCCATGATGAATGCTTCCGCTTGACGGCGGGCATGAAGATCTCCTCTCTTTGCAAGAGAAATCATCTTGTCTGCCACGTGGCGGAGTTCTTTTGCTTTGCTTTCAGTCGTGGTAATGCGACCATACTGGAAAAGAGATGTAACAAGACTGCGGAGCAATGCTTTCCGCGCGCCGCTGACTCTTCTCAATCTACTACGTGCCATGTGTTTCCTCCTAAATTACCTGTTTCCAAGGTTAATCTTTCATATGAATGCCGAGATTTTTAAATGCGGCGAGTTTTTCGATAATTTCATCAATTGATTTCTTACCGAGATTCCGCACACGTCCAAGTTCATCTACCGATTTTTCCACCAATTGATCAAGCGTATTGATATCCGCTCTCTTCAAGCAGTTGAATGCCCGGACAGATAATTCCAACTCTTCAATCGGAACGCTTGAAAGATCAATATCACTTGTTTCGTCATTGAAATCATGATCTCCGCCCATCATGCCGTCCATATTCTTTGTATCCGGAATAGGACCGGTTGCCAAGGGCCGGAATGTTTCAAAGCAGTTGATAAGAATCGTTGCCGCTGTAGCCACCGCATCATTCGCTTTAATGGATCCGTCGGTTTCCAACTCTAAAGTCAGTTTATCGTAGTCCATTTCATTTCCTACTCGGGTATCGCTGACTTCATAGTTACATTTCAGAATGGGAGAATAAATAGAGTCTATCGGAATCACGCCGATCGGGTCATCTTCCTGTTTATTCTTTGTGAACGGCACATATCCATGCCCTCTGTCTATCGTCATTTCCATTCCGAGATGAGCATTGACATCCAGTGTGCAAAGTTCTAATTCTCCATTCAGTATATCAATCTCCGGCGGAACTTGAATGTCCCCTGCCCGGAGAATGCCTTCTTTATTTATATCGACCCGGACAGTCAACGGAAATTCCGCTTCTTCATAAGCAATAAAGCGGATTTTCTTTAAGTTGAGAATCATGTCCGTTACATCTTCTCTGACGCCGTCAATTGTAGAAAATTCATGAAGTACGCCGTCAATTTTGATGGATGTAATTGCTACACCGTCTAAAGATGAAAGCAACACGCGTCTTAAACTGTTTCCCAAAGTGATACCGTAGCCGCGTTCAAGAGGGCTGCATTCAAATACCCCGGAACGGCCGTCTTCACTCATTTTCACAGTTTTTATTGTGAAGCTTGTATTTTCGTTCATCCAATCCTCCTTCTGCGCCATAGGCGCTAATATATTACGCAAGGGAAAAAGGAGTAAAACCGACTTTACTTTTTATATAAAGTCAAGTCCGTATGTCCTTAATTATACTCTTCTGCGTTTCGGAGGACGGCAACCGTTATGAGGAATCGGGGTTACATCCTTAATGCTGCTGACTTCAATACCTGCCGCCTGCAAAGCACGAATAGCCGCTTCACGGCCTGCTCCCGGTCCTTTGACGAATACGTCGGCAGAACGCATACCCTGATCCATAGCTGCCTTAGCCGCTTGTTCCGCTGCCATCTGTGCTGCAAACGGAGTACTCTTTCGGGAACCTTTAAATCCAAGTCCGCCGGCAGAGGCCCAAGCGATGGTATTTCCGTTGGAGTCAGTAATCGTTACGATCGTATTGTTGAACGTGGAACGAATATGAGCTGCACCGGATTCTACATGTTTCTTTTCTTTTCTTTTTGATTTGCTGTTTACCGTAGCCATTTTATCCCTCCTTCAACATTATTTCTTTGTTGCAGTCTTCTTGCCTGCAATCGTTTTCTTCGGTCCTTTACGGGTACGTGCATTTGTTTTTGTACGCTGTCCGCGTGTCGGAAGTCCGTCTCTGTGACGACGACCTCTGTAGGAACCGATTTCCACCAAACGTTTAATGTTGAGAGATTCTTCTCTGCGCAGATCACCTTCTACTTTGTAATCTGCCAGTGCATTACGGATATTGGCAATATCGTCTTCCGTCAAATCTCTAACGCGAACATCCGGATTGACTCCGGTCTTGTTCAGAATTTCTCTGGAAAGAGTAAGGCCTATTCCAAAAATGTAAGTTAAGCCGATCTCAACGCGCTTATCTCTTGGTAAGTCTACACCAGCTATACGTGCCATCTACTCTTATACCTCCTTTTTAATTAACCTTGTCTTTGCTTATGTTTTGGATTTTCACAAATAACCATAACACGGCCTTTGCGTTTGATAACTTTACATTTGTCACACATCTTCTTGACGGACGGTCTGACTTTCATCTGGATTCCTCCTTGCTTATTTGTAACGATAGGTAATTCTGCCGTGCTCCAAATCGTAAGGTGTAAGCTCTACGGTTACTTTATCCCCGGGCAGGATACGGATGAAATTCATACGCATTTTGCCGGAAATTGTCGCCAATACGATATGGCCTCCATTTTCCAGTTTTACACGGAACATGGCATTGGGAAGTTTTTCTACAACCTTGCCTTCCACTTCAATAACGTCTGCCTTGCTCATTCGAGCCTCCTTTGGCCTTATTATACACTGCCCGCGGTAGCAGTAATGCGTCCTAATCACGCAATGTCAGAATTTTCGGACCGGTTCCTGTAATAACCAGGGTATGTTCACAGTGACAAGCGGGAAGCCCGTCTGCTATCACCACAGTCCAGCCATCCCGAAGCGTAATCGTATTCGCTTTTCCCATGGTAACCATCGGTTCAATGCAAATAACCATACCCTCTTCCAGTCGTGGACCATGCCCCGGCGTTCCATAATTAGGAATTTCCGGATCTTCATGCATATCCGTACCGATACCGTGACCCACATAATCCCGGAGCACATCATACCCGTAGGGCCTTACATAGGACTCTACAGCATGACCGATATCTCCTACAGTATTTCCCGGAACAGCTTGCTTGATTCCGGCAAAAAGCGCCTCTTCTGTCACCTTAAGAAGCTGCGCATTTTTTTTATTAATATGTCCAACGGGAACTGTAATACAGGAATCACCCATATAACCATTTAATTCTACCACAAGATCAAGAGAAATAATATCCCCTTTTTTCAAAATCTTCCGTGGTGAAGGAATCCCATGGACCACTACATCGTTGACAGAGGTGCAAATACTTGCCGGAAACCCTTCATATCCTTTGCAGGCGGGAGTTCCTCCTCCGTCACGAATAAATTTTTCCGCCATCTCATCCAGTTCACCGGTACTGATTCCCGGCACGACCGCTTTTTCAAGCATAGAAAGTGTATCTGCCGTCAATTTCCCGGCCGCCGCAATTTTTTCTATTTCGCCGGATGTATAAATGGTAATCATTCGGAAACCTTTTTCAGGACAGTCTGTATGTCTTCATAGACTTTTTCCATAGGCTGATCGCCGTTAATTTCATGAAAACAACCGCTTGCCTTGTAATAATCAATCAAGGGTTTTGTTGACTTTTCATAAACGGCAAGTCTTTCACCTACAGTCGCTTCATTATCATCCGCACGCTGATACAACTCGCCGCTGCAGTTATCACATACATGATCCTGCTTAGGCGGACGGAAATCTTTATGGAAAGAAGCTCCGCAAAATTTGCAGACAAGTCTGCCGCTAATTCTCTTAACCAGACCTTCGGAATCGGCTTTTATTCCAAGAACTGCGGTCAAAGTAATTCCGAGTTCATGGAGAATGGCATCAAGAGCGGCCGCTTGTGCAGTCGTTCTGGGAAATCCGTCAAGAATCCATCCTTTCCGGCAGTCATCCTGCCCAAGTCTTTCCTTGACGATTCCTACAGTAACACTGTCGGGAACAAGCGCTCCCTTATCCATATAACTTTTGGCTTCTTTTCCGAGAGCGGTTCCGGATTTGATAGCGGCGCGAAACATATCGCCTGTCGAAATCTGGGGAATGCCATACTCACGAATGAGTTTCTCCGCCTGTGTGCCTTTGCCTGCACCGGGAGGTCCCATTAATAAAATATACATAACCCTGCTCCTTATTTAATGAAGCCCTGATAGTTTCTTGTCACCATCAGAGATTGTGCCTGTCTCATCGTATCCAACGCTACACCGACAACAATCAGTAATGATGTGCCGCCGAAATAAACACCCTGGATACCGGTAATATTTCCGATAAAATTCGGAAGAATCGCAATGAAAGCCAGGAAGATGGCCCCCGCCAAAGTGATGCGGCTCATTACCTTATCAATATAAATCATTGTCGGTTCTCCCGGACGTATACCGGGAATGAAACCGCCATATTTTTTCATATTTTCTGCTAATTCTTTAATATTCAGTGAAATGGCGGTGTAAAAATAAGTGAAGATAAAAATCAGAATCCCGTAGCAGATGGTATTCGGCCATGAACCCCAGGCAAAGAAATTACCGATTGCCTGCACCCATCCTATATGTACAAATTGTGCCAAAGTGACAGGGAGCATAAGAATTGACGATGCAAAGATGATCGGAATGACGCCTGCCTGATTCACTTTAAGCGGTAAAAAGGTAGAGTGTCCTCCATACATTTTACGGCCGATGACACGTTTTGCGTATTGGATGGAAACTCTGCGCTGTCCCTCATTGACTTCAATGACCATAACGATCATGGCAAGAGCAATGACCACAAACAGTACCAATTGGAACGGGCTGATTGTTCCTACTTTTAAATAATCAATAACAGTGGAAATCGCTTCCGGAAAACGGGCTACGATACCGCAGAAAATGATTAAGGAAATCCCGTTTCCGATGCCATGCTCCGTAATCTGCTCCCCAATCCACATCAAAAGGCAGGTGCCCGCAGTAAGAACGGTAATAACAAACACGAAGTACATCCAACTGTTGTCCACCAATGCATGATTGATACGGAGAGCATAGGTCATACCGAAAGCTTGTACAAGAGCCAGGAAAATCGTAAAGTATCTTGTTACTTTCTGTATTTTCTTATACCCTTCCTGTCCGTCTTTCCGCCATTCTTCCAGCGTCGGAACGACAGCGGTCAGGAGCTGCATGATAATGGATGAGTTGATGTATGGCGTGATACTCATCGCAAATAGTGAGAATTTACTCAAAGCACCGCCGGAAAACAAATCAAGAAATCCGAAAAGGTTTCCTGAGGAGAACAGGCTCTCCAGAATGGACGTATCCACTCCGGGAACCGGAATATGTACTCCCAAGCGGAATATGAAAAACATCATCAATGTAAATATGATTCGGTCTTTCAATTCCTTATTGGCAGCAAAATTGGCAAGAGCTGACCCCATATCAGATCACCTCTACTTTTCCACCTGCTGCTTCGATTTTCTGCTGTGCAGATTTTGTGAATCCCTGTGCTCTTACTTCAAGAGCTTTGGTCAGTTCACCGTTTCCGAGAACACGTACACCGTCAAGAACGTTTTTAAGAATACCGGCTTCAATCAGTGCCACCGGATCTACAACAGCTTTATCATCGAAGCAATTCAGCTGTTCTACGTTAACCTCGGCATACTGCTTAGCGAAAATATTTTTAAATCCGCGTTTAGGGAGACGACGATAAAGAGGCATCTGACCGCCTTCAAATCCCGGACGTACTCCGCCTCCGGTTCTTGCATTTTGTCCTTTAGCTCCGCGAGTGGATTGTTTACCCATTCCGGAACCGATACCGCGACCTACACGGCGGCGAACTCTTCTGGAGCCTTCCGCAGGTTTCAGTTCATGCAGTTTCATTCGTACACCTCCTTATATTATTCTGCTTCCTTGCATTCAACCAGATGACGAACAGCATGAACCATTCCTTGAATCTGGGGTGTGAGTTCTTTAACTACAGAGGAATTGGTTTTTTTCAAACCAAGAGCTTTAACTGTAGCAATGTGAGCGGGTTTGGATCCGATCACACTCTTTTTCAGTGTAATAATAACCTTCATGATCCCTCTCCTCTTAGTTATAAATTTCATCAACCGTTTTGCCGCGAAGTGCAGCTACAGTCTGAACATTTTCCAACTTAGCGAGTCCGTCCAGGGTTGCCTTTACCATATTAATAGGATTGGAAGATCCGAGGGATTTCGTCAATACATTGCGGATTCCTACGAGGGAAAGAACCGCACGAACCGGACCTCCGGCAATAACACCGGTACCTTCAGCAGCGGGCTTCATAAGAACCTTGCCCGCTCCGTAAATCCCTAAAGATTCATGCGGAACGGTACCATTTTTAAGCGAAACGCTGATCATATCTTTCTTAGCAGCTTCTACACCTTTGCGGATAGCTTCCGGCACTTCGGCAGCTTTGCCGATACCTGCACCGACTCTGCCTTTTCCGTCACCGACTACTACCAATGCAGCAAAGGAAAAACGACGGCCGCCTTTTACGACTTTAGCAACGCGGTTAATGAAAACGACGTTTTCCTGTAAGTCGGATTCCTGTTTTTCAAATCTTGGCATGTGTTTTCTCCTTTACCTTAAAATTTCAAGCCGGCTTCACGGGCACCTTCCGCCAGAGCTTTTACTCTGCCGTGATAGATGCAACCCCCGCGATCAAATACTACGGTTTCAATCCCTTTTTCAAGGGCTCTTTTGGCTACCAGTTCACCGACCGCTTTAGCAGCTTCCACATTGCCGCCATAGGAGAATTGAGCCTTGATCTCTTTATCTAAGCTGTTAGCCGAAACAAGAGTCGTACCGGCTACGTCATCAATGACTTGGGCATAGATATTGCTCAGGGAACGGAATACGTTCAGGCGGGGACGATCGGCAGTACCGGAAATCTTCTGACGAAGACGCAGGTGGCGGCGGATAACAGCTTTTCTGTTTGCATTTGTGCGCATATAATTCTACCTCCTGTCTTACTTCGTTGCGCCGGTCTTACCGGCTTTACGACGAACATATTCTCCGGCGTAACGTATTCCCTTGCCTTTATATGGCTCAGGTTTACGCCATCCACGGATTTCAGAAGCAACCTGTCCGACTAAATCTTTATCAATACCGGAAACCACGATATTGACAGCAGACGGAGTGCTGAATGAAATACCTTCCGGCGGGGTAATAATAACCGGATGAGAGAAACCGAGCGCAAGTTTCAGATTTTGTCCCTGCATCTGGGCATTATAACCGACACCCTGGATTTCCAATTTCTTTTCAAATCCTTCTGTAACGCCGACTACCATATTATTAATGAGAGTACGGTTCAAACCGTGAAGGGAACGGCTTTTAATTTCATCATCCGGACGGGAAACGATTACATGACCGTCTTCCAACTTAACATCAATTTCCGGATTGACTGTATGGCTTAATGTACCTTTAGGACCTTTTACGGTGACCGTATGTCCGTCAATTTTGACTTCCACACCGGCCGGGACCGCAATCGGTTTTTTGCCAATTCTTGACATATTATACCTCCAACGGATTACCAGACATATGCAAGGACTTCGCCGCCAAGACCGTCTTTGCGAGCAGCCTTGTCTGTTTTAACGCCCTTGGATGTGGAAATAATTGCAATACCAAGTCCGCCCAACACCTTCGGTAATTCTTCCTTGTTGGCATAAACGCGCAGACCCGGTTTAGAAATTCTTTTCAGACCTTTGATGACCTTTTCACGGTTTGCACCATATTTTAAACCTACACGCAGAACCGGATGTCCATTTACTTCGATCTGTTCAACATTTTTTATAAAGCCTTCATTCTTCAAAATTTCAAGCACAGCAGCTTTAATTTTAGAAGCAGGCATATCTACTTTTTCATGATATGCATCGTTCGCATTACGGATACGAGTAAGCATATCCGCAATCGGATCGGTTGTTACCATTATTTAATCCTCCTCCCGAAATCTTATTACCAGCTGGCTTTTCTAACACCGGGAATTTCTCCTCGGTAAGCCAGATCGCGGAACTGATTGCGGCAGATTCCGAATTTACGCATATAGCCGTGGGGACGGCCTGTCAGTTTGCAACGATTGTGCAAACGCGTGGGAGAAGCATTACGCGGAAGCTTGCTAAGCGCTTCATAATCGCCGGCTTCTTTGAGAGCCTGACGTTTGGCAGCAAATTTCCGGGCGCAGAGTTCTCTTTTTTTCTCGCGTTCCAACATAGACTTCTTTGCCATATTGTCCTCCTGCTTACTTCTTAAACGGCATCCCGAAGCGGGCCAGCAATTCTCTTGCTTCCTCGTCAGTCTTAGCCGTTGTTACTACAATAATATCCATGCCGCGGATTCTGTCGATTTTTTCATAATCAACTTCCGGAAAAATCAACTGTTCCTTTACACCGAAAGCATAGTTGCCGCGACCGTCAAAGCTCTGTGCACTGATGCCGCGAAAATCGCGAACACGGGGAAGAGCAATATTGATCAGGCGGTCTAAAAATTCATACATTCTTTCGCCACGCAGGGTGACTTTACATCCGAGAGGCATTCCTTCACGGATTTTCCATGCCGCCAAAGACTTACGGGCTTTGCAAATGATCGGCTGCTGACCGGTAATTGCCGCCAGATCCGATGCTGCCGCATCAACCGCTTTGGAATTTTCCGTAGCTTCACCGACACCGATATTGATGACGATTTTTTCAAGTTTCGGAATTTCCATTTCATTTGTATAACCGAATTTTTCGCGAAGAGATTTTCTAATTTCGCTTTTGTACAAATCATTTAATCTGGACACTTGTTATCCTCCTTCCCCGCTTACTTTGCTTTGTCTAAGATAGCGCCGCTCTTTACAGCCGCTCTGACGTAGGAACCGTCTTTCTGCTGTACTTTTTTAATGCGGGTCGGTTTCTTTGTTTCCGGGTCCAGAATCATGACCTTGGATGCATTAATGGGGGCTTCTTTTTCAATAATTCCGCCCTTGGGATTTGCCTGGGTCGGTTTTGTATGTCTTTTTACAATATTAACGCCTTCAATGACCACACGGCCTTTTTTCGGCATGGCTTCTTTAATTTTGCCCTGTTTACCTTTGTCTTTACCGGAAATAACAACTACGGTATCGCCGGTCTTTACATGTAATTTCTGACTCATATTTGCCTCCTATCAGAGCACTTCCGGAGCCAGGGAAATAATCTTCATGAAATCTCTTTCACGGAGTTCTCTTGCTACCGGTCCAAAAATACGTGTTCCTACCGGGCTCTTATCATCTTTTACAATAACGGCTGCATTTTCGTCAAAACGGATATGGGAACCGTCCGGACGGCTGACGCCGCTTACGGAACGAACCACAACAGCCTTTACCACCTGGCCTTTTTTAACAACGCCGCCGGGTGATGCATCTTTGACCGTTGCAACTACAATATCGCCGATATTTCCGCTTCTACGGAAAGATCCTCCCAGAACTTTGATGACCAGAATGTCCTTAGCACCGGTATTATCTGCAACGTTGAGTCTGCTTTCTTGCTGAATCATCGTGCCAATCCTCCTATAAAACTCTCTATATAATTAATCCTGACGGGCAACGATTTTCTCAACTCTCCAACGCTTGTCACGGGACAGCGGGCGGGTTTCGACGATGCGAACGGTATCACCGATACGGCATTCGTTGTTTTCGTCATGCGCTTTGAACTTGGTTGTGGTATTGATACCTTTTTTATAAAGCTTGTGGGGAACTTTGCGTTCTACAGCAACTACAACGGTCTTGTCCATTTTGTCGCTTACAACAATTCCCTGGCGCACTTTGCGCAGATTTCTTTCTTCTGCCATGAGATCCTCCTTATGGAATTACTGTTTTGCCTTTTGGGCAGCCTTCAATTCTTCTTCACGCTGCACGGTCTTGATTTTTGCGATGTCTTTTTTTACTTCATGAATGCGCATCGGATTTTCAAGCTGACCGGTAGCGAGCTGAAAACGGAGGTTGAACAGTTCTTCCTTTAAGCCGGCAACCTTTTCAGTTCTTTCTGCAGTGCTCAGGTTACGAATTTCATTGACCTTCATTTTATTCACCTGCCACTTCTTGACCTTTAACTACAAATTTTGTTTTTATCGGCAGCTTGTTGCCTGCAAGACGCATAGCTTCTTTTGCCGCTTCAGCCGGAATTCCGCCCATTTCAAACATAACGCGGCCCGGTTTTACTACAGCCACCCAGTATTCGACGGAACCTTTGCCGGATCCCTGACGAGTACCGATCGGTTTGGATGTAACCGGTTTATCCGGGAAAATCTTAATCCATACTTTACCGCCACGTTTTGTATAACGTGTCATGGCAATACGTGCTGCTTCGATCTGTCGGCTGGTAATCCATGACGGTTCCAATGCCACTAAACCGAATTCGCCGTAAGTCACTGTGGTTCCACGATGTGCTCTGCCTTTCATACGGCCGCGGAACTGCTTACGGTACTTTGTACGCTTCGGAATTAACATCAGGAATCACTCCTTTCGGAACGTTCGGCATTTCTCGGTCTGCGTTCTCTGCGATCACCTCTGCGACCGCCTCTTCTGTTACCGCCGTTTTCATGACGGTTTCCGCGATCTTTGCTTGTACGAACGTTTTCTGTTTCTTCAACGGTCTGGCCCGGAGCAAGTTCTCCTTTGTAAATCCAAACCTTAATACCAATAGCGCCATATGTGGTGTGTGCTGTTGCTACAGCATAATCAATGTTGGCACGAAGTGTCTGGAGCGGAATGGAACCTTCACGATAACTTTCGCTGCGGGCAATTTCCGCACCGCCGAGACGACCGGATACGGTCACTTTAATCCCCTTTGCTCCCATACGCATCGTTCTGCCTACAGCCTGTTTTACGGCACGACGGAACCCGATACGTCTTTCGAGCTGGGAAGCAATATTTTCTCCAACCAGAATGGCACTCATATCTGTCGATTTGATTTCAAGAATGTCAATGTCGACTTCTTTATCCGTAACAGCTTTAAGAGCCTTTTTAATATCTTCGATGCCTGTACCGCCACGGCCGATAACCATGCCCGGTTTAGCGGTATAGATGGCAATCTTCACTCTGCTCCCTACACGCTTAATCCCGATTTTGGAAATACCTGCCACAAACAGGTGTTTTTTCAAAAACCGGCGGATTTCGGCATCTTCCACGAGCAGTTCAGCATAATCTTTTTCTGCAAACCATTTGGAATCCCAGTCATTGATTACGCCTACACGCATTCCATGCGGATTAACTTTCTGACCCAAAACGTTTCCCTCCTTCGATTATTCTCTTTCAGAAACTTTTACCGTCAGTGTGCTGGTACGTTTCATAATCCCGAAAGCTTGTCCACGAGAACGTGGGTGCACGCGCTTCATGATCGGGCCTGCATCTACGAAAATAGTAGAAATATATAAATGATCAATATTCATGTTGTTATTGTTTTCTGCATTTGCCATCGCACTTCTCAATGTCTTTTCAACAACAATGGAAGCTGCCTTGTGGGTGTTACGCAGAATAGAAAGTGCTTCGCCGGCATTTTTACCGCGGACGAGGTCAGCAACAATGCGAACCTTACGGGGAGAAATGCGGACGTTTCTTGAAATAGCCTGTACTTCCATCTTAATCCTCCCTGTTATTTATCACTCTTATTATGACCCTTGAATGTACGGGTCGGAGCGAATTCGCCAAGTTTATGGCCAACCATATCTTCAGTCATATATACCGGCACGTGTTTTCTTCCGTCGTGAATCGCAATCGTATGTCCTACGAAACTCGGCAGGATGGTAGAAGCACGGGACCAGGTTTTTACAATTTTCTTTTCGTTGGCTTCATTCATTGCATCAATCTTTTTCACAAGAGAAAATGCGACAAACGGGCCTTTTTTTATGGATCTGGACACTTTTACTCCTCCTTATCTTACTTGCGTCTCTTAACAATCAGTTTCGTGGACGCTTTCTTATTATCGCGGGTCTTCACGCCGTAAGCAGGTTTGCCCCACGGTGTAACAGGACGCTTACGTCCGACAGGAGACTTACCTTCACCGCCGCCATGGGGATGATCGTTCGGGTTCATGACAACGCCGCGGTTAGCGGGACGCACACCGAGCCAACGGTTTCTTCCGGCCTTGCCGAGTGTAATGTTTTCATGATCTTCATTCCCTACGACACCAATCGTAGCACGGCAACGTATGTGAACTTTCCGGAGTTCGCCGCTGGGCAGACGGAGAAGCGCATAGTCGCCTTCTTTTGCCATCAGCTGGGCCCCTGCACCTGCGGAGCGAACCATCTGGCCGCCTTTTCCAATTTTCAATTCCACATTGTGTACAATCGTACCGAGCGGAATATTGGTGAAAGGAAGGCAGTTTCCTACTTTAATATCCGATTCGGGACCGCTGGTGACCACATCTCCCACTTTAAGTCCTTTAGGAGCAAGAATGTAAGCCTTTGCACCGTCCGCATAATGCAGAAGTGCAATGCGGCAGGTACGGTTCGGATCGTATTCGATCGTAGCGACCTTAGCCGGAATATTATCCTTTACTCTCTTGAAATCAATGATTCTGTACTGACGTTTATGACCGCCGCCCTGATGACGGACTGTCATTTTGCCGGAGCCGTTGCGACCGCCGTGGTTATGAACAGGCGCCAGAAGAGATTTTTCCGGTGTATCTGTTGTAATTTCATCAAAGGTAGATACGGTCATCTGACGGCGTCCGGGGGTATACGGTTTAAATGATTTATAAGCCATTTATATTACTCCTCCCTTACGCTTCGAAGAGTTCAATTGTTTCGCCCGGTTTAAGGGTAACAACTGCCTTCTTCCAATCACTGCGACGGCCCTGAGTACGACCCAGACGTTTTACTTTACCTTCATAACGCATGGTATTCACAGCCTGTACTTTTACTTTGAAAATTTGTTCCACAGCCTGGCGGATCTGAATCTTGGTTGCTGCCAGCGGCACGCGGAATGTATACTTGCCCTGTTCCATCAGAGCCGTAGATTTTTCTGTCACAATCGGACGAATGAGGATATCACGTGCTTCCATTATGCGAGTACCTCCTCAATTTTCTCTACCGCATCCTTTGTCAGGAATAATTTAGTGTAATGAACAAGGTCATAAATATTAAGACCGCTCGGTGCATAAGCTTTCACACCGGGAATGTTGCGTGCACTCAGAACCGTATTGGCCGATTTTTCTCCGCCGTCCACAATGAGCGCCTTTCCTGCCGTTTCAAAAGCGGCAAGCATTTTCACAACATCTTTCGTTTTCGGTGCTTCAAAATTGATGGCATCGACAATAATCATTTCACCTGCGCGGAGCTTTTCGCTCAGTGCAGACTTCACAGCCAGCTGGCGTGCCTTTCTGGGCATATCTTTTGCATGGCTTCTGGGCAACGGTCCAAAGACGGTACCACCGCCAACCCACAACGGGGAGCGGATAGATCCTACTCTGGCACGGCCCGTGCCCTTTTGTCTCCATGGTTTCCTGCCGCCACCGCGGACAAGACCCCTGGTCTTCGTGGCATGGGTGCCGAGGCGTTCATTTGCCATCTGACGCACCACTGCCTGGTGAATAACAGCTTCGTTGTATTCCACACCGAACACGCCGTCATTCAACTCTATCTCACCGGCTGCCTGGCCGGCAATGTTATACAGTGTTACTTTCGGCATTGAGATGTTCCTCCCTTACATAAGAACAATTTTCTGTTGTTCCGGACAATATTATTTGGCAGACTTGACAGCAGTCTTTACCATAACGAGACTTCCCTTGGCACCGGGAATCCCGCCTTTAACGAGCAGAATATTGCGGTCAGCATCAACTCTTACCACTTCCAGGTTCTGGACGGTTACTCTTTCACCGCCGAGCTGTCCGGGCATTTTTTTGCCCTTGAATACCTTTCCGCCGCCGCCGGACATACGCGCACCGAGGGATGCGGTCTGACGATGGTTTTTGGAGCCGTGACTTTCAGGACCGCGCTGGTGGTTCCAACGTTTAATCGTTCCTGCAAATCCCTTGCCCTTGCTGGTTCCGACAATGTCTACAATCTCGCCTGCTGCGAAGATATCGACAGCCAGAGTTTGGCCAACCGTGTATTCCGGCTTTTCAGCCAATCTGAATTCACGGAGATATTTAACCGGGTCAATACCTGCTTTATCAAACTGACCCTTAACAGGTTTTGTCAAATGTTTTTCTTTGACAGAACCATAGCCGATCTGTACGGCATTATAGCCATCGGATTCAACTGTTTTGACAGCAGCAACTACATTCGGCAAAACTTCTACGACAGTCACCGGGACCAAGTCGCCGTTTTCAGCGAACACCTGGGACATTCCTACTTTTGTTCCCAAAATAGCTTTAGACATCTTTGCACCTCCTTACACTTTAATTTCAATGCTGACGCCTGCGGGGAGTTCCAGACGCATCAGCGCATCCGCCGTCTTTTTCGACGGATCGAGAATGTCAATCAATCTCTTGTGAATACGCATTTCAAACTGTTCACGGCTGTCTTTATTGACATGCGGTGAACGAAGAATGGTGTACACATTCCGTTCCGTGGGAAGCGGAATGGGACCGGAAACTCTGGATCCTGTTCTCTTGGCAGTCTCCACGATTTTCGCCGCACTCTGATCCACCGCTTTGTGATCATAGCCTTTCAGGCGAATTCTGATTTTTTCCTGTTTCGACATACTTTTAACCTCCTACGTTCATTTCACGAATGAACTGCTCCGTGGAAATTTCCCTGCACGGCAGGCCACCTTCCACTTCATAGTTTTTTGAACTTTTCTGCAAAAAATCTTTGCCTGAGACTCTTTTTCGAAAACGTTCAGCCTTTAAATAATACTATTTTGAAAAAGGAGATGCAACTATTTTATAAAAAATTTATAATTTATTATTTTATCCATTTTATTCCGATAAAATCTGACTTTTATTAAAACATGTTTTTTCGATATTAACGAACCACGCCTCCGTGTGTATACTATATTTTTATATTTTGTCATACATGAACATCAATTTCACAAAATGAACCTTATTTTTTATGACGTTCGGTTTTTACACACATACAAATATTGAGTTCCCCATCTCATAAAAAAACGGTCATCTCGCTTTAGAGATCACCGTTTTATTTTGTTTTTCATTTTCTTTTATTTATTTCTATATAAATAGTCAATGGCAAATGTTGCGTAAATCGCCGTTCCGTCGGAAAATACATCTTCATCTACATCAAAGTCCGGGGCATGGTGACAGCAATCAATGCCTTTCTTTTTATTTCCCGCCCCGAGAAATCCGAAAACACCGGGAATATGTTCCATGTAAACGGAGAAATCTTCCGCCCCCATTTGTTTTTCCATAGAAACCAAAGCCTCTTTTCCCATCATCCGGCAAGCCGCCTCTCTTGCTATCTCATTTAAATCATTATGCTCATTGATCAAAGGCGCCGGCCCGAAGATATAATCGCATTCCGCTTCGCAGCCGTATCCGGCCGCAATTTGTTCCGCTGCATTCTTTATGATTCCGGGAAGACCCTTTCTGAATTTTTTATCAAAAGTTCTTGTCGTTCCTACCAGCTCTACTTCTTCGGCAAGAACATTACTTTGGCTGCCCCCGTTCATCATACCCACGGTAAGCACAAAGGTGTTTTGCGGATTATTATACCGGCTGGCTAACGTTTGAAGCCCCATGACAACTGCGGAAGCCGCGACAACGGCATCTTTCCCCTTATCCGGCTCGCTCCCGTGAGAGGCTTTCCCTTTGATTTTGATGATGAATCTGTCACTGGACGCCATCCTTTCCCCGTCTTCAAAATTAGCCGTACCGCTTTCTAAAGGCGTCCAGATATGCATACCGAAAACGGCGTCCACATCTTTGAGAGAACCGTTTTCCACATAGTGACGGGATTCCGTTCCTATTTCTTCCGCCATTTGGAATAAAAGTTTCACCGTTCCGTGAATTTCTTCTCTATGGGCGGATAGTATTTTCGCCGCGCCCAAAAGCATGGCCGTATGACAGTCATGCCCGCAGGCATGCATAATTCCGTCATTTTTAGAGGCATATTCTTTCGATAAATCCGCTTCCTGAATCGGAAGGGCGTCAATGTCCGCTCTCAGCGCCACCGTTTTGCCCGGATAATTGCCTTTGATAATCCCTATACATCCGGTAATGTCATCAAAGGTCATCACTTCTATTCCCATTTTTTGCAGTTCTTCCACAATATGGCGGGTCGTATGGATTTCTTCCCGTCCCAATTCGGGATGGGCGTGGAAATATCTTCTTTGGGAAATGATATATTCTTTTTCCTGAAGTGCCATTTCTTTTATGTCAATCATGACTTGCCCCCTTTATTCAAATAATCATAAGCAAACCGGGCAAATAAGGCGGATCCTCTGTCCAGGATTTCATCATTAACACGAAAGTCTTTTGAATGAAGCGGATACACCGCCCCCTCTTCTTCGCAGTGATAGCCGAGGAAACAGAGCACACCGGGAACTTTTTGCATAATCGCGGCAAAATCCTCCGAGCTCATCTTTCTTTTCATAGATGCCAAAACGGATTCCCCATATAAGGAAACCGCAGCGTTTCTTGCCAATGCGGTGATTTCCTCTTTGTCGTTAATGACCGCCGGTTCTCTGATATCTATCTCCATAGAAACCGTACAGCCCACAGACTCCGCCGTCAATCTTGCCATTGCTTCCAGCCGGTCCGGAATCGACGCAAACACATCAGGATCAAACGTACGAATCGTTCCTTCCATGATGACCTTATCCGCCACAATATTAAACTGCTTCCCGCCGCGGACGGACCCGATCGTAACCACCAAAGGGTGAAGCGGATTATTTTCCCGGCTCACTAATGTCTGGATATTCATGATAATCGCACTGGCCGCCACAATTGCATCATGCCCCAAATGAGGCGTCGAACCGTGACAGGAAGAGCCGTGAACCGTCAGCGTGAAATTGGTACAGGAAGACATGCGGGGACCGGCTTCAATGCTGAACGTTCCCTTCGGTATTTCATTCATCACATGCATGGCCATGGCCGCATCCACATCATCAAGACAGCCGTGTTCCACATAATAGTTCGCCCCATGCCCCGACTCTTCCGCCGCCTGGAATAAGAGTTTCACGGTGCCGCAAAGCTCTTCTTTGCAGGCGGACAGCAGTTTGGCCGCCCCCAAAAGCATGGCGCTGTGGCAATCATGACCGCAAGCGTGCATCACACCGTCATTGACCGAGCAAAAAGGCAATTCATTTCTCTCCCGTATCCCCAAAGCATCTATATCGGCTCTGAGCAAGACCGTTTTCCCCGGTTTGCCCCCTTGAATCGTTGCTGTCAGACCGTAAAAATCAGGAAAACGGGTCACGGATATTCCCATGCCTCTCAATTCCTTTTCTATATATCCGGTTGTTTCTTTTTCTTTAAAAGAGCGCTCCGGATATTGGTGGATATGGCGCCGCCATTTTTGTATCTGCGGTAAAAAATCCGCTGCTGCCTGTTTAAAATTCATTTCCGTTCCTTTCTTTACAGCTTTTCATAAATGATTTTGCATCTCAATTATACAATAAAAATAACAGGCGGGTATCCCCACCTGCTATTTCATTCTTTACGGAAGTCTTACAAATCCGCCGGGTCCCAACGGCAAATCCAAGACCACCCAAACCGACAGCAGCAAAATCCATGCGACGGAAAATGCAATAGAATAGGGAAGCATATTGGCAATCACTGTTCCCATTCCCGTATCTTTTTCATAACGACGCACAAAACCCAAAATCAGCGGGAAATAATAAAACAGCGGTGAAAGCGGATTGGTAATGGAATCGCCGATACGGTAAGCCACTTGCGTAACCGCCGGATCATACCCCAAAATCATCATCATCGGAACCATGACAGGCGCAAGAATCGCCCACTTCGCAGAAGCGGAACCGATGAAAATATTGACAATGCAGGACACGATAACAAGACCGATAATCAGCGGCACGCCGGTAAAATTCAATTCCTGAAGAAGCCCCGCCCCTTTAATGGCCAGCACGGCCCCCAAATTCGACCATGCAAAGTAACTTGTGAACTGGGCGCAGAAAAAGCAAAGGAGAATATACGATGAAATATCTTTAAACGCTTGGGAAATATCGGCAAACATATCCTTATCATTTTTATATTTCCCGGAAGCAAAACCGTAAACGGCACCGGGAATAAAGAGCATCACTGTTACTGTCAAGATAATTCCCGCCATAAAGGGTGACTTGCCGTCCATCACGGACCCCGTCTTCGGATCACCCAAAACCGGATTATCCCCCACGCAAAGGAGAAGCAAAACGACCAGCCCGATAAGTGTGGTCACAATGGCTTTCGTCACCGCTCTACTCTTTTTAGGTGTGAGTTCCAAAGTCGCCGCATCCAGCTCATACTTCGATAAGTCGGTTCCCGCAAAACGGGGCGCCATAAATTTCTCCGTCACAAAAGTACCGACAAGAGAAAGCAAAATGCAGGAAGCCACCAAGAAATAATAATTAATGGCAGGAGAGCCGGTATAATCGGGCTGAATCATACGGGCTGCCGCTTCCGTAAAACCATAAGCCAACGAGTCGGACATACCAATCATCATATTCGCACAAAACCCGGTCGCCACACTGGCATAACCGCAAAATACACCGAGCAAAGGATGTCGTCCCATGCCGAGAAAAATAACGCCCGCCACCGGAGGCAATACAACGAAAGCAGCATCGCCCGCCACATTACCGTTAATACCGACAAAGATAATGGCAAATGTCACAATGGCCGGCGCCGCACTTCCTAAAACCTTCTGCATAAAAGCCGCCAGAAATCCGCTTTTCTCTGCAACTCCGGCACCGATAACACAAACCAGAACCATTCCCAGCGGTGCAAATCCGGAAAAATTGCTGACCGCTTTGGCCCAAATCATACGAAAACCGTCGACAGTCATCAAGTTCACTACTTTGATCACCTTATGAGTTCCCGGATGCACTGCCGAAGTGCCCATGCTCCCGAAAACAGCCGACAAAACAAGAACAAAAACCGCCAGCAAAATAAATAAAGTAGCCGGATCGGGCAATTTATTTCCCGCCGCTTCGACAGTATTTAAAAACCTGTCCATCAAACTTTTCTTCCGCTCCGTTTCCATTTTGCGAACCTCTCTTCCTTTCCACCGGCTTGCGTTTCCCTAAAAGAAAAAATCCCGTTTATCCGTCTTGAAATCACCAACGGAAACGGGATCTTCTTTGATCGCAAGTCCTATTTAATTAACTAAAGTATAGCATAAATCTGAAAAAGTATATAGGATTTAATTGATAAAAAGCAAAATGATTTCATTTTATACATGCTATTTCCTCTTTTTCGTTTCCGGCAAAACAAAAAAGCTGTAACAGATTGCTTTCGT
>OIGA01000016.1_pt1 | contig 136952 bp, 124 predicted proteins | sample 1582191 | NCBI WGS metagenome assembly OIGA01 (sample SAMN02674607, study PRJEB24791) | human gut metagenome, SKBSTL069 | isolation source: stool | host: Homo sapiens | place: USA | reverse complement strand
GGAGCAAAGCGACGCTGTAAAAGTGAGTGAGACGCTTTGCCTTGGCTAAAGTGTCGGCGAAGCTGACGAAAGGAGCAAGTGTGAACAGAAATGGAAATAAGTGTGAGCGAAACGCAAAAACAGGGAAATGATGGATATAGAATGAAAGAAAATAAAAGAAAAATAAATTGAAAATTTCTTTTATAACACAAAGTCATGAATTACCGGGCATCTATGCGAAATTAATATAATAGGGGGGGGTAAAAACGGGCATAATTCAGATAGACATCCTCGTTCATTTTCTAAAGAAAATTTACAATAAAGGAGTGAAAGCGATGAAAAAGAAGACACAGGCACTCTCACTTGTTTTGGCCGGACTATGTATTTTCGGCGCCGCGGCAGAAGCGCAAGCAGGATTCAGCTTGGGAAAAGTCTTGGATCAGGTAGGCGTTATGGGCAGTAAGAAAAAAGAAAAGCCCGCAGCCGCTCCGGAAAGAAAGCAAGAGCAAAAAGGGGAAAATATTCCTGAAGGGTATACGGAAAAAGGAATGGTGTATCGTGGCGGTTTCTGGTATGACCGTTCGACAGGAGCGCTGCTCAGCAGTGACCAAGTGGCGCTTCGCAGACAAAAAGGAACGATGAATACCAAAGCCCAATGCGATTTACCGAAAGCAACGATTATTGTTTCCGAAGGCGATTTGAAAGTGCGCATTGAAAACGGCATTATCATCGTATCGGGAAAGAAAGTACAGACCTGGGGCATGTCCGATGAAAACGGTGTGATTAATGTGGGGATCCCGGCGGAGGTAAAAGCGGGTGTAGTCTGGCTGCGGAATGCTGACCACTATTTCACTTTTACCAAGACCGAAGAGGGCGGACCGGTGACATTGGTACGTCATGAAGGAAGTGCAAAAGGTTGGAATTCGGAAGAAATATAACAGGAATTTATAAAAAATGAACGGGGAAGCAAAACTAAAGGAGGAAAACAAATGAAAAAAAGTGTAATGGCTTTGATCGCGGCAGGACTTTTAGTAATGCCGCTTACGGGACAGGCAGGATTTAATCTCGGGAAAGTGCTTGATAAGGTAGGCGTGACCGCTCCGTCAGCACCGGCGGAAGAAAATCGCGGAACCGCACAGGGACCGGCGGCAGACCCCATTACCCAATCATCGGAAGAAGGAATCGGCGGATGGGTGCATTATAGCGGCGGCTCAAACAGCATTGAAGGAGCGGATGTGTACCTGGTGGAAGGGCTCATGGTATCCAGTGATTATGAAGAACGCACGCCTAATGTCAATATCAATAAAAGAGGCGTTTACCTGGGAAAAACCGATGCAAACGGAGAATTTAAATTCGAAACCCCGGCGGATATTGAAATCTACGTCAGAGGAAATGGTCGTTTTGTAACGATTATTGTTTTTAAAGAAGGCATCGGCTTTGTTTACAAAGACGTTAAACTCAGCAACTTAGGCTACCATGAATTCTGGCTTTCGGAAAATGGAGAACGGGGTCAGCACTGCACAAACTTCAATTTCCTTAAATAACCAATGAATGTTTAGAAAACGAAACAAAAGAAAAGGCACAGGACGGGAAATTATTTTGCCCGTGCCTTTTTTGTGTACATGAATTTCTATCGCTCCGCAAACCCGGCGCTTCTTCCATCAAGTGAGATTGTTATACCAAAGAAAAAGAAATTATAGTTTTTATCTGAAAATAAAAATAGGAAAATGAATCGTATAAAAAAGCTGTCCCACGTGTTTTGTCGCAAAAGGAAAGAATAAGAAACGTAAGCCGTCCCCGGACACGGGGAAGGTGTCAACCGACAGGTTGACGAAAGGGGCAAGTGTGAGTAAACATGAAAGAACGAAAATAAGTGTGAGTAGATATGTCAGAATGGGTTTTATAGAGCAATATTAAATACCTGCCTGTCATTCTTGAACGGTCGTAAAAAGCGGTCGGGAATAGCGTTATAAAAAAGTATGAGGAGAGTGAAGAATCTGGCAAAGGTTGCAAGATTTAACGGTTCTGACCTGTGTGCGCAAGCATGCCCCTTTCGCCTCGCAGGCTTGGCATTTCCCAGCCAAAGGCAAAGCGTCTCATTGCATTTTCGCGTCGCTACGCTCCTAAAAATACAATTCGCTTGCCACCGAGTTCGGGGGAAGCTGACGCTAAGGAAAAAGAAATTATAGTTTTATTATCTTATATACGCATTTTTCCCGGTATCCCATGGCGGATCCTTTGCTGATGCACCTATCATTTTGAATATTTATTTTCGCTTGTATTCTATTCACTGCTCAAGAATGATGGCAGAATTGAACTGCGTTTTGCCATTATATTTTTTCCATCCTTATTTTCAATTCATGTCATGATTATTTTATTTACAAATGAAAATGAACCGTGCAATTAAAAAGTCCTTGCCGTATCAGCCGGTAAGGACTTTTCACTTTGGAGCGGATGATGGGAATCGAACCCACCTCTCAAGCTTGGGAAGCTCGCGTTCTACCAATGAACTACACCCGCACGGTGAATTTATTTCGTATGGATAGATAATATCATATTTTCAACGGGTTTGGTAGTATTTATCCCTTTATTTTTAAGAATCAAATCGGCCGGCGGGACGAAAAGGAAATGGCGGGCGTCCGTTTATGTCATCGGTGACGGTTCATATCCATAAGCGTTTTTTGCCATTTCTTCCATCGCATTGACCATAAATTGAGAGTAGCTCATTAACCAACGCGCGTCAATGATATAAATTTGGCGGTTTTGAACGGCTTTGATAGAACGGAAAGCAGGGTCTTCATAAATTTGCCGGGCCGCCATGGCATTCACAGGGTTGTTTTTTTCGGAATACGCATCAGAAGGGACAAAAATAATATCCGGATTGATGGAAAGTAAGGCTTCCCGCCCGGCATAATCGTTTTGTGTCAATCCGTAATCCGCCGATCCGTTGATTATCCCCGCATGTTTGCAAAGGGTATCGAATGTGCTGCCTTTGCCGCCGCCGATTCCGTTCGGGTGTGCCAGTACGGCGGTAAGACGATCTTTTTCAAGAATTGTTTGTAAGAAGTGATGTAAGTTTTGAATCCGCTCTTCCGTTTTTCGGGTAAGAGCGTTGCCGTTTTCCGTTTCTCCCACCAAATCGGCGAGTTCATGAATCATTTCCATTGTTTTTTCTGTAGTAGCCGGCGTCCGGTAAACATAGACGGGGATGCCGAGGGATCGTATTTCATTGACATAGTCCGCGTTTTTCCAGTCGGGCACAACGACCAGATCGGGCGAGTATTGCAAAATGGATTCGGCAGAACCGGAAATGCGGCCTTTGATTTCTCCGGCTTCTTTTTCCAGATTCGGCATAAGGTCCGCTATCGCGACAATCCGTTTCGTTCCGAGCAGGGAAATCAGTACGTCATCGGTGGAGACGCCTACAGAGACAACTCTTTCCGGATGAAGAGGAATGCCAATCTCCGTGCCTTGGGCATCGGTGACGATGCGATTTCCGCCGCTAGGGAGGGTACCGCTTGCCGAATGACAGCCCGTGATACACAGGCTGAACCACAAAACGAGGATGAAAAGAAAATAGGACCATTTTGCTTTTATCGCCATAGAAACCCCGCATAGATAAGAAAAAGAAAGAGGAAATAGGAAAACAAAAAAATCGGCATTCCCGGTTTCTTTTTATTTCATTTTTATTTTTTAAATTATAGCATATCAATAAATAATAATACTCAAATTTTATAGCCAAAACCCCAGTACCGGTTGTCCGGCAAGGAGGGGATCCGATTCTTTTTTATACCGGAGTTTCTTTGAACGGAATAATTTCAAAATCGTCGGACACAACTTTTTTCAGTTTCTCGTCAAAGGACCAAAGTAGAATGGCAGGATCGCCGTGATAGGAAAAAAGGCAATTTCCTTGATCCACCACGGCACTTTTTGCCATTGTCATATCCATCTGGCGGTGGGCGCCTGTCTGATTACAAACGCACACGGGACAATTTGTCCACAGAGATGTTCTTTTCCAAACCGACACGGGGTCTTTGCAGCATTCTCCCGGCGGCCAGGCGGCGGAAACCAGGACAAGTTCTGCGCCTCCTTTTTTTAACATACCGCAAGAGTCTTCATAGTAGGCATCAGCACAGACAAGAAGTCCGGTTTTTATCCCGCTCAAAGAGTAGACTTTTGCTTCTTCTCCTAAGGAAATCCATGCTTCCGCTCCGCTTTGATGGGAATGCATTTTTCTGTGTACTCCCGTTTCTTTTCCGTCCGGGGGGAGTATGAAACAGGAATTATATATTTTTTCATCCTTGGTTTTTTCCGCAGCCGAAAGAAACAGAGTGATTTGTTTATGTCCGGCGGTTTCAAAAAATTCTTGAAAGTCTTTTTGTTTGCGGATACTCATTTTTCCCGGAACGGTCGTGTCATTTTTGTAGAAAAAATATCCGTCCCATGCCGTTTCGGGGGTGACAATCCAGTCGGCGCCATGGGCAGACGCTTCTTTGATGCCTTGCAGCAATTTTTTCTTGTTTGTCTTTCCCGGACCGTTGGCTAAATCAAAATGCAGCAGTGCTATTTTCATTTTTCCGTCCTTTTATAAATGGATAGGGTTGGTTACCTGTGAAAAGTTAAAATGATTTTATCATAATATATAAATTATACACCTGTAGGATGGCCAAAATTTTCTAATCCGCTATGTTTCGTTTCACTAAATTTCTATTTTCTTTGTACAAGGGTATAATGTAAATGATTTCATAAAAAAAGATAAAATGATGGAATCCATTGAGGTTTAAGAAAGTGTAAGGGTGCTTATGGTAACGTATTATGATATCGGACTCAATTTATTTACTTCTTCGTTTCCCGATCCGGAGAAGATGATTTCCGACGCGGAAGCGGCAGGGGTTTGTTGTATTCTGACCGGTTCGGAAGCGGCGGAAAATGAGAAGGTGAATGATTTTGTAAAGACCCATGCCGTGTACGGTACGGCGGGGATTCATCCCCACAGCGCGGATCGGGCGGAAGAGGGGGATTTGCGCCGTATCGAAGAAATCGTGTCGACGAATCCCAAGATGGTGGCGGTAGGCGAGTGTGGGCTTGATTATGACCGTATGTATTCGTCAAAGGAAAACCAGCTGTATTATTTCAAGAAGCTGATTGCCTTGGCGGAGAAATTGAAAAAACCGTTGTTTCTTCATGAGCGGGACGCGGCGGAGGATTTCATCGCCTGTTTTGATGGGCATGAGGAAATTTGCCGGCGTTCTGTGGTGCATTGCTATACGGGAAATAAAGAAGTGGCGGAAAAATTGGTGGATATGGGGTTTCATATCGGAATTACCGGCTGGATTTGTGATGAACGGCGGGCCGGTGATTTGCGGGAGGCGGTGAAATTCATTCCGCCGGAGCGGATTCTTCTGGAAACGGATGCGCCATATCTTACGCCCCGCGGGATTCCCGGGCTGAAGCGGACGAATGTGCCGCAAAATATCGTGTATGTCGCCAAGGCGCTTGCGCATTATATGGGAATGTCCGAGGAGGACGTCATTCGCTATGCGAAAGCAAATACGGAGCGGCTTTTCGGCATTTGATGATGCACATAGGGGTGAAACAAAAAAGAAAGGCAAAGAAACCAGTTTCATTTTCTTTTTTATGGAAGAAACGGAACTTGTTTTTTGGTGAAATATGTTTCCGGAACGACAGGCGGGAAGAAGATTTATGGTGTATCAGGGAAAGTGGGTATGCTATAATAAAATTGGTTTTATATGAGAAAATTTTATCTGTGTGACAGATGGATATAGACATTTTTCACGGGTTCTGTTCATCGCTAAGGAGGAAGATGGAGTGGAAAAGAAAGATTTTATTTGGAAAATGGGAGGCCAGCAGGGGCAGGGGGTCGAGTCCTGCGGGGAAATTTTGGGGCGTGTTCTTGCCCAGGAGGGGTACTCGCTTTTCAGCCAGCGCCTTTTTGCGTCCCGGATCAAAGGCGGCCACACGACGATTGCGCTCCGTATTGCAACGAAAGAAATTGCAACGATCGGCGAGAGGGTGGATTGCCTTGTCGCTTTGGATCAGGAAACGGTCGATCTGCACGGAAAAGAAATTTCCGAGGGGGGCGTTATTATTGCCGATGATGCTTTTCATCCGAAATGGGAAGCCCATACGGGACGTATTTTTTTGCCTCTTCCCATTACGGAACTGGCGAAGAAATACGGTTCCATGCAGATGAAAAATATAGCGGCTCTCGGCATGAGCGCCGGTCTTTTGGGATTTCCGGAGATGCCTTTTTACCGCTTCATTGCAGAACGGTTTGAGAAAAAAGGGGCGGAAGTCATTGCCAAAAATAAAAGTATTTTCAAAGAGGGCTATGATTTGGCCATCAAAGCCATGCAGGGTGTAGAGCTGGGAAAACTTCCGGAGCCGGCAAAAAAAGAACAGCTGTATCTTTTGGGAAATGAAGCGGCGGCATTGGGCGCCGTGACGGCAGGTTCGCGGTTCATGGCGTCTTATCCGATTACGCCCGCTTCGGAAATTATGGAATACATGATCCAGAATATCCATAAGATTCACGGTACGGTGGTGCAGACGGAAGATGAACTGTCTTCCGTGATGATGGCGATGGGGGCAGGCTATGCAGGCGTCCGCGCATTTACGGCTACGGCAGGACCGGGACTTTCTCTGATGGCGGAATCCATTTCCATGGCGGCGATGGCGGAAATTCCCGTCGTCATTATCGATGTGATGCGTGCCGGCCCTTCGACAGGCATGGCGACAAAAGTGGAGCAGAGCGATATCCGTTATGCTATCGCTTCCGGTCACGGCGATGCGGAAAAAATTGTTCTTGCCGCTTCTTCCATTGAAGATTGTTTCTATATCACCCAGGAAGCGTTTAACCTGGCGGAAGAATTTCAGACACCGGTCATTCTGTTATCGGATTTGCAGTTCGGCATGTGCAAGCAGTCTGTCCCCGTTTTTGACAGAAACCGCATAGAAATCAAAAGAGGGAAATTGATACGGGACGATCTCCCCGATTTAGACAGAAAACTGAAAAGCTATTTCCACCGCTTTGAAGATGTGGAAGACGGCATTTCACCGAGAACGATTCCGGGCGTGAAAAACGGGATGTTCCTTTCCACCGGACTGGAACATAATGTATTCGGCAAACCGGCGGAAGCGCCGGCAGACCGGGTACAGCAGATGAATAAGCGGCACCGTAAATTTGCAGGCGTTTCCCAAGCGATCCGGCCGTTTAACGCGGCCCATGAAGATACGGAGTGCGATTTGCTTCTCGTAGGCATTACGTCCACCAACGGCGCGCTCGAAGAAACAAGAGAAGCGCTGGAAGAAGAGGGAAAGAAAGTGAATCATCTCCAGCTCCGCCTGCTTTCTCCGTTCCCCACGGAAGAACTTCGTCCTTATGTAGAGGGGGCTAAGAAAATTTTATTTGTGGAAGAAAATATGACGGCCCAGCTCCGTGAATTGTTTGAAATCCGTTTCGACTGTCACGATAAATTCCTGTCGCTTCTCCAATATGACGGAACGCCGTTCCTGACTTCCACGATTTTGAATAAGGCAAAGGAGGTTCTCTGATGATGGGATCACCGAGAGATTATAAAAATACGATTGTGCCGAACTGGTGTCCCGGCTGCGGAGACTTCGGCATACAGAATGCGATTGCCGCCGTTTGTGCGCAAAAAGGGTGGGCCAATGAAGACATCACCTTGATTTCCGGAATCGGCTGCTCTTCCCGTATCGGCGGGTACCAGTACTGTTACGGCGCCCATACCGCCCATGGACGTTCGCTTCCTTTTGCGCAGGGCATCAAATGTGCCAATAAAGATACTCATCTGGTGGTTTGTTCCGGTGACGGAGACTCCTATGCGATCGGACTCGGCCATGCTCTTCATGCGATGAAAAGAAATATGGATATCACTTACATTGTTTTTGATAACCAGGTGTACGGACTGACGAAAGGGCAGACAAGCCCGGCCTCTTCCAAAGGATTTGTTACCAAAACAACGCCTGACGGAAATCCGCTGACCCCGCTTGACGCACCTTCCATGGCACTGGCGGCGGGAGCGACTTTTGTGGCTCAGGCGTATGCGATTGACAGCAAGAGGATGATTGATGTTTTAACCAAAGCGATGGATCATAAAGGATTTTCCTATGTCAATATTTTTACTCCCTGCGTGACTTTCAATCACATGAATACCGTGCAATGGTACAACGAGCATCTCGTCAAATTGGAAGACCTGCGGGAAAACTATGACCCTCATGACAGAGCCGCCGCTTTCCAGCTTCTGGCGGAAACGGAAAGTCTGGTGACAGGCGTGATTTATGAGGAAGAAGGATCCCTTCCTTTCGGGAGCATCGTGCCTTCCGCCGATATCAATCTGGTGGACTTTGTGGAAAAGCCGTCCGAAGAACTTTTCGATGAATTGTGCAGAGAATTTAAATAAAAAAGCAGTTCAAATCCATGACGAAACCCGGGAAAAGGAACACAGGGGACGTCAAGATTTCCGTATGACGGTTTGCAAAAGAAAATCCGTATAAAAGAGGTGTGATATGGCATCGGACCGGATGATGGAATATTATTACTCCATGGGTCAGGAAAATTTTTCTCATAACCATTTGGAAGAAGCAATCACGTATTTCCGTAAAGCCGCCAATTTGGGGGCGGCGGAAGCGGCTCATGAAATCGGTGTCATAGGACACCGGTTTGAAACGGGAGAAGGCGTTCCCGCAGATGAAGGGAAAGCCGCCCGCTGCTACAGATTGTCTGCCGACTTCGGCATTAAAGAAGCCTGGTATTATTTGGGGCGATTATATTTCCGCGGGGTTAACGGAGAAAAACCGAATCCGAGGAAAGCAAAACGCTCTCTGGAAAGGGCGGCGGAAGCGGGGATGGATGAAGCGGCCTTGCTTCTTGCTAAAATTTATGACGAAGGAATTATGGGAAAAGTCAATCACGATATGGCATTCAAATATTATCTCCGGGCGGCGGAAGCGGGAAACGGGGAAGCCATGCTCATGACGGGACTGTTTTATGCCCAGGGAGAAGCCGTGCCGAAAGATACGGAAAAAGCGGAAATGTGGATACGCAAAGGAAAAGCGGAAGGAAATCCTGACGGAGAAGCCACGCTCCGGGCCTTTCTTTCCGTCGCCTGCACGGAATATGTGACGGGAACGGCCGGCGTGATTGACACGGAAAAAGCGATCGCCATGGCAAAAGAAGCCGAAGCGTTGGGAGACAAAGAAGTGTTTTACCATCTGGGATGCGCATTCCGGAAAAAAGGCGGAAAAGGACATGGAGAAAAAGCGTTTGACTGTTTCAAAAAAGCGGTGAAATATAAAATGCCCGAAGCCTTCTCGTCGCTGGGACTTTGCTATGAAGCCGGCATCGGCACGGAACCGGACATCAAAAAAGCCGTTTCCTGTTATAAAACCTCCGCCGAATCGGGAGAACCTTTCGGCATGGCCCACTACGGATACGCTCTTGCCAACGGAGAAGGCGTGAAAAAAGACGAAAAAGAAGCCATGGAATGGCTTGTAAAAGCCGCGATGAAAGGCGATGAAGGAGCCATCCTGATTCTCAAAGAAGACTACAATTATACCCTGCAATAAAAAATGAGACTCTGTTCTTTCCGGCGGAGTCTTTTTGATTGCTCCGGAAAATCCTGACCGTCAAACAAGAAACATGATACAATACAAAAAAGGAGGAAATCATGCTGATTCCCTACATATCCGTCAAAGAACCGTGCCAAATGGAAAAAGAAATCAAAAAATCCCTCTTCATAGCACAACTCATTCCGGTCAAAACGGAAAAAGAAGCGGAAGAAATGCTGATGAAAATCAGGAAAACCTATAAAGATGCCACCCATAACTGCTGGGCCGTGCGGACGGGCACAAACCGCATTTATGAAAAATCGGGAGACGACGGAGAACCGCAGGGAACGGCAGGCCATCCGATGCTCCGGGTACTGCAAATGAAAGAACTCACCTGCGTACTCGCCGTCGTCACCCGCTACTTCGGCGGCATTAAACTCGGTGCAGGAGGGCTCACCCGTGCCTACAGCGGAACACTGGTGGAACTCGCCGCTAACGCCCCGCTCGTCAGATATACACCCCATACAGAAATCAAACTGACACTTCCCTATACGGCGGTCGGAACGTTTGAGCACTACATCGGAAATACGGACATACGGATCAAGGACAGAACATTTGCCGATGCAGTCACGGTCAAACTGCTCTGTCTTCCCGAAAATAAAGAAAAACACATGCGCACATTCCGCGATATGACAGGCGGTCAGGCGGAGATGGAAGAAACAGGAGAAACCTATGTGGCTGTGGATATGGGCGGCACATAAAAAAAATACTCTTTTCCCAAGGGAGCAGAGTATTTTTTTATGCCTGTTATGAATCGGAGAAAGCTTCTCAGAAGGCGGGAATGAGGGTGACTTGGAAGTTGTCTTCTATGTATTTTCTGGTGGCGTCGGTTTGGAAGACTTCGACGAATTTCTTGTATGCCGGATTGTCTTTGTCTTTTTCGTTGGCGGCGATGATATTTACATAGGGGCTGGTGTTGTCTTCCTGGGCGATGGCGGTTGTCGGGTCAAGGCCTGCCGATACGGCGTAGCCGCCGTTGATGACGGAGCCGTCGCAGTCTTCCAATGCCCGCGGGAGTTGGGGCGCTTCCAGTTCGATGAGGTTCAGGTGTTTTGGATTTTCCGCTATGTCGGAAATGACGGCTTTGACGGGGTCCGTTCCTTCTTTCAGTTTGATGAGGCCGTTCTTTTCGAGGAGAAGAAGGGCTCTGCCGCCGTTGGAGGGGTCATTGGGGATAGCAATCGAAGCGCCGTCGGGAAGGTCATTGACGGATTTGTATTTGTTGGAAAAAAGACGAAGCGGTGCGAGGTAGGTATTTCCTATAGCTACGATGTGAGTGCCGTTCTTTTCGTTAAAGGCGTTAAGGAAAGGACCGTGCTGGAAGGAGTTGAGGTCGGTGTCTCCCTGGGCGAGAGCCTGGTTGGGAGTGACATAGTCGGAGAAGGGAATGATGACGACTTTCAGGCCTTCTTTTTCCGCTTCTTTGGCAACAAATTCGACGACCTGTTCCGAATAGCCGGGGGTGGTGCCGACTTTGATTTCCGTTTTTTCTCCGGCGGTATTTTTTTCATTCTGCCCGCAGCCCGTGATGACGGCGGCGCAAGCGAGAGCGGCGAGGGAAATTGCGATTGTCTTTTTTAAATTCATGATGAGTTCTCCTTTTTGAATACAATGATGAATTTGAAATAACTTATGCAGAAATGCGGAGTTTCAGGAAATAAAAAAACTCCCTCCCTGTAAAGGGACGGAGATCCGTGTTACCACCCAATTTCGTCTATATGTCACCACATAGACCTTTGTAGGTACGCCGGCTAAAGCCTTGATACCGCATCTCTGTAACGGGAGATCCCGGGCTGCTTCACGATTCGGCATGCCAGACTCCAAGGCCATGTTCAGTCATTTTCCCTGCGCTCCTTTTCACCGGACGGAGCTCTCTTTGGCAGATACGGTGACTTACTCTTCTTATCATCGTCTTTATGTAAGTTGAGGTAACTATAACACGGGTGTTTCCTGATTGTCAAGACTTGGCACATTTTATTTCCAAAATGTTTTATGGTGCGTTTTCAGGCTGTGCGCATGTAAAAGCAAAGGAAAGAACGGCGGAACGATGAGTTCCGGGAAAGAAAATTAAAATGAATAAAACAATTGATTTAGGTATTACTTACAATTATAATAAGTACAAAGCGAATTTTATAATTATGAGTATAATAAAAATCAAGGAAAAGGGTGTATGAAGGAAAAGGCGGAGTTTGGGAAAGGGTGGAGAAAATGACATCAGGGAAAGAAGATTACTTAAAGGCGATTTACATAATCAGCGAAGATCATGATTTAGTATCCAATAAAGAGTTATCCGACATGCTCCATGTATCGCCGCCGTCGGTCAGTGAAATGATTACGAAGCTGCAAAAGGAAGGGTATGTGGACTACACGGCGTACAAGGGCAGCAAAATGACAAAAAAAGGGCGACGGGAAGCGGGAAAATTATTCCGTTTTCATGCGCTGTGGGAAGTTTTTTTGGTGAATGAATTGAATTTCTCATGGAGTGAAGCGCATGAGCAGGCGGACGGTTTGGAACATCATACGGGAGAGAAGCTGGCGGATCGTCTGGACGAATATTTAGGACGTCCGAAGCATTGTCCTCACGGAGATCCGATTCCCGACGCTGACGGAAACCGGGAAAGACTTACGTTCCGGTTGCTTTCCGATGTGGACGAAGGAGAAAAAACGCAGATCCGCCGTATGGTGGAAGATTACAATCTGATGGACTATTTGCAGAGCAAGGGGATTCATACGGGTATGCCGGTCGTAATGAAAGCCAAAGAACCTTATGAAGGACCGATAACGGTGGAAACGGATAGAGGAGATATTTCTATCAGTTATAAAGCGGCGCAGCAGATTTTTGTCGACGATTAAAAGAAAAAGAGCCTTGACGGGCTCTTTTTTTATCGCTTGGGCATAAAAATGTTTACTTTTTAGTCATTGATATATTTAAAATTTCTTTATAGGAAAGGAAATGTTACAAGAAAGAGAAATACGTTGCATTTAGAGTTTTCTACCATTTGCGGACATGATTTTTGGGAACTTGTTCCGCTCCCAGGCGGAGTACTTTTTCGGAATTTCCGCTTTCTGTAAGGAAATAGAGGAAATCTCCCTGACGGAGACGGATATCGGGGTCGGGAATCATGCTTTCTCCCTGACGTTTGATATTTACCAAGACGGTATGAGGCAGGCGGGGAATTTCTTCCACCGTTCTGTTTTCCAGAATAGAACCGCTTCCTACAGGCACTTCCATGATATTTCTTTCTTCTTTCAGCACCGGTGTATTTCCGGCGGCAAGAGATTTTTTCAGGAGGGCATCATAAATGGGGCTTCCTTTAAGAAATTCGGCGGTCATGTATGCGACGGCGGAAGAAAGGGAGAGCGCCATGAGATGATCGAAATCACCGGTCATTTCCAAAATGAGGAGTGTTCCCGTAATGGGAGCCCGCACACTGGCGGCAAAAAAAGCGGCCATGGAAATGATGATGATATTCGGGGTGTACATATCGGCGAGAACCCCGGAAGAAACTAAGATACAGGCTTCCGCCGAACCCATAAGCGCCCCTGTCACGAGAAGGGGCAGGAAAAATCCGCCCGGGACACCGCAGCCGTAGCTGATGAGAGTGAAAAGGTATTTGCCCAAAAGCAAAAGACAGATAAATCCGAGATTGTATCTTGTTTCTGCCAGCGTGTCCACCAGTGCATTTCCCCCGCCCAAAACCTGGGGAAGAAAAAGACCGAGAAGAGCGGCGGTAAAAAGGGCGAAAAGAATTTTCACCGACTGGTTTTTAAATACGGGAAGACTGTAAAATGTATCGATATGGAGCAGGCCATAGTTAAAAATGATACCACCGATACCGCAGGTGAGGGCAATAAAAATCACATAGCCCAGATATTCCGCAGGCAGACGAACCAGATTAGGGAAAAGGAAACTTGTCGCCGATCCGAAAAAGAGACGGGACACAATAGTGGCGGAAACGGCGGCGGCCATGGTGGGAAGAAGAACGGCGCCCGAAAAATTCCGGTGCAGTTCTTCCAAAGCAAACATCATACCTGCCACGGGCGCATTGAAAGCGGCGGCAAGACCGGCACCGGCGCCGGCGGTAATGAGATACCGCTCTTCCATGCGTGTCCGTCCCATGAAACGGCTGAGTCCCTGTGCAGTCACCGCGCCGATTTGGATAGACGGGCCTTCCCGCCCCAGCGAGAGACCTGCGCCTATACCGGCGGCACCGGCCGCGATCTTGACCCAAAGTATGCGGAGCCAGTCCATTTTAAAAAGACCGAGAATGACACCTTTGACTTGCGGTATCCCCGATCCTGACGCCATGGGAGCTAACCGGCACATTTTATAAAGAGCGGCGGCGATAAAAAGAAGGGAGCAAAGCCAAAGAAATAAAGGGAGCAGGGAGACGTTTTTTATAGCCGGGCAGATGATATTTTCATAGCCGTACAAGCGCAAAGCTTCCGCTTTTATCAGCAAAAAACGGAATATGCCGACAGAAAGACCGCCGGCAATACCGACCAGAATGCCTTCGATAAACAGACGGAGACGGAAACGGTGCCAGTTATCCAACGCCAAATACGTTTTAAACAGCTGTCTGCTGAATTCTGCATCAGAGACAGAAGATTTTTCTTTATAGTCTGACAAAATAGCCTCTCGGGAAATAAAAATCACAGATCGGATTTTTTAATCATAAATGAACCTGATACGTTAAAACCGCTTCTATGGCGGAAATCGCATTTTCCCAGGCGGCAAAAGATTCTTCCGCTTCATGCTTGTAAAATTCATCGTGCATATATTTCACATTGATCTGTACATTCAGTTTGGCGCCGCGGATACAGGAAATCCCCGCTTCTGCCGCCATAATGGCATCGGTGATGACATTTTTGTTGGCGTGAAGTAAAAGTTCGGTCATGGCAGGCAACAGGTCGCTCATCGTTTGTGCCATCTGCATCGGCGCTTCCGCCGATTTTTTAAAAGCTTCTTCCAGAGCGGATTTTCGTTCCTCCGGCGCGCCCTTTTCCGGGGATTGCAAAAGAGCCATTAGCGCCTTAAAGTTCTCGGCATCCTCGTCCATGAGGTCTAAAAAGATGGAACGGGCCATCATGAAAAGTTCTTTGTACTTTCCCGCTTTCTCTTTAAAGGACGGGTCTGCCGGTTTATTTTCCGTCAGGCGGGACACCATTTCTGCAAGAGCGCAAGCCTGGGCGCCTGTCAGTGCCGCCGCCGCGCCGCCGCCCGGTGCGGGCGCTGTAGAACCGAGAAGCGTCAGATATTCATTAACGGTCATATTTTGGAATTGAGTGGACATAGAACCTCCGTAAACCATATATAAAGTATAAAATAAAAAAAGCGGACAAAATAAAATGATTATTCCTGTAAAATAAGAAATATTTTTTATATTATATAAATAAAAAAAATAATTGTCACTTATAAATACAAATATAAAGGAAAAGAGAGACGGAATCAAAGCGGGAGAAATATTTGACTGATAAGAACGGGCATGATATAATACATTCCGTTATGTGGCATGTTCCACATAATGCCTGATGTGGCGGGTGTGGTGAAGCGGTTAACACGGCGGATTGTGGCTCCGTTATGCGTGGGTTCGATCCCCACCACTCGCCCCATTTTTTTTACAACAAAACGGAAAGAATCCTTTTATGGGGGTATGGCCAAGCGGTAAGGCAACGGACTTTGACTCCGTTATCGGTAGTTCGACTCTACCTACCCCTGCCAGACATTGCGTACGACTTGCAAAAGTCGTACTTTTTTTATGCTCCGGCGAAAGATTTTTTCTGCGTATATCAAATCACAAGCGGGGAGAACCATAGTAAAAAAGAAATGAAATGTGAAAAGCACAGGGGAAGAGGAAAACGGAATTTTGTAAGAAATATATAGTGTATGTTTATTTTGGGTAGAACCGGGCTTCTCAGCTACTTTTGAGTTTGACTTTTTGGATAAAAAAGTATACTATAGTTTTGAATATAAGTAATAGAGTATACTTTTATATTTTCTTTTATGACTAAGGAGGTCATGATGGATACAAGAGAAAGTGCTTATGTATTGTGGTTTGACGAACTTCGCAGAGCGGATGTGGGATTGGTCGGCGGAAAATCGTCATCTTTGGGAGAACTTACGTCTTCCGTTGATGTGCCCGTTCCCTACGGCTATGCAACGACAGCCCATGCATATCGTTATTTCATGGAAGTGACAGGACAGAATAAAAAGATTCATGAGCTCCTTAAGGAATTGAAAGATGTGGAGGATTCCGTAGAACTCCATGAAGTCTGCACGAAAATCAGGGAAAGCATCTGCAGCGCGGAAATGCCGAAGGACCTGGCTGATGAAATCGGTGCGGCTTATGAAAAATTGGCGGAACGGGTGGGAGAAAAAGATCCGTTTGTAGCGGTCCGTTCCTCCGCGACGGCGGAAGATTTGCCGGACGCCTCCTTTGCAGGACAACAGGATACCTATCTCAACGTGACCGGCAGAGATATGGTGATCCGGAAAGTGAAAGAATGCTATGCATCCACGTTTACGGATCGTGCGGTGTATTACCGGACCAAAAAGAATTTCGATCATGAAAATGTAGCGCTTTCCGCGGCTGTCCAGATGATGGCGGATTCCAAAGTTTCGGGCGTTATGTTTACCGTCAATCTTGCCACCGGCGCTGATGACACGATTATGATTGAAGGGTCTTGGGGACTTGGTGAATATGTCGTACAAGGAACGGTAACCCCCGATAATTTCGTGGTGGATAAGGAAACGCTCACCATTCGTGACCGCCGTATCAATGAAAAAGCGGTACAGCTTGTCCGCAAAGAAGGCGGCGATGTGGAAAAAAGACGGGTGCCTGAAAAACTGGCGAAAGCACAGGTTATGACGGACGAGCAGATTGCTACATTGGCAACATATGCGAAAAAGATAGAAAAGCATTACGGATGCTATATGGATATGGAATGGGCATTGGATCACAAAGACAGGCTTTGGATTCTCCAGGCTCGTCCCGAAACGGTTTGGTCGAAGAAAAATAAAGATAAGAAAACGGAGGCAAAAATCAATATGACAACCGATCATAAGGTACTGGTGAAAGGTCTTCCGGCAAGTCCGGGCATGTCGGCTGGAAAATGCCATGTTATTACCGATCCGGCGGATATCGACCAGTTTAAAGAAGGCGAAATACTTGTCACCACGATGACGTCCCCCGACTGGGTGCCGGCTATGAAAAAAGCGGTTGCCATTGTAACCGATGCCGGCGGAATGACCTGCCACGCCTCTATTGTTTCCCGCGAACTGGGGATTCCCTGTGTAGTAGGAACGAAGAGCCGCAGTGTGGAAGCGACTTCCGTATTGAAATCGGGGCAGAATATCACGGTGGACGCGCAAAACGGCGTTGTCTATGACGGTATCGTAGCCGATCTTGTAAAGCCGGAAAAACAGGAACAAGCACAAGGCGCGGCAACCGCCGTGGCTGAATATTTCCCGCCGACCGGCACAGGCGTCCTCATGAATCTCGGAGATCCCGACCTGGCAGGGAAATATGCATCTCTTCCCTGTGACGGCATCGGACTCATGAGAGAAGAATTTATTTGGACCACTTTCATTCATGAGCACCCGCTGTATCTCATTGAAACGGGGCGTCCGGAAAAAGTGGTGGACATGCTGGCCGAAGGCATCAGTAAAGTATGCCGTGCGTTAGCCCCCCGCCCCGTCGTTCTCCGTTTCTCCGATTTCAAATCCGGAGAATACAGAAATCTCAAAGGCGGCGACAAATATGAACCGGAAGAACCGGCGGATCTCCTCGGTTGGAGAGGGGCTTCCCGTTATTATGACCCGAAATATACCGCCGCTTTCCGTCTGGAATTGAAAGCGGTCAAGAAAGTCCGTGAAGAATTCGGACTGAAAAACCTGAATTGCATGATTCCTTTCTGCCGGACCGTAGAAGAAGCGGAAAAAGTAACGGCTATCATGAAAGAAGAAGGATTGGAAAGAGGACCGGATTTCAAACTCTTATTGATGGCTGAAATTCCTGCCAATATTCTTCTGGCAGACCGGTTCAACCAATTTGTGGACGGATACTCCATCGGGTCAAACGATCTGACCATGCTCGTGCTCGGTTGTGACAGGAACAATGACACCGTGGCATCTCTCTTTGACGAAAGAAATCTGGCCATCAAGAGAGCCATCCGTCACCTCATCAAAACAGCGCACAAAGACGGAAAAACGGTTTCCATCTGCGGACAGGCGCCGTCGGTATACCCGGACTTCACGGAATTTCTTGTAAAGAGCGGCATTGACTATGTATCCGTCAATCCCGATATGGTCAAGAGCACCAAACTGAATGTGGCAAGAATCGAACAACGCCTGATTCTTGACAAAGCGACGGGAAGAGGCGTTGTAGATACGGAAGATTACGAATTATAAAAAAGATTGCCGTTTGCATAAGTTTCCTGCCGAAAAGGATTCTTAGCGGGCGATTCGATGTGGACAGTGACGACCGGGGCATTGAGGAACCCCGGATCGTCATATTCCGCTAAAGTAAAAGAGAGGAAGGAAATCATATGCAACTGACCGGACGCCAAAAGGAAATCACAAGCATTGTTCGTGAAGACGGACCGATTACAGGGGAAAAAATTGCAGAACGCCTTCATGTGACAAGAAGTGCATTGCGCGGGGATTTAGCGGTACTGCTTTCCGGAGAAATCATTGCCGCACGGAGAAGGCTCGGATATTACTATCTGGGCGGCGGAGAAGATCCGGCAGCGGCACAAATCAAGTCCTGCACGGCGCAAGATTGCATGTCCCGGCCGATTCTCGTCAGTGCTGAATCCAATGCCTATGATGCGGCGGTACTTCTTTTTACGGAAGATATAGGAACCATTTTTGTCGGGAAAAAAGATGATATCCAAGGTGTCGTTTCCAGAAAAGACCTTTTAAAAGCGGCTATGGGACGGGAAGATTTGGCGAAAGTGCCGATTTCTATGGTCATGACATCCCGGGCGAAGATGATTTATGGCGAGCCGGAAGAAGATCTCGTATCCATTGCACAAAAAATGATGGACTATGAAATTGACTGCCTTCCCATCGGAACGTTTAAAGACGTAAACGGCGACAGAAAATTTATTCTTGTCGGCCGTGTATCCAAAACGAATATCACCCGTCTGTTTCTGGAACTGGGAAAAGGCGGCAGGGGGTAAGAAATGAGCAAATTACCACAAATCTATGTCGTCTCCGACTCTCTGGGAGAAACGGCGGAAAGCGTGGCGAAAGCGACCATCAGCCAGTATGATGCGGATATGGAAATCCATCGGGTGCCTTTTATCCGCCATACGGAACAAATAGAAAAAATCATAGCCGAAGCGGCATCGCAAGGGGCGGTCGTATGCCATACCCTCGTGAACCGTGAACTCCGGAATGACTTTGAACGGCTGGCGAAAGAAAAAAATCTGCGCTATGTTGATATTTTAGGACCGATGCTGGATATGGTGACGGAACAATCGGGTATCACGCCCCGTATGAAACCGGGGATTATCCACCGCCTTGATGAAGAATATTTCAAAAAAGTGGAAGCCATTGAATTTGCCGTCCGCTACGATGATGGAAAAAATCCGTCAGGATTCAAAAAAGCGGACGTCGTCCTTGTCGGTGTTTCCCGGACATCAAAAACGCCGCTGTCCATGTATATGGCGCATAAAAAATTCAAAGTGGCGAATTTGCCTCTCGTTCCGGAAGTGCAGCTGCCTCATGAAATATTTGAAGTGCCGCCTTACCGCCTGGTCGGACTCATTATTGATCCGTATAAATTAAACTCCATCAGAAGCGAAAGAATGAAAGCCCTCGGCTTTTCGGGAACGGCGAACTATACGGATATCGACCGCATTGAAGATGAACTCGCCTACGCCAAAGAAGTCATGCGGCAGCTTCATTGCCCGGTCATAGATGTGTCCAATAAAGCGATCGAAGAAACAGCAAGCCGCATCATGGCTATCGTTCAGCGAAACAAAGAAATTTATGGCGATAAATATTGACATATTGAAAAACAGAACTGAAACCTCGTTTAGGCCGAAGTTTCAGTTCTGTTTTTTCATGTTCAGACAGTTCACAAATCTTGAATTACATTTTGAGACAGCAGTTCTCATAACAAGCTCTACGGATGAATTAAAATCCCTTATCACGTATCCAGTCTTCTTTTATTAAAAAGAAACTGCATTTCTTTTCTCCGTCCCACCGATGAATTAAAAATGTAAATTCGCCCTTACTTAAACTAATGGAGGTAGCTTTACGGGACTGAACGGTCGAAGTATATCTTTCATCAATTTTCCATCCCCGGGATAAAAGTTGTTCTCCGTATCGGTCAAATTCATCGTCAGTTAAATCCCGTTCAAATTCTTTTGTTCCCAAAATAGAATAAGTCAGCCACTTTTGCTCTACACCATAATCATTTTTATGGGATGTATAGGGTCGGAAATCTGTTGATACATTTCTACCATCTGATCTCTCGTTTCTATTCGATAGTCATAAGTAACGTACCAAAGAGTACCAATATAGAAGCAGAATATCAAAAGAGCCGTGCCTGCCACAATGCCCACAAAATCATAATATTCTAAATTATCCCAATCTATTTTCTTCATGATTGTGCCTTTCTATAATTTTGAGACAGCGGTTCTCATGGCGGGTTTCATTAAAAGCCTTTATTATTCTGAGCCTTGACCGGTTTATGATTTGTTCACCTTTGCGGTGTACAGGTTCGTTTTTTATTTTTACTCTTCCGGCGGGATATTTTTGAAGTGGAAGGATTTTTTTCCTTTCGCATAGTCGCCTGCGGTGTGTCCGTCTCCGAAGAGTTTGTATTTGTAGGACATGAGCCCTTCCAGACCTACGGGGCCGCGGGCGTGGAGTTTGCTTGTGGAAATGCCTACTTCCGCACCGAAACCGTAGCGGAATCCGTCGGCAAAGCGGGTGGATGCATTTCTGTAGACTCCGGCGGAATCGACGAGAGCCATGAAAGTTTGTGCCGCTGTATCGTCTTCCGTAAGTATGCTGTCCGTGTGGTGGGAGCCGTAACGGTTGATGTGGCGGACGGCTTCTTCTGTGCTGCCGACGAGTTTTACGGCGAGAATCAGGTCGGTATATTCTTTGTGGAAATCATCGTCGGAAATGACTTCGACAGGTATAATCCGGGCGACTTCTTCTGTTCCCTTGAGGGTCACCTTTTTTTCGGCAAGAGCGGCGGCCAGCGGGGGAAGGAGTTCTCCGGCAATATCTCTGTGAACGAGGAGTGTTTCCACGGCGTTGCAGGCAGCAGGGTACTGTGTCTTTGCGTCGATAATAACGGGAATGGCTTTTTCCTTGTCACATGCTTTATCGGCGTAGATATGGCAGATGCCTTCCGCATGGCCCATGACGGGGATTTTCGTGTGGTCCATGATGTAGCGCACAAATTCATTGGAGCCCCGGGGAATGAGCAGGTCGACGAGTCCGTCGCATTGGAGTAATTCATCTATTTCACTGTGCTGTTCCGCCTGGAGCCATGCTTTTTCGGGAAGTCCGGCGGAAACGGCGGCTTCATGAATGAGGGAAAAGAGAACGCGGTTTGTTTCTTTTGTTTCTTTTCCGCCTTTCAAAATGGCGCAATTGGCACTTTTGATGCACAGGGCAGAAATCTGGACGAGCGCATCGGGACGGGCTTCAAATATGATTCCGATGACACCGATGGGACAGGTGACACGGTAGAGTTTCAGGTGTGTATCGAGTTCTCTTGCCAGTGTGATGTGTCCGACCGGATCGGGAAGGCGGATCAGCTGTTCCAGGCCGCTTACGAGGGACTCCAGTTTTTCTTCGTCGAAGAGTAGACGTTTCATGACGGCAGGGGCGATATGGTCGCGGCGGGCCGCTTCCCTGTCTTTGCGGTTGGCCTCAAAAATTTCTTCTTTGCGCGATTTAAGGGTTTCTATGATACGGCGGAGTGCTTCGTTTCTTATTTCCTCTTTTGATGAGGCGAGAAGCGGTGCCGTTTCTTTCATTTGGGTGACTTCATTCCGTATAGACATGGTATCTCCTTTCGGTTTCATTATCTACTATGATAATTGTCTTTTCCGAGGGGGTCAAGAAATTGTATTCCCGTTTTATTTTCCTTATAATAACAGTATCATTTCACGCGGAAGGAGCAGGGGGATATTTTGGATAAATTGCGGATGAAAGGATTCGTTCTTGCCGCGGCAGGTTCTGTTTTGTGGGCAACTTCGGGAATTGCGGGGCAATATCTTTTGGGGTATGCCCGGGTGTCTCCGGAATGGTTGACGCTTTGCCGGTTATTTCTGGCAGGATTGCTGCTGCTCTTTTATGATGCCCTGACTCACAAAGGTGATATTTTTTCTATCTGGAAGAATAAAAAGGACGGCATCGAGCTTTTTTTATTCGGTGCTTTAGGTATGCTTTTTACCCAGTACGGCTATTTCGTGGCCATTAAGTACAGCAATGCCGCGACGGCGACGGTGTTGGAATATCTGATGCCGATTCTTATCGTGGCGTGGTATTGTCTGAAATATAGGCGCCTGCCTTATAAAAAAGAATTATTTTGTTCTCTTTTTGCTGTGGCAGGAACGGCACTGATTGCCACGCACGGAAATTTCCAAAGTCTTGCGATTTCCCCGAAAGCTCTTTTCTGGGGACTTTTGGCGGCACTGGCCTGTGCCTTTTATACGGTGGAACCGAAACGGATTATACAGAAATGGCGGGCAACTCTTGTGATAGGCTGGGGCATGCTTGTGGCAAGTATCATGATAGCACCTGTCACGTTTTACGTGCCTGTGACGGGAAATTTGGGATGGGAAACGGCGGCGGCTTTTCTCTATGTCGTCATTTTCGGCACGGTCCTGTCTTTTTCCATGTATCTGGGAAGTGTGAAATACATCGATCCCGGGGAGACAAGTATCATCGCCGCTTTGGAGCCGCTTGCGTCCATTTTGTTCTCTGTTGTCATTTTCAACATGACTTTCGGATTTTTCGAGCTTGCGGGCATGCTCTTTATCATCGTGGCGGTTATGGTTGTCACCAAGTGAAATTTGATTCATGAAAAAGAAATAAAGCGGGCAGATTTTTCTGCTCACTTTTTTATTGCGTTAATCAGACAGAAAAACCTCTCATTTCAGTCGTTGCGTGTCTGCTCCAACTTGCCCCTTCCGACGGCTCCGCCGCCACCTTCCCCGTGTCCGGGGACGGCTTTCGATTTGCATTTTATCGTTTCATGGTAACAATCGAGTAATACATTTTAAAAACTATGAATTCTTTTTTCCTTAGTGGTTCGCTTCCCCCGAATGCGGAGGGAAGTGCCGAGCCTTGCGAGGCGATAGGGGCAAGCTTGCGTACACAGGTCAGAATATTTAAATCTTGCAACCTTTGCCCGGATTCTTCACTCTGAGTCAATATCCTTTTATTACATTACAGTCATACCTATTTTTACGACCGTTCAAGAATGACAGGCAAGCAGTTAATACTGTTCTGTAAGAAACGTTTCTTTCATTTCTACTCACTCTTGCCCCTTCCGTCAACCTGACGGTTGACACCTTAGCCAAGGCAAAGCGTCTCACACACTTTTACAGCGTCGTTTTGCTCCTCGAAAAGTGGTTCGCTTGCTTCCCGACAAGCGGGGACGGCTTACATTTCCTGTGCTTTTCTTTTTGGGCCAAAAGTTATTTACTGCTTCTCGAAAACGAATTCACTCGTGCCGTCATTCTTGAGCGGTGGACAGAATCGGAATGACGACAAGAGAAAAAACATCATGTGACTCTTAGCGAAGAATCCGGCATAGGTTATCGGAAAATCCATTTAACACCCACATTCTTTGCCTAGATTCTTCACTTCGTTCAAGAATGACAGGCCGGTATTTAATACCATTCCGTAGGAAACCATTTTTTGTGTCTGCTTACACTCGCCCCTTCCGTCAACCTGACGGTTGACACCTTCCCCGTGTCCGGGGACGGCTTTTTTGCGTGAGGCATTTCGTTATTTTTCGCTTTTGCTCATAATTATTATCTATTTTTACGTGTCTGCACACTTTTGCGTCGCTTGCTTCCCGTCATTCGGGGACGGCTTACATTTCCTGTGCTTTCCTTTTTAGGCAAAAGTTATTTACTGCCACTCGTAAACGCATTTCATTTGTGCCGCCATTTTTGAGCGATGGATGGAATCGGAATGACGATGAAAACAGGATTCTCGGAAAGGTAAAAGAGATGTGCTTTCGGAATATCACGGCGGAATTGTGCCGGAACGGCATATCCGTCAACGAAGGAGGGAAAGCTTGTTTTGTACTTAAAAAATATTTAATTAAAAAAATTAAAAGAAAGTGATTAACAATATATGCGGATGGTGATATAATATTTGCTATACTATCTATCAGACAATAAAAATACAGATTAGCCGGTGTATTTTATATGGGACTTAGATGGTAGATATTTACAGTCTGCCGGTAGGAAGCAGATCACATCCATAGACAGGTATGGAAAAGAAAAAAGGAGGCGTTCCTATGAAAAAATCTAATAATGCATTCGTTGCTATCGGACTTATGCTGTTTGCTCTGTTCTTCGGTGCCGGGAATTTGATTTTTCCGGTCTTTATGGGTCAAAATTCCGGGCTAAATACCATTCCGGCTACCATCGGATTCTTGATTACCGGCGTGGGACTTCCTCTTTTGGGTGTGCTTGCCATTTGTTACTCCGGCGTGAATTTGCGTGAATTGGCTTCCCGTATCCATCCGCTTTACAGTTTGTTCTTTTGTACGGCTTTGTACATGACAATCGGACCGTTTTTTGCCGCTCCCCGTACGGCAACGGTGGCTTATGAAATCGCAGTGGCACAGAGTCTTCCGCCGGAGATGAGGACTGTCGGACTGTATGTATTTGCCGCCCTGTTCTTTATTATCACTTGGTGGCTCGCCATTTCTCCGTCAAAAATGGTCGACCGGGTCGGAAAATTTATGACACCGGTACTTCTCGTATTCTTATTTCTTTTGATTATCAATGCCGTTCTTTCCCCTATGGGCGCATGGCAGGCACCGGCTCCTGCGTATGATACGTCCGTAAAAGCGTTTACCCAGGCGATTGTCGACGGTTATAATACGATGGACGGGCTGGCGGCTCTGGTATTCGGCATCATTGTTGTCGAATCGGTGAAAATGTACGGCGCGAAAACAAATGAGGAAATTACAAAAAATACGCTCCGTTCCGGACTGGTTTCCACCTTTTTCATGGCGCTTATTTATGCGGCGCTTTGCTATCTCGGCGCTAATTCCGTGTCGGCTATCGGCGTGCAGGAAAACGGAGCGCCCGTTTTGGTGAAAACGGCTCTGTACTACTTCGGCGGTGCAGGAAGTGCGGTTCTCGGCATTATCGTTATCTTTGCCTGCCTGACTACCAGTGTCGGACTGGGAGCGGCTTGCGCGGCGTATTTCAATCTGCTTTTCCCGAAAGTGTCCACAAAAACATTTGTAACGATCTACGCGGTGCTGTGTTTCTTTGTCGCTCTTTTCGGACTGACGACGATTATAAAAAATTCGATTCCCGTTTTGCTCTTACTGTATCCGCTCGCAATTTCCCTGATCGTCTTGGCTTTCATGGATCCGTATTTCCACGGACGTCATTGCGTATATGCCTGGGCGACGGGTCTTACGGCGATTCCCGCACTTTGTGACGGTCTTCACGGTTTCGGATTGAAACTGGGACCGGTGGATGATATTCTCGCCGCACTGCCCCTGGCGGAATACAGCATGGCATGGGTATCGTTCTTCCTCACCGGTCTTGTGATCGGATATGTCTGGATGGCAGTCACTAAAGAAAAGAAAGAAATAGAGAGCGTATAAGAAATAAAATACCGATTCCAATGAAATCCGTCTTCTTGAAAAGAGGCGGATTTTTTGTTTGGTAATAGGGAAAGGACCCGCACAATTTGCTTCAACAGCGGCAGAATTTTATTTTTCGTGTTGACATCTTTCTTCCGAATTACTATAGTAGATAAGGAATACTATGCGTGAAAGGAGGAGCGGCCTATGCTTGTTGCTTATAAACATGATGAAAATCATGAGCTTCGTGAAGTGGCTTTAGATGCGATAGATAAAGGATCATGGCTGAATTGCGCCGCTCCCGCCGCGGAGGAATTGGAAAAGTTGCAGGTATTGACGGGTATTCCCGTAGATACCTTGCAGACGGCACTTGACCGGGAAGAACGTTCCCACGTGGAACTGGAAGATGACTATATGTTTGTCGTTGTGAATACGCCGGTCGTTTTGGAAACGGATGCGTATGATGCACTGCCGCTCGGTATTTTTATTACCAAGCAGTATTTCGTTACCGTGTGTCTGGAAGAAAATTCGGTGATTCGTAAATTTGTGAGAAACAGCTATCCCTCGTTCCAGACGTATAAGAAAACGAGATTTCTGTTCCAGATTTTATCCGCAGCATCGTCGGCGTTTTTATATTTCCTGCAGCAGATTTATAAAAAGACGGATTTGATTGAAACGCAGGTCCGTAAGTCGCTGAAAAATAAAGAGTTGTTCCGCATGCTGGAACTGCAAAAATCTTTGACGTATTTCAATTTCGCTCTTCATGCCAATGAAAATGTGATGGAGCGTCTGATGCGTCTCCGCAACAGTCCGGTGCATACGCTTCTCAAAATGTATGAGGAAGACGAGGATTTACTGGAAGATGTCATCATTGAAAATAAGCAGGCTTTGGAAATGGTGGAAATCTACACGAACATTTTGATGTCCATGATGGATTCTTTTTCATCGATCATTTCTAACCGCTTATCACAAATCATGAAATTTTTGACGTCAGTGACGATTCTTTTGGCAGTCCCGACTTTGATTTTCAGTCTCTGGGGCATCAATGTGCCCGTTCCCTGGGAAGGAACGGATATCGGATTTTCCGCCGTGGTGCTTTTGGGAATGGCGGTCACGGTGGCGGCGGCCGTCGTTTTGTGGAAACGGGATATGTTATAGAAATTTGATTTTATGACCCTTCGGGGTCTTTTTTATTGGCAGATTGGCAGACAATAAAAAAGGACAAACTCTGTATGGAGATGTCCTTTGGTTTGTTTATTTCAAATAAGGTACGACGGCGCTTCCGTGGGGAATCAAATTGACAGTGTAGTCCGTTTTGCCTTCTTTTTCCAGCTGTTTTTGCGCGAGTGCCCAGGCCTCTTCCAGTGTGGCTACGGGAATCTGGTGCGTTTTTTCACGGATGAGATCAAAATTTTCTTTTCGTGTCACGAAGTATACCGTGTGAGTGAGAGCGGTCTGCAAATTGCAGAAAGCGACGAAGAAGGGAATGGTGAAGCAGGCACGGAGCGCTTTTTCCATAGATGCCGTATCGGGGTATTTGAAACTGTCCAGATAGGCCGGCGGTTCATAGACATCTTCCGCTTCCATGAGCGTGATGATGATGCCGCCTTTTTTTGTGGCCATTTCCGCTGAGGTGTAGCATTTCGTTCCCTGATACAGATTCGTGTCTTTCGGATAACCGCCGGCACTTACGATAGTGACGTCCGCTTTTTGTTTCATCGGCACCTTTTGCATTCTGTAAATTTCTTCCGTTCCTTTGTGCCACGCTTTGTAAGGATCGCCGCCGACCATGCCGGACACTTCACCGTCCGCATTGATGAGAGAGTGGATAAGGAAACAGGGGGCGACCATATCACAGCCTTCCTGCATATCTTCACTTACAGGATTTCCTTCAATTTTCAAAACGCGGGAGTCGGGATTGAGTCCGGAACCGATTTCATCACCGAGCGCGTGGCAGTGATTCTGCTGAATCGTATCCCACCCTGCCACGCCGGGAAGAATGAGTTTCCGTCCGCCGCCGAAACCTGCCATGTCGTGGGTGGAAACGGCATTGATCAAAATCACTTTGTCAGCCGTAGCCACACGGGTATCGATAAAAACTTCCGTTCCCCGGCTCGTCGTTCCTATGTAGGTGAGCTTGTCTTTATCCCTGCAATCGTGCTGGTACATGCGGATTCGTTTCGCCACTTCTTCGCCCACGCATTCTATATTTTCCTCTTCCGTGTGGGCCCTGTGAGTTCCCTGGGCAAAAACGATATAGATATCTTCATCGGGAATGCCTGCCGCGTTCAGTTCATTGACGATGTGAATCATGAAATCCCGAACGTGATTCCAGGCACGGGTGATGTCGGCAGTGACGAGACAGACTTTATCGCCGGGCTTTACCTTTTCGGAAAGCGGGAGTGATCCTATAGGGCGGCGCATACAGGAAATCGTCGCTTCTTTGATATTGCACGCCTTTGTGGGCATGCCTTCAAGTACGTCGGAAATTCGTTCTTCCGGAAGCATTACCGTCTGAAAACCCCGCCCGTACGGGAAAGTATATTCTTTTAACGCCATAAAATCCTCCTCGGTGATATGAAAGAATCCTGGGAAACAGGAAAAATAGAATTGCTTTTCAATTTCTTTCATTATATCTGTTTTCCTTATGAAATAAAATAACAGATGGCGGAAACATATGGAGAAAAAATCCATTCTTGATGGAAAACTTGCATAGGTTACGTGATTTCGTTATAATAATTCTTGTTTTTATTGAACGGAATGAATGGAGTATAGGGTGATTGAAGAAATCAGGAAACGCCGGAGTACAAGGCGGTTTATACGGAAAAATGTGCCCACAGAAGAAATACATGCCGTTTTAGAGGCGGCATCGTGGGCACCGTCAGAGCATAATGAACAGCCTTGGAAATTTATCGTGATCCGTGGCGATGCAAGAAAAGAAATGGTCCGGGCATTAAAAGCGGGCATCCAAAGAAACAGAAATAACAAATCGGCGGAATTTGGAGAAGGCTATGAAAAATTAATTCCCGCGGCGATTTACACCGCCCGCGTGCTCGAGCAGGCACCGGTCATTGTTTTTGTCATGAACACAAAAGGAAAAGATTACAGAAAAGAAAAACCGCTGGCGGAAAAACTGGCGGAATTGGCAGATATCCAGTCGGTGAGCGCGGCCATTCAGAATATGTGTCTGGAAGCGACGGCACGGGGGATCGGAACGCTTTGGACATGCAATATTTTCTTTGCTTATGAAGAATTGAAAGCATGGCTGGCTACGGAAGGAGAAATGGTAGCGGCAATTGCCCTCGGATATACCGATAAAGACGGGAAGGCCCTGCCGAGAAAACCGTGGGAAGAAACGGTTTTTTACAGAGGAAATGCGAAAGAAGAATAAAAGGACCGCCGGATTCGGCGGTTTTTTTGTGCCGGTTTATCAATAAGGTATAATATAAAAAAGAAAGGAGACGGTCATGAAAATAACAAAAGAAGCCCGCGTAGGAATCATCACCGCCGTTCTACTTGCCGCAGCGGCTCTCTTTTATTTCACCTTTTCTTTTTTACCTTTCTCCCGTCCTCACGTGATGCACATCACCGCCGTATTTTCTTCCGTGCAGGGCATTAAAAAGGGAAATGAAGTCCGTTATGCCGGTGTCCATGTGGGAAATGTGGAAAAAATTACTGTAAAAGAGGGGAAAGGTATTTTGCTTCTCGGCATTGACAGAGAGGTGAAAATTCCCCAAGATGCGGAATTTCGTATAGCCCAGGACGGTTTGGTGAGTGATTACTATATACGGATTCGCGGGGGAAAAGCAGACGGAAATTATCTCACCGATGGTATGACGGCGGCAGAAACGAAATCCGATCCGCTGGGAAATTTGACGAAAAAAGCGGAAACGCTCGTGAAAACAGTGAATGAAACAAAGGAAAATTTCCAAAAAATGAAAGCGCCTCCCGAAACATAACGGGATTTTATGGAATGAAAAGGGAAAAGACTTTGACAGACCTCCTTTGCCGGATAATCGGTAAGGAGGTCATTTTTATGCGTTGCAGTTCTGAATGTAAAGTAAGTGTGGTGAACGGTACCGGAAAGGCAAGAACAGGATTTTAGGCAGTTATAAGCAGGGATGGATCTATTGGGCAGACGGCAAAGAGGAAAGGCGTTTACCGGTTGTAAAATGTCTTTTGCACTCTTATAGATTTCATTTTCTCTTTGAAAGGCCGGGTTTATGCGGCAAGTATAACTGATTGAGATAAGACGCCGTGTTATCTATATATAATAGGCATAAAGTATAGATAATAAGTGAAATAATGGTACAATAAATAAGAAAGAAAAATAAAATTGTATTTATTAAAGGGGGACACTATGAAACATTTGAAAAAAGCGGCACTGGTACTGGCTTGTGCTTCAGTTTTCTGTATGGGACTCACCGGCTGCGGCGGCGATAAAAAAGCGGATACCGCAAAAGGAAATGCCGGCGGCGAAAAGGTGCTGACCGTCTATACGGCACGGAGTGAAAGTTTGAATAATCTCGTCATTCCCGCTTTTGAAAAGGAAACTGGCATTAAAGTCAATGTGATTGTGGCAGGGACAGGTCCGCTGGTAAAGAGAGTGGCTTCCGAAAAGGACAATCCCCAGGGAGATGTCCTGTGGGCGGCTGACCAGACAATGCTGGAATCGCAAAAAGAATTGTTTGAAAAGTATGTATCGCCTGAAGATGCGAATATGCTTGATGCCGCTAAGAATAAGACGGGTTATTTCTCGCCCGCTTTTGCGGATCCCACCGTATTTATCGTCAATAAAAAATTGGCAGGCGATATGAAAATCACAAGTTTTGCGGATTTGCTGAATCCCGCTTTGAAAGGGAAAATCGCTTTCGGCGATCCCGCCAATTCCAGTTCGGCGTTCCAGTGTCTGACGGCTATGCTTTACGGCAACGGGAAAAACGGAGATCCCATGTCACCGGAAGCATGGGCGTATGTGGATAATTTCATTAAGAATCTGGACGGCAAATTGCTGAACAGTTCCGGCGCGGTTCATAAAGGAGCGGCTGACGGAGAATATACGGTGGGTCTTACTTGGGAAGATCCGGCGGCTACGTATGTCAAGAACGGCGCCGATGTGGCGGTTGTATTCCCCGCAGAGGGCGCGATTTTCCCCGGTGAATCCGTACAGATCATCAAAGGGGCGAAGCATATGGAAAATGCAAAGAAATTTGTAGATTTCATGTTGTCCAAGAAAATCCAGGAAGAAGCGGGAAAAACGCTGACGGTTCGTCCGCTTCGCAAAGGCGTTGCTTTGGCGGATTATATGACACCCCAGGATACAATCAAGTTGTTCCCGAATTATGATGAGGGCTGGGTATCGGCGCATAAAAAAGAAATTGTTGCGGAATGGAATAAGCATCTCGAAAATTCCAGACAGTAAGAGGAGTGTCTGAAAAATAGAGGGGCGTGGAGCGTTTAACGCTCCGCCCCTTTTTTGGTAGGAGAGTATCATGAGTGTTTCTATTCAAATTGATGAAGTGGTCAAAAAGTATGGGGATCATGCCGTGGTGAACGGATTGTCTCTGGATATACGGCCGGGAGAGTTTTTTACCCTACTGGGGCCGTCAGGCTGTGGGAAAACGACACTTCTTCGTATGATTATCGGATTTAATTCTATCGAAGCGGGAACGATTTATGTGGATGGGGAAGCGGTGAATGAAATTCCGCCGGACCGGAGAAATATGGGCATGGTTTTTCAAAATTATGCCATTTTCCCGCATATGTCCGTCAAGGATAATGTGGCGTTCGGTCTTCGCATGCGTCATGTGCCTGAAAAGGAAATTGGGGAACGGGTGGATCATATTTTGAAAGTGGTCAAGATTGATCATTTGAAAGACCGGATGCCTACCGCTCTTTCCGGCGGACAGCAGCAGCGTGTCGCGCTCGCGAGAGCGATTGTCATACGTCCCCGTGTGCTTTTGATGGATGAGCCGCTTTCCAATCTGGACGCCAAGCTCCGTATTGAAATGAGAAATGCCATCAAACGGATTCAGCGGCAAGTGGATATTACGACCGTCTATGTCACTCACGACCAGGAGGAAGCCCTTGCCGTATCGGACAGGATTGCCGTTATGAACGGCGGCGTCATCCAACAGATCGGCGAGCCGCAGGAGATTTACAAACGGCCGACCAATGTGTTTGTTTCCACGTTTATCGGGCTTTCCAATTTAGTGAAAGCCGTCTATAAAGATAAAAAAGTTTCTTTTACGGGAACGGACTATGCCGTTTTCATGGATCATCTGGCAGAGGACTTGCAGGAGGGGGAAGAGCTGATTGTTTCTGTTCGTCCTGAAGAATTTATCATGAAACGGGGCACGGAAAAAGGCCTTCACGGAAAAATCATGTCTTCCGTTTTTCTCGGGCTTTCCACCCATTATTTCCTGGAAACGGAACAGGGGGAAGAATGGGAAGTTCTGCAAACGGGCTCTCACGATATTTTGCCTGACGGTACAGAAGTGACGCTTACGGTCAAAGAAGATTGCATCAATGTGTTCCGGAAAGAAACGGAGCATACGGTCATCAAAAGGGAGTCGTTATGAAAAAGAAACTGACGGTTTGGAATGTACTGAGCCTTTTGATTCTGTCGGCGTTTGCTCTTTTTATCATGTATCCGCTTTTTCTGATTTTGTATAAGAGCGGGATTCACGGGGATACGGGAGCGATCACGATTGATAATTTCTCCCATTTCTTTGCGAAAAAATTCTACTGGGGCACAATGGTCAATTCGCTCAAAGTGACGGTTGTGTCTACCGTGCTGTCGGCGCTTGTCGGACTTCCGCTGGCTTATCTCATGCGGAGCGTGAAAATCAGAGGAAGCGGACTTTTAAATATTTTCATTGTGATTTCTTATTTATCTCCGCCTTTTATCGGCGCCTATGCGTGGATACAGATGCTCGGGCGAAACGGGGTGGTGACGCACTTCATCAATGATCTTTTCGGGATTCATTACGGCGGCGTATACGGATTTGCCGGCATTGTCCTCGTCTTTACCCTGCAATCCTTTCCGCTTGTCTATATTTACGTATCCGGCGCTTTAAAAAATCTCGACAATTCACTCAATGAAGCGGCAGAGAGTTTGGGATGCAGCCGGACGGGGCGGATATGGAAAATCATCGTGCCCCTTGTGATGCCTACGCTTCTTGCCAGCTCCATGCTTGTCTTTATGCGCGTCTTTGCCGATTTCGGGACGCCCATGCTGATTGGCGAAGGCTACCAGACGCTTCCGGTACTCATTTATAACCAGTTTATGGGTGAAGTTTCCGGGGATGACGGGTTTGCCGCGGCGATCTGTTGTATCGTCATCGGACTTACGATTGTTATGTTTTTTGTCCAACGCTTTCTGGCGACGAGAAATACCTATGCCATGACCGCGTTAAAGCCGATGGTGGCGGAAAAAGCGAAAGGGCTCAGAAATATACTGGCCCACCTTGCCGTTTATCTCACGGTGGGACTGGCCGTTCTTCCCCAGTTTGTCGTTATTTATACGTCTTTTCTTGCCACCAACGGCGGGCAGGTATTTACCGGCGGCTTTGCTTTGCAAAGCTATGAGGCGACACTCTTTGCCAAGGATAATGATGTCATCTGGCATACCTATTTCCTCGGGCTATGTGCCATTGTTATTGTTATTGTTGTCGGCGTTTTGATTGCCTATTTATCGGTGAGAAAGAAAAATACGTTAAACAGTGTCCTCGATGTAGTCACCATGTTTCCCTTTATCATTCCCGGATCGGTACTCGGTATCGCTTTTGTCTTTGCCTTTAACAAGTCGCCCGTCATTTTGACCGGAACGGCACTCATCATGATTATTTCCTTTGCGGTACGGCGTATGCCTTATACGGTCCGCTCTTCGGCGGCGGTTTTGGGAAATATCAGTCCCAGTATTGAAGAGGCCGCTGTTTCTCTCGGTGCATCGGAAATGACGACGTTCCGCAAAATTACCGTTCCCATGATAGCGCCGGGCGTTCTGTCGGGGGCGATTATGAGCTGGGTGACCATTATCAGTGAATTATCATCGTCCATCATCTTGTATACCAATTCGACACAGACACTGACAGTATCGATTTATACGGAGGTTATTCGCGGCAATTACGGAAATGCTTCCGCTTATGCGACGATTCTCACACTCACATCTGTTCTTTCTCTTCTCATTTTCTATAAAGTGACGGGAAAGAGAGATGTATCGGTATAAAGCTGTTCATAAAGAAACCGTCTTTTCCAAAAGAAAGGGCGTTTTTTTATGTGACTGACATATGGGAAGATGCATTCATCATATAGATTTTGAAAAGCGGATATGAATGGTAAAGAAGAGAGGGATAACCAACAATAATCATTTAAATTGAAAAAAATAAGGATTTTACCAACCAATGAGTGTATAATAGATAAAATAAGCTTTTTTACTTATGAAGAAAAGAGGTGGCGCCGGATGAACTATGAACCGTTATTTAAAATATACAGAAAAGAACCGGACCGGTTTGAAAAAATTTATAGAAATAGATTTGATAACGAATTTTCAACACGTTTGGGTATCTTTATTAAAGAATACCGGCATCAGAAGGCTTACGAAGCGTTTTTCTGCAATCCCGGTGAATTGACTCACTTGTTAATTCGCATAGAGGAGGAAAAATTTGCATTTAACCGGTATATTTCAACCTTACCGCATATTATGGTGAATCATCTGATGAACAGTTTTTTGTTGGATGAAATACAGGCAAGCAATGAAATTGAGGGGATTCACAGCAGCAGGAGAGAGCTGAAAGAGGCTTTTGAAAGTATTTCCACCAATGCACCTAAAAGATTTAAGAGTATAATTATCAAATATCAAAAAACACTCAGTACAGGAGAAGAACCTTTAGCATTCGGACAATGTCCGGAGCTCAGGAACTTTTATGATGAGTTCTTGGGAAGTGAAATCAACGAAGAGGATTTGCCGGACGGAAAGATATTCAGAAAAGAAGGTGTTGACGTAACCACATCTTCAGGGAAAGTGATACATCAGGGGCTATATCCGGAGAATGAAATTGTGAAAGCCATGAAAAAAAGTCTTGATTTATTACATGATGAATCAATTCTCTTGCTTATCCGGATTGCACTGTTTCATTATCTCTTCGGATACATTCATCCTTTTTATGACGGAAACGGAAGAACATCAAGGTTTATATCTTCTTACTATATATCATCTTATATTCATCCTTTAGTCGGGCTGCGGTTATCAAGAATCATCAAGGGGAACCAGACTCAATATTATGAAGCCTTTAAAATGACAAACTTGGAAATTAACAGGGGAGATCTTACCTATTTTATCATTGAATTTTTAAAGCTGTTATCGGTAACTATGCAAAATACCCAGGAGTTGTTGGAACGGCGGTTGAAAAATTTAAAAACTTATGAAGAGAATCTGGAAAAATTTTTTATAAAGAATCATATAACGGATGAATTGACACGAAAGATTTATTTTATATTGCTACAGGAAAGTTTGTTTTCCGTAACATCCGGTGTGGTGAAAAACGGGCTGGTATTGGCGACAAAGAAGACCAGGAAGACAATTGATCAGCGCTTTAAATCTATTCCGGAGAATCATCTGGTTGTAAAAAAAGTGGGCAGATTCCTGCATTACAAATTGAATACCGGGATCTTGAAATTGTAGAAATCATAAGAAGAGATCAAATGATAAGAGGAAATACGGAAGCCGGCGTTTTTGATAAATGATGGAGAATAAAGGAATGCGGCGGACTTTCTTTTTGCCGGGAGGGAATATTCGGAAATAAAAACATATAGCAACATGCAAAAAGCGTTCCTGCTTATACGGGCAGAAACGCTTTTTTGGTTAGCGGTGCAGATTTCTTCTGTAAAATAAATTGTGGGATTTTCCCTGTTCCGTCGGAATGAGTAGATCTCCTTTTTGATATATGTATTTGTCTTTCAAGAGAGAGCGGCAGACTTTCCTTGTAAAATTCTCCGGCCATTTCATGTGGGTCGCCAGATTGGAAACCGCATTTTCACGGGCGGCCGCTTCCGTTTTATCATGGAAGAGGAGATGTTGGAGAAGCGTTTCCCGTCCGAAAGAAAATCTTTGGAGCTTTCTCCGTCTGAAAGCGGCTATAAGTCCGGTGGAAGGGGCTATGCAGAGGGAGAGTACAAATAAAAGTCCTAAAACTGATGCCATCATGCCCGCCAGCGACGTGTCGAGCCAGATGGCGCCGACAATACCTGCGACGGAACCGAAGGAACCGATGAGACAACTCAGTAAAAGCCGGGACACCATTGTTTTCGTCCAAAGGGAAGCAGTCATGGCAGGAATAATCATGAAAGCAATGACCAGAATGGAACCGATGGATTGGAAAGCGGTGACAGCGGTGAGAGATACAAGTCCCATAAGTCCGTAGTGAATCAGTGCAGGCGAGAAGCCGAGTATTTTAGACAGAACGGGATCGAAGGTGGCAAGCTTCAGTTCTTTATAGAAAAGAGTAATGATTGCCGCGACGATGATAAAAACAATACCGCTCGTGTATATGCCCCTTGCTCCGTAGTCCGTACCGTCGATGATCAGGCGGTCGAAGGGGGCAAAAGCGAGTTCGCCGAGAAGTACGCAGTCCGTGTCTATGTGGACGTTGCCGGCGTAGCGGGTGACAAGAATAACGGCGATACTGAAGAGGAAGGGAAATATAAGTCCGATGGCCGCATCAGAAGCGACAAGACGGCTTCTGTACAGCGATTCCACAAGCCAGACGGTGAGTACGCCCATGAGCGTCGCACCGACGATAAGAAACGGGGAATCCAGACTTCCGGTGAGAAGAAAGGCGAGAATAATCCCTAAAAGTACGGTGTGGCTGATTGCATCGGTAAGCATGGACATTCGCCGGAGTACAAGGAAGTTTCCCGGCAAAGCACAGCTGATTGCCGTAAAAAGGGCAATAACAAGTATTTCAGCAAAAGAATTCATAGGACGCCTCCTTTTTTAGCAGGAGCAGCCAGTCTTTTGTGATGTAAATACTGACTTACCAAACCTCTTCGCGGAGCAAAAAGCAGACTGGTGATAACGATGACCGAGGCGGCGACGACGATAGCGGGCCCTGTCGGCATTTTGGAAATGGACGAGCTTGCTATCGTGCCTGTTGCCGATGAAACGGCCCCGAAGAGGGCAGATAAAAGAACCATCGGTTCAAGCCGTCTTGTCCATTGACGGGCCGCCACAGAGGGGGCAATCAGCATGGCACTCATGAGAATGATACCTACCGCCTGGATAGACAGTAAAACGGTCATCATCGTCAGGAAAGAAAGGAGAACATTTAATTTTCCTCCCGGCAATCCGAGCGCTCCCGCATAGTCGGGATCAAAGGCCATGAGTTTCAATTCTTTCCAGAAAAGTACGACCAGTAAAAGAACAATCAAGGAAAGGCTCGTCGTGAGAATGACGTCTCTGTAGAGAATGGTAGAGGCCTGCCCGAAAATAAACCGGTTAAGCCCTGCCTGATTCGCATTTCCCGAATGCTGGATGATAGCGGACAGTACAAGACCGGCTCCGAAGAAACCGGAAAGAACGGAAGCAAGGACACCGTCAAAAGGAAGACGGGTGTATTGCCGTGCCATAAGAATCAGTCCCGTCGCTACCAGTGCGGAAATAAAAGCACCGAGAAGAAGTCCGTCCAGACTTTTTACGCCGAGAAACATAAAAGCAAGCATGATGCCGGGATACGATGAGTGGGCAATCCCGTCACCCAAAAGCGCTTCTCTGCGGAGAACGATGAAAGAACCGAGGACACCGCAAAGAATGCCCAGTATGGTTGTTCCTGCAAGGACTACCCGGAAGGTATAGTCGCTCCAAAGGGGAGAACTAAGTATTTCCATCAGACTCACTCTCCTTAGACAGGGGAGAAAATGTTTTTTCTATATTTTCCCGGGTAAAAATATCTGCGACCGGTCCTTCGGCAACCAGCTGCCGGTTAATCATGGCAACTCTGTCGAAATACTGTGATACGGTCTGGAGAGCATGGTGGACGACGACAATCGTTTTTCCTTGGGACTGCATTTCTTTCAAAAGAGTGACGATGACTTTTTCCGTCTGGGCATCGACTCCTTTAAAAGGTTCGTCCAAAAGATAGACACTTGCTTTTTGCGCCAGTGCCCGGGCAAGGAATACACGCTGCTGTTGTCCGCCGGAAAGCTCATTGATTTGGCGGGACTGATACTCTCCCATGCCGACACGGAAAATCATTTCCTCGGCAATCAGTTTATCGCTTCTGCCCGGCCGGCGGCACCAGCCTGTATGGCCGTAGCGTCCCATGAGGACGATGTCGGAAACAGTAGCCGGGAAATCCCAGTTCACGGAACCGTTTTGGGGGACATAGGCGATTTTCTTTCTTGCCTTTTTGGGAGATTCTTCCCCGTCGATAGAAAAACGGAGCCGTCCCGAAACGGGAATCAATAAATTCAGAATAATTTTTAAAAGTGTAGATTTACCGGCACCGTTAGGACCTACAATACCCATCAGAGTGCCTTTCGGGATGTTTAAATCCAGATCCCAGAGAACAGGCTGCCGGTTATAGGCGGCCGTAATATCTTCCAATTCAATAACGTTCTGCATGGATGTAATCACCTCTTTCTCAAGCTGAAATGTATAAAAGGCAGGACCGACAAAAAAGAAATCGCCCGGTGTATAAAAAAGAAGAGGAACCTTCCCGACTTAGATATGTCTTGCTCGAAAGGTTCCCCTGAAACGGAAATCCCGTTATCGTTATCGGAGCGCTCCGGTAATGGTTTTGATATTGTGTTCATACATACCGATGTAGGTGCCTTCTTTTGTCGATGCATCGCCGAGAGAGTCGGAGAAGAGTTCGCCGCCGATGGAAACATCAAATCCGTTGGCTTTAACGGCCGCCTGGAGAGATTCGATGGTCTTGTGCGGAACGGAAGATTCTACAAAGATTGCTTTGATTTTGTGGTCTGCGATAAAACGGGCGAGTTCGCTGATGTCGGACGTGCCCGCTTCGCTGGCGGTGCTGATGCCTTGGATACCCTTAACTTCGAAACCGTAATCTCTTGCGAAATACGCAAATGCATCGTGGGCGGTGACAAGAACGCGGGCATTTTCGGGAACGGCCGTTACTTCTTTTTTGATTTCCTTGTCCAGGTCGTCCAGCTTGGCAAGGTATGCGTTTAAATTGGATTCATAATAGGATTTATTCTGCGGATCTTTGGAGGAAAAGCCTTTGCAAACTTCACCGGCCGCTTTTTTCCAGTTATTTACAGAGAACCAGATGTGCGGATCTTTTGTTTTCTCGCCGTCTTCTTCAAAATCAAGAAGTGTGGAAGCTTCAATGCCGTCGCTCACACGAATCATCGGCTTTTTATTTTTGGCAAGATTATCAAAAATGGAACCCATCTTTCCTTCCAGATGGATACCGTTGTAGACAACGATATCCGCTTTATTCATGGCATCCACATCACCGGCGCCGGCCTGATAGAGATGGGGATCGACACCGGCTTTCATCAGTCCCGCCACTTCGACCTTATCGCCGCCGATTTCTTTGGACAAATCGGTCAGCATGGTGGTGGTGGCGACAACTTTCATTTTTCCCGTTTCTTTCGGGGCGGTCTCTCCGCTTTTGCCGCAGCCGGCAGACATACAAACGGCCCCGATGAGCGCCAGAGGCAGGCAAATCCATACTAATATCTTTTTAAACATGATAGTCTCCTTTATGTAATATTTTGCAACGGAAAATGTATGATTTCTTTCGTTGCTCTCGCTATATTACCACATAAATTAGACAATGTAAATATTTTAAATCGGCATACCTAAAATAAATAATTACATATATGATATAAAAATAAAATGGTATTCCGTTAAAAATAAGAGGTGAAAATTTAAGCCTACCTTACTTTTATAAAAGAGAGGACGTTTTGAAAAAGAGATGGAAATTTTATATAATGAGTAGACTAAAAAGCAGAAGAAATTTTTGCGATGCAAGGAATTGAAAAGAAAGAAGGATTTAAATTGTATCTCATAGATACGTATGACGTTATAGTTGTCGGCGCAGGCCATGCCGGCTGCGAAGCGGCTCTTGCGGCGGCGCGGATGGGTTGTAAAACGCTTCTTACAACGATTTCTCTCGACAATGTAGCGATGATGCCCTGCAATCCCGCGATCGGCGGACCGGGTAAAAGTCATCTTGTCAAAGAAATAGATGCGCTCGGCGGAGAAATGGGAATCGCCGCAGACAAAACGGCGATTCAGATGCGCATGCTGAACCGCGGAAAAGGACCGGCGGTGTATTCTCTCCGCGCCCAGTCGGATAAGGGCGCCTATCACCGCTATATGAAACAGGTGGTGGAAAATACGGACAATCTCGATTTGCGTCAGATGCAGGTGACGGATATCCTCGTAGAAAACGGACGGTGTGTCGGGATTACCACGGAACTTCATGAAGAATACAGAGCCAAAGCGGTCATTCTTTGTACCGGCACGTATCTGGAAAGCATGATTATCATCGGAGATGTCATGTATTCCGGGGGACCGAACGGAATGCGGCCGTCCATAGGGCTTTCCGGGAACTTAAAAAAGCACGGTATTTCCATGCTTCGTTTCAAAACGGGAACACCGAGCCGTGTTGATATGCGGAGTCTTCACAAAGAAAAAATGATGCCGGAAGAGGGCGATCCGGAAAATCATGCGTTTTGCTTTTTAAGCGAAAGAAAAGACAGAAACGAAAAAATTTGCTGGCTCACCTATACCAATGAAGAAACCCATGCCATCATCAGGGACAATATCATGAGAGCACCGAAATATGCAGGGAAGATTCACGGTGTGGGCGCCAGATACTGTCCGTCTATCGAAGATAAAGTCATCCGTTTTGCCGACAAAGACAGACACCAGCTTTTTGTAGAACCGGAAGGAACGGACACGACGGAAATGTATGTGCAGGGCATGTCCACATCACTTCCCATCGACGTGCAATATGCATTTTTAAGAACGATTCCGGGTTTGGAAGACGTAAAGCTCATGCGTCCCGCCTATGCCATCGAATATGATCTTATTGACCCGCTGCAGCTCTACCCCACACTGGAACTGATTCACCTGGAAGGACTGTATTCGGCGGGGCAATCAAACGGGACGAGCGGCTATGAAGAAGCGGCGGCACAGGGACTCATGGCGGGCATCAATGCGGCGCTCAAAATCAAAGGAAAAGAACCGTTCATTCTCGCCCGTCACGAAGCGTATATCGGAACGCTCATTGACGATCTGGTGACGAAAGGAACGGACGAGCCGTATCGTATGATGACAAGCAGGAGCGAATACCGTCTGATTCTTCGCCAGGACAATGCGGATCTCAGGCTCACTCCGAAAGGCTATGCAATCGGACTTGTCACAGAAGAACGGTACAAACATTTCAAAGAGCGGAAAGAAAAATTCGAAGAAGCCCTTGCCTATATCAGGACAAAGCGGTTTACACCGAAAAAAGAAATCAATGAAGCATTGGAACGGATCGGTACGGCGCCGCTTACAACAGGAACGGGAGCCGATCAGATTCTCAAACGTCCCGAAATGACTTACCGGAAAATGACAGAATCCTTGGGGTGTCCCGTTTTTGATGCGGAAGCGACAGAAGAAATGGAAATCACCGTGAAATATGAAGGATACATTGCCCGTCAGGAATCGGCAATTCGTAAAGCGGCCCGTATGGAAAGTGAAAAAATGCCTGCCCACATGGACTATTTAAATTTGGAGGGAATTTCTACAGAAGCCCGGCAAAAATTGGATAAAATCCGTCCCGTATCACTGGGACAGGCGTCCCGTATTTCCGGCGTATCTCCGGCGGATATGTCGGTCCTCATGGTGTATCTGAAACAGAAAAAAGGAAATACAGAAAAGAAAGAATAGAAATCAAAAAAAACTCTGTCTGAAAAAGACGGAGTTTTTGCTTTGGCTCATTGCATTATTTATTCTTACACGTCTGCTCCAACTTGCCCCTTTCGTCAACTTAACGGTTGACACCTTAGCCAAGGCAAAGCGTCTCACTCACTTTTACAGCGTCGCTCCGCTCCTTGAAAAGTGGTTCGCTTGCTTCCCGACAAACGGGGACGGCTTTTTTATAGGAGTCATTTCATTATTTTTCGGTTTTCTTATATAAAAACTATAATTCTTTCTTCCTTGTCGTCAGCTTCCCCCGAGCACGGAGGGAAGTGCCGAGCAAAGCGAGGCGATAGGGGCAAGCTTGCATACACAGGTCAGAATATGTAACACCTGTATCCTTTGCCAGATTCTTCACTATGAGTCAATTTCCTTTTATTACATTACAGTCATAGCGATTTTTACAATTGTTCAAGAATGACAGGCAGGTATTTAACACTGTTCCGTAAGGAATCGTTTTTTCGTATCTGCTCACACTTGCACCTTGCGTGAATCTATCCGCTGACACTTTAACCAAAGGCAAAGCGTCACACACACTTTTACAGCGTCGCTCCGCTTCTCGAAAAGTGGTTCGCTTGCGTCCCGTCATCCGGGGATGACTTACATTTCCTATGCTTTCCTTTTTAGGCAAAAAGTCATTTATTGCTTCTCTAAAACGCAATTCACTTCTGCCGTCATTCTTGAGCGGCGGATAGAATCGGAATGATGGCAGGAGAAAAAACATCATGTGACTCTTAGCGAAGAATCCGGCAGCGTGATAAATATAAAAATATGAATTTCTTTTCCTTAGTGTCAGCTGCCCTGTTGACGGTGATAGGGGCAAGCTGGCGTACATGAAAAATGATTGTTTACCAAAATAAATTTATTTTTTTCTTAAAATCAAGTGAAGGAACGCTGTCTATTTGATATACTTATGGTAGTATATGGTGCGGCATGAAGGAGGATATAATGACCGTCAGGGAAATGATAGAGATATTAGGTCTTGCGGCCGGTGAGGAAGCTGCGGAAAAACTGACAGCCTATAATTTGATGCTTATGGAGATGAATCAAAAGGTCAATCTTACGGGCATTAAGGACAGGGAAGAAAGTCTGGTTAAAAATATATATGATTCAATGACCGTCTACGATGAAAAATATTTTCCCCAAGAAGGACGGATTCTTGATTTAGGGACGGGGGCCGGGTTTCCCGGGATTCCTCTTGCCGTTTTGCGGCCGGATATGCATGTAGTGCTGATGGATTCGATCTTGAAAAAGTTGAATTTTATTGAAGCCGCTGCCGGAAAATTGGGGATACGGAATATTAAAATCATGCATATGCGTGCCGAAGAGGGCGGCCGGCGGAGAAAAACGAGAGAGTCTTTTGATGTGGTGACGGCGAGAGCGGTGAAAATGCTTCCCGTGATTGCCGAATGGGCGATGCCTTTTGTGAAGGTCGGAGGTATTTTTGCGGCGATGAAAGGACCGGGCGCGGAAGAAGAACTTAAAAATGCGGGAAAGATTCTGCATGAACTCCAAGGGGAACTGATTGAAAAGAAAGATTTCGAGTTACCCGGCGGAGAGAAGCGGTCTATTCTTTATTTCCGAAAAACGGGACCTTGCCCCAAGACGTATCCGCGTAAGGTGGGCATTGCAGAAAAAAAGCCGGTCATAGGAGCGGTGTGACGGAAAGCGGGCTGTCTTTATGACGGTCCGTTTTGTAGTGGAAAAAGAAATCAGGCGGGGATTTCCTGTTTTTGTGGTGACGGCAGGATAAAATTGCGCAAGAGGGGGCTGTATGAAATTGTATGAGGCAACCAATCCCGAAATGGCGGTACGTTACATTTTGCAATCCGCCATTTCGGAAAAGGTAAGCGATGTGCACCTGGAACCGGGAGAGGACGGGGTGTATGTCCGTTTTCGCAAGGACGGAAAGCTCAAGGAATTTGGAAAGTGGCCGTTGTCGATGGCGCAAGGGCTTTCCGTGCGGATCAAAGTGCTGGCGGGAATGAATGTCGGAGAAATGAGACTTCCCCAGGACGGAAGTTTTTCTGAAACCAAAGAGGGAGTTTCCCGTGATTTCCGTGTTTCCGTTATGCCCACCATTAGAGGAGAAAATATCGTTATCCGTATATTATCGGGGTCGGTCGCTTTTATTGAGAAGAATGAACTGGGAATGACGGAGTTTCAAAAGCGGGTGTTTCAAAAGAGATTGCTGCGAAAAAGCGGTATGATTCTGACGACAGGACCGACAGGAAGCGGAAAGACATCAACGCTTTATGCGGCGCTTAAACTGGTGCTTACGCCTGAAATTTCCGCCATTTCCATCGAAGATCCCGTGGAGTACCGCATTCATGGAATGACACAGGTACAGGTGAATGAAAAAGCGGGATTGACATTTGAGAAAGGATTGAGATCGCTCGTCCGTCAGGATCCCGATGTGGTGATGATCGGAGAAATACGTGACGGGGAAACGGCGGAAATAGCGGTGCACGCCGCTTTGACAGGTCATCTGGTGCTGTCGTCGCTTCATACGAATGATGCGGTGTCCGCCGCCGCACGGCTTATAGATATGGGAATCCCTCCGTATTTGCTGGCCGCTTCTCTTTCCCTTGTGATTTCACAAAGGCTCGCTGTCAAACTGTCTGCGGAAGAAAAACGGGAATTTATTATCGGTCCGGAAGAGATACGCCGTGATTTTCTTCCGCCCGTTTTTTTGGGTAAAAAAGGATATGCAGGAAATGAAGAGGGCCGGATCGGTATTTTTGAAATGATGGAAATCGGAAAAGACGAAAAGAAAGCGCTCCATGAAAAGGCGGAGAGTGCCCGTCTTTCGGAATTGATGAAAAAGCAGGGACAGAAAACGATGGGGGAAATAGCGATCGAACGTATGAAAGCGGGACTTATTTCGCCCAGAGAAGCGGCTTTTCTTTATGAAACATGGTGAGGATACAGGATGAAAACGTTGAGAAAAATATTGGACACATTTCCCAAAGCGACGGATATTCACTTTACGGAAAACGGCCCCGTTATGATTCGTGAAAACGGACAGCTTGCCGTAGCGGAAAATATAGACGGATCTCTTTTGGAAAAAGAAATAGGGAGCGGGCTCGGCGAAGAAAAAAGGAACGCTTACACCAAAGAAAAAGTTTGCGATATGTCCGTCGAAGAAAACGGAATCCGTATCCGTGTACATCTCTACCGGGCAGGCGGACGTTCCTGCGGAGCGCTCCGGATTCTTCCCTCGCTTGACAAAGTGGATAAAGACCCCGATGAAGACTGGATAGAAGAAACAGCGCGGCTTGAAACGGGCCTTGTCATTGTTTCAGGACCGTCAGGGAGCGGGAAAAGTACAACACTCGCAAGAATACTGGAGAAAATAGGAAAAGAAAGAGCCTGCCATATCGTGACGCTTGAAGATCCGGTAGAGTATAGGCTTTCCCCGTTCCGTTCCCTGATTCACCAGAGAGAAGTGGGAGAAGATGTGGCGGACTTTGCAGAGGGGATTAAAGAATCGCTGAGAGAAGATCCCGATGTCATTGCTATCGGAGAAATGCGGGACAAAGCGACCGTGCAGGCGGCGCTTTCGGCGGCGGAAACGGGACATCTCGTTTTGGCTACACTGCACAATGGAGAAGTAAAAGAAGCGTTGGGACGGATGATTCACACATTTCCCGGAGAAGAGCAAAAGGAAATACGAAACATTCTTGCCAATGTATTGCGTTCCGTTTCCGCACAACGACTGTGGCGGGGAAAGCAAAAAACCATTCTTCTCCGTGAGATTCTTTGGAATACGCCGGCGGTTTCTAATCTGATACGAAAGGGACGGGAAGAACAAATCGTTTCCTATATGGAAACGGGGGCGAAACGGATGCGGACGCTTCGGCAGGCGGTCTATCAGATTCAAAATGTGACGCCCCAAGAAAGAAAAGAAATACTGGGTGATATAGAAAAATAACGGGCGGTGACGAGCATGTATTTCCGGTACAAAGCGTATGAAGAGGGCGGGCCTGTCCGTGAGGGGATCATAAGAGGAACATCCGCCCAAAAAGTTCGTGAAGAAATCAGAAACAGCGGACTGCATGTAGTATCGATCGAAGAAATGAAAAAAGCGAAGCCGGTTTCTTGTTTCACACGAAAAAAACTGGCGCTTTTTGCAAGCGGATGGGCGGCGCTGATTTCTGCCGGGATTCCCGTGACGGAAGCCCTTTCCGTTTTGCAGGACGGCAGGAAGAAAAAAGAAAAGCAAATGCTCGAAAAGCTGCAAAATACCATAGAAGCAGGACACGGCATCAGTGATTCTTTTGCGGAATCCGGAGCGTTTCCCGCTTTTTTCTGTGCGCTTCTGAAAGTGGGAGAATTGTCGGGCACATTGCCGGAGCAGCTGATATCCGCCGCCGCTTACTACAAAAAAGAAGACGAGTTTTTACGGAATTTGCAAACCGCGCTGTTGTATCCGCTGGCGGTACTTCTTTTTGCACTTCTCGTTTCCGTTCTGGTGCTCGGCTTTCTTTTGCCGTCATTTGCCCTTTTATTTGATGCGCTTGCCGTTCCGCTTCCGCCGATGACGAGAGCGGCGCTGGCATTCGGACTGTTTTTACAAAGAAACGGAATCGCTATACTCATTTTCATTGCCTTGCTCTTTTTGGCGGGTTTCCGCTGGATAAGGACAGAGAAGGGCAAAGAAAAGACAGACCGCCTGCTTTTTCGTTCCGCTTTTGTACGCCAATTGATTTTGGCACGATTTTCACGGGCGTTATCGGCACTTTTGGAGAGCGGAACTACCCTGTCGGAAGCGCTTAAGGAAACGGCGCTTATGGAAACAAATAAAACGGCCCGTCAAGACATATGCCGTTGGGCGGCGGCTGTCGAAAAAGGCGGAGATTTTGCCCGTCTTGTCCATGACGCCGGTTGGACGGGAAATACATTTTCACGGATGCTCCGTATCGGCATGGAAAGCGGACAACTTCCCCTGTTTTTGAAACAGGCGGACCGGTGGCTGACGGAAGAAGTGGAAATGGAACTGCTCCGGTTCCGTAAAATGGCAGAACCCGATCTTTTGCTGATAGCGGGCGGCATGGTCGCCGCACTCGTATTTTCCGTTCTGATTCCCGTGTTTCAGGCGGCAGGATCGGGATTGGGAATATAAACATAGCCGATCATAGAAAAACGGGCGGCCAAGAAACGCCGGCGCCGTCAAAATATGCGCGGCGCAGAGACTTGGGGTTTTCCATGACAAATCCCCTTTTAAAGAAGAAATAAATTTGTTATACTCAAAAGTGGAAAAATAGGCAAAGGAGGCGGCAGAATTGGGACTGTCCATAAAAGATATACTCCTGCTCGATTATTTTGACGGCAAACCGGTACACGCCAGGATGCCGTCTTATTTGCAGTCCACGTATGGAAAAGATGCGCAGGTGCGGATAGACCGGCTCTATGCGGACGGCTGGATCAGAGAAAGCAAGCCGCAGGAAACATTGAATATGCTTCCCGACAAAGCGCTCTCCGATTTTTTGAAAAAGCACGGACTTTCGGCGGACGGTTCGCATGCCGAGCTTGTCCGGCGGATCATTACCCGTATTCCGGAAAAAGAATATGCCCACGGCGTGCCTAAAATCTATGTAGCGGAACCGAAAGGGAAAGCGGAAATCGGGCACCACATGGCGTATATACTGAACGTTCGTGAAAAATACGGATTGACGGAAGGAGAAATCGGGGAATCCAAGTCATCTTTGGCGTCGAAAGGAAATCCCTACACCGCCAGAGATATTCTCGAGCGCGCATTTCACCAAAAAATTTCTCTCTATACCATGGCGGGCGAATGGTCGAAGCTCCGGAATTTGTACTACATCATTGCCAATTTCCATCTCCGCGGCGGTAAACAGGATAAAACGCTCGCCTATCTCTTCCTCGTTTTCTTTCTTGATATGTCGGGCATGGGAAATAAAAATACAGTCACTCCCTATGAGAACCTCTTTCCCACCCAGAAAGGCATGATTCTTTTGATGGACGAAATACGGCACAAAGAAAAAATGACCGTCGAAAATGTGAGGAACGCCTTTCTCTCTTCCATCGCCGGTATGGCGCCGCGTCTTCCGTTTTCCTATTTCTCTCCCCAAGTCATGGCGGACCAGCTCATAGAAAGACTGCAAGGCGTTCCTTTTAACGGAGCGAAGTACATGGCGGAAAAAAACGTGCCCGATGCCTCTTCCAAGTCTTACCACTACGTACCCTGGGGAAGAAACGATGTGAAAAAAGAACAGACGGTTCCTTCCTTTACGGTGCCGAAAATCATGGCGCCGCCCGTACTGAGAATGCCCGCTTTCACCGCGCCCGCTCCTTTTGAATCCACGGAAGACAGGAAAAGGAGAGAAGAGAAAATGAAACGGACGGTGAGTATGAAAAAAAGACCGGTCCGGGAAAAAGAAGAGAAAAAAGGAATCTGGGACCAATTCAAAAAATGGTTCTGAAAGAGTAAAAAAATAGAAGAAGATATGCTACAATAAATTTCATAAGCGTCTATAGCTCAGCTGGATAGAGCAACGGTTTCCTAAACCGTGTGTCGGCAGTTCGAATCTGCCTAGGCGCACCAGCATACACGGACTTTTCTGTCAAAGGAAAAGTCTTTTTTTATGACCGATTTGGCGTTTTTTCCGGTCATATTGTTGGATAAGAAAAAAGAAACACATTTTTCTGCTGGGAAGTGAATCCGGATATGGCTTGACGGAAGCCTTTGATGGCGGTCCTGCTTTTGGGACGGCAAGATAATTTTATTGGACCTGCGATGATTTTTTAAGGCGGAAAGGAAAAGAAATGCGGAGCGTGGAAAATAAAATGAAAGGACGATATAAAAAGATAAAAAATAGCAACAAAATAAATTGATATTGTATTGAGGAAAAAATATCGGGGGGGGGGTACTATAGACATAGATATTATCACTCTTGGTACGGATTGACCGGAGTGAAGTGACAGGTGAAGGAGGGATTCAGTATGAATCATATTTACAAAGTGGTTTGGAACAAGGGGAAAAAATGTTACTCCGTGGTATCGGAAATGGCAAAAAATCACGGAAAATCGTCAAGCTGCCGTAAAAAAGCGATGACGGCTTTAATGGTTGTTTCCTTATTGTCCGTCGGCGGTCTATCCTCTGCAGCAGAGGTTCATTATTTCTCTGTCGGTGCTAATGACAGCGGCGGCCCGGCAGATACAAACTGGAATAATGACGGAGCGAAGGGGAAAATCTCAATAGCGATAGGACCTCGCGCGGCAGCATCGGGAGATTACAGCTTGGCAGTAGGAGCTTATACAGAAACAAAAGGAGAACAGTCACAAGCGTTCGGCGTAAATGCCAAGACAGCCGGGAGCTATTCGATGGCTATTGGGTCTAATGCAAACACGGACGGAGAAAAAGCATCTGCTTTCGGTGCAGGAGCGAGTGCGAAAAAAGAGTCTGCATTAGCAATGGGAACTTTCGCAAGTGCAGATGGTAAAACATCTACAGCGCTCGGCGCAAGTGCATCAGCAAAAGGAACGCAATCGGCGGCGATAGGTTCTTTTGCGGTAGCAGAAGAAAGACATTCATCTGCTGTCGGGACTTTAGCGAAAGCGCAAGCAATTGGCAGTACGGCCATAGGTGTGAAATCGACGGCAAAACAGATCGGCAGTGTGGCCCTTGGTGCGGATAGTCTTGCCGATAGGGATTTGGGTGTTCGGGGCGTTGACGTATCCACCGGTAAGGAAATCAGTGAAGATGCTCTTTTAGGAGATAAAAAAGCGGAATATCAAAAAGAAGTGGAAAAGCTTGAGAAATTATATAATGAAGAGGATTCTCTGCAAAATGATCTCAAGGCAAGCCTGGACAACGATCCGGTTGATAACGATGGAAATAAGATAGAATCGGATACTACAAAAAATCTCAGACAAAATCTGGCAGAAAAAAGAAAAGAAACGGATGCACAAATCCAAGTGGTCAATGGCTATGTCAAAGTCTGGCAATCGACGGAAGCCGCTGTTTCTGTCGGAAATGCGGAAGCCAATATCACTCGCCAGATTACGGGGGTAGCCGCCGGCACGGAAGACACCGATGTGGTGAATGTAGCACAACTGAAAGCGGCGGTAAAAGATGTAAACACGGAAGCGGCTAAGCATACGACTGTTGTAGCAGGAACGAATATAACGGTAGACGAAGGAACCAATGACAACGGCGGTAAAGCATACACGGTGAAACTGAATGATACGCTCACAGGACTCAAGGGTGTAGAAACTGAGAAAATCACCGTCAGTGATAAAGTAACGATTGATAAAGACGGACTGAAGACCGGCGATGTGACAATCAAAGAAGACGGTATCCATGCAGGCGATAAAGTCATTACAGGCGTGGCGGACGGCGTAAAAGCAACCGATGCCGTGAATATGAGACAATTGGGTGCATTGGATAATCAAGTGAAAACAAATACGAAAAACATTTCCCTTTTAAACGGCAGAGTGGATATGCTGGGGAATCGAGTGAACCGTGTCGGTGCGGGAGCGGCGGCACTGGCAGGACTTCATCCGCTGGATTATGATCCGGAAAACAAATGGGACTTCGCCGCAGGCTACGGTAACTACAAAGGAGCGAATGCCCTGGCTGTCGGCGCATTCTACCGGCCTGACGAAAACAAGATGATCAGCATCGGCGGCTCTTTCGGAGGCGGAGAAAACATGGTCAGTGCCGGTATTTCCGTCAAACTCGGACAGGGAACGGGCATAAGCACCTCGAAAGCCGCGATGGCAAACGAAATCCGTGAACTGAAAGCCAGAGACAGAGAAAGAGAAGCACAGATGCAGGAAATCATGAGGCAACTGGAAATTCTCCAAAAGCAGGCGGGTAAATAAAGAGTAACAATAAAAAAACAAGAAAAGGGTCACAGCCTATGCACGGTGTGGCCCTTTTTGTATGGAAAAATAGATTTTATACGAGAAGAAACAGAAAATACCGAAATGACGCACAAAAAAGCCGTCCCCATTTGTCGGGAAGCAAGCGAACCGCTTTTCCAGGAGCGAAGCAACGCAGTAAAAGTGAGCGAGACGCTTTGCTTTTGGCTAAAGTTTCAACCGTCAGGTTGACGAAAGGGGCAAGATGAGCAGAAATGAAAAAAGCGATTGATTTCGGAACGGCAGAGGTGAATTTTGTTTTTTTATGATGTTCTAACGTGTGTACGCAGACTTGCCCCTATCGCCTCGTGAGGCCCGGCAGTTCCCCCGTCAGCGGGGTAGCGAACGACTAAGGAAGAAAAAAATAGTTTTTATACGAGTAAAAACAAAAAATATTGAAATGGCTCACACAAAAAAGCCGTCCCCGGACACGGGGAAGGTGGCGGCGATAGCCGTCGGAAGGGGCAAGTCGGAGCAGATACGGATTGTATTAAAAAAGCCGCTCCTGTTTGTCCCGTATGGGCGAGTTGTTGCAGAGCGGTTACGGTTTTTCATCATCGGCGTACAAAAAACTTTTCCTGTCTGTCCCGCAAGGGGGCGGAAAAGAGAAGTTTTTTATTTGCCTGTTTTGTTTTCTCTTGTCCGGCAAAGTCCTCTTTCACAGTTTCTGAGGAAGCGGAGGAGGTGTTCGATTTCGGGAACGGAGGGAAATTCCTGTTCCATTTCTCCGATGGCATCATTTAATTTCAATCCCGAGCGGAAAATAATGCGATAGGCTTTTTTCAGCCATGCTTTGGTTTCAGTAGATACATTGTTTCTGGAAAGGCCGACACTGTTCAGTCCGACGACCCGGGCGGGGTTTCCGTCAACAATGACGAAAGGACAGACGTCCTGGACGATTTTGGACATGCCGCCGACCATGGCGCAGGTTCCGATTTTTACGAACTGGTGGATGCCGCTCATGCCGCCGATGACCGCATGGTCTTCCACGGTGACGTGACCGGCTGCCCCTGAAAAGCTGGACATGACGATATGATCGCCGAAGTTGCAGTTGTGAGCCACATGGGTGTAGGCCTGGAGCATATTGTAAGAGCCGATCCGGGTTTCACAATTTTCTCCGGTGGCTCTGTGGATGGTCACAAATTCACGGAAGTTGTTTCCGTTACCGATGACAACGGTGCTGTATTCTCCTGTAAATTTTAAGTCTTGCGGGTCTTCGCCGATGACGGCATGGGGATAGACATGATTTTTCTTTCCCATTCTTACATTTTTGGCAATAACGGCATGAGCTCCGATTTCCGAGCCTTCACCGATTTCACAGTTGGGACCGACGACCGCATAAGGTCCGATCACTACATTTTTGTGCAGTATGGCAGTGGGATCGACCACCGCTGTAGGATGGATTTCCGGTTCGGCTGTCGCAACAATTTTTAATTCCATCTCAAAATCCCCTTTAATAGCATAGTTTTCTAACTTCTTTATACATATATCGCAGGGTTTTCATTGAATGTAAACAATGAAAATTGCGAAATATGGACGGTTCTTTCTTTTATTCTTTATTTTTCTTCTTCTCGTTCAGTCTTTTAACTTTTTTCGTTGTTTTTTTCTTCCGTTCCGTCGGCAAGGTAGAAAAGGAAATCGGCGGACGCTTTGAGTACGCCCTCCACGGTGGATTCACAGTGGACTTTTCCCATGCGGCCGACGATATTTTTGATGACCGCTTTGGTGACAAGGACGTCGCCGGGTACGACGGGTGAGCGGAAACGGACTTTATTCATGCCGGTAAACATGGGGATAAGTCCTCTGTTTTCTTCCGGATACTGGAGCGCCACGCCGCCGACTTGAGCCATGGCTTCGCAGATCAAAGCGCCCGGCATAATGGGGCGGCCGGGAAAATGACCTTGAAAAAACGGTTCGTTCATGGTAACGCATTTCACGCCGACGGCGTAGTCGAGTGGGACGAGTTCCGTGATTTTGTCTACCAGAAGCATGGGATAGCGGTGCGGCAGTATTTCCATAATTTCTTTGATATTTAATTCCATAGTGTCCTCCTTATTTTCGAAGTGATTCCAGCTTGGCGGCAAGCATGCCGTTCAGCTTGTGACTTCCTAAAACGGAAATAATATGGGCTTCTATCGGGCCGGCGAGGGAAATATCGCCGAGGATGTCGAGAATTTTGTGTCGCACCAATTCATCGGGGAATTTCAGGTTGGAAAGGCATTCCGTTTCCGAATAGACCACTGCATTTTCGAGCGTTCCGCCTTGGCCGAGGTTCATTTTTCTTAAGGCCTCGAGTTCCCATGTGAATCCGATAGTCCGGGAGGGAGCGATTTCTTTCAGGTAGCTGTCACGATCAATGAGGATATCCCGCATTTGTGTGCCGAGGAGCGGATGGGCATTGATGGAAGTGAAGGTGATGCGGAGTCCTTTGTAGGGGAGGGCGCAGATAAATTTTTCATCTTCATAGACGGAAATGCTTGATTCCAGGGTGAGTACGTCCGTCATTTCTTCCTGCGCCACCGTTCCCGCATCAAGAATCATCCGGGAAAAGGTGAGAGAGCCGCCGTCCGCCACGGGAGGCTCGGGAGAATCCATTTCCAGACAGCAGTTGTCGATGTGAAAAGCGTAGAGTGCAGACAGCAGATGTTCTACTGTAAAGACTTTAGCCGTTCCCCGCTCGAGCGTGGTCGCACGGAGCGTATTTGTGATGTATCCGCTTTGCGCAGGCACTTCGGGAGCACCGGGGAGATCGGTCCGGCGGAAAATAATCCCCGTTCCTGCCGGGGCGGGCCGCATGGTGAGTGTGACGGGCTTGCCGGAGTGGAGACCGTTTCCTTCGAAAGAAACCGTTTTCCCTATGGTATATTGATTTCTTTTCAAAATAAATCCCTTTCAAATGTGAAACCAAAATGAAAAGCACAATTGATTTTTCAAATATAAAGTATGATTTAAACTAATAAATAATTATACCGCTTTTTTTATGGAAGTACAAACCGATATGAAAACGGCATTTTAAAAGGAAAGGCACTGTCAACCGGAGAGCGGCTTTTCAAAATGAAATGGGCGGTGAAGAAAGAAACGGCAAAGGCGGCGCCGCTTTTTTTCCGGGAATGGTATACTGATATAAAAAACGGGAGAAGGCGGAGCATGATACAAAGTACGGAGCGAAAGGGAAAAAAATTGACGGTATTATTGGAAACATGCATGCCTTTGGCGGTGGCTTTTTCCGGCGGCGTCGATTCTACGTATTTGCTTCATGAAGCTTTCAAAACGGGAAAAGATAAAGTGACGGCGGTTATCTTGAAAACGCCATCCGTTCCCGGAAGAGAACTTGACGAGGCTGTGACATTTTGCAAAAGCCGGGGCATTCCGTTTCGTGTGCTTTCAGTGAATCTTTTTTCCGCTGACGGATTCACAAAAAACGGGCGGGACCGCTGTTATATCTGCAAGCGTTTTCTTTTTTCCGCTTTGCTGGATTGGTCGGCGGCGCATCATATTCCGTTTGTGGCGGACGGCACGAATGCGGATGATATGCAAGCATTCCGCCCCGGACTGAAAGCTTTGAAGGAACTGAACATACGGAGTCCTTTGGCGGAAGCGGGGCTGACGAAAAAGGAAATCCGCGAACTTTCGGAAAAAGAGGGACTTCCTACATGGAATAAACCGTCTTTTTCCTGTCTGGCCACCCGTTTCCCTTACGGAGAAGAATTGACGGTTGAAAAATTAAGAAGAACGGAAGCGGCGGAAAATCTGCTGGACCATTTGGGCTTTTCCCAACGGCGTGTTCGCGTCCACGGGAATCTGGCGAGAATCGAAGTTCTTCCGGCGGAAATTCCGCTTGTACTGGAACGGCGGGACATGATTTCCGCCCGTCTTGAGGAGCTGGGATTTCTTTATACCACCGTGGATTTGAAAGGGTTCCGCTCGGGGTCAATGGATACGGCGGCGGTTGTAAAAAAATACGGAAGCGGAGGGCATAAAGCATGAAGACGAGAGACATACTTGAAAACTTGCAGAACGGTAAAATTTCACTCGCCGAAGCGGAAGCGGCGGTAAAAGAATGTATCCGTACCGCCGGTTACGAGGACATGGGCTATGCAAAGCTGGATACGGCGAGAAAAGAACGGAGCGGCTTTGCCGAGGTGATTTATTGTGAAGGAAAGCCGGACGATTTCATCACGGATATTTTCAAAACCCTACTGGAAAGAGAGGGAGAAGTTTTCGGGACAAGGGCATCGCCTCACCAGTATGAGCTGGTGAAACGGGAAATTCCCGGCATTTCCTATGATCCGCTTTCAAAAATTATGAAGCTGGAAAGAAAAGGAAAAATCCGTAAAGGGCTTGTGGCGGTATGCACAGGCGGCACTTCCGATATTCCCGTGGCGGAAGAAGCGGCACAGACGGCGGAGTATTTCGGAACGAAAGTGGAACGTCTTTATGATATGGGAGTGAGCGGCATTCACCGCCTTTTGTCGAAAGAAAAAATCATCAGAGACGCCAATTGCGTTATCGCCGTGGCGGGCATGGAGGGGGCGCTCGCTTCCGTCATCGGCGGGCTTGTGAAAAATCCCGTCATTGCCGTTCCCACTTCGGTAGGTTACGGAGCCAGCTTTCACGGATTGTCCGCCTTGCTGACGATGATTAATTCTTGTGCCAACGGGATTGTGACGGTCAATATAGATAACGGGTTCGGAGCGGGCTATGTGGCGACACAGATTAACCGCCTGGCGGAAAGAGGAAAAGAAAATGACTGAAAAATTATATCTTGATTGCCTGTCCGGTATCAGCGGCGATATGTTCGTGGCCGCCATGATTGATTTGGGGGCGGATTTGAAAGCGTTGGAAAAAGCGATTCGCTCCATTCCCGACGAAGGGTTTCATACGGAAATCCGGCGGGTGAAGAAATCGGGGATAGACTGCTGTGATTTTAATGTCGTACTCGATGATCTTCATGAAAACCATGACCATGATATGGAGTATCTGTACGGCCATGACGACAGCCATTGTCACGGAGAGGAACATGACAATTGCCACTGTCATGATGAAGAACACGGTCATGACCACGATCACAACCACGGACACAGCCACAGAGGACTTGCGGAAATCAGGGAAATCATTGCCGCCTGTGACATGACGGAAACGGCCAAAGATATTGCGTATGACATTTTCGATGTGATTGCCGTGGCGGAATCGGCGGCGCACAATTTACCGCCCGAGGAGGTGCATTTCCACGAAGTGGGCGCCTTGGATTCGATTGTCGATGTCATTGCCGCGGCGGTTACGTTTGACAGTTTGGGAATAAAAGAAGTCATCATTCCGAAATTATATGAAGGAACGGGGATGGTGCGGTGCCGGCACGGACGGATGCCGGTTCCCGTACCGGCGGTGGCGAATATTGTTTCCGCCTTTTCGTTCCCCTTGGAAATTACAGAAGCAAAAGGGGAGTATGTGACACCTACGGGAGCGGCGATAGCGGCCGTCCTTTGCACGGAGCACCGTTTGCCCGGAACGTTTACAATTACACGGACGGGCATGGGCGCGGGAAAGAGAGCCTATACGGATCGTCCGGGCATTTTGCGGGCGATGATGATAAAAACGGAAGAAGAGGGCGGAAAAGAAGAAATTATAAAATTGGAAACGGATATCGACGACTGTTCCGGTGAAGTTTTGGGTTACACGATGAAAAAACTTTTGAAAGCGGGGGCAAGAGATGTCCATTATGCTCCGGTGTTCATGAAAAAAAACCGACCTGCCTGGGAGCTTACGGTGATTGCAAAAAAAGACGATGTGGAAAAGCTGGAGAGAATCATTTTTGAAGAAACAACGACAATCGGAATCCGGGAAATGAAAGTGGAAAGAACCTGTCTTCCCAGAGAAGAAAAAGAAGTGGAAACGCCTTACGGAAAAGCTTCCGCCAAAGGGGTGCATTTGAAAAATCGGGTGAAATGGTATCCCGAGTACAAAACGGTGAAAAAACTGGCAAAGAAAAACAAGATACCTTTTTCAGATGTGTTCGATGCTGTGAAAGCGGCGGCGGAAGAAAAAAATAAATAAACAATAAAAAACGGCGGTGTGTGACGAACCGCTGTTTTTTATTGCTTATTTCCTGATTTTTTTATAAAGAATGGTGAGAATCAGAAGGGCTGCCGATACGAGTGCGGTGACACCGCCGGGCGCGGCGCCGATTTCATAAGACAAGAAAAATCCGCCCAGAATACCGGTGAAACTGTAGGCAAGCGAGGCCGTAAGAGTGGTGCGGAATCCTTTCCGGAGCTGCAGTGCGGAAGCGACGGGGAGCGTAATCATCGAAGAAATGACGAGGATACCGACAGAGCGGATGGACACGGCGATGGCGGCGGCAACGAGAAAGGCAAAGAGGTAATTGATGGTTCGTACAGGCACTTTCGCAATTTTGGCGGCGTCTTCATCGTAGGCGATATACATGAGCGGATGATAGAAAACAAGAAGAGAAATTGCGGAAGTAACCGTCAAAAAAGCGGTGACCGCCATATCCGCAGGACTCACGGTGAGAATGCTGCCGAAAAGATAGGCGTCTGCATTGGCGCGGAGTTTTCCGGAAGAAATCAGAGTAAGAGCGATGCCGACGGAAACGGAAAGAACGATGGACAAGATCAGATCTGTATATTTCCTGAAATACTGGCGTAAAAATTCAATGGCAACACCGGCGGCGGCGGTGAAAATAAAAGAGGACAAGACCGGATTCGATCGGAAAAGAAGTCCCAGCGTGACGCCCGCCAGAGAAGCATGGGCGAGAGTGTCACCGATCATGGAATACCGGCGGAGAACGAGAAAAAGACCGATACAGGGACAGAGGACAGCAATGCAGAGAGAAATGAGGAGTGCATTTTGCATAAATTCATAAGCCAGCATGACAGCCCTCCTCTTTGATAAATTCCCGGATATAATCATCAGGGCGGCATAAGTGCCCGCTGCCGTCCATCACATGGTAGAGCATGGAAGAATGGCGGACCGCCGCTTCCAGATTATGCTCCACCGCTATGACGGTCATGTGCTTTTCCTTGTTTAACCACGAGAGGCGTTTATAAATTTCAATCCGGCTCTCCCTGTCTACCCCGGTAGACGGTTCATCGAGAATGAGAAGATCCGGATCTCCCATCAATGCACGGGCGATTAGCACTTTTTGATGCTGTCCTCCCGATAAATGCCCCATCAATTCATTTTCAAATCCCTCCATGCCCGTACGGGATAAAATGTCACGGGCGGATATATTTTTCAAATGAAGAAGTTTCCCGTACGAATCAATCACTTCTTTCACCGTGACGGGAAATCCCCGGTCGCTTTGGGCGGCTTGCGGAACATAGCCTGTCCGGCGGGCATGATTTTCCAAAACACCCAGCGTGGGTTTCAGAAAACCGAGAATTAATTTCAGGAGCGTACTTTTTCCGCTGCCGTTGCTTCCGACGATGGAAATATAATTGCCGGGTTTCACATCTAAAGACAGATTGTGAAGTAGATAAGGCGCTTCTCCTGTATAAGAAAAAGAAATATTGCCGATGTGTATCATAAAATTTCCTTTCAAGGTTCTAAAGAGAATTCTATTTCTATCTTACATGAGATTGTCAATTTGACACACATGATACACTTAAAAAGTGATAATAATAATGTTATTACAATTTAAATAATGTTTAATCGTGAAAGGGGAATAACCAATGAATGCTTTAACAAAATGTGCTTGTGTATTAGGGGCGGCAACACTCCTGTTTACCGCCGGCTGCGGAGGAGAAAAGAAAGCTCCGGCGGCAGCGGAAGGAACAATTCCGGTAACGGTTTCTTTCAACGCCATGAAAGAATTGACTGAAACTATCGGCGGTGACAAAGTGGTTGTGAAAGTCATGGTGCCGGAAGGAACGGAACCGCATGAATTTGATCCGAAAGCGGAAAATCTGGTGCACATGAAAGAATCCAAGGTCTTTGTCTATAACGGCCTCGGCATGGAAAAATGGGCGGAAAAAGCGGTCAAGGCGGCAGGTTCGGACAAGCTGGTCGTTGTAGAAGCGGCAGCGAAAGTAACGCCTATCGAAATCACCGATGAAGAAGAAAGAGAAGAACACGGCGATCACGATCCCCATGCATGGCTCGGGCTGACCTCGGCGGTACAGGAAGCGGAAGCGATTCGTGACGGTCTCATCAAAGCATCTCCTGAGAACAAAGACTATTTCAATAAAAATTATGAAAACTTCGCCAAAGAAATGAAAGCCTTGCAGGAAAAATACAGAGCTTCTTTTGACAAAGCGGAGAGAAAAGAATTTGTCACCGGTCATGCCGCATTCGGCTATCTCTGCCGTGACATGGGACTTTCCCAGGAAAGCGTGGAAGATGTATTCGCTTCCGGAGAGCCGTCGGCGAAAAAAATGAATGAGCTTATCGAATTTTGCAAAGAACATAAAGTCAAGACCGTTTTCATGGAAGATATGGCAAGTCCGGCACTCAGCGAAACGCTGGCCCGTGAAGCCGGCGCCTCTACGGAAGTCATTGACACCATGGAAGGGGAAAGCGAAAAACCGGGTATGACTTTCCTCAGCCGTATGGAAGAAAATCTGAAGAAAGTGGAAGCCAGTCTGAAATCATAAAACCGGATGAAATGCGCAGTCATGAAAAGGCTGCGTATTTTTTTGTGCAAACTTGAAAATAAATAGACTTTTTGACTTTTTAAAACAAAGGAAATCAGCTTAATAAGCAGATTTTCAAAAGGGAAAATAAAAGTAAATAAAAAATTATTAGCACTCTATTGACATGAGTGCTAATTGTGATATAATACAGGTACAGGAAAAGAAATCATACGATTTCCTATCCGGTGAGTGATTGATAAGAAAAGAGGTTATTACTATGCGAGGTTTATTACCTTTTAACGGATTTTTTGGAGATAATGGGTTTGACGACTTTTTCAATGATGTACCGGTTCTGTACAATGATCAGGTGACAGTTCCGAAAGTGGACATTGAAGAAAAGAAAGATGCTTATGAAATTACCTGCGACATGCCGGGATTCAACAAAGATCAGATTCATATATCCTATGAAAACGGGGTTCTCTCCCTGTCGGCGAAGAAAGAAGCGGAAACGGTTACGAAAGAAGATGACCGCCGTTTTATTCGCCGGGAACGGAGCAGCTCCACTTTCCAACGCCGGTTTGCCGTCAAAGGCATTAAAGAAGAGGCCATCAAAGCCGCTCTGCATGACGGTGTGCTGACAGTTACACTTCCGAAAAAGCAGGAAGAAATCCAAAAAGCGCCGCACCGTATAGAAATCGAATAAGCGGTTCTTTAAGAACAAGCAAGAAACAAAGCTGATACCCGTTCAAAAATTCCTCTCCTCTATTTTTGACGGATTTCATACAAGAGAAAAGTCTGCGCTGAAGCAGGCTTTTTTCTATTTGCTTCATTGTTAACCGAAGCAAAAAGATTCATTGACAGAAAAGATTGTTTATTTTATACTTGAAAACAAGATAACAATAAAAAGGAAAGTGGAAAAAGGGGAGTTTGATGATGGAAAGTTCTTGCCATGATGTGATTGCTTTAGCGGAGAAAGTTTTAAACGGCGGAGAAATTACAGAAGAAGAAGCGAAGCGGATTATCCGCACGAAAGATGAAGATACCATGCTGCTTTTAGCGATGGCGGATAAAATCCGGCAGAAGTACGGCGGAAATGCCGTCGATTTCTGTGCCATCATTAATGCAAGAAGCGGGCATTGCCAGGAAGACTGCAAATTCTGTGCCCAGTCGGGGCATTATAAAACGGGATCAAAAGTTTACCGGCTGCTTCCGGAAGAAGAAGTCGTGGAAGCGGCTAAAAAAGCAAAAGCCGCAGGGGCGGTTCGGTTTTCCATTGTTACCAGCGGGCGTAATCAGGGAAATCCGAATGAATTTGAAGAAATCATTGCGATTGTTAAACGGATAAGAAAAGAAGTGGGAATCGAAGTGTGCTGTTCGCTCGGGCTGATTTCCCAAGAACAAGCGGTGCGCTTAAAAGAAGCGGGCATCACCAGAATCCATTGCAATATCGAAACATCGCCGTCCTATTTCCCTGAAATTTGCACGACCCATACGATGGAAGACAAAGAAGACATCATCAGAACGGCGCAAAAAGCGGGGATCCGTGTTTGTTCCGGCGGTATTATCGGGCTGGGTGAGTCTCTTGACCAGCGGGTGGAAATGGCATTCAAACTGAAAGAGCTTCATATTGATTCTGTGCCGCTCAATATTTTGAATCCTGTGGAGGGAACTCCTTTTTATACCAATAAACGTCTGCCGCCGTTGGAAGTGCTCCGCACATTCGCCATGTTCCGCTTCGTTCTCCCGAAAGCATTAATCCGCACCGCCGGCGGAAGAGAAGTGAATCTCCGCAGTCTTCAGGCGCTCGCGCTTACCGGTGGTCTGAATGGGATCATGGTCGGCGGTTATCTCACGACAGGCGGGCGGGATCCGAAAGAAGATCTGCGTATGACCGCCGATTTGGGAAGAAGCCGTACGGCACCCTGTTTATAGCAAAAAGATAAAATAAAACTCCCTCCGGAGCAGATGAGGATATCTGACGGAAGGAGTTTTTTAACGCTTTTCGGAAATACCTGATGGCCGGTCGGTTATGTTTTACAGTTCAAAGCCGTCCGTTTCATCACCCGGCTTGGCAAGGCGGCGGGCGATATCCAGGTAACCGTTTTCCATCTGGTAAATCATGAGGTTTAACGTCGTTCGTATGACGTCGGGATCAAGGCGATCGGGTCTTGTGGTGATGCAGAAATCAAGAAAGGCATTGTTGTCATCTTCAACGATATATTTAAAAACCGACTGCTCCGCATTTAAGCGGCCGATAAAGGCAAGAAATGTATCTCTTGCGGGGCCTGTAGGCGCCAGTCCCAGATGGATACGGAGAAGAGTATACATACTGTTGTTCGTGAGTACCGCCGCCACAAGACGATGATTTCCCTGCGCCGGAATGGCGGTGATGAAAGCCACCGTGTCCATTCCGTCATGGACATCACGGCGGCGGAAAAAATTCAAATCATTTTTTTTCATGTACTCTTCAAAGATAGCCGCCTTCTCGTTTTTACGGGGGATAAATTTTTGATTTGTCATACCATTTCCTTTCTATGAATCATTTGATTGTATCAGCTTTACTTCGTTCAAGAATGACAGATACATACGGAATAAGCGGATTTTTCATTTCAGAACACAAGGAAGATTCATTTTCCTGTTTGATTTGTACTTGCGCTTTCCGGAAGCGCACGCCGCCGCTTGTCCGCAGGAGTGATTTCTTTATTTTTTCTTTCTGCTTTCATTATAACAGGTAAGGAAATCAGGGGCGTGCAAAAGTTTGAACGGGCGGAACTCTTTCTTTTATTATTGAAAAAGGAGGGAAAAAAGAAAAAGCGGACATCTTTATGAATAAAATATTGAATTATGGTATAATATTTAATGAGAAAAGTGAATTTTAATGGCTCGATAATTTGTAAAATTTTTATTTTTGTGACTGTATCGGTAGGAAAACGGGCTGAGCCGGTGTCATTCTTTCGTGCATGTAAATGCGGCAAGGAGGGTATATGAAGGAGATCGAGAAATTCCGCGGCGCCATGATCGGAGGGGCCTGCGGCGATGCATTGGGATATCCGCTTCAGGGTCTCTCCGTCTCCCGCATTGAGCACAAGTATGGACCTTTCGGCCTGCGTACTCTTGTACGGAGCAGGCAGTCCGGGAATGCGGCGCCCGTTACGGGAAATACCCAGCTGGCACTGGCGACCATTGACGGACTCCTATGGGCGGATGCCAAGAAAATGGAGGAGGGCGACGGCATTTACCGCGGGTATATGCGCTGGTTTTACAGCCAGACGGGGGAAGAACCGAGAAGAGGACAAAAGAGCTGGATGCGTCGTCAGCCGCATGAACGGGAAATTTGTCTTGTCCAGGAAAAATTTATGCATTGCCGCAGAAATCCGGAAGAAGGACTTTTGAACGTCTTTACCGGAGATGTGATCGGGACGACGAAAAGTAAGCTGAATGACAGCAAAGGGAGCGGCGTACTTCAAAGAGCGGTGCCGATCGGACTTCTCTATGAAGGGGAAAGTAAAGCGGCTTTTGAAACGGGCGTAAAAATAGGCGCTTATTCCCATTCCAATCCGGTGGCTTATTACAGTGCAGGGGCACTGGCCGCACTGATTGCCTGTCTTGCGAAAGGAATGACACTTCCGAAGTCGCTGGAACGTGTTCACGGCTTATTAAATAAAGTACACAAGTCGGACAGCATTACGACTCTTCTTTCCGCCGCGGAAGAACAGGCGCATGCGCATCCGGCGGGTAAAGAAGAGCCGTGGTCGCATATCGACAGTATCCATTCTCTCGGGAGCGGCGATCAGGCGGATGAAGCGCTGGCGATTGCCGTCTATGCCTGCTTGGCGGTGGATGATCCTTTAGATTCGGTGATTGTCGCCGCTAATCATGACGGCAACAGTTCCGTCACAGCTTCCGTGACCGGTGCGATTCAAGGAGTACGTTTCGGAGAAAATTTTGTGCCCGCCTATTGGAAAGATCTGGTTGAAGGAAAAGACATCATTTTAGGGCTTTCCGATAAACTGCTCCATCTCCGTGAGAAAAAACTGCGGAGGAAAGCGGCGTCCAAAAAAGAGAATGAAAAAGCATAAACGGTACATACCGATAGAAAAAGAATGGCCGGCAGGCGGTTCTTTTTTTATGGACGTTTGCAGAAGAAATCTGTAAACATTCCTGTTCCGGTGATGAAAACTGATATAATAAATAAAATCGGAAAGGGAAAGGAGAAAAAATGGCTGCTGCGGAGTTATTGAAAAAATATTTCGGCTACGATGCGTTCCGTCCTGTTCAAAAAGAAATCATCGATACCATTTCGGCGGGAAACGATGTGCTTGCCGTTATGCCGACAGGAGCCGGGAAATCCGTTTGTTTCCAGATTCCCGCTCTTCTTTTTCCCCACGGCACGGTGATTATTTCTCCTCTGATTTCCTTGATGAAAGACCAGGTGGAAGCGCTTGCCGTCCAAGGCATTCCTGCATCATATGTCAATTCCACCGTTTCCTTTGAAGAGTCGATTGAGAGGCTCCGTGACTTATACAGAGGAACGTTGAAGCTTTTATATATGGCTCCTGAAAAATTGGAGCCTTCCTATTTCACGAGCTGCCTGTCCCAAGTACCGCTCTCAATGGTGGTCATTGATGAAGCCCATTGCGTGTCCCAATGGGGACATGATTTCCGTCCCAGCTACAGAAAGATTAAAACATTTATTGATTCGCTTCCGGAAAAACCGGTGGTGACGGCGTTCACAGCGACGGCAACGGAACTTGTGGAAGAAGATATGAAACGAAGTTTGGGCCTGGAAAAAGCAAAAGTGTTCCGCACGGGACTTGACCGGCCGAATCTGTCGTTTCGTGTCATTTCCGGGGTCAACAAAAAAGAATTTATCGGAAAATATATCCGGAATCATAAAAGAGAAAGCGGGATTGTTTACTGCGCGACCCGGAAAGCGGTCGATGAGATATACGGCGTGTTGAAAGAAAACGGAATGGAAGCCGGCCGTTATCATGCAGGCATGGACGACCGGGAAAGGCGGAACGCCCAGGAAGATTTTTCCTTTGACCGCATTCGTGTGATGGTCGCGACAAATGCTTTCGGCATGGGAATCGACAAGAGCAATGTCCGCTACGTGATCCACTACCAGATGCCGAAAAGCATGGAAGCTTACTATCAGGAAGCGGGACGAGCCGGCAGAGACGGCGCGGCGGCGGAATGTATTTTGCTTTACAGCGGCAGGGATACGAGAATCCAGGAGTATCTCATTGATACGGGAAACGGACCGGAAGAACAAAAGGAGAGAGAGCATGCTCGGCTTCAAAAAATGACGGACTACTGTCTGATGACCGGATGTCTCCGGCAGTATATTCTCCGGTATTTCGGCGAGAAGCAGGAAATGAATTGCGGACATTGCGGAAATTGTGAAAATGCGGCAATCAAGACGGACATTACGGATGTGGCGGTTCTCGTATTCAAAACGATCCGTTCCCTGCACGAAAGTTTCGGCGCGGCTCTCGTGTCGGAGGTGCTGAAAGGAAGCCGGGCCAAAGCGGTTCTTTCCTGGGGGCTGGAGAAAATACCGACTTACGGAAAACTTTCTTTTGAAACGGTACCGCATATACGAGGACTCCTTCACGCTCTTGCGGCGGACGGATATGTAAAGCGGGAAGGACCCTTTCATGTGCTGGGATTGACGGAAAAAGGACTGGAAATTCTTGAAAAAGGCGGCAATGTCTATGGCCCCGCATTCGGAGCGGAACATATCATTGCCGAAGCCGCTGCGGAACATAAAGGAGCCTTTTCAAACCGGGAAAGAACCCTTTTTGAACGACTTCGTGATTTACGGACGGCGGTTGCTAAAGAAGAACATGTGCCGCCTTTTGTGGTTTTCTCCGATGCCACGCTGGAGGATATGGTGCGCCGTTTCCCGCAAACCGAAAAAGAAATGGCGACAGTTCACGGGATCGGTGCCTTTAAATTAAAAAAATACGGAAAACGGTTTCTCGCTCTTTTTAAAAGAGAGGAAACGGAAGACAAAGAAGAAGAAAATCTGTCCGCTCCCGACCGGGCACTGGAAAGAAAAACGATGTTCATGAAACTGTCCGAACTGAGACGTTCTCTGTCCAAAAAAGAAAAAAAAGCGCCTTTCCAAATTTTTTCCGACAACATTTTACGGGAAATCATTGAAAAAATGCCGGAGGAAGAAAAAGACCTGCTTCTCATCAAAGGAATCGGACCGAAAAAAGCGGCGAGGTACGGTCCGGTTTTTCTGGAAGAAATGGAGCGTACAAAAAAAGAAATGGCGCTGTATTATGCAGCGGGAAGAAAAGAAACGGAAGATACATTCCGTCTTTGTTCAGGGAAACATAGTCACGCTGAATAAAAAGCAAAAAGACCAAAGAAAAAAGAGCCTGACGGCTCCTTGGGAGATCCCCGGTTTTTAAGCCGGGGTTATTTTTTATCTGTTCTGTACTTGGTGAGGGCATTTTCAATATCAGCGGGGATATATTTGGCGGACTCTTCGACAAGTTTGAAATTGCCGCCCAGAATACACCAAGTGGTGAGCGCTCCGTGGAAATGCGACATGAGCATTTTCGTCAAAAAAGAAACGGGCGTATCTTCTGCGAGATATCCGTTTTCCACCCCCTGGTCCAAAATGGCGAAAAGACGATGATAGCTGTTCTGAAAATCCGAAGTATTGTCGGTGACTTTTTCAGGATCGCAAATGGAGCGCAGCCACTGACGGATCAGATTCACGCCTACCCATTCCGCCTCGGTCATCAAATGAGTAAAATAAAAAGACAGTTTCTTTTCCGGTGACGTATCCATCGCCAGTGTTTCCGCAAAAATATCCTGTAACTTATCAAAAGCAAGGGATTGGACAAGATCTTCTTTCGCTTTGAAATAATGATAAAAAGTGCCTTTCGCTACGCCGGCATGACAGGTAATGTCTTCTACGGATACTTTGTCAAAGCCTTTTTCGGTAATAAGTTCTTTGGCTGATGTCAATAAAAGATGTTTGGTTCTTTCCGCTTTTTTTGTAAATGCCATGCACAACCCTCCATAATTTTATTCTGACTCCAGTATAAGCAAGAATGGCATAAAAATCAATGACCGGCGGTCATGTCCGGATGACGGCGGGTGAAACGGACAAACAGAAACCGGTCTGCTTATTTTTTATTTTTTTGCTATAATCAAGTATATAAGAAATGGAAAACGATTGACTTTCGGGAGGATTTGCATGGACGACGACTCGATATGGTTGGAGCTTGTCATTATCATTTTACTCGTAATTGCCAACGGTATCTGCTCGCTGGCGGAAATTTCCATTGTCGGCGCCAGAAAAATAAAATTACAGGAAATGGTGGAAGAAGGCAGACGGGGAGCTGTTCAAGCTCTTGCGCTTTCAGAACGAAAGGAAGAGCTTTTTTCCACAATACAGGTCGGAATTACAACGATTAGCATCGTGACGGGTATGTTTTCCGGAGCATCTTTGGCGGGACCGCTTGCAGTCGTATTGGCAGACATTCCTGTCGTGGGAGCCTATCTCGCTCCTCTTAGCATGGTCATTGTCATGGCGCTTGTCACCTATTTCACTCTTATTATCGGAGAGCTTGCCCCGAAATGGATTGCCATTGCCAAACCGGAAGAATCGGCCTGTTACATCGCCCGGATTATGATTATTTTTGCCACCGTTTGCAAACCTCTTGTCATTTTAAGCACCTGGTCGACCAAAATTGTCGTGGAAATGTTGGGTATACGCATGGGCGGCGAACAGCCGGTTTCGGAAGAAGAAATCAGAGTGCTTCTCCAGCAGGGGGCGCAGCTGGGGACGATAGACAAAGAAGAACCGGGGATCATCAATAATGTGTTTCAGCTCAACGACCTCACCGCCGCCGACAGCATGACCCCCCGGCCGCAGCTTATCTGGATCGATCTGGAAGATACGGAAGAAAATATCTGGCAGGATATACAGACATCCGCCCATTTCCGCTTGCCCGTAGGGAGCGACTCTCTGGATGATTTCAAAGGGCTTGCCGACATGAGCAAAGTGCTTCTTGACCAAAAGAACCATCCCGGAAAATCCGTCAAAGCCTCTATCATGGATACCATTTACAAGCCCCTTCTCATACCGGAAACGCTGATTCTGACCAGAGTACTGAGCTTTTTCAAAACCAAAGGGGTCCACGAAGCCGTGGTCATTGACGAATACGGAACACTGGCAGGACTTGTGACACTTCATGACGTCCTTGAAGAAATCGTGGGCGATATGCCCGGAGATATCGAAGACATCTTAGAAGAACAAAATAAATTCATTCCCCGCACGGATCATTCCTGGCTCGTGGAAGGATTATGTACCATTGACGAATTTCGCGCGTATTTCCATATAGAAGAAGAACTGCCCGGCGAAGCGGAAGACCGCTACAAAACACTGGCAGGCTTCATCACCTACCTTTTGGGATACATTCCCAAGGAAACGGAAAAAGTCGGATTCGGAAGATTTACCTTTGAGATTATTGACTGCGACAACCGCAGAATAGATAAAGTATTGGTGACGGAAGGACAGGCTTCCGGGAAGGAGTAACGTATGGAAAAGAAATTGAATGCGGACATGTCGGTGAAAGAAGCACTGGAAGCGATCAGAAAAGGACTGGAAGAAGACAAAGCATTTCTTGAACTCTCACTGCTGGACCCTGACCCCGATGCACGACCGGCGGAAGAAGCAAGAATCCAAAATGTCCTTGTCCTTGCCGGGGTGATGGAAGAAATACTTGAGCATATGACTCCGGACAAAGAAGAACACATGATGGAACATGGAGAAGAAGAAAACCGCCGGTTCGATGAAAATTTGGAAAAACGGCAGACGGAAATCAAAGACGCCTGCGAAGAAGCGGAAACTGCCTACAGAGAAGACTATCATGAAGCGGACGATGAAGACGATTCCGATATTTCCCTCCGCTACGAAACACACACGCTCGGCCGTCATAACAGCGGCGACAATATCGAATACGATTGGACCGTGGACAAGGAAAGAGAATGTTTTATAGAAGGCAAAGGAAAAAACGGAAAGAAAAACAAAAAGAAGAAAAAAGAGAAAAAGAATAAAAAAGAAAAAAGTAAAAAGAAAAGTAAAAAATAAAAAAACCTCCCCTGCCTGCAGGCGGGGATTTTTCTTTGTCAAATTTTTTAATTAAAAAATTTTGACACGGCGGATGAAATATTTCTACGGTTTTTACAGAACGGGTCATATATTTTTTAAAATAGGATATAATTACGAGAATTTTGTATGCGGAAAAATTTCCGTCTATGCTATAATTAAATGTAAATGTATCGGGGCAGGGGCTGTTTCAAATAGAACCCCCGTTTTACCCTGTTTTTTGGAAAGCGGGATTTTTTTGGAAAAGAAAGTTGTGATTCGCTGTACGTCGTCACAGAGAGATGAAACGGGGCGGGCTGAAACGATCACTTTGGATACGCCGGGTGTTTATGGAGAAGCGGAGAATTACCGCTATATTTCTTATGAAGAAACTTCTTTATCCGGTTTGGAGGGGACGAAGACGACCATTCGTCTGTTCGGTGACAGGGTGACGCTTTCCCGGCGGGGAAGTTTTGTACAGGAAACGGAGTATATCCCCGGAGAGGAATTGGAGTCGGAGTACATGACGCCGGCAGGACCGATGCGGATTCTGACGACAGCAAGGGAAGTTGTGGATACGGTAAAAAACGGCACGGGAGAAATCCGGCTGGTGTATGATATTGAAATGGAAGGGCTTTTTAAGCATTTAAATGAAATTGTTATCGAAGTGAGGGAGGAACAGGACGCTTCATGGAAGTCAGAGAAGAACTGAAAGAACTTATTGAAAAGGCCCGGGCAAGGGCGGTAGAAGCGGGAGACCTTCCCGAAGGAGAGTATGCGCCTGTCCAGACACTGGAAATTCCGAAATCAAAGGAATTCGGCGACTATTCCACAAATGCAGCGATGCAGTGGGCAAGAACGGCCCGCAAAGCACCGCGCATGATTGCCGAAGCCGTTGTGAAATATATGGACTCCCCTCTCATATCCCATACGGATATTGCAGGAGCAGGATTTATCAATTTCTTCCTTGCCAAAGGAACAGTGTACCGCGAACTGGAGGAAATACTTGCCAAAGGAGAATCCTACGGAAATCTTCCCGGCGGCCATAAAGATAAAATTCTCGTCGAGTATGTATCGGCCAATCCGACAGGACCGCTCCATATCGGTCACGCCAGAGGCGCGGCTTACGGTTCCGCTCTGGTGAATCTTTTCCGTGCGGCAGGCTATGAAGTTTGCGCCGAATACTATGTAAATGATGCGGGCAACCAGATCGAGCATCTGGCGGAATCGGTGGACGCCCGGTATCTCCAGCTTCTCGGAAAAGAGGCGGAAGTGCCTGAAGACGGATATCACGGCTACGATATCGTGGAAACCGCCAAGTCCATCATTGACAGAGAAGGGGACAAATACCTCGCTCTTCCCGGAGAAGAAAGAAGACATATTTTCAAAACCGTGGCGCTGGAAGAAAAATTGGCGATTCTCAAAAAAGACCTGGCCGATTTCCGTGTCACCTTTGACAATTGGTTTTCCGAAAAATCTCTTTATCCCGGTGAAGTGGATAAAGCACTGGCAAAACTGAAAGAAAGCGGTCATCTCTATGAAAAAGACGGCGCGCTGTGGCTGAAAACGACGGACAACGGCGATGATAAAGACCGTGTCGTCATCCGCACCAACGGCGTTCCCACCTATTTCTGTTCCGATATCGCCTACATTCCCGATAAAATAGGAAGAGGATACAATAAGCTGATTGATATCTGGGGCGCCGATCACCACGGCTACATTATCCGTATCCATTCGGCGATGAAATTCCTCGGATATGACCCTGACGATTTTGAAATCATGTTGCTCCAGATGGTTACGCTCCTCCGTGACGGACAGCCCGTCAAAATGTCGAAACGGACAGGACAGGCGGTCACCTTAAGAGAACTCATGGACGAGGTCGGAAGTGATGCGGCCCGCTATTTCTTCTGCAGCCGTACTTTGGACAGCCAGATGGACTTTGATATCGACCTTGCGAAAAAACAGTCCAGCGACAATCCCGTCTACTATATCCAGTATGCCAATGCAAGAATCCACAGCCTCTATAAGCAGGCAAAAGAAGCGGGCATCTCTTGGGGAGACTGGGAACATACCGATTTCACCTGCCTCACGGAAGAATGTGAACTTGATTTGGTCAAAAAAATGGAAAACTACCGCATGCTTATTGCAGGAGCGGCAGCCGAAAGAGCACCCCAGCGCATTGCGAAATATGCGTATGAGCTGGCAGGACTTTTCCACCATTTCTATAGAGAATGCAGAATACTCGGCGTAGAAAAAGAAGTGACGGAGGCAAGACTGGGACTCATCACCGCCGTGAAATATGTACTCACCCACGCACTCGCCATTCTTGGTGTTTCCGCTCCGGAACACATGTAAAAGGAGGACACATGACAAAGTATATTTTCGTAACCGGCGGCGTTGTATCATCTTTGGGGAAAGGCATTACGGCCGCTTCCCTGGGACGCCTTTTGAAAAACAGAGGATACAAAGTCACCATTCAGAAATTTGACCCGTATATCAATATAGACCCCGGTACCATGAGTCCTTACCAGCACGGCGAAGTATTTGTCACCGACGACGGCGCGGAAACGGACCTCGACCTCGGTCACTACGAACGCTTTATCGACGAAAACCTTTCCAAAGCGTCCAGCGTCACCACCGGTAAAATTTACCAGTCCGTTATCAACAAAGAAAGAAAAGGGGAATATTTAGGCTCTACCATTCAAGTTATTCCCCATATCACCAATGAAATCAAAGACCGGGTACTCCGGGTCGGCAAAAATGACAATGCCGATATCGTTATTACGGAAATCGGTGGCACTGTCGGGGACATCGAATCACTCCCGTTCCTCGAAGCCATCCGCCAGGTCAGAAAAGACCTGCCCCACAGAAATGACGTCACCTATATCCACGTCACCCTCGTTCCCTACATCGAGGCGGCAGGCGAACTGAAAACGAAACCGACACAGCACAGCGTCAAAGAACTCCGCTCTATCGGTATCCAGCCCGACATCATTGTCTGCCGGACCGTGCAGGAACTGTCCCCGGAAATGAAAAAGAAAATCGGCATGTTCTGCGACGTGGAACCTGAAGCTGTCATCAATAACCTTACCGCTTCGAACATTTATGAAGTGCCGCTCCTCATGGAAAAAGAAGGCCTCGACCATATCGTTCTCCAAAAACTCGGCCTTGAAGACCGTCCTGTCGATTTAGAAGACTGGAAAGCCATGGTAGACCGCATGGCCCATACAGATCATGAAGTGGAAATTGCCCTTGTCGGGAAATACACAAAACTCCACGACGCCTACCTTTCTGTCGTAGAAGCACTCTATCACGCAGGCTTTGAGCTCGGCACAAAAGTCAATATCCGTTGGATCAATGCGGAAGAACTGGAAGAAAGAAAACAAAACTGGGATAAAGTTTTCAAGGGTATAGACGGCATTGTCGTTCCCGGCGGATTCGGATACCGCGGCGTAGAAGGAAAAATAGACACCATCCGTTACGCAAGAGAACACAAAATTCCATTCCTCGGCCTTTGCCTCGGCATGCAGGCGGCAGTCATTGAATTTGCAAGAAACGTATGCGGCATGAAAGAAGCAAACTCCTCCGAATTTATTCCCGAAGGAAAATACTCCGTCATCGACCTTATGGCCGATCAGGAAGACGTCACGGAAAAAGGCGGCACCATGCGCCTCGGGATTTACCCGTGCAAACTCAAAGAAGGAACGAAAGCCAGAGCCCTTTACGGCAATCAGGAAATCGTCTACGAACGCCACCGTCACAGATACGAAGTATCCAACGAATTCCGTCCGCAAATGGAAAAAGCGGGCCTCATTATCGCAGGTACCAGCCCTGACGGTCGCCTTGTAGAAACCATAGAACTGAGCGACCACCCCTACTTTGAAGCCACACAGGCGCACCCGGAATTCAAAAGCCGGCCGAACAGACCGCACCCCCTCTTCCACGGCTTCATAGAAGCGGCATTGAAAGAGAAAAATAAATAAACCGATAAAAATATCCGCCCCACAAACAGGGCGGATATTTTAATGTGCGAAAAATAAAAACACGGCACGAACGGACTCTAAAAAGTTAGACCAAGAAGCTAATTTAAGGAAGTCGATTTTTGTTGAAAATTTAAGCCTTGATATCCAGTTCTTTCAGTAAATCATCAATATGGGTGGCGGCTTTCACATTTCTGTATTCCTTGACCAGCATTCCCTCTTCATCAATGATAAAAGTGGAACGCTCGATGCCCATATATTTCCTGCCGTACATGCTTTTTTCTTTCATGACGCCGTAAAGATGGCAAACCGTTTCGTCCTCATCGGAGAGAAGCGGGAAATTCAATTCATTTTTATCACGGAAATTGCAATGCTTTTTGATACTGTCACGGCTGACACCGAGAACGACATAGCCGTTTTTCAGGAAATCCTCCTGATGATTCCGGAAAGCCTGCGCTTCCAGCGTACAGCCGGACGTATTATCTTTCGGGTAGAAATATAAAATGACTTTTTTTCCTTTGTAATCGGAAAGAGAAATTTCTTGACCGCTGTCCGAGGGAAGCGTAAATGACGGAGCGGCCTTACCGATTTCAAGATGTTCCATAAAAACCTCCTATAATATATTCAAAAAAATAGATTAACTTCATTATAATATGAAACAGGACAACTGTAAAACCGACAAGCCGGACCGAACAGAAAAGGCAAAAAGAAAAGTTTATATATTTTTTATTTTTACGGTATGCACCGAGTGGACAAAAAACAAAAAAATTTTGTAAAAATCAGAAAATTCTCACGAAATCTCTTTTTTTCACAAGATTTCAATGTCAAGAGGGATAAAAAAGAAGGATAAAGAATTATCAATTCGGAGTTTTTGAAAAGTTATTCACAGTATTCACAGTCGGAGGAATGATTTTTTTAGAGTCAAAAAAGTAATGTAGAACGGTGCTTCAGCCATTCTCAATACGGCAGTCCGAAAAAGATATTCACAGTTTTTCACAAGTTCAGGTGTGCATCGGGAGTGGACAGTCGTAAAAAAGGACTATAAAACCGTTATTTTCCATAGTTTTCACAGAAGTTATCCACAAGGGTGTGTATAACTGTGAATAAAGTTGTGAAAAGAGTGAAAAACTTTTGATTTTACGAGCTTTTACAAAAAAACAGGATTCTTTACAGAAAAAATGTTCCCTCCGAAAATCCCTTGATAACACGCCATCTTATTTATAATGAGAGAAATGCACCGGTGAAACATAAAAATTTCCGTCATTCTCATTATCAATTAGAGGAAAAAATCATATTTTAAAAATATATTACTTGATTGTTGCTATAAAATGATAAAATGCAAACCGTAAGCCGTCCCCGTTTGTCGGGGAAGGTGGCGGCGAAGCCGTCGGAAGGGGTAAGTATGAGCAGAGCGGTAAAAAGATTTTATACAGAACGGTATTAAATACTTGCCTGTTATTCTTGAACGGTCGTAAAAAGCGGGCGGGAGTAGCGTTATAAAAAAGTATAGGGAGAGTAAGAATCCAGGCAAGAAGTTGGAGATATTAAATGTATTTTCCTGTGTACGCAAGCATGCCCCTATCGCCTCGCAAGGCTCGGCACTTCTCTCCGTATTCGGGGGAAGCTGACACTAAGGAAAAAGAAATATAGTTTTTATTATTTATAAATACGCGTTTTCCGATACCCTATGCCGGATTCTTCGCTAAGAATTAGATTATGTTTTTTCTTCGATCATCATTCCGATTCTGCTGACTGCTCAAGAATGACGGCGGGGGTGAAGTTGCTTTGTCTGTGGTATGGAATGATTTTGCCGCTGGCACCCTGATGAGATTTCCCGCTTTCTTGTGGCGGGATTTTTTGCTAAAACAGGCTAAAACATATAAAATAAGAAAGATGAATCTTGATAGAATTATGAAAACAGAGTAAAAGAAACGTTATAAAGGAGATGTTCATCATAGAATTTCATACATTTGAAATCAAAGACAGGGATTATATCAACAGTTTTTTTAAAGTGCATCATTATGAGGGGATTGATTGTTCTTTCAATACATTGTTTTTGTGGCAAAATGCTTATGATACCCGTTGGGCGGTGGAGGACGGTATTTTATTTATCCGTGCCGGGAAAGACAGACCGTTTTTCATGCCGCCGTTTGCGGGAGAGGGCGCTTCTTTTGCCAAAGGATTGGAGAGGATTCATGATTGTCTGGAGGCGGCAGGAAAACCTTTTATATTGAAATCCGCTTCGCCCTGGGTGACGGAGCAGATTGAAAATCACTGCCCGGGAAAATATGATTTCCTTCCCAACAGGGACGGGTGGGAGTATATTTACCGCACCGCTGACATGATTCAGCTGCCGGGGAAAAAATTCAGAATGAAGAAAAATCATCTGAACAGCTTTCTCCGCCAATATTCAGATTATGTCTATGAGCCGATTACCATGGAAAATATGGAAGATGCAAAAGCGGGAATTGTCGAGTGGTTTGAGAGTCACGGTCATATCGAAGAAGAAGAAAAAGCATTGCAGCTCTGTTTCGACAACTGGGAAGCTTTGCAGATGAAAGGGGCAGTGATTCGTATTTACGGGAAAGTCGAAGCCTTTACCAACGGCAATCTCGTAAATCCCGACATGGCGCATATTTTCTTCGAAAAGGCCAATCCTGAAATCCGCGGTCTCTACCAGGCCATTAACCGGGATTTCCTGATTCATGAATTTGCGGATACGGAATTTGTAAACCGTGAAGAGGATCTCGGACTTGAAGGACTGCGGCAGGCGAAAATGGAATACAATCCCGATCACTTTGCAGAAAAATACGATGTGGTTCTTAAGAAATAACAGCAGGGGATTTTATGAATATACGAACAAGCACGGCAGAGGACGAAAAGGCGGTCAAAGCACTTTGGGCGTATTGCTTTGAAAAAGAAAGCGACCCCTGGTTCCGTTGGTATTTTGAAAGAGAATACCGAAAAGAAGAAGTATTGGTAGGGGAAGAAAAAGGAAAAATTGCCTGTAATCTCCACAGAAGGCCGTATACGCTTTCCGTTCGCGGTAAAAAAGTGAAGACCGACTATATTGTAGGAGTGGCGACCCATCCGGCGGCAAGAGGCAGGGGCTATGCAAAAGAACTTTTACGCCGGTCGTTCCGTGAAGCAGTGAAAGAGAAAAAAGGCGTTGTCATTCTCATGCCGTCTTCGGCGGATTATTACTATCCCAAAGGATTTTCTTTTTATGTTCACCAGTGGAAACGCAAAACGTCTCCCCTCCAGTTGGCAAAGCTCGGCGAAAAAACGGAAGCGGCAGGCCTGCTGGGAGACACGGAAAAGTGGACCGTTTTGAATGATATATACATGAAATATGTATCGGAGAGAAACGGCTACACTTTGCGGGATGAAGAGTCTTGGAAAAAACATATGGAAGCCCAATTTTGTGACGGCGGATTCATTGCCGTCGCGGAAGATGAAAAAGGGCCGGCCGGCTATATTTTCTACCATATCGAAGACAGAAAAATGATGGTTTCCGAAATGGCATTTACCTCTGAAAAGGGACGGAAAGGGCTCTATGCCTACATGGCAGGCCACGAAGGTTCTCTGGACGAATGTGAATGGTACGAGCCGCTTGATGATAAGCACTTCCTGTTTTGGAATGACGGAGCGGAACACGAGTATATAAAAAACAGGACCTTTCCTTTCATGATGGGACGAATTACCGACCCCGTACTTGCTTTTGAAGGACTTTGCTGTGAAAAAGAAACGGACGGTACGTTTTCATTCCGTCTGATTGACGACTTTCTTCCCGAAAACAGCGGTATCTACACCGTTACTGCCCGAAAAGGACAGCTGCACATAGAAAAAGAGGATACGGCAAAGGCAGAGCGAAATAAACACAAGCCTGACTTTACCGTCGGAGCAGGTGCTTTGAATCAGTTGTTTTTCGGAGCACTTTCCGTCGGAGAATCAGAAAAACTCGGCGGCTTGCAATGGCAGGGAGAAAAAGAAAGAAACGAAAAAGAGGAAATCATACACCGTTTGCTCCCGCCGATGAACAACTGGATCAACGAATGGTATTAGGCGGATAAACGGAAATGAAAGAGATATATTTGATAAGGGTATTTAGTGATTGAAATACAATAAGGAAATGTACTAATGACAGAGATATTACTTTTTTTAATGCAGGCGGGTCTGGTGGTAGGTGCTGTTTTCGGGTTGTGGCATATCTTGGGAGTCCCTCATTTGTGGGGGCGGTATGGCTTTCGGAGAGGGTTTACGGCCGTGTTGCTTCTCTTTGCGGCGGAAATGTTAACGGGGCAACCTATGTTTTCTTCTTACTGGCTGCCAGGCTGGTTGTTTTTTCTTCCTTGGATTTCTGTCTTTCCCGCTTTGCAAGTGCGAAGTTTGGAGAGATGGGAAATAAAAATATTAGTACTTAAATCCTACCTGTTGGTAGCTTGTGCCGGTATGATGTTGTTGACGGCCCTTTCCGTTTGGGGAAGTTCGGCAGGGGTGTATGCACCGTTTTTGAGAGGGATTTCCTTTATCGTTTTGCTGTTCAGCGGAGTGATTTGCGGCACTTACCTTTTATATTATTTCGTATACGACGCTGTTTTTTCAGAAGGAGATATGATTCCCGTGCTTCAAACGAATCAAGCGGAAGCGGCGGGATATATCAAAGAACAGGTCGGTTTGAAAAAAGCCGTCATCGCGGGAGTTCTTTTTGTTTTATATGCTCTTTTAGCAGGCGGCATAAGTATTTTAGGGGGGGTGGAAAGTTCTACTGTCCCGGTGGTGTCGCTTATAAAGTATAAAACTTTCGCTCTTCTCATTATTTCAGGTTATTCTTTATGGCACTACGGGAAGAACTGTTTTCCCTTTTATGAATACAAAGCAGCTAAGGAGTATATCAAAGAAGAAAAAAGATTAATGAAAGGTCATGCAGAGGCTGTAAAAAAGATTGTGCTTGACGAATGTCCGGAAACAGATAGTGATGAAACGGTGATTCTGGTCATCGGGGAAAGTGCAAATCGTGACCACATGAAAGCATTTAATGAGGGATATCCGGAGGAAACAACGCCGTGGCTTTCAGAAAACAAAGAAGAGGACGGTTTTTATTTATTTAGAAATGCGTACTCGAATTTCCCGCAGACAATACAGTCCTTGTCTATGTATCTCACTAATAAGAACCAATATACAGAGGGAGAAAATACAGATATAGTCAATATCATTGATATGGCCCGTAAAGGGGGCTATAAGACATATTGGCTGAGTAATCAAACCAGAACAGGCGAATACTCCTGCTTTGCCACTTTTGTGGGATTGGGGGCTGATAGAGCAGAGTGGACCGGAGTACCGGAAAGTGATGAGATCCGGTTATTGGATTTGCTCAAGAAAATACCGAAACAAGGGAGAAAGTTTATTGTACTTCATCTTAAGGGAAGTCACATGCCCTATGAAGATAGGGTGCCGACAGAATTTGTAAGACAGAGAGGAAGAATGAATGATACAAAAGAAAATAGGTATGATACATCTATTTTGTATTCCGATTACATTTTGCAGTCTGTTTATGAGTATGGTGAAAAACATTTGAATTTGCAGACAATGATATATTGCGCAGACCATGGAGAGAATCTGGAATACGGACATGCAACCGCCCATTTCAAGTTCGATATGGTAAGAATACCGATGTTTATTTATTTATCGGAAAAATACAGAAACACATATCAAGATAAAGCAAAGAATTTAAACGACCACAGGGATGCTGTATTTACCAATGACCTGATGTTTGATACGGTATGCGGAATCATGAACCTTCCCAATAATTTCTACAAGAGGAAATATGATTTGTCGGATGAACAATATGATTTACCCTTGGAAACGGCAGTGACAAATCATGGTAAAACAAAAATCTCGGAAGACCGGTTATCATAAAAGGGAACAATGAAAAAGATATATTTCACCTATATGGTGCGATGCAAAGATCATTCTTTGTATACGGGATTTACAAAAGGCAGCGTGGAAAAACGGGTGGATACCCATAATGCGGGAAAAGGGGCGAAGTATACAAAAGCCAGACGACCTGTCACGCTCGTGTGGTATAAAGAATGGGACAACGAGCATGACGCCCGCTCTATGGAAGCCCGGCTGAAAAGAAAAACAAAAAAAAGAGAAAGAAGCCTTGGTGACCTCTTTCGGAAAGGAAACGGAATGAACGAATCCGTCAGAAAAACGAAATATTTGACAGAAGCGGCCGCCGCGACAGCAATAGCGTCCATTCTGGTTTTATTAAAATTACTGGCTCCTTTTTTGGTGTTTGTGACCATGATTGCCGCGGCGATTCCGATTGCCGTTATCTGTGATTTTCACGGCATGAAGTGGGGAGCAGGTACATCGGCGGCGGTGGTGGCAGTTGTCACCATGACAGGCGGACCGGAAATAGGACTCACCACCGCTTTTTACGCAGGCGCTCTCGGCATGGCAATGGGATACGGGTTCAGACATAAATTATCCTATCAAAAAACAATTTGTCTCACCGCTCTTGCCTATATCGTGGAAATGACGTATAAAATTATATTTTCCATTTACGTTCTCGGTATCGCCGATGCACTTTCGGGAGCGATAGAGCGTTTCACCGCCTTTATCGGCTGGATATGGAAACCTTTGGCAACGGTTTTCGGTTATGATCCTGATCCGGGGAAAGCGACTCTTACCACATCGGGCATGGTCATGGTGGGTCTGGTTTTCGTGCTCAATGCCTTTTGCTATGCCTATCTGAATGTAGAGCTCGGCAGGGATATACTGAAACGACTGAAAAACGGAATGAGAGGATAAAATAGTCGGAGGGGATCAAACAATATGGATAAAATTTTTTTGAATCGGGAGTTTGAAAAATTTTGGCAAAAAATTGAGAACAATGAAAACTTTGCTTTATTAAGATATGGTGACGGTGAGCGTGCCATTATGTGCGGCGAGCATGTGAAGGTGCAAGAGGGATGGGAATCTCCGGCATACTTGTCAAAATTGGGGGGGGTGCTGCTGAAGACGCTGACAATTGATACAGATAATTTTTATTATGGGATATCTTGCCCCTGCTGTGACAGAAAAGCATATTATTGGTATATGACAAGGATTCAAAGCAGAAATATTACATTTGCCAATTTGTGGGTGAATGGTAATTATCTCAAGTTTTACAGTCGTTTTAAGGAACTCAAGAGAGAGGCCGTACTGATAGCGAATTATCGGGCAAAAAATTGCCGTATCGGGAATTTAAAAATAGTAAAACATTATGAAGTGGGGGACGACTGTATTTCTTTTTGGGAAGAAAAAGGGACTCAGTTACTGGAAAATATAAAAAATGAATTTGGAAATAAAAACAATTTATTATATGTAGTTGCCGCCGGTCCGATGTCAGAGCCGATTATTGCAGAATTATATAAAAATAATCCTGATAACTGCTATATAGACTTCGGTTCAAGCATTGATACGTTTATCCATGGAAAGATAACAAGACCCTACATGAAGGGGAAAAGTAAATATGCTCATTTGAATTGCTGGATGTATAATCCTGTGAAAGCAAATTTTGATGTAAGCGTAGTATTGAATTTATATAAAAGACCGAAAAATCTTCCGTTACAGGTAAAATCTATTGAGTCTCAAAGTTTGAAACCGAAAGAAATTATTTTATATCAGGACGGAACGGGAGATGCGATCAAAATACCGACAGAAATTGAAAGCAAACTGGATTTTATAAAAATAGGAAAAGAAAATAAAGGAGTATGGGAGCGTTTCAAATTTGCAGAAACCTATGCAAAGTCGGAATATGTTTGTGTTTTTGATGATGATACTATTCCCGGGGAACGGTGGCTGGAGAATTGTCATGCGGAAATGATGGAGAGGGAAGGACTCTATGGAGCAGTAGGTGTGATCAGCAAAAATAAAAGATATAATGATGCGATGGCATTTAAAGTAGGGTGGATAAAAGATACCCCGGAAACCACACGAGTTGATTTTGTGGGTCATAGCTGGTTTTGTAAAAAGAAATGGCTCAAGTATTTATTTGAGGGAACAGAAGAGTTACAAAAAAGTAAAACATGCGGAGAAGATATGACGTTTTCCTATAAATTACAGGAACATAATATCAATACTTATGTGCCGCCGCAGCCATCCTCAAATAAGGAATTGAATGGATCATTATTGGGGATTTCGCTTGGGACAGATGAAAATGCTTTGTCACGTAATAACGGATGGGCGCCTATGAGTGAAATGTTTGAGGTATTAGTTGGTAAATACAATTTTAAGACTCTGCAGGAGTTAGATCATAACTTGTATCATTCTATTGTTTATAAAAACAAAAACCGATTGTTCTACATTGAAAAATTTGAAAAAAGAAAAGTGATTTATTTGTTCGGATTTCAGTTTTCGGCAAAACGGAGAGGAAAATTAAAAGATGTGATCAGGCGATGGTTTACTCACCGCGATTGATAATATGACGAAAAAGGGAAAATGATTGACTGATCACATTTAAACAGGTCAATAAGAAAAAGTTTTTGACTGTTATAAAGAGCATGATTGGGTAAATATATTAAGATATAAATAAACAGTTTGGTATCTTTTATAAGTGGAATGAGAGGATAAAATTACATGGTCAATCACCCTTTAGTATCAGTGATGATTCCCGTCTATAAGGTTGAAAAATTTATCTGCCGGTGTATAGACAGTGTGCTCGGGCAAACTTACAAAAATCTGGAAATCATTCTTGTCAATGACGGCTCGCCCGATCGGTGCGGGGAAATTTGTGATGATTATGCAAAAAAAGATAAAAGAATCCGGGTTATTCATCAGAAAAATCAAGGGGTGAGCGCAGCCAGGAATGCGGGACTGGAAATAGCGGCCGGCCAATGGCTGTATTTTTTAGATTCCGATGATTATATTTCTGCCTCTGCCATAGGAAAAATAGTCAGTGCGGCAGAGAAGGGGCATTATGATATCGTTATTGGCGGATATTATATTGTTACGTCGGATAAAAAGACGGTATCCCGTTCAGAAAATTGGGAAAAGACAGATGATTTGACGGAAATCCGAAGGAAAATACTTCTCAATGAGTTACCGAATTTTGTATGCGGAAAATTATATAAAAGAGAATTATGGAAAAACGTCAGGTTTCCGTTGCATCAATTGGCGGAAGATATGTATGTAAACGGCGAACTGTTTTTTACGGCGGAAAGTGCTTGTGTGATTCCCGACCCTTTGTATTTCTACAGTCGTGAAAATGAGAACAGCCTGAGCCGGGGAAGCGATGTATCCAATTATATAAAAATGAAACAGGGATATTTTCTGGCGTGGAAACAAAAGGCGGAAGCGGCGAAGAAATACATGCCGGCTTGTGAAGACATTTGCCGCAAACGAGCGGTCATGCAGGGGATAAAAGCATTGATTGCCGATGGGGGGGCGGGTATATTGCGGGAAGCGGATGCAGAAGAAATACGGGTCTATCTTTCGGAAAATAGGAAAATAAAAATTTCCGCAGGTTTGGATATGCAGCGGCAAATCATACTTCGAAAGTGCCGCTTTTTGTTGCGGCTGTCCGGATATGCAAGACGAATCATTTTTTCGTGGCATGTAAAAATCAAGAAGTGGTAAAAATTTCACAAAGAAGTTCATTTGAAAAAGACATCTGACAGGTAAACGTCAGATGTCTTTTTGTCAGTGCTTTATTTTCCGTAGTCCGGGTCGGATACAATATCCCATTCGCCGTGTTTGGTTCTGGCTTCTTCCGGTTTTAAGTCATAGCCGTTATGGCATAAATCGAAACGGGGTTCATAAAATGTATTCGGCAGATGCAGGATTCCGCTTATGGTATCGTACATCAGGTCGTTGGTGAATACTTTATGTTCATTTTTTCTCAGGGTTTCGGCTGTGCTTTTATAGGCGGACAAATAATCGGGAGAAAGGTAGATGAAAAACGGAATCCGCACCATGTCATAGGTCATATTTTTGCTGGCTACATGGCTATATTTCATGTTTTCTCCATGATCGGAGCAATACATCATAACTTGGAGATTCAATTTTTCTTTTCCGTAAGACAGAATATCACGGAGAAGCCGGTCGGTATAGAGGAGCGTGGAGTCATATTCATTGGTTCTCCGGTCATGGGCGGGATTTTCCAGCGTTTTGAAATCGGGAGGAAGTCTGTCGGCATATCGTATGTGGCTTCCCATGAGATGAATCACAATGAAATGATTTCCTCCGTCAGGAATTTCTTTTAACAGATCAAAAGCTTGATAGTCGCTTCGTCCCGTATGAGCGGTTCTTTTTTCGAAATCGCAATTGTGGGCGACGAAGTCAATCGGACTGTCTTCACCGCTCATTTTTCCTTGGTTGCTGATCCACCAGGTGGTATATCCCGCTTTTTTTGCTACATCAATGATGTGGGGAACATCTTCTATTTTTCGTTGGTCATACTGATTCCGACCGTAAAGAAACATCGATAGGGCGGGAACGGTCACGGGGTAACAGGAATAGGTATGGTCGAAGAGATAAAATTCATTACTACTTTTTACAGAAGATAGCCAGGGGGTGGTTTCTGAAGAGTAACCGGGAGTAAATGCTTTCATTCTGTCTTTGGTGGCACTTTCTCCGATAACGAGAATGACGCTTCCCGGAAGTTTCTTAATCAGCGAATTTTCTACATCACCGGTGAGCTTAAAGTTTTTAAGGATTTCATTATGGCGGGCACTCATGCTGCGGATTTCATGGATATAAGTGTAAGCCCCCTGTATCTGGTGGAGGGGAAAACTTGATTTCATATATTTTTGAAGGCTAAACAGGTAAAAAAGGAGCAATAAAAGAGAAAATATAAGTCGGCTATTTTTGGAAACAGAGAGGGAAGAACAGACTTTTCGGCATGCCCTGTAAACGAGGAAAAAGAATGACAAGAGGCCGGACAGATAGAGAGCAAGAGACAGAGGGGAGATTTTATCCGTTATAAATTCCCAAGCTTCCCGCGGGTTTGTCTGTATGATGGGAAGTACATTTTCCGCACTGATGATATCTCCGTAAAGCAGATAGTAGGTGAGAAAAAGAAGGGAAAGAAGAAAAGTGACGGACATGACAAGACTGAAACACAGAGAAATCGTGCGGGATTTTCCGGGAACAAATTTTTTTAGTAAGGAGAGGGTTATAGCGGAAGAAAGCGCTGTGTAGCAGGCAATCAAAAAGAACGTATGGATATGGACATAGTCGGTATTCCAGGATTCGTTGACTTTCAAAATGACGTATCCGTAGATGGCCAAATTCAGAAAAGCGGGGGCAAGAGAAAGAATCCAGACGGGACGGGTCAGTTTTTCTTTTACCGCATATTGCGTGGCTGTAAATAAGATAATAGAGATAAGGAAATCTTTGATACTTTTGTCCCACTGTCCGATATTTTGGAAACCGGCGATGTAAAAAATCAAGAAAAGAAGAGATATAAAAAGAAAAGACAGGACAGCATAAGGATAGAGTTCTTTGACAAATGAATGTACTTTTGACAGCATGGATAAGATCCCCTTTTTATTTTTTTATGGATTCGGCGTATAATTCCAAAGCATTTTTCCAGATATTTTCCGCACTGAAATCGCCGCCCCGGGCAATGAGACGGTGACGATAAAATGGTTTCGGCCCCCATTCGGACAGATTTTTCTCGTCATTCAGATAAAAGACATCGACAACGGGAACGTCCAGAGCGAGTGCGAAATGAGCAGTACCCGTGTCGGCGCTGATGAGAACGCCGCAGCGTTTTAAAAGCGCTCCCAGCTCGGGAATGCTCGTTTTGCCGATGAAGTTCAGTAATTGTTTTTGTGTATTTTCTGGAAGGGCATGGAAATAATCTTCCGCGCCGTTTCCCGCACCGATGACGGCGGGCAGTTTTCCCGACTTTATGATTTCATCGACAAGCTGGCAGAACATGCCGGGCTTTAAATCTTTTTCTTTTCTTTTGGTGACCGGATTCAAGGCGATGACAGGTTTGGAAATATCTTTCAGAAGAACGGTGTCTATATAACGGAAAGCATCTTCCGGTACATGGTACTTGAGCGGCATACTTTTCATAGGAAGACTTGAATAAAGCTCGGAAAGATATGCATGTTTATCCTGGACGTGAATCCATGAGCGGTAATTGATTTTTCCATGATCCAAAAACAGACGGACATACCCGTGGCGGTTATCGGCGTATATTTTTTTAGCGCCCAATAATTTCGATAAAATAATGCCTCTTTCATTTCCGTAAATGACAAAAGAAGCATCAAAAGAATACCGCTTTTTATGTTCTTTATAAAAGGCATACCACCCGTGAATGCCTTTGTGTTTGCCCCGTTTATCATAAGTCCAGACCTCATCGACACCGTCCATGTAACGGGCGACGTCCGCAAAGGGTTTGTCGGCAACAAAAATAAGCCTAGAGGCGGGATACATTCTTTTCAGATTTCTGCACAGTCCGCCGGTAAGAACGGTATCTCCGAAATAAGATGTGTTATAGACCAGAAATGTTTTCATAAAATCCTCATATGCCAAACGGCAGGAAACCGGTTGGGCGTTTTTGAAAGATATAATATAATAGATGCAATATAAAAAATAAGGAGCGAATATGTTATATCTTATCGGAATCATAATGGCTGCCATCTATATATATTTTCATTTCCGTCGCCGGATTCCCATTCTTATGTATCACCGGATTGCCGATGTACCGGGAGATAGAAATGCGCTGCCGGCTGAAAAATTTGAGAAGCAACTCTCTTATTTATCGTCTCACGGCTATCACAGCATTACGATGAACCAATTACAGGATTATTTTTTACAAAAAAAGAAATTGCCGTCGAAACCGGTGGTTTTGACGTTTGATGACGGCTATAAAGATAATTTTACAACAGCCCTGCCGTTGTTGCAAAATTATCATCATGTGGGAAATGTGTTCACCATTTCGGGTTGGATAGGAAAAGAAAATAAATGGGAAGATTTCGGAAAAGAATTGACGACGACGATGAGCGAAAATGAATTGCTTGCATGGCAGGAGGCAGGACATTATATCGGGTCGCATACGGTATCACATCCGTTTCTTACCCGTTGCCGACGGGAAGAGATGGCAGAGGAACTGGAGGAAAGCAAAAAGCATTTGGAAACGCTTACAGGAAATCCAATCGAATGCATTTGTTATCCTTACGGTGACTTTAATGAAAGTGTGACAAGAGAAGCAGAGCAGGCAGGCTATAAGTTGGGATTGGGGATATTTTACAATGTCCCTCTTTGGAATCAGAATTTGATGGCGCTCCCGCGGATTCCGATTCCATCAAGACAAAAAATGTGGGAGTTCAAGCTGAAAGTCAGTTCCGTACATCTTATTTTTGCAGGATTGAGACAGTTGGAAAAAGGATTTAAAAAGTATATCGGGAAATAAAAGAAGAACGGCAAACGCTGTTCTTTTTCTATTTTATATATTCTTCATAAACGGCTTCCAAGTCATCAACCATTTTTTCTTTGGTGAAGTGATGACGGACCCGGCGGATACTTTCTTCAGAAAAACAGGACAGGAGAGCTCTGTCCGTATCAAGCAATTTTATTTTTTCGTAAAGCTCTTTTTCATTATTTTTCTCTACCAGAAATCCCGTTTTACCGTCTTCAATGATTTCCGGAGTGCCGCCCACGGAAAAAGCAACGGCCGGTTTCCCCATCGCCATACCTTCTGCAAGAACAAGACCGAACGTTTCAAATTGAGAGGGGAGGAGAACCATATCGGCAGCATTTAACAGGCGGGCGACATCGGTTCTGTGACCGAGACATACCACTTTATTTGACAGATTCATGGAACGGATTTCAGATTGCAGACGGGATAAACCCCGGCCTTTACCAATGATCATCACTTTCCAATTTTCTTCAGAACCATACGTGTGCAGCATATGCAAAAGTTGTCGGTGCCCTTTATTTTCAAGATTTTTTATGCGAGAAATGAGGGCGAGAACCAAAGTGTCTTTTCCGAATCCGTACGATTTCCTCAAAGCATTCCGACTGTCCGGATCGGAACGAAAGACGTCCGTGTCAATTCCGCTGTACCGTACCGTCAAATGATGGGAAGAAAATCCCCTTTTTATAGAATCGTTTTTGACAAATCGGCTGACACAGATAATCGTATCCAGCTCATCAATGATTTTTTCTTTTTCCGGATTTCCGAAAATTCCGTGAGCGGTGTATACAACGGGAATGTTTATTTTTCTTTTTGCTTTAGCGGCAATAATGCCGGCCGCTCCGGAATTGGCGTGAAGGAGATCAATTCCGTACTTCTTTATAATCCGGCAAAGAAGCCATACGGATAAGAGCGGACATTGGCGGACGGGAAGAAAGAACGTTTTGATGCCCTCTTTTTTGAGTGTGTCCGATAAATGCCCGCCGCCGGAAGCCAAAAAGATGTCATACTTGCCCCGCTTTTGCAATTCTTTCACTGCGGTAAACACATATGTTTCCGCTCCGCCGATATTCATTCGCGGAACCAGGAACAGAATTTTTTTCATGAGAAATATCCTTTCTGTCTGTCTATGTAAAGTGGAAACGGTAAGCTTGTTTTGGGCGAAAAGGAAATCAAAAAACCGTATTCATGAGGTAAAAAACAGTTTTGCAAGACACGTTTTCACTCCTGCCGTCGTGCTTGAGCGGCACATACAACCGGAATCATAAAAAATTAAAACGGTTTGCAAATCTCGGCGAAGAATCCGGCAAAGAAAAATACTCTTAGCAAAAGAATGACTAAGAATATCTTTATATCAGGTGAAAGTGGGCGTAGATTTTTTCCGCCGCTTCCAGATCTTTCCAATGAAAGCGGTTTAGTTTTTGGGCGATTTTTCCTATAAAACGGTACTTCTTTAACAGCTGTTCCGTTTCTTTCCACGTTTTTTTACCGGCTATATGTTTATACCCTTTTTCGAGGGCGGCGGCATAGAGCGTTTCTTCTTCATAATTTTCTCTGTACAGACCGTGGAGAAGCATGAGCACATCCTGTATTTTTTGTTTTGAGATGTCATTAAAATAAAGCCGGCTCTGCCAGTCCAGGAAAGTGATTTTTTCATTTTTGAAAGTAATGTCCCGCAAGGCGGGGCGTCCGTGAATGATTTTACTTTCATGAAGTTTCGCAAGTCCTTCGCCGGTCATTTCCAGAATATGCAGTTTCCGGTCTGCCGGAAGCTTTGGATTTTCCACCCAGTCGCATAAATCAGGGCCGCTGTCACCGGTAACGATATAGTCGGAGGTGAGTACTTCAACGGGAGGGACCAGTTCGGGGTGTGCCTGCGCGGCTATAGTGATGCGCGCCGCTTCATAGAGAAATTCTTTTTCCGCCGAGTATTTGATCCATGTATTTCTTCGGTTGCTCAGTTTTCTTTTGATCCAATATGTTTTACCGTTCAGGGAAAAAGAAATGATTCGCCGGTGGGGATTTTCCAAGATGGCGGATTCGGCAGTTTCTTTTATTTTTTCGTCGTTCATAACAGATCCTCGTTGTTTTTGTATTTTGCCCTCATTTTATCATTTGCGCAGGGAAAGTAAAAGTGATTAAAAAATAATGATATAATTTGAGTAAATGATAAAGTTATATTATAATTCAAATAAGAAATCAAAAGTTTTTTATGCATTCTGTTATATTTTTAATGGGAGGTATGAAATGAGGGGCGGTTTTCTTAACGGCAAGGCGGGGAAAAAAAGAAAGGGATTTATGCTGATCGAGCTGCTCATCGTGGTGGCGATTCTCGGCGTTTTAGCGGCGGTGGCGATTCCCAATTTCATAGGCATGACGGACGAAGCCAAAATTGCACGGATACAGGCGGATTTATCGACAATCGGTTCTGCGGCGGAAATTTATTATGTGAAGAACGGAAAATATCCGGCGTCGGTCAAAGATATGGTGGATGAAACGGGAAAGGACGGATTTTTAAGAAGTGAGCCGCAGCCGCCGGTCAAGGATACGTCTTATGAATTTAATGCCGCAACGGGAGAAGCGACGTATTCTTTTAAAGAGCATAGGTATTCTTCTTTCGGAGGAGAGAAAAAACAGGGAAACTGACGGTTTCCGCGGGATATATGGGGAGAGATGGATATGGCGGACGGGCATTTTATGAATAGAGAACGTTTTTTCCGTTGGAATCCGTATTCGTCTTTTCTTTTTTTTAGTCTTGCTGTTTTGGCGGCAGGACTTCTTTTTGTGTCGCCTTTTTTGTCGCTTGCTGTCTTGCTTATCGGACCGGCGGCGGAAGATTACCAAACGGGCTATGTCGATGACCGCTGGAGTTTTCTTATCCTGGCAACGGGTGTCATTTACGGAGCGGTTCATCGTTCTTTGCAGGAAGGATTTCTTTCTTTTATATGCGTCACTCTGATATACGGAGTGATTTTTTTTATTTCAAAAGGAAAAATCGGCACAGGGGATATTTTTCTGTCTGCCGCCGTTGCTTTCTGGCTGAAACCGGAGAGTGTTTTCTTTTTTATCTGGGGTTCCTGTTTAGTGGGTGCCGTTTCGGCTTCGGTTCTCCTGTTTTTTTATCATTATCCGAAAACCTATCCGTTTCGGTTTTGTCCTTGTATCGCATTAGGAGGTCTGGGTGCTTTTGTTTGCCAGGAAATCTGTCCTGCCGTTTTCACGGCGCGGTTTTGTTCTTTTTGAGCTTGTAATCACGCTTGCCGTTTTTATGACCGCTCTTTTTCTCGTCCTGCCTTTTTTCGGCAGTTGGCAGAGGGAAAAACGGTTGGAAGCGGCGGCGGAAGAAATCGCTTCCGCTTTGCGGGCGGTCTCAATGCAGGCGAAAAGCGAATCGGAGTTATATCCGAATGAAGCGCAGGGACTTGTTTTTTATTGCACGGCCGCACCCGGGGGAAGAACACGATATGGGACGAGAAAGGGACGGCGGGAAGTTTTGCCGCGGGGCTATTTGCCGGAAGATATCGTTTTGACGGCGGGAACGGCAACGGTAAAGTTCAGAAAATCCGGTCCGGTAGGCGGTTCGGAATACCGCATCGAGTTGAAAACGAAAGACGAAAAATACAGGAGAATCGTTACGGTGGCGGCATATACGGGCAGAGTGAGAGTGGAAAAAAGATGAAAAAGCGGCAAGGGTTTTTGATGGTAGAATTTTTGGCGGGTCTAATGGCCGTATCCGTGACGGGACTGGCCGTTTTTTCCGTTTTTTACCGGCTGGCGGCTTATGAGGAAGAAAGGGAAGCGGCGGCGGACGAAATATGGATTGCCCAGCAGGTTTTGGAAACGGAGAAATATAATCTGGCGTTTAATGAAAACGAGGCGGTTCCTGCGGGACAGACAGATCGGAACGGTCGTGTCTATGATGTCATTTTGGAAAAGGAAGCGGTGACGGTAGAACGTATGCCTATGACAAAAGTGACCTGCCGAGTGAGTATGGATGGACAAAGACCGTTTACCGCTTCTTTTTTATGGGGAGAGCGGTGATGAAAAGAAAAGGCGCCATTCTTTTGGAAACGCTTCTGTATATTCTTTCGGTGTCTCTTTTGGCGGCGGCGGTGTTTCCGTTCTCAGGACGGGCGGTAAGACATCTGTCTTTCTTGCAAATTCATAGCCGCATGACGGAGCAGAGTCTTTTTGCCGCTGATTTCATGACGGAAAAATTGCGGAACAATTTGGAACGTTGTGACGGGGGTTATGCAGGAAATACATTTCGCTATTGGGCGTACAACGAGAGAAAAAAGAAATCGGAATACCGTTTTCTTGTGCAGGAGGATAAGCTGAAAGTCCGTCTGTACACGGGCATGAGTCAGCCGGTCACGGGAGAAAGTCTTTCCGGCGCAGAGGAAATCATTTTTACCGGCGGAGAGGGAAATCCTCTCTTCCGGCAGACGGAAAAAGGACTCATCCGCATCGCTTTTACAATGAAACAAAGCCGTACGGGAGAAAAGAGAACGACGGAAACGGCGGTCTTGCCGTACAGAGATTTTTATCACGCAAAACCGGGGGCGGTGTATAAAAATGAAAAAGCGTAAAGGGTTTTTATCGTTATTGATTTTGGCGTTCCTGTTCGCTCTGCTTACTCTTTTGGGAGGATTTCTTTTTCCGTTCATGCACAGCGCGGGAGAAAGTTGGATGTACGGAAACGGACTTCGTGCGGTGTATGCCGCTGAAAGCGGAGCCGCCTGGGCGCTTGCTTCTTTGCGGAACGGAGATATTGCGGAGAAGAAAGTGACATTTTCTTATGACGAAGCGGAGTGTCTGGTGAAAATAACGGAGCTGTCAAAGAAACGGGATCAATGGGAGGGTCGGATTTTATCCCGGGGAACGGACAAGAAATCGCACATGGTGAGATATGTGACGATAGATTTTTCCGTGACCGGCGGAGAGAAAAGAGAAATCAGCGTGGAAAATGTGGGGAGCGACAGATGGATATAGAAGAGCTGCAAAAAGTATGGAAAACCCGGGTATCTTTGTTTTTGAAAAAGAAGAGGAAGCAGAGAACCGTTTTGCTTCAGGGAAATGATTTATATGCGGCGGAGTGGAAAGATAAGACGCTCTTGTGGGAAGAAAAAATTCATTTGGAAGATGACGGAGAAGAAGCGTTTATAAAAGGGCTTAAAGAAATAGAGGATAAAAGAGGAGAGAAAAACTCTTTTGTTTTGGTGTACAACTTTTCCGATTTGCGGACGGGAACGAAACAATTTCCGCAGATGACGGAAGAGGAACTGGCGGAAACCATGTACTGGGAACAGGACCGGATTTTCGGAGTCCGAAATGATTTGCAGACAGCATGGCGCGTGTTGGAAAAGGATTTCACCGGTTGGACACTCTCTCTTGCGGCGGCGGAAAAAGAAAGCATAGCGCATTGGGAAAAGGCGGCGGCGCAGGCGGGGAAACGAATCTCCCGCATGGTGCCTGTGACGGAAGTTTCGGCGGAAGAAGAAAATCCACGGCTGTGTCTTTTTGGGAAAAAAGATAAAGCGCTCTGTATTTTCCGAGCGGGAAAAGAAGAAAAGGTACGGGTCATTCCCGCCGAAGAAGCAGAGGACAGGCTGGACGCCTTCATCGCCCATTTGTCCGAATCGTATGATTTGGGAAAAGCGGAATTTCTTTTTATCCCCTGTGCCGGTTGTGACAGCGAAACCGAAATGTTTTGGGAAAATAGGGTGCGTGAACGGAACCGGGCGCATACCGGACCGGCGGGAGAATATAAAAAAGGCGAAGCGGAACAAAACGTCACTCGCCGGGTGATGATGTCCGCCCTGGGCTCTCCAATGAATCTGCTTCCGTCACGAAAGAAAAAACGGATTGTCACGGGGGAAAACAGGGGGTTACGGGCGGCACAGATAGCGGCACTGCTCTTTTTTGTCATCGCTGGTATACTCGGCGGCCGTCTTTTTTTCACCCGTGCCGTGTACAAAGAAACAAAGAACCAACTCGCCGCGTCGGAAGCGGTCGAAAAAGAAATGGAACGGGAAAAACGAAACAAGGCAACCGAAGAAAGTCTTCTGGAAGAAATGAAAGAGCGGGCGGAAAAGTATCCGCCGGTCGCAGGGAAATTGCTGGTACTGGCGGATTCGATGCCGCAGGGCATTGTTCTCCATGAAATCACGGCGGAGGGGGCGTATTTATCCGTCAAAGGAAGTGCAGGAACGGCGGCTTCGGCGGATATTTTCAAAGAGCGGACGGAGCGGATATGGCAGGGAGGAATGACGATAAGGAAAAAGAAAATCATAAATCCGGCGGAAGCGGTGACTTTTGAAATAGAAGGAGAAAGACAATACAAATGAAAATGACGGATTTTTTCAATCGTGATACGTATAAAACGAGCTTTTTTCTCCTGGCATGCCTGTTTTTTCTCGGAGACATTTGGCTTTGGGGAGAGATTTCAAAGGTAAAAGACGATCTGGAACAAGACGAGATACGGATAGAAAAGATAGAAGCATGGAAACGGGCAGGGAAAGAAAAAAATCATAGCTCCTTTTTGAAATCTTTGGCGGACGGCCGTGAAAAACCGGATGTGGAATCCGTTTTTAAGGGCGCCGGCTGCACGGTGACGGAGAGCCGGGAAGAGTCGAGGGAGAAAGCGGGCGAAGCGGGCACTTTATTTCATATAAAAGGAACGGGGACTTTTTCACAAATACTTACGGCCTTTGATATAATAGAGAACAAAGAAAAGGGAATGGTGACGGAGAGATGTCATATAAAAAAAGAACAGGGCGGATTGATTTTTGAGGCCGCCGTCCGTCACAGGACAAGCCGAGGTGCTTATGAAAAAAAGAAATATCGTTCTGATCGGGCCGATGGGAACGGGGAAGAGCAGAGCCGCGAAAATTCTCGCTGACGGTTTCGGCTGGCAGCTGGCGGATACGGACCGTATGATGGAACGGGAAACGGGCATGAAAATTGCGGAGTATTACAGGCAGGCAGGCGCGGAAGCGTTTGCGGAAAAAGAAACGGTGCTTATCAACCGGGTCCGTTATTATCATGAAGCTGTGATTGCCATGGGCGGAAATCATCCGATGACGGAGAAAAAATTCAAATGGCTTTCCGAATACGGAGTGGTCATACTTCTTTTCGCCAAGCCGTACAGACTGGCGGAACGCGTCCGCCGCCGCATCGGCAAAAGGCCGACGATGGATTATTCCGATGTGGACGGTTACGTCCGTCAGATGCTCAGAAAGTGGACGAAGTGGAAAGACCGGGTGGATCTTGTCATCAATACGACGAATACGCATCCCGAACAGACGGCGCTCCGTGTAGCACGGTATATAGACAGACACGGCATTGAATTTATCAAACGGGGATAAGCCGGGCAGAGGAAACGGAAACATTCTTCTTTCCGGACATTTCGTGACTGTTTTATTTTTATATAAAGGAGACAATGATGAAAAGATGGGCCGTATTGACTTCCGGCGGAGATGCGTCGGGAATGAATGCAGCGATTCGCAGCGTGATTCGTACCGCAAAAGCGATGAAATGCGATATTTACGGAATTAACCGCGGGTATACGGGACTTTTGGAAGAAGACATTCACCCGTTGACGAACCGTGATGCGGGAGGCATCATTCTTCATGGCGGCACGGCTTTGAAAACCGCCCGTTGTCCTGCTTTTTTTGAAGAGAGCAACCAGAAAAAAGGAGCGGACATTTTAAAGAAATATAAAATTGACGGCCTCGTTGTTATCGGAGGCGACGGTTCCGTACAGGGAGCGGCGGCATTATCCCGCTTGGGCATTCCTACGGTTACCGTTCCCGCAACGATCGACAATGATATGCACGGCACGGATGAAACGATCGGCCATGACACGGCGGTGAATGCGGTTGTCAATGCGGTCAGCTGCATACGGGATACGGCTTCCTCTCACAGTAGAGCCGCCATTGTAGAAGTGATGGGACGTTTTGCGGGAAATATTGCTTTGGCGGCGGGACTGGCGTGCGGAGCGGAATATATTTTAGTGCCGGAAATTCCCTTCAGCCGGGAAAAATTGGCAAGAAGCCTTTTGGAGCAGATGAAAGAAGGAAGAACGAACAGCATTATTATTTGCGCCGAAGGAGCCGATGACGGCAGAGCTTTGGGCGAATGGCTGCGGGAAAGAACGGATATAGATATCTGCACCACCATTCTGGGATTTATCCAGCGGGGCGGAAGACCGTGTGCGAAAGACAGCATTCTGGGATCCGTTCTGGGAGCGGCCGCTGTCAAAGCGTTGGTGGAAGGAGAAAAGGCGGCGCTTATCGGCATGAAAAACGGAAAGGTGAGAATTTTGCCGTACGAAGAAGCGGTGAAAGAAGAGAAAATTTTTGACAAACGGTTATACAGAATGGCAAGTATGCTCGGCGCGGCGCAGGAAAACGGGGATATTGCGGAAAGCGGATTGTAAAAGGAGAAAGAGGACATGTTTAAATTCAATGACATATTTCTTGTCATCGTCGGCGGATATGTAATTTATAAAATAGGATATGTAGACGGATTCACTCCGATCAATCTTTTTATTCTCGTCTGTCTGACGGTGGCGGTGATTTCCACCGCGCTCCGGAGAAGCGGCTATGCGGACAAAATGGAAGAGAGAAAAAACAGGGAAGCGAAACGGATAGGAGAAGAAAGAGAATCTTCTCCGGCGGAAGAAATTATTACAGAGAAAAGGGAAAATAAAAAAGAAAATCAAATATGACGGATGGAGCGGCAGGGAATGCCGCTTTTTTTGCGGAGCGGACAAAATTTCAATTCATTCTTCAATTATGTTAGAATTTAGATAATGTGACGGTAAGGAGTGTTTTTATGAAATCCGAGTTGGAGATCGTAAAAGAAATCAATCGCATGGCAGGCGGGGTTCGTTCCGTTGATTTGGTGATGGATATGATTACCCGGCACGGTCACCGGATATTTCTTATATATGGTCTTGTCTTGTGGTTTGCCCGCGGAGAGGGAAGAGCGGAACGGAGACGGACTTGCGTTTCCGCATGGGCGGCGGTCTGCTTTTGCTCCTGCCTTTCTTTCCTGATAGGAAAAATATGGAAACGAAAAAGACCGTTTACGAAAGACTGGCGGATTTGGAATTTTACGGGGCATAAAGCCAACTCTTCTTTTCCAAGCAATCATGCCATGAACAGTGCGGCAGTGGCGCTGCAGCTTTTGAAAGACAAAACGCCCGGCAGTCCGTGCATGGCGGTGCTTGCGGGCATTATCGCTTTTTCCCGTCTGTTTGCGGGACTTCATTATCCGTCGGATCTTCTTGGCGGCGCGGCCATTGCCGTTTTTATGCATAAAGTAATGAATCACTCCGTTTTGCGTAAATTAACGGAAAAGACCGCGGGATTTCTTTCTTTTCTTTCCGATACGCTGTGGTTACGGATCAAAGGCAGGTGAAATTTTTGGCAGATATGACGGAAGCGGGGAAAAAAATGATTATCGTCTGCATTGCCCGGATTCTGCTCCGTGATTCGGAAGCGGATCACCCGCTGTCACAGCAGGATATATTACAGCTTCTCGAGAAGAACTACGGTCTTGTTGTCGACAGAAAAACGGTGCGGAGAAATTTGCTGGCCCTTCGTGACGGCGGGCTTCCCGTCGTGTGCCGCCGGGCGGACCGGGTCATACGGGGCAAGTCATCTCCGCTGTCGCTTGACTGGTACTGGGATCATGATTTGACGAAAAACGATATACGCACGCTGATTGATTTGTTATATTTCTCCCGCCTGCCTTCCACACAAGTGAAGCAGATTTCGGAAAAATTGAAACGGCTTCACATCAGAAGTTTTGATGACGGAAAAGAGGCGGTGCGGAATATACCGGGCGGGCAGAAATTGGCGTGTCCCGAAGAAAATCTGTCTTTATTATCGGAAGCCGTTACCAAAAAAGTGCAGATCCGTTTTTACTATGACCATTATGAAGTGGACGGCAAAAAGCATCATGCTAAAAATCCAGACGGCACGGACAAGTTGTATACAGTGAATCCCTATGTGCTTGCCGCGACAGATGACCGGTATTTCTTTTTGGGAAATATAGACGGAACGGAAACGGTGACACCTTTTGCGGTGGAAATGATAGCCGCTCCGGTGATCACGGACACGGCGGCAAGACCGCAAAAAAGTATAAGCGGCGTGGAAAACGGAGTTCGTGTTCTTGATTACCTGACCCCGGTCAGACGAACGTATGCGGGAACGCCGGAGAAATGCACTTTGAATGCGGATTGGCATTTGATGACCGATATTGTGACTGATTTCGGAAAATCCGCCTATCTCCTTTCCGCAACGCAGGGGCGGGTCAATGTGGAAGTGACGGCGCCGATTTCGCTTGTCAGGGCGTGGGTGCTTAAGAATGCACCGCTTGTCAAGGCAGTATCACCCGTCACATTGGTGAAATCGGTGAAAGAGGCGGCGTCAAGCCTTGCCCGCTTGTATGGAGGCGGATAATGATTTGGAAAGCGGTTTTGGGACTATTCTGTCTTATGCTTTTTCTTCTGCTGATTCCCGTCCGTTACCGGTTCCGGCTTGAAATGTGGAAAGTTTCGGTGGAAATCAAAGCTCTTTTCGGAATTGTGCGGAAACGGATGGTCATGCCCCGCCCCGGAAATGCACGGGCGGAAAAGAAAAGAGAAGAGAAAGAAGAAATGTCGGACCATAAGACGGATACGGATCTTCCGGAAGAAGAGAAAAAAAAGAAAGAGGATCCCGAAAAAAAGAAAACAAAGGGAAAACCGTCTGTTTTCCGGCAAATTCAGTTTGCTGTGAATCACGGACTGGTAGAAGAAATAATAAAAGCATTTTTTTCATTATTTAAACACAGCAAACCGAGAGAGTGGCGTATTTTCGGCGAGTTCGGCACGGGCGATCCTATGACGACAGGCGTGGTGCAGGGAACGGCTTTGGCTTTTTTGCCGGAAATAACGGAAGAAGTAGAGTGGAAATATTTGGAGCCGGCTTATAAAATAAAAGGAGAAGGCCGGGGACGAATCATTCCCGTTTATGCGGCGTTTATTATTTTGCGGCTGGCAGTGTCCAAGCCGGTTCGCCAATTCTGGCGATATAGACAGGGAGGAATAAAAGATGAATGATGAAGTGAGAAAACAGATGCTTGAGGAATTTAAGGATATCATCCGTACGGAAACCGTAGTGGGTCAGCCTATCTATCTGGGGGATGCAACTATTGTGCCGTTTGTGGATATTTCTTTCGGATTCGGCTCAGGAAGAAAAGGGCCGGACGGACAATCCAACGGGGAAGCCGGCGGCGGCAAAATGAGTCCGACTGCCGTTCTTATCATGAAAGGGGAACGGGTGGAACTCTTCTCCATCAAAAATGCAAATCCCAACAGCACGGTGGATAAGGTTTTCAATATGGTGCCCGATTTGGTTTCCCGTTTCACCAAGAGAAAAGAGAAAAAAGAAGAGGTCCGGGAAGCGGCGTTAAAAGAAGCGAAAGAAGCGATGAGAGAAGAGGCGGAAACGGCGGCATTGGAAGCAAAATCAGGAGTATGACACGTGACTTCCGGTCATTTATTGTTGACAGATGAGAATAATTATATTATGATAAACCCATATCCAAATCCTCTTTACCGGAGGATGTTTTAAAGGAGGAATATAATCATGAAAATGAATAAAAAAGTAGCTGCTCTCGTAGCAGGCGTTATGATGTTCGGTGCTATCGGATCCGCTTCTGCGGCAGGAATCGGTTATGTCAATTCCGCCGCTTTGATGCAGGCGCATCCGAAAATGGAAAAAGCGCAGCTTGATTTAAGAAATGCGGCGCAGAAAGCGGAAGAAACTTTCAAAAAACGTGCAGAAGGCAAAACAGATGCGGAAAAACAGAGAATTTTCCAGGAACTGCAGAATGAACTGGCAGCTAAAGAAAGAATGACCATCCAACCGATTCAGCAGGATGTGATCAAAGCCATTCAGCAGGTACGGAAAGAAAAAGGACTGGACGTCATTTTGGAAATGGCAACGGTCATTGACGGCGGCAGTGATGTAACCGCTGCTGTAGGCGCTAAGCTTGCAAAATAATTCGTACAGAAAGGAAACCCGGAAGGGTTTCTTTTTTTATGCCCGGAATGGAAAATAGGGACATGAAATTCCTGTTATAATAATACAAAACATATAAGAAAGGCAGAATCAAAATGCGGGATACTTCGTTGATATATCCGGTCGGTCATGACGGAAAAATTCTACTGGGACATAAAAAAAGAGGTATGGGAAAAGGGAAATGGAACGGCTTCGGCGGAAAACAGGAAGACGGAGAATCCATGCGTGAATGTGCGGCACGAGAACTTTTTGAGGAGTCCGGACTGATTGCGGAGCCCGGTGATTTTTTAGCGGCGGCGAATTTATATTTCCATCAGCCTTCCGATCCGGAATGGTCACACGGAGGGATCGTTTATTTCCTGAAAAAATGGAAAGGCGAAGTCCGTTCTTCCGACGAAATGGAGCCGGCCTGGTTTTATCCCGAAGACATGCCTTTTGAGCAAATGTGGCAGGCGGACAGAATCTGGCTTCCCCGTATTTTACAAGGCGAAAAAATCAGGGGCGTCATTTATTTTGCGCCGGACGGGGAGCATGTTTTTGATTATCATTTTGAAACGATTCGGACAGGAGATAGATTTTGATGGGTGAAAAAGAAAGCTGGACGGCTCTCCTTTTGGATTGGTTCGACCGGCACAAAAGAGAACTTCCCTGGCGGGAAGAAAAGCCGAGAAATCCGTACCATGTCTGGATTTCCGAAATTATGCTCCAGCAGACAAGGACAGAAGCGGTGAAACCTTATTTTGAAAGTTGGAAAAAACGGTTTCCCACCATCCAAGCGCTTGCCGCCGCGGAGGAAGCCGACGTGCTTCATGCCTGGCAGGGGCTCGGGTATTACAGCCGGGCGAGAAACATTCACAAAGCGGCAAGAGAAATGGAGGAAAAATACGGAGCGGAACTGCCGAGAGAAAAAAATCAAATCCGTTCGCTGCCGGGCATCGGCGAATATACGGCGGGAGCGGTTTTATCGATGGCGTACGGAGAGAAAGAAGCGGCTGTCGACGGAAATGTTCTTCGTGTGTATGCCCGTTTATACGGGGTGGAAGAAGACATTTTAAAGACGGCAGGCAGAAAAGAAATTACAAGGCTTGTAGAAGAAACACTGCCTGACCGGGCGGGAGATTTCAATGAAGCGCTCATGGATTTGGGATCGGAAATCTGCATTCCCAAGAAACCCCGTTGTTCCCTGTGTCCACTTGCAAAATATTGTACGGCTCTGAAAGAGGAGAAAACGGACATATTGCCCGTACGGACACCGAAGAAAAAACAAAAGGAATCAGCCGCCTGCTGTGCTGTCATTATCAAAGACGGCCGTGTATTATTTCACCGCCGTTCCGAAAAAGGAATGCTCGCGTCCATGTGGGAACTTCCCATGGTTTTGGCGTCCGATGTGCAAACGGGGCGCAAAGAGTTGGAGAAATATCTGTCAGGAAAAGCGGAAGAAAAAATATGGGAGTACACCCATGTATTTACCCATCGTATTTGGCACATGACGGCATATCTGTTTGAAACGGCAACCGTACCAGATGGAGATTTCCGGTGGTTTTCCCATGAAGAATATAAAGAAATTCCTTTGGCAGGGCCTCACGCCAAACTGGCGGCGTATGTGGAAAAGTACCTGACAAAAGAAGAATAGACCTATCGGGTCATGCGGTAAGAAAGGAGCGGACAGTTGGATTTTTATCAGCTGCTTATTTTCGGATTTACGTTCATCGGTCTTTGTAACGGGCTTTTTGCCATCCCGGTTTTCCGCAGGGGAAAATGGTATCTCTATCCGGTTTTAGGAGCAGGAACGGGATTTCTGGCGGCAAAATACTATGTTTGGTATGCGTCGGCGTACATTTTTTATGGAGTTGTCGCTCAATGGGCGGCCTATGCGGCAACAGGATTCATGGTTTTCCACGTGATCATTCTTGCGCCTTTTATGCTGCTTGCTCTTGTAAGCTGTCTGCAAAAGATACGAAGATATGTGCGGTTTTTCGGAACGGTTATTTTGCTGTTGGCTCTGTGTGTCGGTGTATACGGAGCGGCAGACGGTGAAAAGACGGAAATCACGGAACATCATGATGTGTATGCGGAAAATCTGCCCGACGGGTTTGACGGTTTGAAATTGGCGCAAATTACGGATACCCATATCGGTCCCTATTATACAAATGAAAATTTGGCGCGCGATTTGGATAAAGCCCATGCAGAGGGCGCGGAAGTCATTATGATGACAGGGGACCTGATTGATGATGTCCGGGTGATGCCGGAAACCGCAAAAATTCTGACGAACCGGAGCGGATTATTTCCGTACGGCATTTTTTACGTCCGGGGAAACCACGAGCTCTACAGAAATCCGGCATATATAGAAAAGGAACTGAAAAAAACGCCGGTTCATATTTTAAATAACCGTCATACGACAATCACCCGCGGAAAGGATATTCTGTTTGTGGTGGGAGCCGATTACCCGGGCATACAAAAAGAGGGGCGTGAGGAACGCATGAAAGCGCTGACGGAAGAAGCGTTCCGTAATATTCCCGAAACGGCGGCGTGTATTTTTCTGGCGCACCATTCCGATGCGATTGACGGCGGATTCGGACATCACGCTTTTTTGACGCTTACGGGACATACCCACGGTTTGCAAACGGGGATTTCCGGAAAGCCGCTGTTCACTCCCTTCAAATATACCCGCGGGATGTACAGCAACGGCAAAGATTCCGGATACGTATCCCGCGGAAACGGCGGCTGGTTTCCGTTCCGCTTCGGCTGTCCGAGAGAACTTGCGATTTTCACACTGCATAAGAAATAAAACAGCTTGCCACTGTTCCGAAACGGCAGGCGGAACGATTTTGGAAATTTTAAAAGTGAGATTTCATGAAAAATGAATTGTCCGGCAAAAAAAGGAAGACCGCTCTTTATGAGGATCTTCCTTTTTTCAGCTTCTTATGGAACTGAGCGTGGTATCAATGGCATTTTCCGGCTTTTGGGAAATTTTTACGATTTCACTTCTCAATTCTTCCATGTCATTGTTGTTTTCTTCCGTCAGCGGCTTAATGACGACAGCCGTTTTGTCCGCATTTTTTAAAGGCGTTTCAATCGTTTTGTCAAGTCGTCCGTAAGAGAAAATAACTTCATTTCCGCTGTTTGTCGTGACCACCAGACGGCCTCCGTCAATGCGGCCCGTGCCGGATAAGCTGCCTTCCACTTCTTTGCTGCCTTGCTGGACACGGTGATTGACCGAAACGGTCTTATCTTCATTTTTGGTAAAAGTAAAAGTTTCCAGATTTCTTATGTGATCGCCCGACCAATTGATGCCGGCTTCCTGCATTCCCCACCACGTTCCTTCCCAGGGGCCGCCCGTCAGGGAGGAGAAGAGGGCTAAAGCGCCGCCGCCGAGAATGAGGACCAAGGAAATTATGCCGATGATTATATATTTTTTCATAGCTGTATTCCGCGCTTTCTGATTTCTATTTGTTCCATTTTAACATAGAGAACCGGGCAGGGCAAAAAAGGGCGGGGAATAAAAAAAGAAAAGAAATATTCACGGCGCATTCTAAAATGAAAAGGCCGGACAAAAATAAACAGACAACCGGTTTTTGTATGACAATGGATAAAAATGCATGTAAATGGCTTATTTCGCGGATTTATGGTATAATTAAACCGGTATTTATGAAGGCTCATGGATTTTCGGAGCGGCACCGGGGGCTGCTCCTGTTTGATTTCCGGATGAGTGTATCCGGGTGAAAGCAAGGTGAATGTATGGAATGGAAAGAAGGTAAGATTGTCAATACGCCGCTGGAAGGGCAGATGAAAAATTCTTACATCGACTACGCCATGTCGGTAATTGTCACTCGTGCATTGCCTGATGTCAGAGACGGTTTGAAACCCGTCCACCGCCGCATTCTTTATGCGATGAATGAAGCGGGGATGCTTCCGAATAAAGCGCATAAGAAATCGGCGCGTATCGTCGGGGACGTTTTAGGTAAGTATCATCCTCACGGCGATTCGGCGGTCTATGAATCGGCGGTTCGTATGGCGCAGGATTTTTCTACCCGCTATCCTCTTGTGGACGGGCACGGGAATTTCGGATCCATTGACGGCGACTCCGCGGCGGCCATGCGTTATACGGAAATGCGTATGTCGAAGATTACGCTTGAAATGCTCCGTGACATTGATAAAAACACGGTGGATTTCATGCCCAACTACGACGGCTCTTTGCAGGAACCGCTCGTTCTGCCCTCCCGTATTCCCAATCTTTTGGTGAACGGTTCGTACGGAATTGCCGTCGGCATGGCGACCAATATTCCGCCCCACAATTTAAGAGAGGTGGTGGACGGACTTTGTGCGATGATTGACAATCCGGAAATAACCGTTGATGAGCTGATGACTCACATCAAAGGGCCGGATTTCCCGACCTCCGCTATTATTCAGGGACATAAAGGAATTTCCGATATGTATCACACCGGCCGGGGTTCCATTACGGTCAGAGCGAGAACGGAAATTGAAGAAATGGAACGCAGCAAGAACCGCATTATCGTAACGGAAATACCTTACCAGGTGAACAAAGCCCGTCTGGTGGAAGTTATTGCCGATTTATCCAGGCAAAAAGTCATTGACGGGATTACCGCGCTCCGGGATGAATCCGACCGGAAAGGCATGCGTATCGTCATCGAGCTTCGTGCCGATGTGAATCCCCAGATTATGCTCAATAACCTCTACAAGCATACCCAGCTCCAGGTGAACTTCGGAGCCATTATGCTTGCTCTTGTAAACGGGCATCCCCGGATTTTAAACCTCAAGCAGATTCTCTATTATTACCTGAAACACCAGGAAGAAGTCATTACGAGAAGAAGCCGGTTTGAACTGGACAAAGCGGAAGCCAAGGCGCATATTCTGGAAGGACTCCTGATTGCCCTCGACCACATTGATGAAGTGATCAAGACGATCCGTGAATCCCGGACCGATGAAATCGCCAAAACCGCATTGATTTCCAAATTCAATCTCTCTGAAAAACAGGCGATGGCGATTCTCGACATGCGTCTCAGAAGACTGACGGGACTGGAAAGAGATAAAATTGAAGAAGATTACAAAGACGTGCAGGAAACGATTGCTTACCTCCGCGATCTGCTCTCAAGCAGAGATAAAATCATGGGCGTAGTCAAAGCGGAACTGCTCGACGAAAAGAACAGATTCGGCGATGACAGGAAAACGGAAATTGCCGCCGCTCTGGGAGATATGGCGATTGAAGACTTAATTCCCGACAAGCCGATGACGGTGACGCTGACGAAACAGAACTACATCAAACGGATAGATTCCTCCGACCTGAGAACTCAGAGAAAAGGCGGACGGGGCGTGAGCGGACTGAAAATGAAAGATGGCGACTACGTCCGCAAGATTCTCTCCACATCGACCCATGACAGAATCCTCTTCTTCACCAATAAAGGCAAAGTCTATATGAAGACTGCCTACGACATTCCCGAATCGAGCCGGACCGCCAGAGGCAGTGCGATGATTAATTTCATCACCTCACTGGGAAGCGATGAATACGTTACGGAAATGCTGGACATAGACGCGGCCGAAGAAGGAACGAAATACCTTCTCATGGTCACCAAATTCGGCTATGTGAAAAAAACGGCGCTGGAAGAATATAAAAATATCAACAAGAGCGGACTTATTGCCATCCGTCTGAAAGAAGATGACCGCCTTGTCGCCGTTCTTCCCGTCAAAGGCGACGAAGAAATTATCATCGGTACACGCCGGGGCATGGCAATCCGCCTTTCTATTGATGATGAAGAAGTAAGACCCTTGAGCCGCAGCGCATCGGGCGTTCACGGCATTCGTCTCAAATCTTCCGAAGAAAGCGGAGCCGATGATGTAGTGGGCGTTGTGATTGCCGCCGATAAAGACATCTTTACCATTTCCGCTGACGGCAATGCGAAAAGAAATGCGGAATCCGCTTACCGTGTGCAAAAAAGAAACGGACAAGGAACCATCAACTTCAAGAAAGGCTTTGAAGTGGTCGCCCTTGTAGCCGCCGATGACAAAGATGAACTTGTCGGTGTATCCGAACAGGGCATTACCATCCGTATACCGGCCGACCAGATTTCCAGTAAAAAAGCAAAAGGAAGCCAAGGCGTTATTCTCCAAAGATTAGAAGAAGGAGACAGGATTGCGTCGATTGACGTCGTCACGGAACCGGAAGAAACGGAAGAATAAACCGGATAAGAAAGCGTCACTTGAAAAGGTGGCGCTTTTTGCATGCCCCGATACGGATAAAACAGAAAAATAAAAAAAACAATACATGCAGAAAAAAGAATCATAGTTTTTATAAAAGGAACTAACTACTTGCCTGTCATTCTTGAACGAAGTGAAGAATCTGGCATAGGATAACGGTATTAAATATTCTGACCTGTGTACGCAGACTTGCCCCTATCGCCTCGCGTGGCTCGGCACTTCCCTCCGCGTGCGGGGGAAGCAACGGCTAAGGAAGAAAGAAATTATAGTTTTTATTATTTAAATACGCTTTTGACGATATCCCTTGCCGGATTCTTCGCTAAGAGTCAGATTATGTTTTTCCTCCATCATCATTCCGATTTTGCCTGCCGCTCAAGAATGACGGCAGAGTTGAAATGAGTTTTGCAAATGAAATAGAAGTTGTCGCAAAAGAATATCAATCGTAAGCTGTCCCCTCTTGTCGGAAAAATAAAAGTATGCGATTTGAAAGCTTTCCCCGCTTGTCGGGGAAAGTGTCAACCGATAGGTTGACGAAAGGGGTAAGTGTGAGCAGAAACGGAAAGAACAGTTTTTACAGAACCGTATTAAATACCTGCCTGTCATTCTTGAACGAAGTGATGGCAAGTGAACCATTTTTCGAGGAGCGGAGCGACGCTGTAAAAATGAGTGAAACGCCATACCCGACCAACGGGAGCGGTAAGAATCCGGCATAGGATAACGGTATTAAATATTCTGACCTGTGTACGCAAACATGCCCCTATCGCCTCGCTTGGCTCGGCACTTCCCTCCGTATGCGGGGGAAGCTGACGCTAAGGAAAAAAGAAATTATAGTTTTTATTATTTAAATACGCTTTTGACGATTATCCGTTGCCGGATTCTTCGCTATCACTCATCACGCTGTGGTTTCGTTCTGCTCATTCGCATACTCCCACCGCTCAAGAATGACGGCAGAGTTGAAATGAGTTTTGCGAATGAAATTAAATGGCAGTTGATATAAAAGGAAAGAATGCAACCCGCAAGCTGTCCCCCGACTACGGGGAAAGTGTCAACCGACAGGTTGACGAAAGGGGCAAGCGTGAGCAGAAACACAAGAAATATTTTTACAGAACGGTATTAAATACTTGCCTGTCATTCTTGAACGGTCGTAAAAAGCGGTTGGGAATAGAATAATAAAAAGTAAGAGGTAGAGTGAAGAATCCAGGCAAAGGTTGCAAGTATTACATGCGTTTTCCTGTATTCAATTCCGGATTCTTCGCTAACATGCATTACTCTACTGTTCTGTTTTATTCATTTGCATACGTCCGCCGCTCAAGAATGACGGCAGGTGAAATGTTTCTTTGCATAAAACTCCTAACACCGATCATGTATGAGTAAAAAGCAAAAATCGGGGGGGGTAGTTATGCAAAAATTGTAATCATGAATGAAAAATGGAATAAAATAATGAAATATTGAAATATATTTTGAAACAGAAAGTAATTTTGTATAAATAAATATAAATAGTTATATATTGCAATAAACTAATAAATTTGCAAATTAAAAAGGAGAAAAGCAGAGAATTATTGTTTGGTTCTGTTGCATTTTTTGTAAAAGGACTCAAACTCTGTTTGATTAAAATCTGCTGATAGAATACAATAAAACCAGCAGAAATTTTATTTCTTAAGGGATATTTTTTTAAGTATCCCGGATTTCACTTGTAAAGGAGAATTTGCATGAACAAAATTTACAAACTGGTCTGGAGCAAAGTGAGAAACACTTGGGTAGTGGCTTCTGAAATTGTGAAAGGACACGGGAAGAATGCTTCTGTCACGAGAGAGAGGAAACTCCTGAAAACAGCGGTAATTACTGCTATTATGGGGGGGTGCCTTATGACAGGCGGCTTGGCGTCTGCGGCACTCACAGCGGAGCAACAGGCTGTTTATGATGCCGTCATGGCAGAGCTTGAGAAGAGTGGCGGTAATCATTATGTGTCCATCACTACAAATAAGAATGAGAAACAAGGAAATTATGATAACAAAGGAGCGACAGGGTCAGACTCCATTGCTATTGGAGGGAAGGCTGTCACGCCGTCGAACGGATCTATCGCATTGGGGGCTGGAGCAGTAGCAGGTGATGTCAATAAATTACCGAAAGATAATGCAGGACGAATGATATCCATCGGTAACGAATCTCATGCGAATAATCAAAATACAATCGCTCTCGGCAACTACGCAAAAGCATATGGATTTATGGGTATTGCCATTGGTACGGAGGCTTTAACCACAAATGATAAAAGACCGGGATATAACTATACAGACGGTATCGCTGTCGGAAATTATTCGATTTCTGACGGAACCTCGGCATTAGCAATTGGGGAAAGAAGTATAGCGCAAGCATCTAATGCGGTGTCCATCGGGAAACGCACCTATGCATCGGAAGACAGTTTTGCAGGCGGGAATGCGGCTATCGCACAGTCAAACTCTATTGCTCTTGGACATGGTGCAGTTGTTTATCAAGAAAAGAAATACTGGGATGATAATAAGGCCGGTATGGATCAGATGATTAATGCTACAAAGGGAGCTGACGCAGAGTATATCTATGGCGGAGGTGACAACAAAGGTTGGTTTGCTTATAAAAAGATGGCTACTCCTAATTTTAGTGCCATTGCGGTCGGGGCTTATTCACAAGTGACGGATATTCGAGGAACAGCGATAGGTTACGCGGCCAATGCGGCGTCCAAGGATGCGCTTGCTATGGGAACACATGCGACAGTGACCAAAGAAGCGGAGCGGGGCGTGGCACTCGGTACATTCTCCGTGGCTTCCCGCAAAGGAGATGCGTTGGGGTATAATCCGGTTTCCGGAAAAGCTTTTGAAAATGAAGCCGAAGTAGCTGCTTACTTAGGTAAAGCAGATGAATATAAAGTGTTAGCGGAAAAAATAAAGACCCAGCAGGAAGACTACAAAGCGAAGCAGGCGGCCTATGAGGCGGATAAAGGAAATGCAGATAAGAGAAAAGCGGCTAACGAAGCAAAAACGGAACTCAGCAAAAGTGTTTCCGAAAAATATACCATGCTCGGCGCTTTCTTGTCCCGACCGGGTGCAGTATCGGTCGGAGACAGTGATTTCACCCGCCAGATTACCAATGTAGCGGCAGGCAGTGAAGACACTGACGCCGTCAACGTGGCACAATTGAAAGCATTGGACAATAAAGTAGATAAAGGCGCGATTCATTATTTCTCCGTGAAATCGGATGACAGTGCGGCACCTGCGGGAACGAACTGGAATAATGACGGTGCGACAGGCAATAATGCGATTGCTATCGGTCAAAAAACAAAAGCCGGGCAAACAAATGATATCGCTATCGGGACGGAAGCCGCGGCAACTGGTAAATTTGGGTTTGCGGCAGGCCATCAGGCAAAGTCGTCCGGGAATGCAGATATAGCTATTGGCGCTAATGCGGAAGCGACCGGCGGATGGGGCGTAGCCATCGGACAGGATACAAAAGCACAAGCATCGACCGCTGTGGCTATGGCATATGGAGCAAATGCAAAGGGAAGTAACTCTTTAGCTATCGGTGTGCAATCGGAAGCCAAAACGAATGACTCTACTGCGTACGGGCGCGGAGCCAAAGCGCTGGGCGATGTCGCTCTCGCTGTCGGTACACTGACCAAAGCAGAGGGAAATCATTCTTCCGTATTTGGTTTTAAAGCAACGACGGACAGCACCGCATGGAACGGTACGGCGATCGGAAGAGGCGCTTATATCGGTAAACAGATGCCGAACGGAACAACGCCGGATATCGGGGTTTCCGACAACTATTACACGCCTGTTGACGATGACACGGTTGTGGAGCCCGGTAAGGAAACGAAGAACTCGACAGCTGTAGGATTCGGAGCGAAGTCTTTCGGGTATCAGAATACCGCTGTCGGGGCAGGTGCGGAAGCCTTTGATACGAATACAGTGGCTGTCGGTGTCATGTCTAAAGCCATCGGAAATTATGCCAATGCTTTGGGCAAGCAGGCCAGAGCGGAAGGAAAGGACTCAATAGCTATCGGTCATTTTGCAAGAGCGATCGGCGAAAGTTCAACGGTTTTGGGTGATTACGCCATCACATCTACGCTGGACGGCAAGAAAGGCGTTGCCAAGTCGGTGGCTGTCGGTTCTCATGCCCGTGCGGCTTCCGATAATTCTATCGCGCTGGGAAACAATTCTCTTGCCAATATTGCCGATGATGTCAAAACAGAAGCATACTTATCCAAGGAAGCCTTCAAGAAAGAAAACGGCGTCGTATCGGTGGGAAATAAAGAATATACGGTCGGCAATGAAAAGATTGAGCAGAATTATCGTCGTATCACCAATGTGGCAGGGGGCGCCGATGATCATGACGCCGTCAATGTGGCACAGCTGAAAGCACTTACCGCAGCACCGATGATGAACTTCTATTTTGGCGGTAAAAATGAAAATAATGTATATACCCCGGGCGGTACGAACTGGAGCATGTCGCTCAATGAATTCCGTATGGACTTCGGCGACGGTCTCAAAGCGGAGCAGGTCGAAAAAGACGGAAAGAAATATACGCTCGTTACGCTCGATAAAGACAGTCTGAAAAATGATCCTGCCTTCAAAGGCGACAAAGGTGACGCCGGAGCTGCAGGAAAAGACGGGAAATCCGCTTATGACATCTGGAAAGAAAAACCGGGTAACGAAGACAAGAGCGAAAAAGACTTCATGGACAGCCTGAAAGGCGATAAAGGCGATAAGGGCGAAAACGGAAAAGATGGAATTAATGGAAAAGACGGGAAATCCGCTTATGATATCTGGAAAGAAAAACCGGGTAACGAAAATAAGACAGAAGAAGATTTCAGAAAAGATCTGAAAGGTGAAAAAGGCGAAAACGGAAAAGACGGAGCTGCAGGAAAAGATGGCAAATCCGCTTATGACACTTGGAAAGAACAGAAAAATGATCAAGGCGAACAACCGAATAAAGACAAGACAGAAAAGGATTTCCTTGACAGTCTGAAAGGGAAAGACGGTAAAGACGGCGTAGGCGGTGCTGCTGTCGAAGCAGGAACTAATATTTCTGTAGACAAGACAGACCCGGCGAAAGCTATTGTTTCTCTCAAGAAAGATATTACGGTAGACTCTGTCAATGCAGGCGGTGTAACTATTGACAAAGCCGGAATTAACGCAGGCGGAAAGAAAGTGACCGGCGTTGCTCCCGGAGATATTTCCAAGGACAGCACTGATGCCGTGAACGGAAGCCAGCTCTTTGCCATGAACCAGAAAGTAGAGAGCAACATGAATCAGATCAATAATCTCCGTGACGAAAGCCGTGAAGGGGATGTTATGGGAGCGGCGATGGCGGCCCTGAAGCCGATTGATTTCGATCCGTACCAGAGAAGCCAGGTCATGGCAGGTGTCGGCTACTACAGAGGAAAAGAAGCTATTGCACTGGGGCTGGCACACTACAAGAACGAAGACCTGATGTTCCACGGCGGTCTTGCCTATGCAGGAAGCTCTGAACTGATGGCGAATATCGGAGTCACCTATCGCTTCGGAAGCAAAGACGACAGAGATATCAAGCGCGAACGCAATCTCCGTATGCCGCAGTATGCGGAAGGACCGATCAGCAGCGTCTATATGCTCCAGGACGAAGTAGAACGTCTGACGAAAGAGAACAAAGAGGCAAATGACAGAATTGCCGCATTGGAAGCAAAACTGGAACAGGTATTGGAGAAAGTAAAATAATGTAAAGGAAATAGCGGATTTGTGACAACCTTTACGGGAGAGGAAGTCATGAAAATCTGCAAACAAAAAACAAACACATCCATAGCGGTGTGTTTGTTTTTTATATCCATTTTAAGGTATATACCTGAATTGTTGATTTTCCTGACCAAAGAAATTGATGGAAATCATTTCATGTCTATGCATACAAAAATGGCTTATGATTAGTAATCTTTTCTTTGCAACAAGACAGGCATTTGGTTTCGTCTGCTTTTTAATTTCATCAGACGAATGGAATTTCTTTACATGAAAGAGATTCTATTGTATAATACAAATATCGATAATTATAGATATAAAGGAGAGATAGGTATGATAAAAGATCTTCAGTCTGCCGGCGATTTCGCAAAAGAGATTTCAAATCATGAGGGATATGCGCTCATTGATTTCTGGGCGACCTGGTGCCAGCCTTGCCGCATGATGGGACCCGTTCTGGAAAGTGCGGAGAAGGAATTGGGAGAGATCATTCATTTTTGCAAAGTCAATGTAGATGAACAACAGGAAATGGCAAGTCAGTTTGACATCATGTCCATTCCGACAATGGTGGTTTTCAAGGACGGAAAGGAAATAAAACGTCTGTCCGGTTATCGTCCGCTTGATGATTTCCTGGCGGCATTAAAGGAAATCACGGGTCAAAATTAAAAAATGCGAAACTGCTCTTTTCGGAGAGCAGTTTTTTTGTGCGCGTTTTACACTAAGGAAGAAAGCAACTAAGTTTTTTATATGAGTAAAATATGCTTTTGACGATAACCTATGCCGGATTCTTACCGCTCCCGTTGGTCGGGTATGGCGTCTCATTGCATTTTAGCGTCGTTACGCTCCTAAAAATACAATTCGCTTGCCATCGCTCCTAATTATCATCGCTCAAGAATGACGGCAGGGGTGAATTGTGTTTTCAATAGTATTAAATGACTTCTTGCCTAAAAAGCAAAATATAGAGAACGTAAGCTGTCCCCGGACACGGGGAAAGTGTCAGCGTTAGCTGACGAAAGGGGTAAGTGTGAGCAGATACGTAAAAGAGTTTCTTACGGAACGATATTAAATACTTGCCTGTCATTCTTGAACAAAGTGAAGAATCTGGCAAAGGATACAAGTATTAAATATTCTGACCTGTGTACGATGAAACGTAAACGAGTTTTTTATCAGGCGGGTGTTATCTGTATTATTTACTTCCTTATTTCCAATAAAAAAGCGTACCTTGCGGGTACATCTTTTCTTTTATTTTTTTAGAGGAACAGGGCAAAGAGTCCGGCGCCTATGACGGTCATGATGCCGGATATACAGATGGAAAGGGAGCTCATCGCGCCTTCTACGGGACCCATTTCCATGGCTCTTGCCGTACCCATGCCGTGGGCGGCCGTGCCGAGGGCAATTCCTTTGGCGACGGGATGGGTGATATGCAGGTATTTCAGTATGCAGGCGCCGAAGATATTTCCCGTAATTCCCGTGAAAATAATCGATGCGACGGTGATGGAGGGGTAGCCGCCGAGTTCTTGCGATACGCCCATGCCGATCGGTGTGGTAATGGCTTTGGGGAGCAGAGTGACGTAGGAAACGTGGTCAAACCCGAAGAGCAGAGAGAGAATGAATATGGAAACCAGCCCGGAGAGTACGCCGGCAAGGATTCCGAGAAATATGGCGGTCATATTGTCTTTTAGGGTTTTCATCTGCTCGTAGAGAGGGACGGCCAGACAGATGGTGGCGGGGGTGAGGAGATAATTGATGTAGTCCAAGCTGTCTGTCATTTTTTCGTAGTTATAGCCTGTAAGCTGTATGAATCCGATGATGATAATGCCTGAGACGAGCAAGGGATTAAAGAGGGGACTTTTGAATTTTTTTTGGAGGAACATACCGAGCCAGTAGGAGGCGATTCCGAGGAATACACCGAAATAGACGGAGTTTTCCAGCAGTTCAATCATGACGGACCTCCTTTTTGCGGGTGAGAATAAATTGGGTGAAAAGTCCTGCACCGCCGATACCGATGATGAGGGTGAGGATATTGATGAGTATATAGGAAATGATCATGGGTTTCATATAGTCCCAGGCGCCCAGAAGTCCGACAGTGGCGGGAAGAAAGAGAAAGGCCATGAGGCTGATGAGAAGCATGGAGGTTTCTCTGATTTGCGCGACGTGGAGAATTTTGTAGTGGAGCAGGGTGAAGAGAAGAATAATGCCGTAGATACCGGCGGGGACGGGAAGCGGCAGGAAGTCGTGGAGCATTTCCCCGAGAAAGGAAATGGTGATGATGATGCCGAATTGGGTTAAGTATTTCATGAACGGCTCCCGGGTAATACAGCAGAGATGTAGTCAATAATGAGGCGGGCGGTTTTTTCATGGCCGAGACGGAGTGCGTCGATGCAAAGGTCATAGTTTTTGGCTTCGCCCCAGTTTTCTCCGGTGTGGAATTTGTGGTAGTCTTTTCTGTTCCGGTCGGAGTGGAAGACGACATCTTCCGCTTCTTCTCTCGTGAGATGCCAGTATTTCATTTTCATGGCAATCCGACCTTCTTTGTTGCCGCAGGTGAAAACGCGGACGCAGTCTTTACGGTCACGGAAAATGTAGTTTCCGCACCGGCCGATGATGACACAGTCCCTGTTTCCGATGAGCTTCATGAAGGCTTCCGTGGTAGGCTTATTGATTTTTTCGGGATCGGCGCCCATGGAAAGGGCGAAAAGAAATCCGTTGGCAGGAAGTTCATTGAAAAACATAGGCATCCGGTCGTAAATGCCGGCTTCTTTTGCCATTTGGCAAAGGGAGTCCTGGTCGTATACGGGAATGCTGTAATATTTGGCGAGCATGGCGCCGACGGTGTATCCGCCGCTGCCGCTTTCTCTGGCAATGGTGATGATCATAGAAATCCTTCTTTCTTGTCTTTTGGAAATCGCTGTATTAAGAACAAGTATTTCTATTATACTCCTGTTTTTCAAAATTTTAAGAGCCAAATGTATAATTTCAAAAATAAAAAAATCTCTCCAGGGAGAAGAGATTTAAGTTTTAAATTTTCGCTGATTTTGACATGCTCGTGTCGCCGGGATTCCAGAGAATAATTTCTCCCGCTTTGAGAGATTTTTGAACGTCAATCGTTCTTTGGTTGGAAGAGCCTTTGAAGAGGAGGGTTACATCTTTTTTCTCGAGGACAAATTCGCCGTCAACGAGAATGTCGATGTATTTCAAAAGTTCCATCATTTCCGGCGCCTGTTTGGCAAATTTCCCGAGAAGGTCTTTATCGAAAAGATAGCCGGTGAAGCACCAGAGATCTTTTTCAGGATAGGTTTCCTTGAAACGCCGCACGAAGGGGAGAAGTCTTTTCCGGTTCGGCGGTTCCATCGGTTCGCCGCCTAAGAGTGTGAGGCCCTGATAAAAATCATAACCCAACTGTTTTATGATGTAGTCCTCCGTTTCCCGGGTAAAAGGTTTTCCGTAGCGGAAATCCCATGTTTCGGGATTAAAGCAGCCTTTACAGTGGTGGGTGCAGCCGGAAACGAAGAGGGAAAAGCGGATCCCCGGTCCGTTGGCAATGTCATATTCTTTTATACCGGCATAGTTCATAAGGGATTCCTTGTTATAAAAAATGGCGGCCTCTCATCATTGTGAAGCCGCCGTAATACGGATAAACGGGGTTTTTCCCGATGTTTTTATAAGTGGAGAACGCGGTCTTTGATTTCCTGGGTGCGGCCCTGATTCCAGAATTGGGTGCCGATGTAGCCGCAGGTTCTTCTGGCTACGGACATTTTATGTTGATCCCGGTTTCCGCAGTTCGGGCATTCCCAGATGAGTTTGCCGCTTTCGTCTTCTTTGATTTTGATTTCTCCGTCAAAACCGCAGTCCATGCAGAAGTCACTCTTCGTGTTCAGCTCCGCATACATGATATTTTCGTAAATGTATTTCATGACGGTGAGCACGGCGGGGATATTGTTCTGCATATTCGGTACTTCGATGTAAGAAATAGCGCCGCCGGGAGAAAGCCTTTGAAAATCGGCTTCGAATTTCAATTTGTGGAAAGCATCTATTTTTTCCGCCACATGGACATGATAACTGTTGGTGATATAGTTCTTGTCGGTGACGCCGGGGATAGTGCCGAATCGTTTTTGAAGAGCTTTGGCAAATTTATAGGTCGTCGATTCCATAGGCGTACCGTAGACAGAGTAGCTGATGTGTTCCGCCGCTTTCCATTCCGCGCATTTGTCATTCAGTGTCTGCATGACCTGGAGAGAGAATTTGCGCCCTTCCTCTGTGGTGTGGGAAACGCCGAGCATGCGGACGCACATTTCATAAAGGCCGGCGTAGCCGAGGGAAATCGTGCTGTAGTTGTCGAAAAGAAGTTTATCAATGGTTTCTCCTTTTTTCAGACGGGCAAGCGCTCCGTACTGCCAGAGAATCGGCGCGACGTCGGAAACGGTACCGAGAAGCCGTTCATGACGGCAGCGGAGAGCACGGTGGCAAAGTTCAAGACGGTCATCCAGAATTTTCCAGAAAGTATCCATATCGCCTTCCGCCGAGCAGGCGACATCGACGAGATTGATGGTGACGACGCCTTGGTTGAAACGGCCGTAATATTTATGCGCTCCGTTTTCTCCGAGTCCTTCCGTATCGGGGGTAAGGAAGCTGCGGCAGCCCATGCAGGGATACACATCGCCGTTTTTGTATTCTTTCATGACTTTGGCGGAAATATAGTCGGGAACAAGTCGTTTTGCCGTGCATTCCGCTGCGAGTTTCGTCAGTTCGTAATAGGGGGAATCATCGTGGATATTGTCTTCGTCCAGCACATAAATAAGTTTCGGGAATGCCGGGGTGATCCATACGCCCTTTTCATTTTTGACGCCCTGCATTCTCTGGAGAAGCACTTCTTTGATGATCATGGCAAGATCGTTGCGTGTGCGTCCTTCCGGCACTTCGTCAAGGTACATGAACATGGTGACGAAAGGCGCCTGGCCGTTACAGGTCATGAGCGTGATGAGCTGGTACTGTATGGTTTGGATACCGCTCTTGATTTCTCCGTGAAGACGGTTTTCCACAATTTTATCAATGATTTCCTCATCCATCGGCTCGCCGGTGAGTTTTCTTTCAGAAATGACATCTTTTTTGATTTTCTGCCGGCTGATATCTACAAAAGGAGCGAGGTGGGATAAGGTGAAAGACTGTCCGCCGTACTGGTTGGAAGCGACCTGGGCAACAATCTGGGTCGTGACATTGCAGGCGGTGAAGAAGGAATGGGGTTTTTCAATCATCGTTTGGCTGATGACCGTCCCGTTCTGGAGCATGTCTTCCAGATTGATCAGATCGCAGTTGTGTTCTTTTTGGGCGAAATAGTCGGCATCGTGGAAATGGATAATGCCTTCATCGTGGGCTTTCACGATTTCTTCCGGAAGAAGAAGCCGTTTTGTCAGGTCTTTGGACACTTCGCCTGCCATATAATCTCGCTGGGTGGAATTGATAATCGGGTTTTTATTTGAATTTTCCTGTTTGACTTCTTCATTGTTGAGTTCAATGAGGGATAAAATGCCGTCATCGGTGGTATTGCTCTTGCGGGAAATCTCGCGTTTGTAACGGTAGCGCACATATTTCTGCGCCACTTCATAGCCGCGCATTTCCATGATGCCCGTTTCTACCATATCTTGTATGTCTTCCACATTGGCGGCGTGGGAATAGGTGGACATTTTTTTAGCGATGTTGTCGGCAATGGCACGGATCTGGAATTCATTCAACTGATGGATTTCATTGACTTCGTGATTGGCTTTGCCGATCGCATTAATGATTTTTGTGATATCAAAGGTGACTTCCTGTCCGTTTCTCTTGATGACATTGGTGCGGGTTTTCTGGGTTTCAGCAGTACCGGGATTCATGGTTTCCTTCTCTCCATTCTATAATCTAAAAAAATACCAAATATTGAAAGTTGCACGTTTTCCCATACAACATATTGTGCTGTTATTTATGTTACAACATATCAGGAAGAAAAGGAATAGCGGCAGGCGAAATAAAAAAGTGCCGCATCGGGGGACACGGAAAATCATAAAATTCGATTACCGGTGCGGCGGAGATTGAAGAAACCGTTGAAATGTTTCCTGTTTCACGAAGTGTTTCACAAAATAAAACAGTTAAAGGTTTTTTTTATAAGGGATATAAAAAGGGAATTTTTTGTCATGGGGAATGAAAAATGGAACTGAAAAATTCGGCGGCAGAGAAAAAAGTGCCCGAATTTCTTGTATTCGGTTATGTTATAATAGAACAAATCAAATCAAATCATAATTATTTGTATCAGGAGTCGGATTTTATGAAAAATTCTGAAATTCGCCGGAGTCACAGGAAAAAAACATCCCCTTGGAAAAAAGTATTTTTTTTCTTGGCTGTCATCATCATGATTGCGATAGGAGGGGCTTGCGCGGGATTTTTTGTTTCCGTGAGCAGCGGTTTGCCCGATATTTCCACCCATATTGCACCGGACGCATCGTCTCTCATTTATGATGCGAAAGGGAAATTAATCACCACGGTTCATGCGGAGGAAAACCGCATCCCCGTTTCTATTGATGAAGTGCCCGGGCATTTGCAAAATGCTTTTGTGGCGGCGGAAGATGTCCGGTTTTATGAACATCACGGTGTAGATCCGAGGGGGATACTCCGTGCGGCTTTCAGCAACATTGTAAGCGGTAATGCGACGGGGCAGGGGGGAAGCACCATCACCCAGCAGCTTGCCCGAAACGCTTTTTTAAATCAGGAACAGACGCTGAAACGAAAAGTTTTGGAAGTGATATTGGCGTTAAAAATAGAAAAAGAATATACGAAAAAACAAATTCTTGAACTATATATGAATCAGATTTATTTCGGTCAGGGCTGTTACGGTATCGAAACGGCATCGCGCGTTTATTTCGGAAAAAATGCAAAAGATTTGACACTTCCCCAAGCAGCTCTGATTGCCGGACTTCCGAACAGTCCGAATTATTATTCGCCTTTCCGCAGTCTGGAAGCGGCGAAATACAGGCAGGGTATTGTTCTTGACCAGATGGCCAAATACGGGTATATCACGGAAGCGGATGCGGCGGCGGCGAAAGAAGCGGATCTGCATCTGGCAAAACCTCAGGAAAGAAGAGATACGGGCAGTATTGCCTCTTACTTCGTGAATGAAGTGATTCGTCAAATCAGTGAAAAGTATGATTCCGACGCTATTTATAAAGAAGGGCTTCAAGTATATACGACACTGGACCTGGATTTGCAGAAAGAAGCGGAAGAGGCATTTCAACGAAATCTTCCCGATGCGTATACGGATGAAAATAAATTGACCCAGCCGCAGGGGGCACTTCTTTCCGTCGAAGTGGGGACCGGTTATGTTCGTGCCATGGTCGGCGGACGGGGACAGGATCATTTCAATCGGGCGGTGCAGATGACACGCCAGCCCGGTTCGGCATTTAAACCGTTCGTGTACCTGACCGCTTTTGAAAACAATGTGAATCTTTACGATACATTGAGCAATGAGGCGAAGAATTACGGAGGAGGCTGGACACCGAAAAATTACGGCGGCACGTCCGGCGGAAAGACGACCGTAGCGGAAGCGCTAATTCATTCTATGAATATTCCCACCGTGTATCTGGCGGATCGGGTGGGAGTCCGTAGCATTATTGAAACGGCAAAAAATTGCGGAATTTCTTCACTGGTCACGGACGGGCCGTATAACGATATGAATCTGGCCATGTCTTTGGGCGGTCTTACGAACGGTGTTTCTGTCTGGGATATGGCAAAAGCTTACAGCGTCTTTGCCAACGGCGGACGGCTTGTGGAACCGAAGATCATTCTTAAAGTCATTGACCGGAGCGGAAATATTATAGAAGATAATACGGGAACTCCGGAAAGCAAGCAGGTTGTTGACGAAAAAGCGTCCTGGAAATTGACGAGCGTATTGGAAGACGTGATTTCACGAGGTACGGGCGGTAATGCTTATATCGGACGTGAAGCGGCGGGAAAAACCGGTACGACCGATGAGGAACATGATGCGTGGTTTGCCGGTTATACAGCGAATTTGTCGACCGCTGTCTGGATCGGCGATGATGCATCGACCAATGCGGGATATACAGGCGGTACAATTCCTGCCGTCATTTGGCGGGAGTATATGAGCGCCGCCGAGCGTACGTATCCTGCCAAACGTTTTGATATACCGGCGGCCGTCACGGCGGAAATAGCGAAAGCCCGGGCGGAAAAAGAAAAGCGGGATAAAGAAGAAGCAAAGAAGAAAGAGGAAGAAGAAAAGAAAAAGAAGAAAAAAGAATTGGGAGAAAAAGTCAAAGCGGCAGGAAATAAACTCCTTGATAAAATAGCCGGTCGTTCTTCTCCGGAAAGTATTAAAAACTGAATGTAACAATGAAAAACCATCTTCATCGACAGACCATACCGGCGAGAGGATGGTTTTTATGTCAGGTTTTCGTCTGGCGAAAAGATGGGTTCTATTAACTTATTTCCTCCTTTGTCATAGAAAGATAGAAAATATAATATGAAATATATCAGTTTTTAGCGTCCGGTTAAAATTAAAACAGAAAAAATATATCTCAAACGGAATAAGAGTGCCTTTAAGTTAAATAAAAGTATACTTATTTAGAAAAACAGAAGAAGAGAATCTGAAAAACCATAAAATTCATAGCCTATCATGATTTTTTCGAATATATAAAAGCTTCTTTTATGTTAAAAATGCAATCATGTGTAACGGGTAGCTACTATATGATAGAATTGTAAAAGATAAGTAAAACTTTTTAGAGTCTGAGAGGAGAGTGTTTTTGATGAAATGGAAAGCGCTGGCAGCTTGTACACTGGCAGGTATCGCATTGATGGCATCAGGTTGCGGTGGTGATAAATCATCGTCAGATGCGGCAAAAGCGGAAGCCGGACAGAATTTGAAAGGCAAAAAATTGGTGATGTATGTATCTTTCCATGAAGATACGGCGAAAGAATTGAAAGATTTGTTTGAAAAGCGGACGGGAGCGAGCGTAAGCTTTATCCGTCTTCCCACCGGTGAGGCGCTCGCACGTATCACGGCGGAAAAAGATGCACCGAAAGCGGACATCTGGCTCGGCGGTACGGCGGATGCTCATGCAAAGGCGGCGGCTGACGGACTTTTGGAAGCTTATAAATCCAAGAATGCCAAAATGATTATGCCTGAATATCAGGACAAAGACGGATACTGGTACGGCACCTATCTGGAAGTGCTTTCCATCGGTTATAACGAAAAGAGATTCAATGAAGAGTTTAAACCGAAAGGAATCGCAGCGCCGACCAAACTCGAAGATTTGATTAAACCGGAATTTAAAGGGGAAATCATTATGCCCGATCCCCGTAAATCCGGAACGGGAAATACATTCATCAGTTCTGTTCTCCAGAGCATGGGAGAAGAAAAAGGCTGGGAGTATCTGAAAGCCTTGAAACCCCAGGTTGCCCAGTTCACACCGTCAGGCTTTACGCCCGGACAGAAAACGGGGGCAGGCGAATATCTCATCTGTGTCAACTTCATCTCCGATCAAAATCTGGTCAGCAACAAGGGACAGAAACTGGTCAGCACGATTTATGATCAGGCAGGCTGGACGGTTTGCCCGGTCGGTATGATCAAAAATAAAGCCAATGAAGATGTAGCAAAAGCGTTCATTGATTTCGTTCTCACCAAAGAAGCGGGAGACATTCTGGTCAAGACGACCCACGGCATTGCCTGCAATCCTGAAGTGGCTCCGCCGGAAGGCATGAAGCCTTTGAAAGAAATTCCGCTGTTCAAAACCTATGACCTGGTCAAAGCGGGTGCGGAAAAGCAGAAGAATTGTGATACATTCTTTGCAGAATAACCGATGATTCATTCAAGTAGCCTCCGCCGTTGGTGGGGGTTACTTTTATTCATGGAGTTCTCTTTTCGTCCTGAGGAAAGGAAGGCTTGTTTCAGAAAAGGAAATCGGGATTGTTCTTTATTTCCGTACCATCAGGAAAACAGGCGGCTCTATAAGGAGTATGTGTATGAAAGAAAAGACATCCGGCTATGAACGTACCGGAATGATGGCGGAACTGAAAGTGCTTCTTCGTGAACCGCCTCTGCTTTTGAGTATTTTGGCGGTATTTATTGTTTTTGCCGTTTTCGTCATTTATCCGTTTACGAAGATTCTCTTCGTTCCGGACGGATCGGATTGGGTAAGAGCAGTGACCGCCCCTGAGTTTGTAGAAGTATTTACTCACACGATCGTTTCTTCTCTGGCGGCGACGGGAACGGCGATCGTTTTCGGGTTCATTTTCGCCTACGGTGTGAATTATACAAATATGCCGTGCAAACGGTTTTTCCGGGTGGTGGCACTTTTGCCGACGATGGCGCCGTCCGTAGTAACCGGACTTGCGTTTATCATGCTTTTCGGCCGGCGGGGATTTATTACTTGGGAGCTTCTCCGGCTGAAAGTTGACCTTTACGGACCGATAGGTCTTTGGATAGCCCAGTCCATCGCTTTTTTCCCGCTGGCGTATATTACCATTTCCGGCGTATTAAAAAATATCAGTCCGAATCTGGAACTGGCGGCACAGAATCTGGGCGCGAAAGGCTGGTATCTTTTCAGAACGGTGACGCTTCGCCTTGCGACACCCGGACTGGCAAGCGCGTTCCTTCTGGTAGCCATCAATTCATTGGCGGATTTCGGAAATCCTATGCTTGTCGGCGGTAACTACCATGTACTGGCTACGGAAGCGTATGCACAGGTGACAGGAGCCTGGGATCTTCCGATGGGAGCGACGCTTTCCGTGTTTCTTGTCATTCCTACACTGATTGTTTTCTTTATCCAGCGATATTATCTGGAAAAAAATTCCTACGTGACGGTGACGGGGAAACCCGTAGCCGGTCTTGTCCGTGTCACGACAGGACCTGTTGCGACAGCTTGCTTTTTTGCCTTTTGCATGTTTTTAAGCCTCTGCATTCTTATGATTATCGGCGTGGTGATTCTCTTTGCATTTACCGTTTCGTTCGGTGCGGACTACACATTTACCTGGCAGTACTTTAAAGAAGGTGTCGTCAATTCGGGCGTTATGCTCAATTCATGGATAGCTTCCATGGCGACTGCCGCGATTGCTACCGTAGCAGGGATCGCACTTGCGTTTCTCACGCTCAGGAAAAAATTCCCCGGCAGAGGACTTCTCGACTTCCTTGCCGTGCTTCCCGTTTCTTTGCCCGGCACATTTATCGGTTTGGCAATGATTCTTGCGTTTAATGACGGTATCTTGGAAATGACGGGGACTTTAGCGATTATTATTCTCGGTATGACACTCCGCCAACTGCCCGTGGGGTATCGTCAAGCCGTAGCGGGATTGAAACAAATCGAAGGTTCTCTCGAACAGGCGTCCACCAATTTGGGGGCGGGGAGCTTTACAACCTTTAGGAAAATCGTTCTTCCCATGCTCAAAAGTTCACTGTCGGTCAGCTTTGTATACGCTTTTATGCGATCTATGAATACACTGAGCACCGTTATATTTCTCGTATCACCCGAATGGAATCTGGCATCTATCAATATCATGAGCCTTGCTAACCAGGGATTTCTGGCGACGGCCAGTGCAACCGCCGTCGGTATCATGCTCGTCATTTATCTGACTTTCGGTATCGTCAAGCTGATTCTGCGGGATAAAATCAATATTTTTGATTTATGATCACAGTGCAAAACAGAGGTGGATATATGTCTGAATTGGTATTACAACTCAAAAAAATCAATAAATACTTTGGAAAAACCCATGTCATCAAAGATGTGGATATAGATTTTGAAAAGGGACATTTTGTGACGTTCCTTGGACCGTCAGGCTGCGGGAAAACGACACTTCTCCGTATGGTGGCGGGTTTTTATGAACCGGATGAGGGTGAAATTCTTCTCAAAGGGAAACGGATTGAACGCATTCCCCCATATGGAAGAAATACGGCGATGGTGTTTCAGGAATACGCTTTATTTCCTCATATGAATGTTTTTGAAAATGTTTCCTACGGACTCCGGGTCAAACATAAACCGAAAGAGGAAATAGAAACACGGGTCAAAGAAGCACTGTCACTCATGCAGCTCAAAGGCATGGAAGACAGGTATCCGAACCAGATGTCCGGCGGTCAGCAGCAGCGTGTCGCCGTCGCCCGTGCACTCGTTATGAATCCCGATCTTTTGCTTTTGGACGAGCCGCTTTCTAATCTGGATGCTAAGCTTCGTGAAAGTGTGCGTGTCGAACTTCGTGATATCCAGAAAAAAATGGGGCTCTCTACGATTTATGTCACCCATGATCAATCGGAAGCATTGTCCATGTCGGATATGATTGTTGTTCTGAAAGGCGGCGTTGTCCACCAAATCGGGAAACCTCAGGAAATTTATTTCGAACCGAAAACACCGTTCGTTGCCGATTTCATCGGTACGACCAATTTACTTTCCGTCAAAGGAAATGACAATTCTTCCGTCCTTTATAGCGATACCGTCATCAAAACGGAAAAAGCAGTCACTCCGGGAACGGAGTACTGTCTGAGTATTCGTCCGGAATGCATTAAACTTTCAAAAGAAGAAATACCCGGACAGGTGAATATAAAAGTCGGAATTGCAAACCGGATGTTTTTAGGAGAAAAAGTCCGTTACTTCGTTAAAGACGGGCAGGACAAAGAATGGATTATTGACATATTTGATCCGGGGCGTGTCATTTTGGACGGAGAAGGCTATGCCTCTTTCCCTCATGAAAAAGCATGGCTCATTGAAGATTTGTCAAAAGAATAGAAATAAAAAGCTTGTGAACAAATGGGTTTGCAAGCTTTTTTGTTTTTTTATCAAGTCATTTTTGGTGTAAGGTTTACCGTTTTTATAATTTTCCGGATTTTGGTAAAATAAAATAAGATATTTTTGGTTAAAAAAACAAAAAATAGGAATATCAGATATGGTATTTCTATTTTTGTGTTCGCATAGAAAAGAAGGGATATCAAAATGCTGGAAGAGTTGAAAAAGCAGGTGTGTGAAGCGAATTTGGAATTGGTGAAACAAAAAGTCGTGATGTATACATGGGGCAATGTGAGCGGAATTGACCGCGACAAAGGACTGGTTGTCATTAAGCCGTCGGGGATTCCTTATGAGAATATGACGGGAGAAGACATGGTAGTTGTTGATTTGGAAACGGGGACAGTGATAGAGAGTAAATGGAAACCGTCGTCCGACACTGCTACCCATCTGGCACTGTACCATGCCTATCCTTCCATCGGCGGCGTGACCCATACCCATTCTGCCTGCGCTGTGGCTTTCGCACAGGCGGGGATGGATATACCTCCTCTCGGAACGACCCACGCCGATTATTTTTACGGCGAGATTCCTTGCACAAGAGTTCTCACGAAAGAAGAAACGGAAACGGACTACGAAGCCCATACGGGACAAGTCATTCTTGAAACTGTCAGAGAAAGAAAGCAGGATATCGATGCCGTACCGGGGATACTGGTGAGGAATCACGGTCCTTTTGCATGGGGGAAAAATGCAGCGGAAGCGGTTTACCATGCGGTCGTTCTTGAAATGGTGGCAAATATGGCGATGAAAACGAAATTTCTGAATCCCGCCGCTGGTATGCCGTCATATATTCTGGATACCCATTACCGGAGAAAACACGGTCCCGGCGCAAGCTATGGGCAAAAATAAAACCGCCCGTTTCGGCAGGCGGCCTATTTCCTTGTTTTCCACTATAATAAAGAAAAAATCATGTAAATGAGGGAGCTTATGAGAAACGAAGAAACTGCGGTCCGTATGAATGAAATCCGCAGCATAGAAATCAATGACCTCGGTGTCCACGGAGAAGGAATCGGCCGTGTAGACGGATTTACCGTTTTTGTGCCGGACGCACTTCCTTCTGAAATCGTTAAAGCGGAAATCACGGTCGTCAAAAAATCCTACGCCAAAGGAAAGCTGTTGGAAATAGAAAAAACATCACCATACAGGACACAGCCGTCCTGCCCGGTGTATGAAAACTGCGGCGGCTGCCAGATTTCCCATCTGACCTATGAAGGACAACTTGACGTGAAATACCGCCGTGTCCGGAGCGTGATAGAAAGGATTGCCAAAGAAACGGGAGAACTTGTCCTGCCCGTTCTTCCGGCGGCGCACCCGTTCCACTATCGAAATAAAATGGCTGTCCCGGCAGGCATGGTCAACGGCGTTCCTGCCTTGGGCTACTATAAACAGGGAAGCCACGAAGTCATTCCCGTCAGCACCTGCGAAATACAAGAAGAAGAAAACAACCGCCTTCTCCAATGGGCAGAAACATTTATACAGAAACACCGTATTTCCTTATATAACGAAAAAACAAAAAAAGGAAGTATCCGCCATATTATGGGACGGGTGGGCAATGACGGGAAAGTCATGGCCGTCATTGTTACCGCGACAGAAGAACTGCCGGAAGAAAAAGAATGGATACGGGATATACAAAAAGAACTTCCCTTTGTCAGCTCTCTCTATCACAATATACAGCCCCGCCCGGGGAACGTGATACTGGGAAAGAAAATCCGCCTCCTTTGGGGACGGGAAACACTCACCGCCTCCCTCGGCGGACTGGCATTTGAAGTATCGCCCTACTCCTTTTTCCAAGTTCACAAAGAACAGGCGGAAAAACTGTACGAAACCGCCCTCGATTATGCAAACCTTACAGGAAAAGAAACGGTCATCGACGCCTACTGCGGAACGGGGACCATTTCTCTTTGCCTTGCGAAAAAAGCAAAAAAAGTCATCGGTATAGAAATCGTAAAACCGGCGGTCGAAGACGCCATAAAAAATGCAAAAGCAAACCATATAGGAAATGTGGAATTTCACGCCGCCGATGCAGGAAAACTGATGCCCGAACTGTACCAAAACGGTCTCAAACCCGACGTAATCGTCATGGATCCCGTAAGAGCAGGCTGCGCAGAAAACGTATTAAAAGCCGCTGCCGCCATGAATCCCGGAAGAATCGTCTACGTCTCCTGCAATCCCGCCACCTTCGCAAGAGATGCGGCCATTCTGAAACAGGAAGGCTACAAAATCCGGAAAGTGCAGCCGGTAGACATGTTCCCCCAGACCATGCACGTCGAGACGGTGGCGTTGTTGGAAAAATGTAATATAGTAAAGAAAATCTCCTCTGTTTTGGGAAACGGGAGAGCCGAGCAATGTAGAGGTGGTGGGGAATATCCGGAGATATGGAAAAGAGGCTGAACGGAGAGTTGACCGGGTAAGAAAAAAAGGATAAAATAAATTGCGTATTTACGCAATTGCTTATGTTATAACTGGAGGTATTATCAATGTCTGAGACCGAAAATGGAATTAAGAAAATTCGGGGGTCGGAAAAGCGAACCACATTGAATCTGTCTGTAACTGTTGAGGATAAGCAATTTTTGAAAATATATGCGGCCGAACAAGGAGTAACGGTAGCTGCCGTAATACATGAGTGTATTACGGAGTACTTATCAAAAAAATAATAACCGCATCTGTTTGGAGGTATTTTATGGCGGACAGATTGACTCCCGAACAACGCCGCAGGAATATGCAGCATGTGCGAAATAAAGATTCCGAAATCGAGCGTCTGTTGAGGAAAGAATTATGGAGAAGGGGACTTCGTTACAGAAAGAATGTAAGGGGAATACCCGGGTGCCCCGATATAGCTTTCAAAGGTTTGAAAATTGCGGTTTTTTGCGATTCGGAGTTTTGGCATGGATTTGATTGGGATAATCGTAAATCCGATATAAAAAGCAACCGGGATTTTTGGATTAATAAAATTGAAAGAAATATTTCTCGAGATAAGGAAGTTAATAAAATTCTTGAATCTGACGGATGGCTTGTACTGAGGTTTTGGGGTAAGAATATAAAGAAGAATTTGTCTGAATGTGCAGACATTATAGAAAATAAGGTGAAGGAGAAAAAGAAATGCCTTATAGAACAATAGATCTCTGTGCAGGAATCGGAGGCATGCGAAAAGGATTTGAAATGACGGGAGAATTCACAAATGTTCTGTCAGCTGAAATTGATACATATGCCTGCCGGACTTATATGCATTTGTACGGGGAAAACCCTGAGAATGATTTGACGTCGGAAGAATTTAAAAGCATAGCGGAAAATACAGAGTATGATGTGTTGCTTGCAGGTTTTCCCTGTCAAAGTTTCAGCAAACAAGGATATGAACGTGGCTTTAAGGACGAAAAAAGAGGAAATATTTTTTTGCATATAGCCGATATAATCAGACGGACATTACCGAAAGCCGTCTTTCTTGAGAACGTTGACAATCTTGTAAGGCATGACAAAGGGGAAACTTTTAAGGTAATAACGAATAAATTAGAAAAAGATTTGGATTATAAGATTGTAGGGGTTCATCACGATACAGACGGAACTTTGATTTATGACGGGCGGGATTTTGTCAGAAATTCAAGAGATTTCGGGATACCGCAGAATCGTCCCAGAACATATATTATGGCATTCAGTCGAAAGTACTTCGGTAATGCTGTTGATTATCTTCCGAATTGTCTTCCCGCGAAAAACGGATTGGTTATATATAGAGATTTGCATGAATTACTGGAACTTGGGGCGAATCCGAAATACTATCTGTCCTCCGGATACTTTAATACATTAATCAGACATCGGGAAAGAAATCACAACAACGGAAACGGTTTCGGGTATAAGATAGTTAATGCACAGACGATATCGCGTCCTGTTGCAAATACGATAATGGCGACAGGAGGATCCGGTAAAGAACGCAATTTGGTATACGATCCGCAGGAAGGAATTCCCGGGATGATATATCCGACAAAGAAAACACCGTTAAACGACAGCTGTGTGAGATTTATGACACCCGGAGAATGGGGTAAGTTACAAGGGTTTATAGGGTATGCTTTTGTTGAAGACGGTAAGGACAGATTTTCTTTTCCGGAAGGAATGAGTGAAGCACAGCAATATAAACAGTTCGGAAACTCTGTAACAATCCCGGTGATTCAGACGATGGCGGAGTTTATGATTAAATGCTTCAATATAATCGGAAATAATATTCAAAAATAAAATAAAAATAAATTAAGGGCGGATGCATAAATATCTGCTCTTATATTTTTTATATTTTTAAAATATTTTGAAAATATTTGACAAATAAATAAAATATATTGTATTATATTTTCAAATAGTAACGGGAGGTAAATGTTATGGCAGAAACAAAAAGAGAGCGTTTTGTCAGACTGGCGGAAGCGCGTACAAACAAGATTCTTGAAATGATGCGACTTTTGGGAAATTGCTCGAGTAAAGCAAGTTATGAGTACACGGATCGGGATATAAAGCAAATCTTTTCCGCCTTGGAAAAGGAGTTAAAAAACACAAAAAATCGTTTCCTGGGAATTGATGCAAAAGAAGAACGATTTACATTGAAATAAGGAGTGACTGCTATGGGTAAAATATGTTGGGATTTCCCACTGCTTGGAACAGCCAGTGTGAGTGGCAGCAATAATGCGGCAATCACCATGTTTAAAGGAGCCGGAATTATGGACGGTCTTGCACGTGAGGTTTGTCAAAATTCTCTGGATGCACGAGACGGCGACGTTCCTGCAGAAGAACCTGTCAAAGTAGAGTTTAAGCTGTTTGAGCTTGAAAAAGATTCTGTCGACATGTTTAAGGAGTTTGAACAGGCAATTAAAGGAGCTTATGATTTTTGGGAAGTATATCCGCAGAGGACTCAGGATACTATCGATTTCCTGGATTCAGTTTCAAAGCATTTGAAAAAAGAAAAAATTCCTGTGCTGAGAATGAGTGATTATAACACTACTGGGCTGACAGGAGTGAAATCGACCCCGGGAGAGCAATCCTATTGGGATTCGCTTGTGAATACAGAAGGGATTTCCATCAAACAGAATCAGAGTAGCGGAGGTTCATTCGGTATAGGAAAAAATGCTCCGTTTGCATACTCCGGACTTGGTATGGTTTTCTATAATACGCTGGCAAAAGATGGCGGGCGTGCCTTCCAAGGAGTGACACATCTTGTGACGACACATAAAGTGTATAAAGGCCAGAAAGTGCGGACAGTTCCGTCAGGAAAATATCTCTATTTGGAAAATGAATATACGGGAAGACCGATATTTCCGGAAGATAAATGTGATCTTGCGCAAGCCGGTGAATTTAACAGAACCGAAACGGGAACAGATGTTGCAATATTCGGTTTTAAAGCTGAGGAATATAAAGACTGGGAAAAAAACATTGCGGTTGCTGTTCTTAAAAATTTTATACTTGCGATAAAGGATGGGAAACTCGAGGTGAAAATAGAGTCCCCGACAAAACAGTACACGATTTCAAAGCAATGTCTTGAGGAGCTTCTTAAGAAAGAGTTTGAGGGCATCGAGGAATTAAAATGGACTCGTCAAATTTATGAAACGGTAACTGAAGGAGAGCTTCAGACGGCAAGTATAGCAGAAAAAGATGATCTCAGTATTTATGTCAAGTATGATGACTGTTATTTGGCGGCTCTGTCAAGATTTCGCTCTACAGGAATGTTGATAAATACTACAAAGGAATCATTGCCTCATTGTTCTGTTGTGATAATTGTCAATGATATCGGAGAAATGAAGCTCAGTAAAACTCTTCGCGCGGCGGAACCTCCGCAACATACGGAGTGGAAAGCGAAAAATATTGTTGGTAACGACGACCTGAGAAAAAAGGCGGGCACATATATCAGAAAGATTAATAAAGCGGTTAAGAAAGCTTTAGATGAATTTGAATGGAATGATATAACCGATAGCATGGATGCCGGAATAGGAAACTATCTGCCGGATGATTCCGCAGGAGTATCCGGGGAAGGGACAGACGGACTGCTTACGGACCTGAAAATCAGAGAAATATCTTTATATGACGGAAAAGTTCTTTATAATAATCAATATGAAAGTGCATCTTCAAACGAAGGTTCGAAAATACAAAAATCGGGGATAAAGGCAGGAAAAAGAAAAAGAAAGAAGAGACAAAACAATAAAATTCCGGTTGTAACTCCTTCAGGTACAGGGGAAAAAGGTGTATCCCCGGGAGCAGGGAAAGTTAAGATTTCTTCTCTCAGTTTTTCCGATTACAGAATATTCTATATGGCCGGAAATAAATATCGTATGTTTATCAATGCACCGAAGGATTATGACAGAGTATATATTCGGTTTTATGCAGGAAGAGACGACGGTAAACAAGATGCCGTGAACATTAAAAACGTGAAGATTGAGGGAAACCCGTTAACGGAAGTCCGCGGCGAAAAGATAGGCCCCGTTTCGATTCGGGAAGGCGGAAACAATTTCTATATCGAATTTGAAAATAATGAGATTATGGCAGTAATACCGATATTCACAACGGAGGTGACATCGGATGAGAAATAAAGCAATTGAATATCCGCATCCGGTTTTAAATGAATACACCGGAGATTACCCCGGCAGCCGATTTGCAATAAAAGTTCTTTCTCATAAGGATGACGGATCGGAAATTATAATCGAAGTCGAGAGTCAGATTAATTGTGACGGACTTGTTCAAACAATTAATTCCGGTGATGCGAAAGTAATTCTGAGGCTGACTTGTTACAGAACATCTTTGCGAAAAATGTATGATCTTAATTTTTCGGGATCTACGGTGATACGTATTTCAAAAAGAAATGTTGCAGACAGCATAGATTTACAGGCTATGATTGTTGCTGCCAGGGATTTGAATAATTTCAGACTTTCCGAGTTTAATTCGAATTATTTCGGGGATATGGAGTTTAAAATCAGAAAAGGGGATGTTCTTGCAAATGAACCGGGAATAAAAATCAAACTGAACACGATACTTGAAAAGAATATGTCTGGTATAGTGCAGGTTCGAGGAGATAAAAATGCTGATGTCATGAGTGTGAATTTTGCGGAAATAACGGAAGGGAACCCGGCTCTTACAGACTATATTGTCATTACGCTTCCTGATGATGACTATAAAATTTATGCAACAATGATGAAGAGCAAATACTTAAAAAAAGACGTAGAGAGGTTTATTCAAGCCTCAGTGATTCTTCCTGCAATTACCGAGGCTGTGGGAAAGCTGCGCGCAGAAGAGACTACAGTGGGAGAAGACGGGGAACCGGTTACACAATTTAAGGGAACTGTATGGGCAGATTCTATATATGCTGCGCTTGCAAAAAAAGAAATAGGGGATTTGTCGGAGAATCATCATATGTCGGACTACGAAATTGCCAATATATTGTTAGGTGATGTGGTGAGAGATTCGCTTAATAATCTGAAGCAAAAAATGGAAGAATGGTCTACAATCAGAGAGGAGGATCCGACCTTATGAATTTAATTTATTTTACTAAGGATGCCTATAAACTTCTCAAAAAAGACTTGATAAATAATCAGGAGAATTACTACAGTGAAGAATCTTGGCTGAAAGACTATTTTGCCGATGCAGGCTTGGATGAGTACTTTAAAACATCATCAATTGTTGTACCGAAGGTGGAACTGATATATACGGGCGATGATGACGAAACAAAAAATAAGAACGATTTGCATAATGTCAGATTGATTTACGGTGCATATAAAGATAAAGTTACACCGCTTTTGGCTTCAGATCCCATGTTGTGGTCAGCGCTTTGTCATATTACATACAAAGATTATGTATTGAAACGTTGGAAAAAAGGTGATGGGACAGTTCGCTTGAATCAAAGATTTTTCGCTACAGAAGGCAGATCTTCGCTCTGCTACTATAATGCCATATCACGCTTATGGTGGTCCGGATATTTAACATATGACGAGGAAAGAGAAAGAAGTAATCCGTATCATTTGACGGAAGTTTTATTCTCTGCGCAGCAAATACAAAAGGATTTATTCGACCAATCTATGAGTATGAACAAAACCGTTGTTAAGGGACTTCTTACGGCATTAAAACGAATACAGGGAGCAAGCGGAAATGCAAGTACGCCTTTGTTCAGACAGTGCTGCGATACTTATTTGAATCACTATGGAGCCGTATCAATCCTGGATTCGTTAAGCGCAGAAGATATCGAGGAAATTGCTTTCGAATTTATGAAGAAAAAATTAAAATGAAGTGTAAATCATGATACAATTTGAACTTTATTAATCAAATGATTGATAGGAGCACATGATGGACTATAAAGAAATTCAAGAGATGGAGAAAATTTTAGGGGAGCATGCGGCGGTACTGGAGAGGATGGACAAGGCGCTTTCTGAATTTGAGGAGCATCAGAAGCAGTATGCGAAGTTGAGTGATTATTACGGGAGTGCCGAGTATATGCAGGATTTGGAGCGTTATGAGGCGGGGGAGATTCCTGAAGAGGGGGTTGCTGCCGTTTTTTCTGAGGATGCTGTTTTTGATTTGATCGGTGAAAATTTTGAGATGGCGTTGCGGATGATGGAGTTTGCCGTGAAGGTGATTCGCGAGCATTGAAAATAGAAAAAGTGAAAAGATATTTCCTTAGGGAGGTATCTTTTTTTATTGGAAGGGCAAGGAAATTCGGGAATGAGGGATTTCTTTTTACCGGGGCATTTTCTATATTTATGAGCAGGGGAAAAAGGAAATACAAGAGATGGTATTGTTTGACATCATAAAGCGGTTTGGCTATAATTAGCATGTTATGGTGTGTGAAAAGCACAAAGATGTAAGGAGGTGTTCACTGATGGCAAAAATGACATTCCAGCCGAATAATCACTGGAGAAAGAAAACTCACGGTTTCCGCGCACGTATGAAGACGAAAGCGGGAAGAATCGTTCTTAAGAGAAGAAGAGCCAAGGGAAGAAAGGTATTAAGTGCCTGAGTCCTTGACGGAGAAAGTTCAGAGGTACACGCTGGATCGTAATTTCCGTATCCGTCAAAATAAAGATTACCGTCGCATTTATCGCAGCGGTAAGCGTTGCAGCAATCGGGCGGGGCTTTTGTATGTCACGCCGTCAAAGCGGGCATATATCCGTATCGGATTTGTTGCGACGAAGCGTATCGGTCATGCTTTTGCGCGGAATCGTGCGAAGCGGCTGATGAAGGAAGTGTACCGCCTTCACCGGCATGAGATGAAGCCTCATTATGATGCGGTTTTGCTTGCCGGCGTATTTTTGACGACAGCGACGTACGGGGAAGCGGAAAAGGCTTTATTGGCTTTGTGGCGCAAAGCCGGAATCATGGAGTGACGGAATGAAATCTGTATTGATCGCAATGATCCGGTTTTACAGGAAATATCTGTCTCCCATGAAACCGCCGTGCTGCCGTTTTACACCGACCTGCAGTGAATATGCTCTGGAAGCGGTTTTGAAGTATGGGGCATGGAAGGGCGGTTGGCTTGCGGTGAAACGGATTTGTAAGTGTCACCCTTTTCATAAAGGAGGATATGATCCTGTTCCCTAGGGCAGGCTGTGATTTTTTCACATAAAAACAGTGCGGCGCTTCCGGGAAAAGGGCGCCGTTTTTATTATTTTGAAGTTGATATGAAAAAAGAAAACATACCGGTTGCGTCTGAGCGGCGGATGTTTTCTCCTATGGTATTAAGGGAAGTGTTCAGCAACTCATCCCGCTCTTGAAATTTAGAAAGCGGGACGGATTTAGCGGTTGAAATGAAGACCGTATAAGGAGTTACAGTTATGGATTTTGGGTTTGGTGGCGGCTCGGATTTTCAAATCCCCGTCTTATCCACGTTGGTCGGCATGTTGGCCGATGTCATGCGTTTCGGGCTGCAGTATTGCTATGAAATCAGCAGCCGTTTCGGATTTCCGAATTATGTCATTGCAATCATTGTATTGACCGTTATTATTAAGACTTTGCTGCTTCCATTGGCGATCAAACAGATCCGCTCGATGAAAGCGATGCAGGAAATACAGCCGGAAATTCAAAAGGTTCAAAAGAAATACAGAAACGATCCTGCCATGCTTCGTCAGGAGATGGGTCGTCTTTATAAGGAAAATAACGCATCACCTATGGCGGGATGTTTACCGCTTTTGATTCAGATGCCGTTTTTGATCGCTATGTACTATGCCATTCAGGGATTCAATTATGACCCCGATCATGCGGGTTTTCTCTGGATTGAAAGTCTGGCGGCGGAAGACACGACATTCCTTCTTCCGGCACTGGCGGCGGTTACGACATTTCTCGTATCCTGGCAGACGACACCGAAAGATGCACCGGGCAACCAGAAAACGATGCTTTTCATGATGCCTCTGATGATTGGTTGGATGTCGCTCAATTTCCCGAGCGGTCTTGTTATTTACTGGATTGTCAATAATGTGTACCAGTTTTTCCAGCAGCTCATCATGTTCCGTGGTGAGAAAGGGAAAGCACTTGTGAACGGCGCGTCCAAGAAAGGTGTTGTGACTGTTCACGGGGCTAAAGATGAAACGGAAGAAGCACCGAAGAGAAAGAAAAAGGTCATTCGTAAAAAGGTGATTAAAAAGGTGGTCAAGAAACCGCAGACGGAAGAAATATCGTCCGAGGTTCACGAAAATAACGTTTCTGCGAAAAGTGGGGAGATACCGACGGATAAGCAGGTCGTAAGTGATTCAGGAAAGGCCGGGGAAGAAAAATGAAAACAGTCAGAATTACATCAAAGACGGTGGAAGATGCCATTGAAGAAGGATTGAAGCAGCTCGGCATTTCCCGTGAGGAAGCGGTTGTTCATGTGGTGGAACAGCCATCAAGCGGGCTTTTCGGGTTGATTCGCAAAAAAGATGCGGTGGTGGATATTTCCGCTAAAGAAACGGAAGTATCGGACGTTGACGGAGAGCCGGTTTTGACTGATTTTCCTGCCGATGAGGAGAAGAGATATGAAGAAGAATCGGAAACAGAAGATATAGAGGAAGAAGCGGATCGGGAAAATCATAAGAAGCACACCGCGGAGGAATTGCCGTTTGTGGAAGAGGACCAGGCAGTCGTTGCGGAAGAAGCGAAAAAGTTTCTGACCGGTGTATTTGCAAGTATGAATCTTGACGTGCAGATGGAAAAGATGATGAATGAAGAACGGATTCTTTTCAATCTTCATGGTGACGGTCTGGGGATCTTAATCGGCAAACACGGACAGACTCTTGATGCTCTCCAGTATCTGACGAATTTGGCAGCCGGGAAAAATTTCCGCCGCCGCTATTTCGTTCTGCTTGATGTGGAGGGATACAGAGAACGGCGCCGCCAGACTTTGGAATCTTTGGCACACCGTCTTGCCGGCAAGGTGAAACGGACCGGAGAAGAAGTGAAATTGGAGCCGATGCCGGCAGGGGAACGGCGTATTATTCATCTGGCACTCCAGCGTGATTATGCAGTGACCACGGACAGTGAAGGAGAAACGCCGTATCGCTGTGTGGTGATTCGTCCGAAAAATTAAAGAATAAAGTCACGGAAAATAAAAGACTAAGAGAACCCTCCTTACCGAATGCCGGTAAGGAGGGTTATTTTTGTGCCTGCTTTGACGGAATTTACATAAAAGCGGAATGAATCAAAAACGGGAGAGAAATGAAAAGCATTGAAACCGTTTCAACAGGAGTGTAGTATAGGAAATACAAAAGAAATGAAAACGGCAAAAGCAGACGAGTTTTGCCCCATGATTTGGAAATGATAAGAGGTGACGGAATGAAACGTTATGCGGTGACAGGAATGACTTGTGATGTCTGCCGCTCCCATGTGGAAAAAGCGGTGAAACAAGTTCCCGGTGTCGAAGAAGTGCGGGTGTCTTTGCTGACAAATTCCATGACCGTGGAGGGAACGGCAGAAGACCGGGAAATTATCCGGGCGGTGGAAAAGGCGGGATATGGGGCGCACGGACGGAATGAAAAAAATAAAGAGGAAAATCAAGACGATGCGGAGGGGACTTTTTTTGAAGACCGGGAAACACCGAAGCTGAAAAGACGTTTGTTTTTATCCTCTTTTTTTCTGGTGATTCTCATGTATATCACCATGGGGGCGGGCATGTACGGAATGCCGCTTCCGCTTTTTTTTGACGGCAATGAAACGGGACTGGCATTGACACAAATGATTCTTGCCCTTATCGTGATGGGCATCAATCAGGAGTTCTTTGTATCCGGGCTTCGCTCCTTGTGGCGGAAAGCGCCGAATATGGATACATTGGTGGCTGTCGGATCGGGGATTTCTTTTTTATGGTCTCTGTATGCGGTGTACCGGATGACCGGGCTTGTTTCCGCAGGATTTTCTGTGCAGGCACTTTATTATGACCGGCTGTATTTTGAATCGGCGGCGATGATTCCCGCACTCATCACAGTCGGGAAATTTTTGGAATCGCTTTCCAAAGGACGGACAACAGATGCTCTGCGAAGTCTGGCACGCCGGGCACCGAAGCGGGCGGTGGTGGAACGGGGCAATGAAATCGTAACGATCGATGCCCGTGACGTGAAGAAAGGAGATGTTTTTCTCGTTCGCCCGGGAGAAATTATTCCTGCTGACGGTGTCATTCTCGAGGGAGTGACCTCTGTTGATGAGTCGGCGCTGACGGGTGAGTCCGTTCCGGCGGATAAAAAAAGAGGAGACACGGTGGCGGCGGCAACGATGAACCGGCTGGGATTTATCAAAGTCAAGGCTCTTCGCGTGGGAGAAGATACGATGTTTTCACAAATTTTGCAAATGGTCAGTGATGCGTCTTCTTCAAAAGCGCCTGTTGCCCGCATAGCTGACGTGGTATCTTCCTTTTTTGTTCCCGCCGTACTTGTTTTATCCGTGCTTGTCGGTGCGGTCTGGATCTTCATCGGGGCACCGGCGTCAATTGCTTTGGAGCATGCCGTCGCGGTTCTTGTGATTTCCTGTCCCTGCGCATTGGGACTGGCCACACCTGTCGCCATTATGGTGGGAAACGGAATGGGTGCCAAACAGGGGATTCTTTTCAAAACGGGAGAAGCGCTTGAAAATACGGGAAAATTAAAAATGGTGGTGCTCGATAAAACGGGAACGGTGACAGAGGGCAGGCCGGAAGTGACCAATCTCTATCCGCTGTTTCCTTGGAAAGAAGAGGAACTTCTTTCCAAGGCGTACAGTTTGGAACGGAAATCGGAGCATCCGCTTGCCCGTGCGGTGGTTGCCAAAGGAGAAGAGAAAAGAATTTCTTATCACGAAGTGGAAGATTTCCAAATTCTTCCGGGCAACGGAATCAGGGGAAGGATAGGAAATAAAATATATCACGGCGGTTCAGCGGCGTATATGTCCGCTTTTCTCACTTTGCCTGAAGAGATTAAAAAGCAATCCGTCGATTGGCAAGATGAGGGCAAGACGATTCTGTTTTTTGAATCGGAGGGAAAGCTGCTGGGAATGATGGCCGTGGCGGATTCCATTCGCAAAGATTCTGCTTTTGCGGTAGCGGAGTTAAAGAAAATGGGAATGAAAACGGTTCTTCTGACGGGTGACAATGAAAAAACCGCCAAGGCGGTCGGAAACAGAGTGGCTGTGGACGAAGTGATTGCAGGGGTACTTCCGGGAGAGAAAGAAAAGGTTATCCGGGATTTGCAGAAGCAGGGAAAAACAGCCATGGTCGGTGACGGCATCAATGACGCCCCCGCCCTTGCCGCAGCGGAAATCGGAATCGCCATGGGCGGAGGGACGGACGTTGCTATAGATGCGGCCGATGTCATTCTCATGCATTCCCGTCTTTCCGATGTGGCAGGAGCAATCCGTCTCAGTCGTGCTACCTTAAAAAATGTGCGGCAAAATTTATTTTGGGCGTTTGCTTACAACCTGATTCTGATTCCCGTGGCGGCAGGTGTAATCCCCGGGATTTCCATTCATCCCATGATGGCGGCGGGAGCGATGGCGCTCTCCAGCGTGACCGTCTGTCTTAATGCGCTCCGGCTGAACACATGGAAGTTTCATAACGAAATAAGAGAAAATCGGAAAGACGGAACAGAAAATGTAGAAGAAACAGAGGAAAATCAAAAAGAAATATTGAAAACGGAGGAGGAAAAAGAAATGAAAGAAACGGTGAAAATACAAGGAATGATGTGCGCGCATTGTGAGAACACAATCCAAAAAGCACTGGAGGCTCTTCCGGGCGTAGAAAAGGCGGAGGTATCCCACGAAACGGGGACGGCCATTTTGTCGTTATCCGCCGCTGTAAAAGAAGAAGCAATCCGGAAAGCGGTGGAAGACAAAGACTATGAATTTTTAAGGATTGAAAAATAAAACGGGCACAGAAAAAGAGAGCGGTGAAAACCGCTCTCTTTTAAGGAGTATAAAAATAAAGGAAGTTGGAAAGGAGTCGGGGATTCTACTTGGGAGGGTAGATTTCCCGAAAAGACACTGCCGGTCCGTACACCGGAGTATCTTTTCGTTGAGTATAACACATTTAAATGATTTTGAGAACTGATTTCGATTAAAAGTTTATTGAAAGGAAAACAAGTAACAAAAAAAGTCGGGTTTTATTGCAATAAACAGAGATAAAAGAAATTTTTATATAAGTAAAACCGAAAATAATGAAATGGCTCATACAAAAGGTGTCCCTGTTGTTTGCTTATGAAAGGAATATTGCAAATCGTAAGCCGTCCCCGCTTGTCGGGAAGCAAGTGAACCATTTTTCGAGGAGCGGAGCGACGCTGTAAAAATGAGTGAAACGC